>LNFM01002359.1_pt1 | contig 54636 bp, 48 predicted proteins | sample 596031 | NCBI WGS metagenome assembly LNFM01 (sample SAMN04254537, study PRJNA301005) | activated carbon metagenome | isolation source: dual media filters at the Ann Arbor, Michigan drinking water treatment plant | place: USA: Ann Arbor
TCGTCGAGAATGATGCTGAAGTCTGATGGCGTGCGGGCCGTCCTCGACGGGCGCCCAATGAAATCGGGGCCGGACGACGCCCGGCCCCGATCAGCAATGCTTCCTAGGCGATAGCCGCCTCAAACGAACTTGCCCAGCCCCGCCTTGTCGTAGGCGTCGACGATCTTCATGACGAGATCGCGGCGCACGATGTCGGCGTTGGCGAAGCGGACGATGTCGATGCCCGGCACATCCTTCAGCAGCGTCACCGCCTCCTCGAGCCCCGACTTCTGGCCCGACGGCAGATCGATCTGCGAGGGGTCGCCGGTGATCACCATCTTGGAGTTCTCACCCAAACGGGTGAGGAACATCTTCATCTGCATCGTCGTGGTGTTCTGCGCCTCGTCGAGGATGACGAAGGCGTTGGCCAGTGTCCGCCCACGCATGAACGCGAGTGGCGCGATCTCGATCACGCCGGTTTCGAGGTCGCGCTCCACCTTCTCAGGTGGCAGCACGTCGTAGAGCGCGTCGTAGAGCGGCCGCAGATACGGATCGACTTTCTCGCGCATGTCGCCGGGAAGGAAGCCGAGCCGCTCTCCCGCTTCGACGGCCGGCCGTGACAGGATGATGCGCTCGACGATCCCGCGTTCGAGGAAATGCGCCGCGAACGCTACCGCGAGGTAAGTCTTGCCGGTGCCGGCGGGTCCGACGCCGAAGACGAGGTCCGTTTTGTCGAGCGCGCGAATATAGGTCGATTGCGCGGGCGTTCGCGCCTTGACGACCTTGCGGCGCGTACTGATCTGCGCCTGTCCCTGGGCTGCGGGTTCGCCCTGACGCGTGTGCCGGATGAGGCCATCGATGTCGCCTGGGCCGATCTCTTCGCCCTTCTGGATTCGGGCGTAGGCGGCTTCCAGCACGGTGCGGCCCAGCTCGCATTCGGGCCCGGAGCCGGACAGGACGACCACGTTGCCGTGTGCATGGGCGGCGATTCCCAGTCGCTCCTCGATCAGGGCCAGGTGGGAATCGTATTCGCCGAGCAGCTTCGGCAGGAAGCGGTTGTCGTCGAACGGGACCACGACCCGACGTTGGGGCGATGCAGTGGCGGCGGAATTTTTCCCGCGCCCGGCACCGGGCACAGACGGCCCGCGAAATGCTGTCAATGACATCTCCCTGCTTGGAGCCATACCGTCGACGCAGGGGGCAGTCGGTTCACCGACTGAGTCCCAGCGGCGAGATCAAGCTAGCATACGAACGAGCCAGCTTGCACTCGGTTCTAGGGGCATCCCTTGGCTAAGTTGTGACAGTGTCCACAGCCTCTCGGCAACATGACCGGAGGTCACCCCTCACCGCATTGAACCCGTCGCGGTGATGGCGGGCCGGCTGTCAGAACTTGTAGGAGACGCCTGCGCGCAGGATCGTGACGTCGCCATCACCGCCGGTCGTCCAGCTGTTGCCGTCGCCGATGTAGCGCAGACCCTCGAGTCGCAGCATGATGCTGCGCGTCAGCAGGAGCTCGGCGCCGCCCCCGACCACGACGGAAGAAACGCTGGTGCTTCCGGTGAGGTTGAAACCGGCCACGAGCGCTCGCACGGAAGTGTCGAAGCCGCCGTATCCGGCTGTGCCGTAGATCATCACCGAATTGGCGAACGAATAGCCCAGCCGCCCCCGAACGCTCCACAAGCTGTCGACGGTGCCGGTGAGCGGAAGGTTCGCCAGCCGGCTGGTACCGTCGAGGTTGCTCCAGGTGTAGTCGCCCTCCACACCGAGCACGACCGATCCGAGCTGGAGATTGTAGCCGGCCTGTATGCCTCCGGCCCACCCGGTGAGATCGACGCCCGAGCTGCCGTTCCAGCCGTGCCCGCCGTGAGCACCGATATAAAGGCCCGTCCAGGGCCCCGTACCGAATACCTGCGCCTGCGCGCCGGATGCGCCGGTAACGACGACTGATGCAGCCAACGCGATGAGTGAACGACGCAACGACATGATTGATAACCTCGGACGAAATGACCGCTGGTGCCGGCGATTTAGCCGAATCGCTAGCACAGATCAGCGTGCGGAGTGCGGCCGCGCCGCAACAGTGCAAAACCGAATGGCGCGAAGCAGCTCTCGGGCTCAGGCCGCGATGACTTCGCCCGACAGGCTGCGCGGCCGGGCTGATGAGATCGTCACGGGTATGATCTGCCCCAGCAACGAGGTCTCGGCCTTGGCGTGTACCGGCTGCAGATAGGGCGAGCGACCCACCAGTTGTCCTTCGCGCCGCCCGACGCGCTCGAACAGCACCGGGAACACCTTGCCCACACAATCGGCATTGAAGCTGGCCTGTTGCTCGCCGAGCAGGTGTTGCAGCCTCTGGAGGCGGTCATTGGCGATCTCGGGCGCGACCTGGCCGTCCAGGCTGGCTGCCGGAGTACCGGTGCGCGCGCTGTACTTGAACGAATAGGCCTGCGCGAACCCTACGGTGCGGACGACATCGAGCGTCGCCTCGAACTCCGCATCGGTTTCGCCGGGGAACCCGACGATGATGTCGGTGGACAGAGCGATATCCGGCCTCTGAGCGCGGATGCGCTCGATGAGGCGGAGATAGTCGGCCGCGGTATGCTTGCGGTTCATGGCCGCGAGAATACGGTCGGAGCCTGCCTGGAACGGCAGGTGCAGATAAGGCATCAGCTTGGGATTGTCGCGATGTGCAGCGATCAGATCGTCGCTCATGTCACGGGGATGGCTCGTCATGTAGCGCAACCGCTCGAGCCCCTCGATGCTGGAGAGGCGATCCATCAGCCGGGCGAGCGACCACGAACGGCCATCCGGTCCCGTGCCGTGATAGGCGTTGACGTTCTGCCCGAGCAGAGTGAGTTCCCGCACGCCTCGGGACACCAGACGCCGGGCCTCCGCCTCGACGAGATCGACGGGCCGCGACAATTCCATCCCGCGCGTATAAGGCACCACGCAGAACGTGCAGAACTTGTCGCAACCTTCCTGCACCGTGAGGAATGCAGCAGCCGGCCCGTTGGCCGGCGAGGGGGTAAGAGTCCGCTCCGGCAGCTGGGTGAATTTGTCCTCTTCTGGAAACTCTGTATCGACGATCTGCTGACCGGCGAGCGCCTTGGCGACGATGGCGGGCAGGCGGTGATAGCTCTGCGGCCCAACGACCATATCGACCTGGGGCGCCCGCGCGATGATCTCTGCGCCTTCCGCCTGGGCGACGCATCCGGTGACGGCGATCAGCGTCTCTAGACCCTGCTCGGACCGCGCCTGCTTCAGCTGGTGGATGCGACCGAGATCGGAATAGACCTTGTCGACGGCCTTTTCGCGAATGTGGCATGTGTTCAGCACGACCAGCTCGGCATCACCGATGTCGTCGGTGGCGACATAGCCGGTGGTCGCGAGCGCTTCCGTCATGCGTTCGCTGTCATAGACGTTCATCTGGCAGCCGAACGTCTTGACGTAGACCTTTTTCTGCCCGGCCATCGCCCTCGACCCCAACGCCTACCGCCAACTTGCCGTTGACTATTGCTTCGTCCGGTTCGTCCCGGATGACCGGGACCTGTACCAGCGCGCTCGCAGCATGGATTGCTGCGCTGCAACAAGTGGTTGATTATCTAGTCGGTCCAGCTTCTGCCGTCCATAGGCAAGAAGTCACGTTTCCGACTTATTTTCGCTTGTCCTGCCCGGTGGCCGCGAGCTTGCGCGGGCTTGCCTCTTGCCATTTCTGCAGCATTTCGAGCAGTGCGGTATCGCTGAACGGTTTGACGAGATAGTCGTCCATCCCGGCCCCCAGCGCGTCCACACGATCGCTGTCGTAGGCATTCGCGGTTGCCGCGATGATCGGCATCCGAGGCCGGTCCATACTGCTCTCCAGTTCGCGGAAACGCCGGACGGCCGTGAGGCCGTCCATAACCGGCATCTGGCAGTCCATGAGCACGATGTCGAAACTGCCGTGGGTGAGGAATTCGACGGCTTCTTCGCCGTCCTGGGCGATGGTTACCGAGCAGCCGTAGCCCGTGAGGTACTCGCGCGCGACTTCCTGATTGACCGGATTGTCCTCGGCGAGGAGCACCTTCAGTCCCAGATTGATCGAAGGCGCGGAATCTTCCGAGGCCATCGCATCCGCGGCCTGCTCCGAAGCGCCATGTCGCAGATGCAGGGGCATGCGGTGTCTGAGAACCGACAGGATGTCGCTCTGCCGGATCGGTTTCGACAGCGTGATGAGGTTCGCCTGCGCTTCCGTGCCCCGCCAGTTCATGGACACGACGTTGATCAACGTGGTCTGGGAAGACGTGAGATAGGTAAGCAGCTTGTCGTTCAGTTCGAGACTGTCGGTTCCCGGCCGCAGCCGGTCGAGGATCACGGCCGAATAGGGGTGGCCGTCGATCGCGGCGCGCTCCAGCGCCTTGATGGTCTCGTCCTCGGATGCAGCGAACGCGAGCAAAGCGCCGGTGCCGTGCAGCTTCGATGCGATCGTCTCTCGAACGCGGGGGCGGTCGTCCACGATCAGGATGCGCTTGTCGCTGAGCGGTTCGACCTGCACGGTGGCGCGGCGATGCGAGATCACCTCCAGCGGCAACTTAACGATGACCTTCGTGCCTTTTCCGACCTCGCTGTCGATGTCGACAGTGCCGCCCATCAGCGTGATGAGGTGCCGCGTGATCGCGAGCCCGAGACCGGTTCCGCCGAACCTGCGGCTGATCGAACTGTCGGCTTGCGCGAAGGGCGCGAACAACTTCTGCTTGGCCGCGGCGTCTATGCCGATGCCGGTGTCGATCACTTCGATCGTCACCATGGTGCGGCCGTTCTCGATCGGGCCGGACGTGGCGCGTAGTGTCGCCTCTCCCGCCTGCGTGAATTTCACCGCATTGCCGACGAGATTGATCAGCACCTGCCGCAGTCGCCCACCGTCGCCTTTGACCAGAACCGGCAGAGCACCTTCGGCGATCAGGCTGATCTCCAGACCTTTCTTGTAGGCAGCACTCGCGCAAAGGTCGATCGCATCCTCGAGGCAGCGATGGAGGTCGAAGTTCTCGTTCTCGAGGTCGAAGCGGCCGGCCTCGATCCGCGAGATGTCGAGCACGTCGTTGATGATGGCCAGCAGCGTTTGCGCCGAATGCTTGAGCGTGGAGAGAAGTCGCTGCTGGCGGCCGCTGAGATCCGTCTTGAGCAGAAGGTCGGCCATGCCGAGCACACCGTTCATCGGCGTTCGGATCTCATGGCTCATATTGGCCAGGAACATCGACTTCGCCTGGTTGGCGGCCTCGACCGAACGATTGGCCGCCTTTAGCTTCTCTTCTGCGTTCTTGATGCGCGTCGCGTCGAGAACGAGGCCGGTCCAGAGCACCGAACCATCGCGCAGCCGTTCCGGCTTGGCGATCGCGTGCGTGTAGCGCGTCTGCCCGTCGGGCGCGACCACGGAAGCCTCGACGTCCCAGGTGGTCAGCGTTTTCGAGGCGGCGATCAGGCGTTGGCGGAAGTTGGATTTGTAATCTTCGCTGTAGGTTTTGAACAGCGCTTCGGGGTCTTCCATCACGTCGTCGGGCGCGACGCCGAACATCTCGCGAGCGCCCTCGCTCATGTAGGTATAGCGGATATCGCCGTCGGGCTTCACGATGCGCTGATAGACGACGCCGGGGATCATTGATGCGAGCGATGCGAAGCGATCGTTGCCGGTCGCGGCACCGGGCGCGGCGTTCGACGGGTCGGTGCCCGCGATCCGGTGTCCCATAGCGATGAGTTGCCGGCCCAGCCGTTCGCGCATCGACGCCGCCTGCGCGAGAGACTCGCTCCCCGCGAGCGTCTCCGCCGGACGTTGTGCTGCAGCGGTCATATCCCGCATCCCTTCCCCAAAAGTCCTCGTCGACCCCAAAGACACGTCCGCGCGACCGGCACCAGCTGGTCTGACGCTATGACTTGCACTCTCTCTACTGGAACGAGGCATCGCTCGCGGCAACCGGGGGCGAGCCGTTGGTAGGGCCGGGCTTGGCAGTCGTGTTCGCGACGGGAGTTATGCCGCTCGAACGGACCAGCTTGCCTTCGTTGTCGAAGATTGTCGTGGCGCTCTCGAACAGCGAGAATGGAATGCGCATTCCGATTTCGCGCGCCTTGCGGAAGCTGATGGCGACGTCGGGCGGGGTCACGACGCCGACGGGAAGTGCACCGGCGGCGCGGCGTCCTTCGAGCACGTCGGCGGCATAGATCGCGGCTTGGTGCGCGTTGCTCTCGAAGCTGATGCCGACCGACAGCACGGCGCTCTCGTCGCCTTCCTGCACGACGTCGGTGACGGTGCTGAGCACGGGAACGCGGAACGAATGCTGGTTGATCGTGGCGATTTCGCCAAACAAAAGCGTCGAGCCGGTGATCCAGAACAGGCTGTTGGACAGATCGACGTCGTTCTTGCGCATGGTGTTGACGGCGTCACGAACCTGCACCGCGAGCTCTTCTTTTACCTTCGAAGGCGTCTTCACGGCGACGTCGAGCACCCGAATGCCGCGCGCCTTCAGATACTCCTTTGCGGGCTCCGCTTGGGTCTGGACCGCGCTGATGTTGTTGGCATCGACGAGGATGGCGAGGTTCTTGAGTTGCGGCCTGAGACGCAGCACGTAGGACATCTGTGCATCGATCGGCATATTGAGCGAGGTGAACGCGAAATTCGTGTTACTGCCGATATCGTAGCCCACGGACTGGCCGAGCAGAACGGGATCTTTCGAGCAGACGGTCACGACCGGAATCTTGCCGCCGCGATAGTTGGTCCACAGCCACGCCGTAGACTCCGATCCCATCGATAGGATCAGATCGAAGTTGCTGTTCTCGGCGAACTCGAGAGCGGATTTGCCCCGCACATCATCGGTCAGGAAATTGATGACCGTGAACTCGGCATTGAGGCGCTTGTCCTGGATCACGTTGAGGAACGTCGACATAGCCGTGTCGTACGCGGACGAGCGGCGCGGATAGAGCACCATGATGCGACGCAGCGGCTGCGAAGAGGCGAGCCGCTTGGGCTTGATGCGCACAACATTGGTGTTTCCGGCCTGAACGACGATGTCCCACTCCTTGGTCGCCCCCGTGTTCAGCCGAAACCAGTCGGTGAGAGTTACCATTGCAAGTGCCGGCGGCGTCGAAGCAGCGGCAGTCGACACTACGACGGCCATTACCATCAGGGCGGAGGCAAGGCTGCGGGTGAGTGCTTTCAGGGGCATCAGGCGTACTCCGGACGGATGGAATTCTCGGATTGCTCGTTGCGCGAGCTGATGAGGAACAGCACGCCGAGCACCAGGATCACCAGCGCGACCCAGGCGAAGGCGACGTAGGAGACACCGACCTGCACGAACAGTTGGCCCATGATGATCGGGCCCAGGGTATGGCCGGCCCGCTCCATGAAGCGGTAGGCGGCGCCCACTTGGCTGCTCCCGCTGCGCTCGGCGACCGCCGTCTGCGTGACGTGGGTGACGACGGGTGCATTGATGAGGCCGTGCGCGATGCCGATCAGGCAGACACCCGTGACCGTCAGCAAGGTCGTGAGAGTTTGAGCCTGCGGCAGGTTGGCGATCGGAGCCCAACCGCAAGCGGCGATCGTGGCGAGGCCGACGGCGGTGAGGATTGCGCCCCACGCCAGGATGGTGCCGGTGTTGGAGTTGGCGTGGGCGACCTTGGCCGCCCACATGCTGGAGAAGATGACGGAGGCTGCGTAGATCATCGTGATCTGACCGATGTCCTCTTGTGCGAAACCGCGTGCAAAGAGGATGAGCGGCATCGCGAACAAAATGACGCCGGTCAGGACGGCCTTCGCGGGTATGCCGATCAGCAGGATCGAGCGGCGGAACTTGGCGTCGCGCATCATCACGCCGATCTCGCGCCAGATTTCCCCGGCGGTTACATGCTTGTTGACCACCGCCGCATGCTGTTCGTTCCTGGGTAGGACGAGCAGCGAATAGGACACGACGATGCCCGCGATCAGGAAGCCGAGCAAGAACACGCCGACCGGAGCTATCTGGCCCACGAGCAGCGATCCGATCGCCATGCCCGAGATCATGCCGGCCTGGAAGCCGAACACGATGATGGTGTTGGCTTTTGTCCGGTGCTCACGGGCAGACTTGGCCAGAACGAACGACTGGATGCCGATGAACAGCATGCCTTGCCCGATACCGGTGACGGAGCGGGCGATGACCACGAATTCGAACGTCGTCACCGCAGCAATCACCAGGAAGCCCATCGCTGTCAGCATCAGGCCGCCGATGATGAGAGGGCGAGACCCGAAGCGCAGTTCGTAGCGTCCCGCCGGCATGAGTGCGAGCGCGAAGCACAGGTAGTACGCCATGAACGGCATCGCGACATAGTTCGCGGGCAGTCCTTGCCGCTGCACGATCTCGTTTACGAACTGCGGCAGGAATGCGTATGCGAGGTGGTCGACGAATACAGCGAGAAAGAAGATCGGCTTGACGAGGTCGAGCGCTGCGAGCTCCTGCCAGGAGACCTTCTTCTTTTCCCCATTGCGCATCGCCTGCTGGATCGCCTGGGCCACCTGCATGAACAGGAAGGCGAACAGGCTTGACGCGACGAACAGCGCGGCGAAATTCTTCACGCTACGGAGCACCTGCCAATAGACGATGGCCTTGGGCACCGACAGCACGACGCTCGACGCGCGGGGATGGTTGGGCGGCGTGAGATCCGACCTGTACTCGTGGTTCGACAGATCGCTGGACCAGTAGCGGCCGATCTGGGCCGGATCGGAATGCACGACGATCCGGCCGTTGACGGTGACGCCGGCCGCCGTGACGTCTGGATTGAGGCGGCGGTACTCGGTGAGCACCTCGTCGAGCCCTTCGACCTGATCGAGCTGAAGGCCGAAGTTCACGATGTCGTCGAGACGCTGGCTGAGTGAATCTGCGAGTGCGCGCCCCTTGGACTGGGCGCCCGAGGAAAAGACGCTCACCATCGTCAACGCGATCGTAGCCGCGACACACAGATAAGTCGTCGCGAATGCGAAGGCGACCCGACGCGAGCCTTGGCCGATGCCGCCGACCCAGCCCGTCACCATCAGCAGCCCGAAGCCCATGGCCGCGACGATGGCGACGTAAACGGGCACCTGGAAATAGCTGTCGACCTTTTTCGTAATCAATGTGCGATTGACGGAAACGACGAGGTCGCCGACGCGCTCGAACTTGTTGCGCAACGGCAGCACCACCTGAAGATGCTTCGCATCGCTGCGCACGGTGGCGAGATCGTTCTGCAACGAGCGCTCGTCGGTCGGCGGAAGCGCTCGCGTGCGCGTCTCCGACGTCATGAAGATGACCTCGCCGTCGCGATCGTAGACACCCATCGAGTCGAGCATCTCGTCGTTCTTCACCATCGTGTCGGTCAGCTGCTGGAAGCCGACGAACTGGCGAAGCGGTAGACCCGGTCTGATGAAGCCCTCGAGCGAACTCTGGACGAGCTGGCCCTGGGCCAGCAGCTTTTCGGTGATCAGCTGCTCGTATGTCTTCGTCACCGTGCCGTGCGCGACGAACAGGAGGAGCACGAGGCAGATCACCGAAACCGTGAACATTGTCACGGCGTCTGCGATCCGTTGCGAGAGTGTCTTGATGCTGTCCACGGTGGTGGTTCCTTGTTCCCGCCAGCTCAGCGATCGATTAGTCGCTCGACCGCGTTGGAGATGCCGGCCTCGTCGTCGAGGAAGGCCGCCGCGCGATTGGCGAAGATGGAGAGGATGAGGTCGTCGTAGGTCATGCCGTAGCGTTCGATGCCGGCGCCGATCAGGCTGATCGTGCCGTTCTCCGCGGCTTTGAGGTCGGGCTTCGGGTTGGCTTCCAGCACGTTGATCCGGCCGGTGGCGTCTGCGCGCACGTCGAGGCGGACGAGTGTGTCGAGAGGGAATTCGCGATAGAGCCGCGCTGCGAGTTCATCGAGGGTATCGATGACGAAGCCTTCCTTGCGCGGATCGAGTGAGCGCATGCGCTCCTTGGTGATCGGCTTGGCGTCCATCGACGTGAAGATGCGCTCGTCGCTTTCGAGCACGCGCTCGACCGCCGCGAACGTGAAGGGACCCGGCAGCCGCTCCAGGTTGCCCCGCCGCGAGATCAGCGAGCCCATGACGGCGATGCAGTATTCGCGCCCCGGCAGATAGGTCTCGACGAGAACGGGGTTATGGGTGATGCGGTGGACCTCGGCGACGACCTCCGCCAGATACTCGGGTCGCTCGACATGATGGACGTGCAACGAGGCGCGACCTGTGATCGGCTTGACGATGAAGCCCGCGGTGGCTTGCGAGAGAAGCTCGCCGAACCGCGGATCGCGCAGAGGGGAGGTTATGAACCCCCGGCCGCCGCAGACCACGAAAGGTGCTGTCGGCAATCCCATCGCCTGGAGTTGCCGCTTGAAGAAGAATTTGTTGTCGAGCGCGGCGGCCGTGAGCGGGTCGTGCCCGATGTAGGGAATGCCGAGCATCTCGAGCATGGACGCGGCGTGCGAGATCGCGTTCTGCCCCTGTACGCCACCCGTGTTCAGCCAGGCGAGATGGATCCGCTCGTCCTTGAGCCGTTGGGGCAGCCGCATGTCATCGGGCAGCACCACGACGTTGCGGCAGCCGAGCCGGCGCATTGCCGCCGCGATATCCTGGGCGACGGACTCGTAGCTTTTCCAGGACCGGGGATTGTTGCCCCCGCGGATGACCGAGCCGTCGATGGTCTTGTCACCGCCATAGATGACAGCGAGCCTGACCCGATCGAGCAGCAGGCTCGTGAGCAGTTCTATCGGCGCGACGTCCCCAGGGCGCGATCTTGCACTCTTGGCGGCGGCGACAGCATGAGAAGACATCGGCATCTACGCGGACTCGATCTGGGGGAGCTATGAGCTACTTCGCCCGATCATGCCCCAGACTGGTTAATCAACCACCACCTGATGTGAAGTCTCTAACCTGCAGCTAAAACGAAATAAAATCGCCTCGCTGACGCGTCGAAGCCGTCGTCTCGGCGGTTCAGGTCGACGCCGCGCGACCGCCCCTCAACAGGTCGACGACCTCGGCCCGCACCAGGACTTCACCATACCTGGCAAGTTCCTTCCGGTTGGCGAAGGCGTCGAGCGGCACCGGCTGGCCCAGGCGCACGGTGACGTCGATCGGCGCGCATTCCAGGAGTTTCCAGACGTGGCCCGGGAGATCCATGTCGCCGTACCAGCCCACGACCGGACGGTCGGATCGTCCGATCGGCAACCCGTGAATGTGGGTGTAGACGATCGCCAGGGTCTGCACGACCGTCGTCGAGGTTTCGGCGGTCCGGCTTGGCTTGGCCGCGGCCAGCAGCGATGTCTTGAACGGCAGCACGCGCCCGCCGTCGCTCGACGTCCCCTCGGCGAACAGCACGAGATTGTCGCCGGCGGCGAGCCGGCTCGTCATCTCGTCGGTCGTTCCGCCGACGCTCGTCCGTCGGTTGCGGTCCACGAACACCGTGCGCTGCAGCCGCGCGAGCCAGGAGACGAATGGCCAGCTCGCGACTTCCTTCTTCGCGACGAACGACACGGGCGCGGCCGCCGAGATCACGGGAATGTCGAGCCAGGATGCGTGATTGGCGATCAACAGGACCGGCGCGCCCCGGGCAAGTTGCCCTTCGACCTTCACGCGTACACCCATCAACCTGCAGACGCGCTGGTGATACCAGTGCGGAAAGCGGCGCGCGCCGGCGGGCCAGGACCGAACCAGCATCGCTTGCACCGGCATCAGCGGCAACGTCAGCACCATGAACGCGATGAGCTTGGCGATTACCTTGATCCGGCTCGGCAGCCCCGGCGGGGGGATGTGCAGTGTCGCGGCGTGTTTCACGGAAGATGAAAGGGCCAGTTTGCGCAACTTTCAGTCTGCGTCGATGAGCGTTGGCAGTCGAGCGCCGAGCGGTGCTTCGCTCGGTCTGCCACGTCGAGTGGCGCCGGGATCATGCCTCTCGCTTTCCGGCGAATTGCGAGACCATGTATCGCGCGCGCTTGCCGATGTGATCCCAGTCCTTGCGGCGGATCTCCTCGACCGGTGCGAGCCATGATCCGCCGACTGCGATCACGTTCTGCAAGCCGATCCAATCGGCGAAATCGAGTTCACTGGTGCCGCCGGTCGGATAGAACCACACGCGAGGAAATGGCGCCGCCATCGCCCGCAGTGTTGCAGAGCCACCCATCGGGGCGGCCGGGAAGAACTTCACCACGTGGAAGCCGCGCGATATCACGTGCATCAGCTCGGTCGGTGTCGCGATGCCCGGCATGAACGGCAGATCCTGATCGCTGGCCGCCTTGAGGAGCTCGTCCGATGCACCAGGACTGACCGCCATCATGGCGCCCGCCCGCCGCGCGATGGCGAGATCGTGTGCTGTCATGATGTTGCCGGCGATCGGCACCGCGCCGGGAACATGCGCGCGGATCGCTTTGATCGCGTCGGGCGCAGCCTTGGTGCGCAGCGCCACTTCCAGAACCGGTAGACCCGCATCGACGAAAGTGCGGGCAAGCGGTACCGCGTCGGCGACGTCGTCGATCTGCAGCAATGGCACGAGCCGGGCCGGGCGCAGCAGGGCGAGTGGTGCTTCGCTCGGGGATGACGAGCTGGACGATGACATTGGGCCTCCTGGGCATTTCGTTCGGCTAGTTCACTCGGTTACTTCACCCGGGCAGTTCGCGAGGCACTCGGGCATTCAGGTACTTGGGCAGATTATCCCTATCGACGCCTTATGCCTGACCAGTTTCCCGGCCCCGCGCATTCGAGCCTTGATCTGCCGCAACCCCGCTGCCGTGGATTCATGGACAGATACGCATAGCATGGGCGGAGCGAGGCAGATGCCGATGATACACCACACATGGTTTCGCGTCGTGCTGATCGTCGCTTTCGCATAGATAGCACTGGTGGTGTTCCGCCTGCATGTGGCGGCCGCCGTCGGCGCATAGCTCGCCCGCCAGCGCGGTGGCACGGTCGTTGGCATGACTGGTTTGGCATGACTGGTAATGGGGCTGGAGAGTGGAATGTACCGCAACATTCTCATCGCGACCGATGGATCGGAGCTGGCGCAGAAGGCTGTCGATCATGGCCTGGCGATCGCCAAAGGGCTCGGCAGCAAGGTGACGGTGGTCACCGTCACCGAGATGATGTCGACGCAGAGCGGCATGCTGATGCCGCGCGCTGTCGACGTCGACCGCTACGAGGCCGAGGCGAGAACGGCCGCCCGCTCGATCCTGGAAAAAGCGGCCGAAGCGAGCAAGGCGGCAGGCATTCCCTGCGACGTGGTCCACGTCGCCGACATGACGCCGGCGGAGGGGGTGCTGGCGACCACGCGCACGAAAGGCTGCGATCTCGTCGTGATGGCTTCGCACGGCCGCCGCGGCCTCAATCGGCTGCTGCTCGGGAGCCACGCACAGGAAGTGATGGTGCACAGCTCCGTGCCGGTTTTGGTGTGTCGCTGAGGCCTCCTTCTTGGAAAGCGCGCCTCCTCTGGCCTCCCGCTTCAGGCATGATATGAGTTCCTGACGCGGGGCCGGTCGGTTCGGCCCGCTGCAACGGGAGAGTTTTCATGTCCATCAAGCGCCACAACCCATCCGACATCCTCAGCAAGGCCGTCGAGGCTAACGGCTTCGTATTCCTCGCCGGCATCGTCGCGGCCGACACGTCGGGCGGTGTCAAGGCGCAGACCAAGGATGTCGTCGATCAGATCGACGGTCTGCTCGCCCTGTGCGGCACCGACAAGTCGAAGATCGTACAGGCGCAGATCTGGGTGCCCGACATCAAGCTGCGCGGTGAGATGAACGAAATCTGGAAGGCATGGAACGGCGGCAAGGATCTGCCCGCGCGCGCTTGCGTCGAAGCCAAGCTCGCAGATCCCAAGATGCTCGTCGAGATCATGGTCACTGCGGCGAAGTAGGGGGCTTGGCGGCAGGGGTTGGGTGATGGGGACGTAAGAATAGGACAGTGCCGTGCCTTCCCCGAACCCACCCGCCGGTCCTCGAGCCCCGCTCGTCATCGCAGACGCCTCCTCCCGCAATTGGGTCGATACCTGGGCTCCGCGCTCGATCAGGCCGTATCTGAAGCTTGCCCGCTTCGACCGGCCGATCGGCGCGTGGCTCCTGCTGTTTCCGTGCTGGTGGTCGCAGACGCTGGCTGAGAGATCGCTCGGCCGTCCCTACCCGGACCTGTGGTTCGTGGTCCTGTTTCTCGTCGGCGCATTCGTGATGCGCGGAGCCGGCTGCACCTGGAACGACATCGTCGACCGGGATTTCGACGGCCGCGTGGAGCGCACCGCGCTGAGGCCGATCCCCTCGGGGCAGGTCAGCGTCAAGCAGGCGCTGGCCTTCGGCGTCGGTCTTTGCCTCGTGGGCTTCCTGGTGCTGATCCAGTTCAACCCGTTCACGGTGTGGGTCGGCATCGCCTCGCTTGCCCTCGTCGCGACGTATCCCTTTTTCAAGCGCTTCACCTGGTGGCCGCAGGTGATGCTCGGCCTGACGTTCAAGTGGGGCGCGCTGGTCGGCTGGACCGCGGTCACGGGGTCGTTCGCTCCGGCGACGTTCGTGCTCTATGCCGCCTGCATCCTCTGGACCATCGGATACGACACCATCTACGCCCATCAGGACAAGGAGGACGACGCGATGCTCGGCCTCAAGTCGACGGCGTTGCGGTTGGGCGCCGCGACCCGGCCGGCGCTCGTCGGATTCTATGCGGGCGCTCTCGTGCTCTGGTCGACGGCCGGCCTGCTGGTCGGCGCGGGGCCGGTCTATTTCGCAACCTTGGGTGTCGTGTTGCTGCAACTCATCTGGCAGATCAGCACCCTCGATATCGACGACAGCTCCAACTGCCTCGTGCGCTTCCGCTCGAACCAATGGGTCGGTTGGCTGATCTTCCTGGGGACGGCGGCGGACATGATGTGGGCGATGGCCCACGCATGACGCGGTTCGGCGGTGTCGTCCGTCTACGAAACGCAACGGGCGCGGCGGGGCGATCCCCACCGCGTCATCTTCGCGACCCTGAGGAGACTATGCCACCGATGCGTGTGGATCAGCTTAAATTTCTTGCTTTGCGGGTAGTAAACCATTGCTTCATTCTGTGGCACGAGCGACAGGGCGAGGGTTTGGCTGGACCTTTAGACGGGCTTGCCAGCGCGAGGGCGGTCGGGCACTTAGCCAGCCAGTAGCGGTCGACTCGGGCTCAATCGAACGGCTCGACCGGCCGGTGACCCGCTCCGAGCCGCCTTCACCCCGATCCGAATGGGCCATCAGATGAGCCAGACGAAAGACGAGACCAAGCCCAAGCAACTGCTGCACCTCGTATTCGGCGGCGAGTTGACTTCGCTCGACGGCATCGACTTCCGCAATCTCGACGAGCTCGACATCGTCGGCATCTTCCCGAACTACGCAGAAGCGCATCGGGCCTGGAAGGGGGCCGCCCAGAAGACGGTCGATAATGCGCAGATGCGCTATTTTATCGTGCATATGCACCGGCTGTTCGATCCTGCGACGTCGCCGGTTCCCGGATCTTCGGCGTCTTGATCTCAGGCTTATCGAGGGGCGTGATGGAGGGCGACCGGTCATCCCGCTCCGGGCCTCGCGAATGATCGTGGAGAGCGTGTGAGCAAGCCCCCAGAGGCGAGGACGGAGCTGCCGACCGCACCCGTTGGCGAGGCTTCGTCGAAAGTCCGTCGCGGGATGGCGCTCGATGGCGCCATGCGTGCGCTGCTGTCCCGCTTTTGGCGCGATGGGATAATGCCTCGCCGCGGCGACCTCGTTTTGTCGCTGGCTCTGTCGGCAGCCCTCGCGGCCGTCACACCGCTCTACCCTTACATAATCCAGCTCTCGTTCGACACGTTGATGAAGGGCCAGTCGCAATGGCTCGGCACGGTACTGGCCGCCATCGCGCTTGCGCCGGCTCTGCGGGCGGGCGTGCTGTTGGCGCAGACGGTCGTGACAAATCGGTTGGTGACGCGGATCACCACAGACATTCAGCAGCGCTCGTTCCGCCATCTCGTGAGCGCGGATTTCGAGCGCCTGACCCGCGAGCGCCCGGGCGATTTCGTGTCCCGCCTGACCAACGACATGGCCTACGTGCAACTCGGCCTGCAGGCCGCAGTCAACACCGCAATCCGGGACGTGCTGACGATCGTCGCGCTGATCACCTATCTGCTCTGGCGCGACCCGCTGCTGAGTGTCGTCGTCCTCGTCGTGTATCCGATAGCCGCGATCCCCGTGGCCATCATCTCGGACAAGCTGCGCAAGGTCGCCAAGCGCACTCAGGCAGAACTCGGCGACATGACTTCGCTGCTGACCGAGAAGCTGTCGAGCGCGCGTCTCATCAAGACATTCAGGCTGGAGAGCTATGCCAGCGACAAGGTGGACCGGAGCTTCGAGGACGTCTTCCGCCTTCGCATGAAGGCAGTCCGTAGCCGCGCCCAGCTCGACCCGATGCTCGAAGTGCTCGGCGGGCTGGCGGTCGCCGGCGTCGTCGCGATCGCGTATTGGCGGATCGCAGCGGGCGAATCGACCATCGGCGAGTTCATGGGCTTCATCACGGGCCTCCTGCTGATGGCCCAGCCGATCCGCGGCCTGGGCAATCTCTCGACGCGGCTGGGTGAAGGGACTTCTGCTCTCGAGCGCATCTATGCCGTGCTCGACGAGCGCCCGACGATCGTCGACAAGCCCGGCGCCACCGAGTTGCCGATGAAGCATGGGGAGATCCGCTTCGAGAACGTCGGCTTCTCCTACCCCAAGGCGCCCGAGCTGAAAGTCGTCCATGATTTTTCGCTGGTCGTGCCGGGCGGTAAGACCGTCGCTTTCGTCGGTCGTTCCGGCGCGGGCAAGTCGACCATCATCAATCTCGTGCCACGCCTTTTCGACGTGACCGATGGCCGTATCCTCGTCGATGGTGTCGAGATCCGCGACGTGACGCTGGCGAGCCTGCGCAATGCGATCTCGATCGTCAGCCAGGAAGTGACGCTCTTCGACGACACAATCCGCGCGAACATCGCGTTGGGCCGGCTCGGCGCCAGCCAGGCCGACATCGAGGCCGCCGCCAAGGCCGCGGCGGCACACGATTTCATCATGGCCCAGCCGAAGGGCTACGACACCGAAATCGGCGACAGCGGTTCGCGCCTTTCGGGCGGGCAGCGCCAGCGCCTCGCATTGGCTCGTGCGTTTCTGAAGAACGCACCGATACTTCTTCTCGACGAGGCGACGAGCGCACTCGATACGGAGTCCGAGCAACTCGTGCAGGAGGCGCTGGCCCGTTTCACCGCCGAGCGCACCACGCTCGTCATCGCGCACCGCCTCGCGACGGTGCAGAGCGCGGATCTGATTTGCGTAATGGACAAGGGGGCCATCGTCGAAGTCGGCACCCATGCCGAGCTTCTGGCGCGCGACGGTGCTTATGCACGTCTAGCCCAGGCGCAGTTCCTCGCAGGAGCAGACGGGCCATGAAGCCATTGGCGAAGACATCGGCCTCGAAGTCGAAGGAGTCGGGCGAGGGGCAGGCGCGCCGCGAGGTGATCGCAACCGCGCGGGAGATGAGCCGGCGTGGCCTGTCGCCGGGGCGATCGGGCAACGTTTCGCGGCGCTGGCGGGACGGCATGCTGATCACGCCGACCGGAATGGCCTACGACGACCTGAAGCCGGCCGACGTCACGTTCGTCGACACGAGCGGCAAGGCGACGGGCCCGCGCAAACCATCCAGTGAGTGGCACTTCCATCTGGCGGTCTACGCCGCGAGACCCGACATGGCCGCTGTCGTTCACACGCACTCGATGCATGCCGTCGTGCTCTCGTGCACGGGCAAGCCGATCCCGGCGTTCCACTACATGATTGCGGTCGCCGGCGGCGACGACATCCCGTGCGTGCCCTACGCGACGTTCGGCACCGATGCGCTCGCCCGCCATGTCGCGAAGGGACTGGCACAGCGCAACGCCTGCCTGATGGCGCACCACGGTATGATCGCGACGGCAACAACGCTGGCGTCCGCGCTGGAACTTGCCGCCGAGGTCGAGCTCCTCTCCGAGCAATACTACAAGGTCCTCACTCTCGGCCGCCCCGCCCTCCTGCCGGCCGCGGAGATGGCCGAAGTGATCGAGCGTTTCAGATCCTATGGCCAGAAAGCTCAGGGCTAGGCCCCGGTTTGACGCAGGGTTTGAGATCGGAGAAGGCCGGATCTCTCTTCTGTTTGAAGCATCAAATCCCGAAACTGCCGCCGCCGTTGACGTTGACGATCTCGCCGGAGATGTAGCTCGCCTTGTCGGAGCAAAGGAAGATCGCGACCGCCGCGATCTCGTCGGCGCGGCCGATACGCCCCAGCGCGGTCCGGCGTGCGACGTTGGCGAGTGCTTCCTCGCTGTAGTCGGCGGTCATCGCGGTCGTCGTCGAGCCCGGGCTCACGGCGTTGACGCGGATGCCGTGTGGCCCGAGCGAGCGCGCCATCGAGCGGTGCAGGGCGATGATCGCGCCTTTGGTCGAGGTGTAGGCCGGCCCGCCGCGACCTTGTCCTCCCGTCCCCCCGGAGTTCATCGAACCCGAGCCCGTCATCACGATCGCGCCGCCGCCGTGGTCCTTCATGTATAGCCCCGCGGCCTTCGTGATGAGGAACGAGCCGATGACGTTGACCGCGTAGAGCTTGGCGAACTCGTCGGCGTCGAGGTCTTCCCAAGACTTCACCGAATGGATGCCGGCGAAATGGAGAACACTGTCGAGCCCACCGAAGGCTTTCACGGTGTCTGCTACGGCACGCTTGCAATCGCTCTCCTTCGACACGTCGCAGCGGATGGTTTTCAGGTTATCGAGATGTTTGGACGCGATGCCGTCGAGCCCGATCTTCTGCATATCGGCGGCGCACACACGGGCCCCATCGGCAAGCAGAAGGCGGATGGCCGCAGCCCCGATCCCGCTCGCAGCGCCAGTCACGAGAAAGATGTTCTTCTTGGAGGATTTTGCCATGTTGTTCTGTCCTCAGACGCCGGGGCATGTCGCGGTGACACCACCGTCGACGACGAGTGTGGTGCCGGTGATGTAGGCAGCTTCGTCGCTGGCCAGGAACAGCGAGGCGTAGGCGACGTCCCAGCCGGTGCCCATGCGGCCCATCGGGATCGACTGGTCGCGTGCTGCCGAATACTCGTCGGCCGTCTTGAAGCCTTTGCGCTCGTAGGCTGGCACCCCGCCGATCGTGCGGCGGATGAAGGGCGTGTCGATGTAGCCCGGCAGCACGCAATTCGCGCGAACGCCTTTGGCGGCGTAGTTTAGCGCGATGTTCTGCGTGAAGCCGTTCAGACCCGCTTTACCCGCAGAATAGACGGCCGTCGGCACGCCGAGATGCCGGATCGATGCGATCGACGATACGTTGACCATGGCCCCGCCACCTTGCGCGATCATGATCGGCAGCACCGCGCGGCAGGAGAGCATCGCGGAGGTGAGGTTGCGAGCGATCGTCGTATTCCAATCCGCGAGCGTGATGTCGTCGAGCGTGCGTCCGGTGCCGGAGCCACCGACATTGTTGTGCAGCACGTCGATGCGGCGATAGGCGTCGCGGCAGGCATCGACGACGCGGGCGACATCCTCTTCCGACGTCGCGTCGGCGGCGAGTGCCATTGCGATCCCGCCAACCGAGGCAATGATACGCGCAGTTTCCTGGGCGGCTTCTTCCTTGGCGTCGACGACGATCACCGAAGCGCCTTCGATGGCGTAGAGCACGGCGGCAGCCTTGCCGTTGCCCCAACCCGGCAGCACCGATCCTCCGCCCATCACGAGCACGACCTTCCCCTTCATCCGGCCTCGGCCTTTGGGGATCTGCGATGTATCAGTCATGCCTGAGCGTTCTCCCAGATTGAAATTGCGTTTCGAAAGAGCATCGAGGTTGCCGCGCTAAACGTCAAGTTGGCGTACATGCTCTGGCGTACATGCTCACTCGCGGTCTGGATAACCCAACCAAACATGCTCTGAAACGGCTCGCCTGACGCTCCACCGCTCGATGGCGCAACTGCGCAGTCGCATGCTTGGCAATGGGCGGGCTTGCGTGCTCTGCATCTCCCGACAACTGATGAAGAGGCACCCGCAGACATGACCTCCATTCGCCGCCGTTTCCGCGACCTGATAGCAGCGCCTGACCTCCTCGTGATGCCCGGCGCCTACGACGCACTGTCGGCCAAGCTGATCGCGTCGGCTGGCTTCGAGGCGGTCGGCGCTGGCGGCTTCGCGGCGATCGGCTCGATGATGGGCGAAGCGGACGGCGGCCAGTCGAACGTCCGCGACTACGCCGATCACTACGCGCGCATCGCCGGCGCGGTTGAACTACCAGTTCTCGCTGACGCTGACACGGGCTTCGGGGGAACCGGCAACGTCCGCCAGATGGTGCGCGCCTTCGAAGCCGCTGGTGTCGCCGCGATCCTGTTTTCCGACCAGGTGTTCCCGAACCGCTGCGGCTATCTGCCGGGCAAACAGGTCGTGCCGCCGGAGATCATGGTGGCGCGAATCCTTGCGGCCCTCGATGCCCGCCGCGACCCCGAACTGGTCATCATTGCTCGCACCGACGTGATGGCGCTGGACGGCCTGGAGGCCGCGATCGATCGATGCCGTCTCTATTTGCAGGCGGGGGCGGATTTTGCCAAGCCGCAGGGGGTCGACAGGGCCGCCGACATCGCCCGCGTCGTGAAGGAAGTGCCGGGGCCGCACATCGCCACGCAGAGCAACGCGGCCGGTATGCGGCATCTGTCTTGGGCGGAACTCGGCGCACTCGGCGTCGCAGGAGTGACGTTGCCGTCCGCATGCCTGTTCGCAGCGGCGGAAGGCGTGCGCCGGATGCTGGAGACCGCCAAGCGCGACGGCTCATTACCGACCGTCGACAATCACGTGATCGGCCTCGACACCTATTACCGCACAGTCGGCCTCGCCGAGCAGAACGAACGGGAACAGCGCTACGACGCCGAAGCCGTAAAATTGACCGACCGTAGGGTGGAATAGCGCGGGGGCGCTTCGTCAGGTTCGATTGCACTCGCATGGCCGCGCGTATTCCGCCGAGCCGATGCCTTCGTGCGCCTGAACGGCGGAATACGCAGCGCTATTCCGCCTTAGGACCTTGCCTATTTTCTGCGAGCACACGCAAAGCGAAGTGTTTCGCGCAGCACATCGGCCCGGCCCCCGAACGAGGTGAGCTCAACGAGCGCATCGCGCTCGATCACCGCCAGATACGCTCGCGCAGCCGCCAGCCCATCGAGCCCGACCAGGGTCGCCTTCCCCGCTGCCGCGTCCTTGGCTGTCGCCTTGCCGACGGTTTCTGCGTCCCCTTCGATGTCCAGCAGATCATCGGCGAGCTGGAACGCTTCGCCGAGCTTGGCGCCGAACCGCTGCATGGCAGCGGCGTCCGCCTTGCTTGCTCGCGCAACGACAGCGCCGGCTTCGCAAGCAAAACGGAACAGCGCGCCGGTCTTCATCGCCTGGAGGCGTTGAACGTGAGCTTTGGTTGGAATCTTCGGCTGTCCGAGCTTGTCCGCTTCGAGATCGATACACTGCCCGCCGACCATGCCGCGCCCACCCGATGCGAGCGCGAGACCCGTCACGAGTGCCAGCCGCTGCCGGTCGTCGAGACCGGGACAGGCTGCTTCAGCCAGATGCTCGAACGCCAGCGTCAGCAGGGCATCACCTGCGAGAATCGCGGTCCATTCGTCGTAGGCCTTCCACACGGTGGGCTTGCCGCGGCGCAGCGTATCGTTGTCCATGGCCGGCAGGTCGTCGTGGACGAGCGAATAGCAATGCACCAGTTCGAGCGCGATCGCCACTGGCCGGGCATCGGCGGCATGGGCTCCCAGCGCCATTGCCGTTTCGGTCACGAGGAACGGCCGGATACGCTTACCCCCGGACATTACGGCATGACGCATGGCGTCGGCGAGCCGGTGCGGCAAACCCACGTCGGGTGACGCCGCTCCATCGAGAACAGCGGCTAGTCCCGCCTCGATTTCCGCCGCCCGGGCCTCCAGCCTTTTTTCGAACGTCATCTATGCCCTATAAGAAATATCGAATTCGGGCTCACAGCTTCGTGCCACCCCAGCGGTAGCCCGCCCTAGCCCACCTGACGTCCGGCGATATAGCACCCTATCCTCACGATTTCACGAGCATGCGCAGCGATCCCGCGACTTCCCCCCGCAGGACAACCGGCACACGCCGCTCCGTCGGTGCACGTCTGGTTGCCAGCTTCCGGCCGTGCCTGCGCACGTCGTTCGTCTCGGGAACGGGCGTGCTGATCGTCGTATTCGGTGTTCCCGCACTGATCGTGGCAGCTCTCCTGTTCATCCTGCGCAGCGTCGATCCACCGGGATCGACGCTGATCTGGAGCCAGCAGATCGCCGGCGCCGAAATCGATCGTCGCTGGATGCCGCTGTCTTCGATTTCTCCCAATCTCGTTCGGGCTGTAATCGCCTCGGAAGACAATCGCTTCTGCTTTCACAATGGCGTCGACCTGAAAGAACTCGAAGCCGTTATCGAACAGGCCGAGACTGCCGGCGAAGACGCGAGCCGGGGGGGCAGCACCATCACGATGCAGGTCGCCAAGAACCTGTTCTTGTGGAATTCCCGCAGCTACGTCCGCAAGGCGATCGAGATACCGATCGCCTATGGGATCGATGCGATATGGCCCAAGGCGCGTGTGATGGAAGTCTACTTGAACATCGCAGAATGGGGGCCGGGCATTTTCGGCGCAGAAGCTGCGGCGCAGCGTTATTTCCGCAAGTCCGCGCGCAACCTGACGGAGCGTGAGGCAGCGCTGCTTGCTGTGGCGCTGCCCAATCCCAGCCTACGCGTGCCCAATCAGCCGAGCCAGAGGATGCTTCGCTTGGCGAGCGTCGTCGAACGCCGCGCCCGCCTCGTCGGCAACCGCGCCGCCTGCGCCTTGCGCTAGGCCCAGCGTCGCGTCTCGTTCCTGCCTCGTGTCGAAGGAGCCACCCGCTTCCTTAGCGCCCGCTCCCTTAGCGACAGTCGCACCGATACTTAGTGCTGGATCTCGGGCTCGCGCTCGCGGATGCTGGCGCGATCGCAGGCTCTGTAAATCGGATGGGAACGGCGAATGCCGATCGGGTTGGGGCAGTTCACGGCCGAGCAATGGCTGCTTGTCGCACTGGTGTTCTTCCTCGCTGGAGCGGTGAAGGGCGTCGTCGGTCTGGGGCTGCCGTCGATCGCTGTGGGACTGGGCAGCGTCGTCGTCGGCATGAAGCCGGCCTTGGCACTGTTGATCGTGCCGTCGTTCGTCACCAACGTCTGGCAAGCCGTGGCGGGGCGGTCGCTCGCCATGATCGTCGCACGGACATGGCCGATGATGCTGACGATCCTGGTGGGCACCTGGGCTGGCGTGTGGCTGCTGGCGCGGCTGGACGCCAGCGTGCTCGGCATGGTCCTCGGCCTTTCGCTGATCGGCTATTCGGCGATGGGGTTCATGCGGCCCGTGCTGCCCCATCCAGGCCGGTACGAGCTGTTGCTGTCTTTACCGATCGGCATCGTCCATGGCCTCGTCGCCGGCATGACCGGCTCCTATATCCCTGCGGTTCCGTTCCTGCAGGCGATCGGACTGACCAAGGACGTGCTGGTGCAGGCGATGGGGGTGGTCTTCACCCTATCCACCATAGCTCTGGCGCTTGCCATGGCCGATCAGCGGCTGCTGACCTGGGAACTGATGCTGTATTCCGCTGGAGCCGTCGTACCGGCTCTTCTCGGGATGATCGCCGGACAGCAGCTTCGAGGGCGGCTGTCCGAGGACCATTTCCGCACGAGCCTGTTCGTGGCGCTGGGCCTTCTCGGCGCCTACATCCTCTGGCGCGCGAACGCGAGGTCTTAACGCATCTCCGCCGCAGTTTGTGCTAGACTGGCGGATCGAGGGGGAACCTCTGGAACGCCTGCCCATGCCCGACGACCGCAAAGACAAGCAACGGCCCCCGGCAAGTGCCGCGGCGAGCGAGCAGCCGACTGCCGGCAAGGCCGCGGGAATACCGCATGGCCTGGGCCATCTCGATGATCCCCGCGAGCACAAGCTCGAACCGGGGTTGGCCCGTGCTGCGACCGATGCTGAAGTGTCAGCTTTCGTCGAACGTCTCAAGACGCTCACGCCGGCCCCCGGCCATAAGCGTGGCCGCCTCGTCTTCGCCATGGACGCCACGATGAGCCGGGAGCCGACCTGGGATCTCGCGCTCGGCCTCCAGGCCGATATGTTCAAGGCAGTGAAAGATGTCGGCGGGCTCGATGTACAACTCGTCTATTTTCGCGGCGCCGGCGAGTGCCGCGCCTCGAAGTGGGTCTCCGACCCCGACGCACTCGCCCGGCTGATGACGACGGTGCGTTGCGTCGGCGGCCACACTCAGATCGAACGTGTGCTGGGCCACGTCCGCGGCGAGTGCGAAGAGGGGCGCGTCAGCGCCGTCGTCTATGTCGGCGACGCCTTCGAGGAGCGCATCGACGACGTCTGCGCCAAAGCCGGCGAGGTCGGCCTGCTTGGCGTGCCGGTATTCCTGTTCCAGGAAGGCGACGACATCAGTGCGACACGGGCGTACAAGGAGATTGCTCGTCTGACCAAGGGCGCGTGGTGCCGTTTCGATCACGGATCGGCCCGGCAGTTGCGCGAATTGCTATCGGCGGTCGCCGTGTATGCTGCGGGCGGGCGTCGGGCTCTCGAGCGGTTGTCGCTGTCGGGGAACAATTCGGGCGCGCGTTTCCTGCTCGATCAGATGAACAAGTAGGCCGAATTAAGTAGGCTGGGGCCGCACACGCGAACATGGTCTACATCTTTGCAGCACTCGCCCTCATCGGATTGGGCTTCTGGGCGCTCGGTCGCTTCCAGACGGCGAACGTAGCAGCCCTCGCCAAGCGCGTACGCATGGGCGTGGGCATCGCCGCGGGAATCGCTGCGGTGGCCCTGACGCTTCGCGGCATGATCGGCTACGCGATGCCGCTGGCGACGCTCTCGATCTGGCTGATGACCGGCGGCAAGGGATTGCCCTGGAACAATGCGCCCCAGCCGTCGGGCGGCAACGCCTCGCGCATCGTCACCGACCATCTCGAGATGGAACTCGACCACGATACCGGCGCGATGCGCGGCCGCGTGCTGAAGGGCATATTCGCAGGCCGCCCGATCGAGCGCCTGGCGCCGGCCGAACTTGCCTTGCTCTGGCGCGATTGCCGTTTCGAAGATCCGAAGTCCGCGCAGCTGATAGAGACCTGGCTCGACCGCACGCACCCCTCCTGGCGTGAGGACATGGCGCGGGCGGAGGCATCGCCGGGAGCGGGCGGCATCATGACGCGAGACGAAGCCTACGAGATCCTCGGCCTGAAACGTGGCGCCAGCGACGACGAAATCCGCAAGGCCCACCGCGACCTGATGAAACGCATGCACCCCGATGCCGGCGGCTCCGGCTACCTCGCCTCCAAGATCAACGAGGCGAAGGACGCACTGCTAAGGAAATGAGGCGGTCTTTCCAGAGTGTAGCCACGATCTCGCCTCGACTTTCCAGCAAGAAGAACCTCGTGCGATCTAACTCCGACTCCTGCATGGTGCGAACCGTGGGCAATGGGGGCAACACGTGTCGCGGCTGACACGCAGCGGTTCGAGCAGGAAAGCGGCGGCCATGGTTTTGGCAACCGCGCTGTTATTGCACGCCGATGCCAGCCGGGGACAAACGCCGCCGTCCGGAAGCTCCGCCGAAACCGCGGCCCGGATGGCGGATTTCTTCGGCAGCATCGGCGATCAGATCTTCAAGGAATGTCTGTTCGAGTTGTCCGACGAGCAGATCGAAGTCCAGCAGGCTCTCGTAAGAGCCTACATCGCTCGGGGCGGCAGCCCCCAAGTCGCCCGCGAACTCGCCGCCAAGCAGATCCAGCCCCCGAAGCTGTCGGAGCAGTGCGAGAAGATCCGCCGAATGCCAGCAACCGCTGTGCCGGGATGGGATGCCAAAACGGTGGTCGCCAAGCCCGCCGTGCTCGTCCCCGAGATCAGGGCTCCTCAATCGGTCCAGCCCCCTTCGATGCCGATTTCGCTGACCGGTAAGGCGCCGCTGCAGTTATGGGACTGCGCGCCAGGGGTCGATTACGTCACCATCAAGCACAACGGCTACGAACGGAAGCTGACCGGCGGCGAGATCTGCAATCCGTTCGAGGACGTGGTGCGGGAAGTGCCGGCCGACCTGAAGAACTTCCGTCTCGGCTATACCATCCGAACGGGCCGCGTGTTCATCATCGCGGAGGGGTCTCACGCCAACGGCAAGACGATCGCCTGGGGTCTCTCTGGCCGCGACATCTGCCGCAACAATCCCGATCCCGATTGTCTGGCGACGCGGGCTGTCGGCCCGTTGCCGCCCGGTGAATACAGCTTCGCCGCAGACAAGGCGCATCGTGTGACGTGGGGGCCTAAAACCAAGCGGCAGGTCGCCGCCGTCTACCTGTCGAAGCTGTGGCACCGCGAGCGCTTCAGCGCCAAGCACACGCAGGCGATCCTGGCGCGCGGCAACATCGCGATCCACCTGCGGCTCAAAGGCGAGATGTCGGAAGCCTGCATCGGCCTCGAGCCGAAATCGTGGGCCTATATCGCCGAGCTGATCAAGAGCGGGCGCGCGACGAGCCTCAACGTCCACATCGACGATCCCCATCCCCAGATCGCCGAGAAGCCCCCCGTCATCACCAAGTCCTCGTTTTCGCTGTCGTCGCTGTTCAAGTGAAGCGACAAGAGAGGAGATGGTTGGCTTCGTTGGGCAGATGAGCGAAGCGTAGGCCGCGGTTTCCTGGACGGGGTGGATTACGCGGCGCAGAGCGCTGCTAATCCACCCTAAAGGTCATCGCTTCACCAGCCGCTTCGCCGCCTCGGCCATCTTGGCGGCGGTGATGCCGAAGTGCTCGTAGAGCTTGGCCGCGGGGGCGGATGCGCCGAAGTCGGACATGCCGATGAATACGTCCTTGCGGCGCAGGATTTCCGACCAGCCTTGCTTCACGCCGGCTTCGATTGCGACGCGCGGGGCATCGCCCAGAACGGAGTCGATATAGCTCTCGGGCTGCTTGCGGAACAACTCGAACGACGGCACGGACACGACGGCGGCGTCGATGCCTTCGGCTGAGAGCATGTCGGCCGCCTTCATCGCGAGCCCGACTTCCGAGCCGGTGCCGAACAGCGTTACCGCACGCGTGCCGCTCTTGGCCTCGCGCACGACATAGGCTCCCTTCGCGCTCATGTTCTCATCGGTGTGCACGGGGCGCAGGTTCATAACGCCCTGGCGGGTCAGCGCCAACACGGACGGCGCGTCGATCGACTTGATCGCGAGCTCCCAGCACTCCGTCGTCTCGACGCCGTCGGCGGGACGGAAAACCTGCACGTTCGGCATGCAGCGCAACGCGGCGAGATGCTCGACGGGCTGGTGTGTCGGGCCGTCTTCGCCAAGACCGATACTGTCGTGCGTCATCACGTAGATCACGCGCTGCTTCATCAGCGCGGATAAGCGGATCGACGGGCGGCAGTAGTCGGTGAAGACGAGGAACGTGCCGCCGTACGGAATGATGCCACCGTACAGCGCCATGCCGTTCATGGCCGCGGCCATCGCGTGCTCGCGGATGCCGTAATAGATGTAGCTGCCGGAATAATCGCCTTTGACGACCGGCTTCTGTGCCTTCGCCTTGGTATTGTTGGAGCCGGTGAGATCGGCCGATCCGCCGATCAGCGCGGGGCACGCCGCGGTGAGCTTTTCGAGCGCCATTTCCGACCACACGCGCGTGGCTTTCTCGCTCTTCTCGGCGGATGCCGCCTGCTTCAGCGCCTTGACGGCTTCGGCGAGCGCCGGACCGGCGGCCTTCGCGGGATGCTCGAACGCATCGCGCACCTTCTGGTCGACCTTGGCGTAGCGCTTATCCCAGGCTGCACGCTCTTCCGAGCCGCGCCTGGTCGTGGCGGACCACGCTGCTCGGACGTCGGCGGGAATGTCGAACGGTGCGTGGCTCCAGCCGAGCTTTTCGCGTGCGGCCTTGATCTCGTCGGCGCCGAGCGGCGAGCCGTGCACCCCGGAGGTGCCCTGCTTCTTCGGCGCGCCGTATCCGATGATCGTCTTGCACGCGATCATCCACGGCTTCGACGTATCGGCCTTGGCCTCTGCGATCGCGGCCTTGATCGACTTGGGATCGTGGCCGTCGCAACGCGTGGCGTTCCAGCCGGCGGCCTTGAACCGGGCGATCTGGTCGTCCGAAGTGGATAGACTCGTCGGCCCGTCGATCGAAATGCCGTTGTCGTCGAACAGCACGATCAGCCGGCCGAGGCCGAGATGCCCCGCGAGCGTGATCGCCTCCTGGCTGATGCCCTCCATCAGGCAGCCGTCACCGACGATGCAATAGGTGTGGTGCTCGATGATGTCGGAGCCGAGCCGCGCGTTCCAAAGCCGCTCGCCGAGCGCCATGCCGACCGCGTTGGCGATGCCCTGGCCCAGCGGCCCCGTGGTCGTCTCGATGCCCTCGGCGTGACCATATTCCGGATGACCGGCGGTCTTCGCACCGAGCTGGCGGAAGTTCTTGATTTCGTCGAGCGTCATGCCGGGATAGCCCGTCAGATGCAGCAGCGCGTAGAGCAGCATCGAGCCGTGGCCGGCCGACAGCACGAAACGGTCGCGGTTGGGCCAGCTCGGCTGGGTCGGGTCGAAGCGCAGGAAATCGCGGTAGAGCACGGTCGCGACGTCGGCCATGCCCATCGGCATGCCGGGATGGCCGGACTTCGCCGCCTCGACGGCATCCATGGCGAGCGCGCGGATCGCGTTGGCCATCGACCCGTAGGCCACTGCGTTGTCGTTCGATGCGGCCGCGGAATTCGCCATCGTCGTCACCATCGTTTTCGTGAGTTTGAACGAGCCTGTGCGGCGCGCATGCCCGCGTCGGGGCTTTGAGGCCGTCTTAGCGATGCAACTGAGCGGCGTCTACCGGTCCGGACCAATCAGCCGGGGATGAGCGGGGCGGGGCCGCTGGGGCCGCGCGGCCGGCGCGATCAATACGCGGGCTTGAGGCGCGGAAACATCGGGAAGTGCTTGACGTTGAGCGTGGCCAGATCGAGTTCGTGGTGCTCCGCGGTTGCCGCGATGATCGCATCGAGGTCGTCGAGGCCGTGGGCCGCCTTGAAGTGTTTGCAGTGCTCGCCCGCGCGCCAGGCAATGGTCGCATCGACCGGGAGCACCATCAGCAGGCTCTCGATTCGCCTGATTTCGGCCTCATCGCGTCGCGATTTCGCCCCGACGACGAGTTCCAGCAGCGTCACGACAGATATCGCCGGCTTTCGCTCAAGCTTGTCGATCAAGCGAACCGCCGGCTGATGTCCCCGGATGAGATCGACTAGGATGTCGGTGTCGAGCAACGCCGCCGTCACGAACGGCCCCGCTTCATCACCTCGTTCATCCTGTCTCGCCTTTCCCGGCGCTTCTTCCGGCGCTCGGTAAACAGCTCGTCCAGGTCGGTCCGATCTTTCCACATGCCTTTGAGCTTCATCAGTCCGGCTTTCCAGTCTTCAGTATCCCCTTCCTCCTCGACCAGAACCTTATCGAGCCCGTCACGCATCAACTGGCCTTCGGCCTTGCCGGAGGCAGCAGCCAGAGCCTTCAGCCGCGCGTTCTGCTCGGCCGTGATGAAGATCTGTTTTCGGACCATGGACCGCTTGGGCCTGAGCGTCCCCTGCATACACACATCATATGTGTTGGTAGGGGGCAGGGCAAGCAGCCGCCGAAGCCAACCGAAAGGCCGGGCCGAGAAAGGCCGGGCTGAGTGTCCCCTGTGAATCCGCACGCACCACTTGGCTTGCGTCCCGGACAAGCAATCGGCCCCTCAGGTCCGGACGCGCAGAGCCGGAGGTCTTCACACGCCAGTTTCGCGTGGGTCTCACGAAGAAGGGCCGCCAACCAACGCCCCAGCCCCCCACCTTACCGCTTCGCCTCCCGGCGGTGCCGCGCTATGAGAGGAATCATTGACCTGTTTCCTCATCGCCTACCCAAGAGACCTGCCCCATGTCCCAACTGCTGCTCGAGCTGTTCTCCGAGGAAATTCCGTCGCGTATGCAAGCGCGTGCGTCGGAGGATCTGAAGCGTCTCGTCGTGGATGGGCTGAAGGCGCAGGGCCTCGATGGTGCGACCGCGCAGGCGTTCGCGACGCCGCGGCGTCTGGCGCTGGTGGTCGACGGGCTGCCGGAGATGTCGCCGGGCATCTCCGAGGAGCGCAAGGGACCGCGTGTCGGCGCGCCCGACAAGGCGATCGAAGGCTTCCTCAAGGGTGCGGGCCTCGCCTCGCTCGACGAGGCTACCGTCATCAAGGACGAGAAGAAGGGCGACTATTACGTCGCGCGAATCGAGAAGCCGGGCCGCGCCACGGGCGAGATCGTCGCCCAGGTCGTACCGGACGTGATCCGGAAATTCCCCTGGCCGAAGTCGCAGCGGTGGGGCTCGGGCACGCTGACCTGGGTGCGCCCGCTCTATTCGATCATCTGCATGATCGACGGCAAGGTCGTGCCGATCGAGGTAGATGGCATTCGCGCGGGCGACACGACGCAGGGCCATCGCTTCCACGGCAACACGCCATTCCAGGTGACGAGCTTCGAGGACTACGGGAAGAAGCTCAAGACGCACAAATCGCTGCTGCCAGCGTCCGAGCGCTCCGCCTGGATCGCCGAGCAGGCGCGCGAGGTCGCCGCGTCGGCCAAGCTCGAGCTGGTCGAGGACGAGGGCCTGCTCGCTGAGAACGCCGGGCTCACGGAATGGCCGACCGTGCTGATGGGCACGTTCGACGAGGAGTTCCTGGCCGTTCCCGCCGAATGCCTCACCACCGCGATGAAGAATCACCAGAAGTGCTTCTCGCTGAAGAACCCGAAGACCGGCAAGCTCGCCAACCGCTTCATGTGCGTGTCGAACCTGATCGCGAAGGATGGCGGCAAGCAGATCGTCGCGGGCAACGAGAAGGTGATCCGCGCACGCCTGTCGGACGCCAAGTTCTTCTGGGATCAGGACCTGAAGCGCCCGCTCGACGAGATGGCGAGCCAGCTTCGCGGCATCACTTTCCATGAGAAGCTAGGCTCGCAGTGGGACCGCGTCGAGCGCGTGGCGGAATTGGCGTTCCAGCTTGCCGGCGCCTGCGATGCCGCGCCCGAGGAAGCGCGCCGGGCCGCCCAGCTCTGCAAGGCCGATCTCGTCTCCGGTATGGTCGGCGAATTCCCCGAGCTGCAGGGCCTGATGGGCCGTTATTATGCCGAGGCCGTCGGCACCAAGCCCGAAATCGCCCGCGCCATCGAACTGCATTACAAGCCCAAGGGACCGACCGACACCGTGCCCAAGGAGGAGGACGGCGATGCCGTCGCTGTAGCCGTCGCGCTCGCCGATAAGCTCGACACCCTCGTCGGCTTTTGGGCGATCGGCGAAAAGCCTACCGGCTCCGGCGATCCCTATCAGTTGCGCCGTGCCGCACTCGGCGTGATCCGCCTCGTGCTGGAGAACGATCTGCGGCTGCCGCTCATTCCCGTGGTGCAAAAGCAGCTTACTCAGATGCTCGCCATGGCAGGCGTGTCCGACAAGGGCGCCGACATGCTGTTCAACGGTGCCAAGGTTCATGGCCAGGCGCTCGACCTGCTGGGCTTCTTCGCCGACCGCCTGAAGGTCCACCTCCGCGATAAGGGCGCACGTCACGATCTCATCGACGCCGTGTTCTCGCTGGGGGGCCAGGACGATCTCGCGCTGATCGTGAAGCGCGTCGAAGCCCTCACCGAGTTCCTCAAGACCGACGACGGCGCGAATCTTCTTGCAGGCGTGAAACGCGGCTCCAACATTCTCGCCATCGAGGAGAAGAAGGACAAGAAGAGCCACGCCGGTAGCTACGACCTGAAGCTGCTTTCGGCTAAAGAAGAGCTCGCCCTGGCCGCCGCTATTGAGGCCGTCAAGCAGGACACGACCGCCGCGATCAACGTCGAGAATTTCGGCGGCGCGATGCGCGCGCTGGCCGAGCTGCGCGCACCTGTCGATGCGTTCTTCGAGAAGGTTACGGTCAATGACCCCGACCCGAAGATCCGCGAGAACCGCCTTCGCATGCTCTCCGAGATCCGCGGCGCCACCCTGAACGTCGCCGACTTCTCGAAGATCGCGGGGTGAGTAGAGCGCGATGGCCGGCGCGGACACGCACCTTTTCGTCTACGGCACGTTGCTGAGCGGCGACACCGGGCCGGGCGGCCGCCCTCAGCGAGACAGGCTCGCGCGGGAAGCGCGCATTATCGCGTCCGCATCCGTCTTGGGGCGGCTCTATCACCTCGGACGCTATCCCGGTCTCGTTCTCGATGGCGGACCCGGTGATATCGTGCACGGCGAGCTGCTCGAATTGGTGACGCCAACGCCCGCGAATACGCTCGCCTGGCTCGACGACTACGAGGGCATCGAACCCGGCGATCACCCGTCCAACGAGTACGAGCGCCGGATGATCGAGGTCACGCTGGCCAGCGGAGAAAGTATGAACGCGTGGTGCTACGTCTTCCGGCGGCCGACTCTTGGGAAACCTCTGATCGCGAGTGGCCGCTGGCTAGCCCGCGACTGAAATTCCACGCCTGTGCTGGCCAACACAACGACCGGCGAGGGCGCCGCGTAACTTCCAACCATCAGCAACACGGGACGAGCATCCGCTCCCGCCCGGCTTATGGAGAAGAAGAGATGAACAAGATCCTCGCAGTAGCCGCAGTAACCCTGGTGACTGTCGCAATCACCGGTGCGGCGCACGCCGGCCCGAATTGCGCGACCGGCGCTCGTTATTCCTCCGCACCGACGGCCTCTGTCATCAAGCAGGCCCGGACGAGCGCCCCCGCCAAGGCAAAGGCGCAGCGTCTGGCGCAGGTTCCGGCGACGGCATTGGGCGGTGGCGATGGCGATGCCAGCGCGCCGGTCCTGCGGAAAAAAGTTGTTCAAGCCGCGCCCAAGATCGAGACACCCGCGGTCACTACTGCTCCGCAGGTATCCTCGGCACCGGCACAGTCAAGCACCGACGCCGGCGAAGAGTACACGTCGGTATCCGGGATCGCTGCGCGGCTGGCCGCACTGGCCGCCCAGCAAAAGGCGAAGGACACTGCCACGCGGTGAGGCGAGCCTTACGGCGAAACCGCGATGAAAAATGAGATGACGACGAAGAAGCAGCCAGCAAGCGTGGCCGGCGACCGGCTAGTCCTCGCCAGCGCGTTTCAGCCCGCGCCTGGAATATTGCGGTCGAACGTGACATTGATCTCGTACTCGCCGGGCCGCGACCCGAGGGGAAGATCGAAAGACACAGTGCGCACGGCCGAGAAATAACCGATCGGCTTCTCGAGGCTGACGGTCGTCTCCACGTTGAGGTTATCAGCCCGCACGGCTTCGCGCTTGGCGTCGGTGACGGCAATCTTTACCGGTAATCCGATGGCGCCGCCTCGGCCCTTCGGCCCCAATAGAACACGGCCAGAGAAGCCGTACTTCACGGTGACGCGATTGCCTTCGATTTGACACTCGCGTGCCGTCTTCGTCAGCTCGCCACGGTGCATGACGGCAAGCGCATCGCCCGCGCGCCCCGCCTCGTAGATCGTGACGTTGTTATCGCGCGACGGCATGACGACACGCGGACAGTTCGTCGTGACCTCGCCGAGTGCGCCCGTGAACGTGCCTTCGCCGCGGGCAGCAGCCAGCAGCTCATCGTCGTTGACCTTGGCAGGGTCAGCTCCCGCGTTCGACGGCCCGCCGAACACGCTGCCGCCCAACCCCGACGTGAAGGTCGAAAGTCCGCACCCCGCGGTTGCTCCCGCGGCCAGCACGACGGCGAGCAGGGCTAGTTTACGCGCGCGGCTTGCGACACGATTTTTGTGGTGGTTTTTTTGAAGTGACGGCATCATCCATTCCGATTGCGCCAAGGCATTCCCGCAGTGCTGCCTCGCCGCAGCGCGAGTTTCCGCGCCACGACGCGGACTACCAAGACGAAAACCCAACCCCCGACCTAGAATCATTCGTAGCACTCTCGACAGCGACCGGCCAAGCGCGTAGCACCGTGCGTCAACGAGAATCTATCAATCTCCCTGGCCGTGCCACCTGAGCCACAACGAGCCCCCCAACGATTCCAGAGCGTCTTCCGATGTCTGCCGATCCCACCGTGCCCCTGCCTTCTTTGAAGCCGCCGAAGCCTCGGCTGAAGGTTCTGCGCGCCGCCCCGCGGGGTTTTTGCGCCGGGGTCGATCGCGCGATCAAGATCGTTGAGTTGGCGCTCGCCCGGCACGGTGCCCCCGTTTATGTGCGTCACGAGATCGTCCACAATAAATTCGTGGTCGATCAACTGCGCGCCAAAGGTGCCGTTTTTGTGGAGGAGCTCTCCGAGATTCCGGAAACAGATCAGCCGGTGATATTCTCGGCCCACGGTGTTGCCAAATCGGTACCCATGGAGGCCAAGCTCCGGAATCTGACAGCGCTCGACGCCACCTGCCCGCTGGTGACCAAGGTTCACCGGCAGGCCGAGAACCAGCATGCCGCTGGCCGCCACGTTCTGCTGATCGGCCACCACGGCCATGTCGAGGTGATTGGTACGATGGGTCAGCTCCCGGAGGGCGCAGTGACCCTCGTCGAGTCCGTGGCCGACGTCGCGCGTCTGGCCCCTCCCGATCCGGCAGCGCTCGCCTACGCCACCCAAACGACCCTTTCCGTCGATGATACCGCCGAGATCATCGCGGCCCTTCGCGCGCGTTTCCCCGCTATCGTCGGGCCCGCCAAGGAAGACATCTGTTACGCGACGACCAACCGGCAGGGCGCAGTAAAGGCGATAGCCGCCCGCTGCGACGCCCTGATCGTGGTCGGCGCGCCCAATAGCTCGAATTCGCAGCGCTTGGTCGATGTCGCTCGCAGCCAGGGATGCACGCGTGCTTTCCTCGTCCCCCGCGCCGCCGACCTCGACCCGGCCAGCCTCGACGGGATCGGGACGATCGGCATTACCGCCGGCGCCTCCGCGCCCGAGGAACTTGTCGAGGAAATTCTCTCCGCGATCGCCCAACGCTTCGACCTCGAGATCGAGGATGTCGTCACTGCCGTGGAAAGTATCGCGTTCAATGTGCCGCGCGAACTGCGCGACGCGGCGGCGGGGTAGCGATGGCCGTCTATACGCAGGTTTCCGACGAGGAGCTGGCTCGCTTCGCGACCGGTCATGGTCTGGGTGAGCTGAGGTCGTGCAAGGGCATCGCCGAGGGCGTCGAGAACACGAACTACCTCATCGAGACGGTCAAGGGCCGGTTCATCCTCACCCTCTATGAAAAGCGCGTGGCGCCGGAGAACCTGCCGTTCTACCTCGGTTTGATGGAGCACCTCGCTTCGAAGGGAATCGACTGCCCGCTGCCGGTGCGCGACCGCGACGGCGAGCAGGTGTCGGAGATCGCCGGCCGCGCTGCTGCCATAGTCACGTTTCTCGACGGCATGTCCGTGCGCACGCCGACGCCGCGCCACTGCGCCCTTCTCGGCGAAACTCTGGCTCGGATGCATCTGGCGGGCGCCGATTACCCTCGGCAACTCGACAACGCTCTCGGACCGCAGGGCTGGGTACAGCTCTACGATCGCTTCAAGTCTCGCGCTGATGAAGTTCTGCCGGGACTGTCCAAGCTGGTCGAGGCGGAATTTTCGGCGCTGCTGCCCGGGTGGCCAAATCGACTGCCGAAAGGCGTTATTCACGCTGATCTTTTTCCCGACAACGTGTTTTTCCTCGGTGACCGCCTTTCGGGCGTGATCGACTTCTACTTCGCCTGCACCGACATCCTCGCCTACGACATCGCGATCTGCATCAATGCATGGTGTTTCGATGCCGAGCGCCGGTTTGTCCGCGAGAATGCGGCGGCGCTCGTCGGTGGATACCGCGGCGTTCGTCCCTTGACCCAGGAGGAAGGCCGCGCGATCCCGGTGCTGGCGCGAGGTGCGGCCCTTCGCTTTCTGCTCACGCGCTCGCATGATTGGATCGCCACGCCGAAGGACGCGATCGTCAAGCCCCACGATCCCGGCGATTACGTCGCGCGTATTCTTCAACATCGGCAGATGTCGAAGCCGGCCGACTATGGATTCGAGGACTAGCGCATGACGTCAGCGGCCGGCGAACGCCCAATTGTCGTGATCTATACCGATGGCGCTTGCTCGGGAAATCCGGGTCCCGGCGGCTGGGGCGCGATCCTCATGTCGGGCACCCACCGCAAGGAACTGAAGGGCGGCGAAGCCCACACCACCAACAATCGCATGGAGCTGATGGCGGTGATCTCGGCACTCGAAGCGTTGAAGAGTCCTTCCACCGTGGAATTGTGGACCGACAGTCAATACGTCAAGAACGGCATCACCGCCTGGATATTCGGCTGGAAGCGCAACGGCTGGAAGACCGCCGACAAGAAGCCGGTCAAGAACGCAGAACTCTGGCAGCAGCTCGACACCGCCCGCGCGCGCCACAAGGTCGAATGGAAGTGGGTGAAGGGCCACGCCGGCCACCCCGAGAACGAGCGCGCCGACGAACTCGCCCGCGCCGGCATCGCCGAGCTCCGCGCCGCCAAGAAGGAAGCGAAGCAGGACGAGAAAGACAAGTTGCGCTGACGGCTGGAGCGCGCGCGTCCCCGACGACGACCAAGAAGTAAAAAACGGGCGGACCGGAGGGTGCCCCTCCGGCTGGGGTGCGGGGACTGGTCCCCGTCGCGGCATCGCCGCGAATTCACTCCCTCACAGCGGGATCACCAGCAGGGTGTCGACACGGCTGCTGTCGCATACGACGATCCGCTTTTCGATCAGTGCCTTGCCGTCGGCGATGACGTAGCTGTCGAGGTACTTCCCCGTTGCGAACACCGCCGTTTCACCGGTGCGCATGATGCGCGCGACCAGGAACGGCGTTTCGCTCTCCACGCGGCCGCTGTCCTCGGACAGGATGCAAGGGGCGCCGAGGATGTGCCGGTAGGTGTGGCGCTCGAAGATGTTGGCCTCGCGCATCGCGGAGATGCGGTCGGCGAGCATCCCCTTCGAAGCGCAGAACACGATGCCGCCTTCCAATCCATCGGCGAGCGATTGTGCCGAAGTGATGCGGTACATGCAGGCATCCGTGAAGAAGTCCGGCCATGCTTCCAGATTGTCGTTGTCGATCGTGCGCGCATACTCGGCCTGGGACTGGCTGATCAGGCGATAGACGTCGGTCATGGTGCTCAAAGCCCCATCGTGCTGCGATATTGCTTCCAGAAGCCGCGGATCGAGGCTTCGCTGACGCGGCTTTCGCTCGACACGGCTTCGTGACCGCCCATTTCGAGCACGGCATTAGCGTCCGGAACGCTTTTTACGCCGCGCTGCACAAAGCCACCGACGCAGCCGTCCTCCATCGAGATGAAGCCGGCAGGACCGATCAGGTTCGCTTGTTTGAGACGCACCATGCGCTGCTCCGGCGTGTCGCTCTCGAAGCCGATGATGGTCCAGTTTAGATCGGTCTCGTCGGGTTTCTTCGGCACGACGCGGCGAAGCGCGATCGAGTTCTGGATCTGCTGCAGCACGAACGTCGGAAACACCGAGAGTATCTGCAGCGTGATGCCGTCGTCCCACTCGTGAAAGCCGGCGAGCAGGCTGGGATCGGCGAGCTTGTACTTGCTGTCGGAGCGCAACTGCTGCGCGGCGTAGTCCTTGTTGATGGCGGCCTTGGTATCGAGCTGATTATAGCTGATGTGGCTGCCGCCGGCCTCGCTTACGACGATGCCGCCCTTGTAGGAGAGCTGGTTCAGCTGGAACGTCGTGAAGAACAGATGGAGGATCGAGGCGTGATAGCTGTCCTTCACGTTCTCGATGTAGAGCTTCCAGTTGTTGGGCAGCACCTGTGTGACGCGATTGAGCACGACGGGCTTCTTGCCTTCGAGCACGCGGGCGATGCGCGGCACGATCTCGGGTCCGAGGTAGTCGGCGAGCGGCGGGGTCGCATCGCTGAACGTGCCGAATAGCAATCCGTGCAGCGCTTCGAGCCGCACCTTGCGGGGATGGTGGTCGTCCATCCTGAACGACTTGGGCATGCCGCCCTGGCCCTTAACGCCGTTCTTGAAGGCGATGCCGTTGAGGTTGCCGGCGAGATCGTAGCTCCAGCCGTGGTAAACGCACTGGAAGTCTTTCTGCCCTTTGCCATGCTCTTCGAGGCAGATCAGCGCGCCGCGATGCGAACAGCGGTTCTCGAAAGCGTTGATCTTGCCCGTGCCGTCACGCACGACGACGATCGGTGTGTCGCCGATCGAGGTGGCGCGGAAGTCACCGGGATTGGGAACTTCGGCCTCAAGGCACAGGTAGCTCCAGTTCGGCCCTTGGAACAGCTTCTGCTGCTCGGCCGCGTAGACGTCCTCGCGCTGAAAAACCCAATAGGGTACGCGCGTCAGACCACCCTCGGGCCAAGTCCCGATTTCAGCCGATGCCGGTGAGCCGGTTTGCGATTGGTCCTGGGCCATGTCTCCCTCGCGGTGTCGCTAGCCCAGCGCGTCGCGCGGGACAACAATCTTCGATATCTAAGATCGATGCAGCCCGTTCATCGTCTTGTCAAGGTGACGAGACCGGCCCGGCGTGGGGAGCAGCAACGCTTGGCATCCTCGTCACTCCAGACTTGGTTTGTTGTCGATGATGCCGGCGAGCCGCAATCCGAGCATCCCGACCAACAGCAGCAGACTCAGCTTGAACGCATGAGGTGCCCGGTCGAGCACGTAATCGACGTTGAGCGCGGCCTCTTCGGATGGCGTGAGAACATCGGGCGAGAGCACGATCACACGGCAGTGGACCCACGGTTCGCAATGTTGTTGAAACCCCGGCGCGGTCGCGCCTTGTGCAGTGATGTAGGCTAGCGCGCCGGGGCGTGGTCGCTCGGTTCCAGCGCTATCGAGGTAGTGCACCTGCACATAAGCCGGCCACGAGGCCCGTCGGTCACCTAGCCTCAGACCCGCCACCATCGCCTCGTCGAGACGGTAGCCGATAACCCGCCTCGACTGGCCGGTGTCGTCCTGCCAGTCGAGATCGACGAGCGTGTGAACTTCCTGCTGGGGCTCGCCGCGTCGCGTGCCGAGCGGCACGACCTTCTCGCGGGGCGCATTCAGGATCGCCTGGGCCGTGCGCCCGCGCTGGACGAGTTGATAGGGATCACGCTCCCGCGCCTCGCGCGCCTGCTCGGCGAGCACCCCCGACACCGCCAGAGCGAGCATTACCAGCCATTCTAGCCGCCACCTGAATGGAGAGATGCGCGCCAATCGTCGGGGAATGCCCACCGGTGCCGATGTTACCGCTCTTGCTTCCAGGGGATGACGCGGCGCTGAACTTCCTCGAAGATGACGGAGGAAATCAGGCCCAGCAGCCCGATGGTGACGATGCCGGCGAACATGATGTCGACCTGGAGGAGTTCCCACGAGTTCCAGATCATGTAGCCGATGCCTGTCTTGGTCGCCACGAACTCGGACGCTACGAGGACGATGAAGGCGACGGCCAGCGCGATCTTGAGACCGGCGAAGATCGTCGGCAGCGCACCCGGCAGGATCACCCGGCGGAACAGCACCCACTGTGAAGCGCCGTAGTTCTTCGCGACGTCCCAGTAGATTTTGTCGATGTTGGACGCACCCGTGTAGGTGTTGACGCACACGGGAAAGAACACCGCGATCGCTACCAGCGCGATCTTCGACGCATCTCCGAACCCGAACGCCAGCAGCAGCAGCGGCATCAGCGCGACCTTGGGGATCGGGAAAAGGCACGCGATCAGCGGATCGAAGAAGATCCGAACGGGTTTTGCCATCGCCATCAACAAGCCGACCGCGACCGCGGGAACCGCGCCCAGCACATAACCCGTCAGCACGCGATAGAGCGTGACGAGCGTGTGCTGGATCAACTCTCCCGATGCCGTCACCTGCCAGAACTGCACGGCGATATCGGACGGTGCCGGAATGAAACGCCGGTCGCCGATGCCGAAGTGCAGCAGCCCCTCCCACAGCGCCAGCAGCCCGATGGGCGAGAGCAGGTAGAGGAACTTTTCACCCGTCCGCGATGTCATTGGCAGATCCGCTTGATGTTCTCCTCCGCCCTCGCGGGGGAGGTGGCCCGTAGGGCCGGAGAGGGGGCGGCCGAAGCTGGGCTACAACTCAGTCGCGCGTGCGCGGTTCACTTCCTCTTCGAGCACCTTCCAGATCGCGAGCTTCATCTCGTTGAATTGGGTGCTCGTCGAAAGCTTCATGATATCGCGCGGATGATCGAAGGGAACGTCGATGATCTCTTTGAATCGTCCGGGCTGCGCGGTCATGATCACGCAGCGGTCGCCCAGTAGCAGCGCCTCGTCGATCGAGTGCGTGATGTAGACCACGGTCTTACCGGTCTCTTCCCAGATCCGCACGAGTTCGGCCTGCAGGATCGTGCGGTTCTGTGCATCCAGAGCGGCGAACGGCTCGTCCATCAGCAGCATTGCCGGATCGGTGACGAATGCCCTGGCGATTGCCCCGCGCTGGCGCATGCCGCCGGACAACTGGTGCGGATAGTGCGTGCGGAACTTCGTCAATCCCACGAGTTTCAGTGCGCCGTCGACGCGCTCGGCCTGCTCCTTGCGCGAGACGCCGCGCGTCATCAGGCCGAAGGCGACGTTGTCCTCCACTGTCATCCAGGGGAACAAGCCGCTCTCCTGGAACACCATCGCGTTCTGGACTTTCCAGCCCTTGGCGTCGACGTCGATGGTGCCGGACGTCTGCCGGTCGAGCCCAGCGAGAATGCGAAGCAGGGTCGATTTCCCACAGCCCGACGGCCCGACGATGCACACGAACTCGCCCGGCGAGATCGACAGGTCGACGCCATCGAGCGCAGTCGTGGTGCCGTTGCTGCCGGTGAACTCCCGTCGCAGGCCCTTGATGGTGATCGCCGCGCCCCGGCGCTGAACGGACATTCGAGCTGCTGCCTCCTTTTGGATCATCCCCACGTCGAGGGTGCCGTTGTGCCCGATCCCCTGCGTCTCGTCGATATGCCGTGCGGCCTGGACACGCCGCCCTGCATCGCAGTTCCCTGTCCCATCGAGGGGAGGAGAGAAGGTGCGTAGCGATGACGAAGTGATGCGGCGGTCCCTACCGGCACCCCTTCAAAGTGCTCGCCGCATTCGTCAGTTCGAATTTGCCCAGCTTCGCATTCGCGTGGTCGGCGTAGGTGGTGTCCACGAGCTTCTCGACCGGCTGCTTCTGTTGGATCGAGCCCTGGGCGTGGAACCAGTCCTGCACGTCGAGGATGTTGGCGGTGCTGGCGCGTCCATAAGGGCTGCGCGAAGGCCATGGCAGCTTCTCCAGAACCTCCTGCCGCTTCTCGATGCCGGTCTTTTGGGCGAGTTCGACGACTTCGGCCCGGTTCGACCCACCGTGATAGGCTTGGCAGTATTCCCGCACGCCGCGCATGTAGGCGACGTAATAGTCCTTGACGAGCTGGGGGTTCTTCGCCGCCCAGTCCGTGTTGATGAACACCTGCGCGCTGGAGAACGGCCCCTTCTCGATCACGGCTTCCGGGTCGATCAACTCGAAGCCGACCCCCCGCTCGAACATCGGCGCGTAGAAGGGCGAGATGACGATCGCCGCGTCGACGGCCTTGTTGGTGAGCGCGATCACCATCTGGGGGAACGGGATGACCTTGAGCTCGATGTCCTTCAGCGACAGCCCACCAGACTCGACGATCTTGCCGATCTCGTAGGTCGTGATCGCGCCGGGCCCGCCGTTCGACGCCACGACCCTGCCTTTCAGGTCGGCCGCCGATTTGATCTGGTCCTTCAGGTCTGCTCGCACGACGAACTTGTGATTGTTGGGCGCGGACACCCGGTCGGACGCGATGATGATCGGGAACTTCTTGGCGAGGGCGTTGAAGTACCCTGCCGCGAGGCCGCCCTCGATGATATTGAACTGCCCCGCGGCGAGGAGCGCCATGGCGTCCGCTGAAGTATCGAGGTCCGTCACCGTCGCTTCGATGCCGGCTTCCTTGAAGTAACCCTTGGTGATCGCGATCTGGTTCGCCAGCGTGATCACGGAGCGAACCACCCCGACCTTGACGGCGTGCTGCTGAGCCGAGGCTGGAAAAGCAGACGCGGCGAGCGCGGCAAGAGCCAGCAAAGTGCGCTTCATGGATGGGACCTCGTAGGCTGGGGCGGGCCAACGGTGAATTTCACTCCGCCGAGGCGCGACCGGGCACGCCGCGGCAGTCGGGGAAAGCTGGGTCGCGCTATGCTTGACCCAGCTTACGAAGAACTCACTTGCATCCGTCCAGCTTGCTTTCCTTGTTGATCAGGTCGAACTTCGGCAACTGCTTGGTCGCCCAGTCGACGAAGCTGTAATCGACGAGCTTGTCGATCGGAAACGTCTTCTTGATCATCTTCTGGTCGAGGTAGAACTTCTGAACGTCGAGCATGCTTTTCTCGTTGACCCGGCCGTCGATCGGACGCGCCGTCCAGAAACCGTCCAGCACCTCGCGGCGCGTCTCGACCTTCGACTTGATGAGAACGTCGATGATCTCCTTGCGGACGGGCGCACCATGGTAGCCCTGGCACCATTCGCGACCGCCTCGGAGATAGGCGAGGTAGAAGCGATTGGCGACGTCGGTGTTCTTGGCGAGCCAGTCCGTATTGGCGTAGTTGACGGAGATGGTGACGGGGCCGGGCACCAGTTTGTCCGCGTCCCCGAACGGGAGCGCAATGCCCTGCTTCTCGTAAGCTACGGTCCAAGGCGGTATCACGAGGCCCGCATCCACCGCCTTGTTGGCGAATGCGACGGCATATTGCGGGAACGGGAAGATCTTGATGTTGACGTCGTTGAGGGTCAACCCGTGCGGCTCCAGCATCTTCCCGATCTCGTAGGTCGAGATCGAGCCAGGTCCATTCGAGGCGATGTTGCGACCCTTCATGTCCTTCATCGACTTGATCTCGTCCTTGAGGTCGGGACGGATCATCAGGTTGTGGCCCGCCGGGAAGGCGACGCGCGAGATCGTAATGGTGACCGGCAAACCGCGATCGACCGCGTTGAAGTATCCAGCGGAGACGCCCGCACCGACGATCTGAAGCTGGCCCTGCGCGACGAGCGAGAGCGCATCGGCGGCGGTGTCGATGTCCTGCATCTCGACGTCGATGCCGGCTTCCTTGAAGTAGCCCTTCTCGATCGCGATCAGCATAGCGCCGTTCGACACCGATCGCGCCAGCGCCACCTTGACCTTGTCGAGCGGCTTTTGTGCCTCGGCGCTGGCGGCGAGAAGGCCTGTTGCTGAAGCGGCTGCCAGCAGCATCTTGAGTATCTTCATCCGATATCCTCCCTGATTTCTGTTAAGCGTAGCATCTGGCATACGTGAACTCGATACGGCCAATCAGCCGCTCTTCACGATCCACCGCCCACGGTCCGGATCGCGGTCGAGCTTGCCCGCCTTGCGCAGCACGTCGAGGGAACGGACGATCTCCCGGCCATCATCGCTGCCGGTCGCCGCCATCAGCTCCTCGAAGAACTTCGGCCCGTCGGCGAGGGCGGCTTCCACGGATGCGAACTTGGCGCCAGAGTAGGTGGGCGGGGCCGGCACCTGGTGCTCGAGCTTTTCCATCGCTCCGATCGGCCAGGTCAGGTCGTAGCCCGCCTTGCCCCCGACCCGCGCGCCGCCGAGCGAGGGATCGAGCGCGAGCGTACGGGTACCCGACGCGATGATGAGGTCGCGGTCCGGCTGGAAGCGCGTGGCGAGCGCCCAGTCCATTTGCTGGTCGCTGGTGATATCGATGTCGGGATCGACCACGAACACGTTCTTGACGTTGGCGAGACAGGCGAAGCAGGCATGGATGGCGTTGCGCGCCTCGCCCGGTACGCGCTGCCGCATCTTCACACGCACGTTGAAGCTGCCGCCCGACGAGCCCGTTACGTAGACGCCGAGCGGTTCGCGCACGGCCAGCTGCAAAGCGTTCCATACGATTACTTCGGTGCGGATGACGTTGAGCATCGATGTGTCAGTGCCCGCCAGCGACGTGCCCGAAATCGTACTCGTCTGGAACAGGGCGTCGCGGCGGTGGGTGATCGCGGTGAGCCGGAACACGGGATTACGCTTCACTGCGCCATAATAGCCGAGGAACTCCCCGTACGGGCCTTCCATCTCGGTGTAGCCCTTGGCGTCGAAATATCCTTCGAGCACGTATTCGGCATCGGCGGGAACGCGGATGTCGTTGGTCACGCATTTGACGACCGGCACCGGCGCACCGCGGAGCGACGAGATCAACCCGAGTTCGTCGACCGGCAGCCGCATCGTTCCCGTGACATGATCGATCGGATGGCATCCGACGACGAACGCGACAGGCAGATGCTTGCCCGCCGCGACGTTCGCCTCGAACAAGGCGCGCAGATCGGACGGGGCGATCAGATCGACGCCTGCTTCGTGCGGCCCGCGCAGCATCAGCCGGCGAATTCCGACGTTGGTCATGCCCGTCTTGGGATCGACGACAAAATCGAGCGATGAGGAAATGTACGGTCCGCCGTCCTTACCGTGCTGGAGATGCACCGGCAGCTTCGTCAGATCCGCGGCGTCACCTTCCAATACCACCTGCTGACATGGCGCATCGGCACGCGAGACATCGACGAGATGGGGAGCGTTGCGGGCGCGCTTCTGAACTTCCTGCGCCAGTTGATCCGGTTCGACGCCGAATGCGTGCGCGAGCCGCGCACGGCTGGCGCAAACGCCGCCGACGAGTTCCTGACCCTCTGGCCCTGCCTTGCGGAAATGTACCGCGCGCGGATTGCCTTCGAGAGCGGCCGCGACGTTCGCGAGCGGCATGGCCTCGGTCCGTGTCTCAAGTTCTTCGGTATTGGCGAGCCGCTCGATGAACCGGCGCAGGCGGAACTGGTCTGTATCCAGTGAGCTGCCATGGGCGCCACCCTTGTCCATCGCATTCATCCCGATTTTCCTTCCCTCATCTTGCTGTCGGAGGATGTCTTTCCATCACGTCGAGGTGGGACGCAACCCACATTAGAGGATTCAATGCGCGATCAAATTCCGCATCTCCGTTCCGCGACCGGCCAGGAAAAGCCTGAAATTGTCGATCAGGATAGGCATCATGTGCTCTTCGTATTCCTTGAAGTAGCCGCCGATGTGCGGCGACAGCAGCACGTTCGGAAACTCCCATAATGGGCTCGCGGCATCGAGGGGCGTGCGCGCGACGACATCGAGGCCGGCACCGGCGATCCGGCCTTGCGCCAGCACATCGATCAGCGCGGCCTCGTCCACAGTCTCGCCGCGGCCGACGTTGATGAACACCGCCGAGGGCTTCATCGCTTCCAGCACCGCGCGGCTGATCGTATTCTGATACTCCAATCCCCCCGGCAGCACGTCGACGAGCACATCCACGCCGGCCACCTCGCGCACGAGATCCTTTACGTCGATCGACCGGTCGAAGCCTTCCACCGGCCGCGGACTTCGTGTCGCGACGATCGTCTTCATGCCGAACGCTTGCAGCAGATGACCGATCGCGCTGCCGCTCACGCCTGAGCCCACGACGAGTGCCGACTTGCCCGCGAGCAGCGGCCAGGGATCGCCGCGCTCCCAGACCTTGTCATGCTGGTTTTCGACGAGGCGGCGCGCGTTGCGCGTCACGCCCAGCAACAGCATTGCTACGGTCTCGCGCATCGGGGCACCATGAATCCCCCGCGCACTCGTCAAAAGCGTCTCCTTGCGCAGTCCTGGCGACTTCAGGAAATGATCCACGCCGGTCGCCAGCGACTGGATCCACCCGAGGTTCCGTGCCCCCACCATGAGATCGTCGTTGATGGCGACGCCGAACGCCACGAGCACGTCGATATTCTCCAGCGGCACCTCGATCTCGGGGATGGTGCCGGCCGTGTGGATGTCGAGGTTGGGGAATGCCGCATTCAGATGCCGGGCGTATTCGCCGGCGAAGCGCTCGAGCACGAGCACGGTCGTCCTCTCGGCGGGCTTGACGGCGGTCATCTCGTCTCCGGCTCTGTTGCGATCTCAGCCTCTCAACACCATCGTAAGGTGCTCTGTAAAGCGGGATGTCGCTGGAGCATTACCCCTAGACCGAGGTCGCTTCGCCGCGAGGGGCGAACTAACCCGGAGCGCCAGATGCCGACAGGTGATAGTGCTGAGTAAAAGGCGCGTAGGTTCCAGCAGACCCGTGTAAACCAATTTAGCCGAGATCCGACTTCACATTGAAGAACGCGCAGTCGTGTGCCAGATGAGCTTCAACGAAAGCTCGATGATAGGGAGCACTGGGAGAGGATGAGCGGCATGCGAAGGATACTGTGTGGTTCAGCGGCGCTTTTCATTCTGGCTCTCGCCCCGGCGGCGATGGCACAGAGCTGGCCGACGAAACCGCTGAAGGTCGTCATTCCGTTCGCACCGGGCGGTGCCGTGGATTCGACGGGACGGGTGATCGGCGCGAAGCTGCAGGAGATCCTGGGGCAGCCCGTCATCATCGAGAACAAACCGGGTGTCGGTGGAAATCTCGCCGCCGACAGCGTCGCGAAATCCGATCCTGATGGTCATACCATCCTTCAGACCACGGTTGGTCAGGCGATGAGCCCGTCGCTTTACAAACAGCTTCCATACAACCCGGAGAAGGATCTGATCCCCGTCACGCAGCTCGTCGAGACAGGGCTCCTTCTGGTGGCGACGCCGAAGCTGGAGGCGAACGATCTCAAGGAGTTCATCGCACTCGCAAAGGCGAAGCCAGGCGTTCTGAACTACGGGAATACCGGCGTCGGCAATCCACTGCATTTGGCGATGGAGATGTTGAAGCGCGACACCGGCATCGACGTCCAGGCCGTTCCGTTTCGCGGCGATGCGCCACTCAACACCGCATTGATTTCGGGCGACGTGCAGGTTGCCGTTGTGCCGGTCGCGACGGCGCTGGCGTTGATCGAGGCTAAGCAGATCAAGGCGCTGGCGGTGACCACGCCGAAGCGCATTCCGCGCCTGCCCGATCTGCTCACGGTCGCCGAGCAGGGGGTAAAGGATTTCTCCGCCGACAGCTGGCAGGGCTTCTTCCTTCCCGCGGGCACGCCACCGGCTATCGTCACCCGGCTCTACGAAACGACGAAGCAGGCGCTCTCGACACCGGAAGTCATCGCGCGCATGAAGGCTTTCGCTTCTGAAGTGATAGCCAGCACGCCGGCCGAGTTCGCCGCCAAATACAAGGCGGACAGCGCCAAGTACGCCGCGATCATCAAGCAGGCCAACATTCCCCTGCAGTAGATGGGCTGGCAGCGACGTAGATAAGTCGTAGAAGGCGGGCGGTCCGGAGGGTATCCCTCCGGTCGAGGCGGGGCTGAGGCCCCGCTCCTGGAGCGAATTCGAAACCGCGCGGTCAGCGAACAGGACGAGAATGACGCAACAAACGATGCGCCTTGCAGCCGACATCGGCGGGACCTTCACCGATGTCGCCGCTTTCGACGAGGCGTCCGGTCGTCTCCTGCTAGGCAAATCGCTGTCGACGCCGCAGCGGCTCGTCGACGGCATATCCGAGGGTGTAGTCAAGGCGGGTGCGAAGTTCGCCGATGCCAGCATCTTCCTTCACGGCTCGACGATCGCCATCAACACGATGCTGGAGCGCACCGGCGCGAAGACCGCTCTGATCACAACGCAGGGTTTCCGCGACGTCTACGAGATCGGCCGCATCAACCGGCCCGACGCCTACAACCTGTTCTTCAAGAAGCACGACCCGCTGGTGCGCCGCGCGTTGCGCTTCGAGGTGCCCGAGCGTGTGAGCGCGGAAGGCGAGGAACTTCAGCCGCTGGACGAGGTGGCGCTGGGCGCCGTGTGCGACCGGCTCGTGGCGCTCGGCATCGAGGCCGTGGCGATCATGTTCCTGCACTCGTATCGAAATCCCGCACACGAGGCGCGCGCGAAGGCGATTGTCCAACAGCGCCTGCCCGGCGCTTTCGTCTCGGCATCGCATGAGCTGAGCCAGGAGTATCGGGAGTTCGAGCGCACCTCGACGGTGGTTGCCAACGCCTACATAGGCCCGCGCGTGTCGGGCTATGTCTCCGGGATCGAGACGCACATCGCAGCCGACGATTTCGCCGGTTCGTTCTTGCTCGTGCAATCGACCGGCGGTCTCTACGAAGCCGAGCAGGCGAAAATTCAATGCATCCGGATGCTGGAGTCCGGTCCTGCGGCCGGCGTGATCGGCGCACAGGCGCTGAGCGAGGCGACGGGGCTCGAGAACGCGATCGCGTTCGACATGGGCGGCACCACGGCAAAGGCCGGCGTTATCTATCGCGGCGAGCCTCTGACGACGAGCCTCGCACTGGTCGGCGGCTACGAGCGGGCGCTGCCCATCCAGACCGCGATGATGGACATCTTCGAGGTCGGCACCGGCGGTGGCAGCATCGCGTTTGTCGATGTCGGCGGCTCCTTGCGCGTCGGCCCGCTCAGTTCCGGAGCGGAACCGGGACCTGCCTGCTACGGGCGCGGTGGCACACGCCCGACCGTGACGGACGCAAACCTCGTACTCGGCAGGCTCGGCGCGGAAAGCTTCCTTGGCGGCGAACTCAAACTCGACATAGCCGCCGCCCGTCGCGCCATCGACGAACACGTTGCTCGACCGCTCGGTCTCACCACCACCGATGCAGCCGACGGTATTTTGCGGATTGCGGCCACTGCGATGTCTTACGCCGTGAAGGGTGTGTCGACTGAACGCGGCCTCGATGCCGCGGCCTTCCCGATGATCGCTTATGGCGGCGCAGGTCCCCTGCACGCGGTACAGATCGCCCGCGAGATCGGAACGCCGCGCGTGATCATCCCGCGGGCGCCCGGCCACTTCTGCGCCTTCGGCATGTTGTTCGCCGACCTGCGTTACGACTTCGTGCGCACGTGGCCGGTAAAGCTCGCCGCGCTCGATTTTGCTTCGGTCGAAGCCGTCTACGCCGAACTGGAAGCCCAGGGCCACGCCGCCTTGACCAAGGCCAGCGCCAGCCCCTCGGCGGTACTGACGCATCGCGCAGCCGACATGCGGTACGTTGGCCAGGAGCACGCAGTCACGGTCGATCTGCCGATGGCGCTATTCGAAACTCGAGACCGGGACGCCATCAAGCGCCGCTTCGACGCCGAGCACGAGCGCCGCTACGGCACTTCCGCGCCGAAGGAAGCCTGCGAGATCGTCTCGCTGCGCGCGACCGTCACCGGCCGCATGCCCAAGCCGCCGTTGGAGCGGATCGATGCCGGTCCCGATACGGTCGGGATGAAGGCGCTCACGGAAATCCGTAAGGTGCATTTTCCCGATAGCCTCGCGCCGTATCAGACGCCGGTCTTCAATCGAACGGAACTTCTCGCCGGCAATCTCATCCCCGGCCCTGCCATCGTCGAAGAACATGCTTCCACAACGGTCGTATTCCCCGGCGACACTCTGACGGTCGACGACTTCGGCAACCTCGTCATCGAGGTCGGACGCTGATGTCTGGACGTCTCGAATATGAGAATTCCGAGCGCGGAGTAGCTTCACGATGACACCCCAACACGCCGACCGCGCGCCGTCCGACGCGATCCTCACCGAGATCATCCGTAATGGGGTTCTAGCGGTGACCGAGGACATGAAGACGAACCTCACGCGCACAGCCTACAACATGATCATCTATGAAGCGCTCGACTTCACAGTCGGCCTCTTCACGCCCGAGGGTGACACGATCTCGATCGGCCTTGGTCTGCCGATGTTCATCCGCGGCATGTCGGAGACCGTCCGCGCGAAGGTGAAGCACTTCGGGCTCGAGAACATCAAACCCGGTGACATCCTCGTCACCAACGACGCCTACATCACCGGCAGCCATCTCAATCACTTCACGTTTTCGCTGCCGATCTTTCATGGTGGCGAACTCACCGCTTTCGCCTGCTGCATGGCGCACTGGCAGGACGTCGGTGGGCAACTCGGCGGTGTCACCACCGACATCTACGCCGAAGGCATTCAGATACCCATCGTGAAGTACCAGAAGGAAGGGGTGGTCAATCAGGACCTCGTCGACATCATCAGCATGAACGTGCGCTTGCCCGACCGCGCGATGGGCGATCTGCGTGCGCAGGTGACGGCGGTGAAAACTGGGGAACGACGCTTCACCGAGCTGCTCGAACGCTACGGCCGCGAACCCGTGGAGCGCGCCATCCGCGCGATCATGGACCAGTCCGAGCGGGCCGCGCGGGCCCGCACCAAGGAGATCCCCGATGGTATCTATGAGGCGACGAGCTTCATGGACGACGACGGCGTCGAGATCAGTAAGCGCATCCCGATCAAGGTGCGCGTGATCGTCGAGGGCGAGAAGATGACGATCGACCTGACCGAGGTCGCCCGGCAGGTGCGGGGGTTCTACAATTCCGGCGAGACCACCGGCTATGCCTGCGCGCAGGTCGCTTACAAATGCATCACTTCGCCGACGGACTATCCCATCAACGAAGGTAGCTTCCGCTCGCTCGAGGTGAAACTGACCGCTGGGACCGTGGTCAGCGCCATCAAGCCCGCCGCGATGCGCTGGTGGATGACCTTCCCGATGACCATCGTGGACACGATCTTCAAGGCACTCGAGAAGGCCGTTCCCGACCGCACCATTGCCGGCCACCATGCGGATCTCGTCGTCGCCCAGGTCCACGGCATCCACCCGTCGAGCGGCCAGTTCTACATCGGCAACTTCGGCCCGCTCGGCGGCGGCTGGGGCGCCAAGTCGACCGAGGACGGAATGAGCGCCACCGTCTGCCTCAACGATGGCGACACCCACAATTCCCCCGTCGAGCAGATCGAGACCAAGCATCCGCTGATCGTCGAGCAACTCGCGCTGCGCGAAGGCTCCGGCGGAGCGGGCGAGTATCGCGGCGGTCTCGGCATCGCACGCACCGTGCGCGCGCGCGCGGGCCTCACGCTCAATACAACGATCGAGCGCATGCACTGCCGGCCTTGGGGACTGGCGGGCGGCCACGACGGCGCGGGCAACGAGGTCTGGCTGAAACTCGACGGCCGAGAGGTGACGGACCTGCCGAACGCCAAGGTGCTCGTGCAGCGCTTGAAGGCGGGTGACACGTTCACGCTCGCGTCCGGCGGCGGCGGCGGCTTCGGCAATCCGGCCGAGCGCGATCCCGACGCCGTGGCGTCCGATGTTGCCGAAGGCTACGTCACGGCCGAGGAGGCCCGCACGCTGTATCGGGTTGCCCTGACCTCGGATGGAAGCGTGGACGGCCCCGCGACCCGCCAGATGCGATCTGCAACCTGAGGCACGCCAACCGCATTGGATGGTCGGGGATGAGCAGTGTGCTTGGTTTGCGAGGGCATTTGAGAGGCCCGCAGATCGATTTCGTGCTATTCTTGCCCATAATCGGCGTGTGTTTGCCCATTGTTCGGCATGCGGCCTCAGCCACTGGTTGAGCGAACCACCAGCATTTGATTGGCAAAACCGGGCCCGACGCAGTCTAATCGGTAACGAAACGGGCGCGTGATCCGTTTACCCGGATAATGCAGCTTCGATTTACAAGAAGGTTCCCCGGCGCGACCGGAAGCGGATGAGGCCACCTTCATGACAGTATCCGAGATTCTGCTTTTCTTGGCTGTTTGCATCGCCGTCGTGTTCGCGATGGCGATGTTCCGCTCGAGGCTCTGGGTCTGGGCGCTGGCGGCCTCGGTCGCCACATGGTCGCTGAAGGCCGGCTACTTCGACGGCTCCTTCGAATGGCACGAAGGCTGGAGCACGCCGCTCGCGCTGCTGGGCTGGCTTCCCGCCCTCGTTCTCGGCATCTTCTCTATCGGCCCTGTCCGGCGCGCCCTGATCGTCGAACCGGTTTTCAAGATCATCAAGCGCATTCTGCCGCGCGTTTCCGACACCGAGCAGCAGGCCCTGGAAGCGGGTACCGTCGGTTTCGACGCCGACCTATTCGCTGGCAAGCCCGACTGGGATAAGTTCCGCGCAATCCCCGGTGTCGTATTGAGCAGCGAGGAGCAGGCGTTTCTCGACGGTCCTACCGAAGAGCTTTGCCGCATGCTTAAGGATTGGAGCATTCGCCACGCCAATCGCGAGATTCCGCAGGACGTGTGGGAGTTCGTGAAGCGCCACGGCTTCCTCGGCATGCTCATCTCGAAATCGCATGGCGGCCTCGGCTTCTCCGCGCAGGCCCAGTCATTGATCCTCGGCAAGATCGCTTCGCGCTCGCCGGACGCGGTCACGATCGTGATGGTGCCGAACTCGCTCGGACCAGGTGAGCTGATCGAGAAATACGGCACCGACGAGCAGAAACATCATTATCTCCCGCGCCTCGCTCGCGGCGACGAGGTGCCGTGCTTCTCGCTGACCGGCCCCACCTCTGGTTCCGACGCCGCCACGATGCGCGACATCGGCTACGTCACGAAGGGCATGCACGACGGCCGCGAAGTGCTCGGCATCAGACTGTCGTGGGAAAAGCGCTACATCACGCTGGGTCCGGTCGCGACCCTCGTCGGTCTCGCGTTTCGTCTGTTCGATCCCGATAACCTCATCGGGAAGGGCGAGGACGTCGGCATCACCCTGGCGATCATTCCAGCCGATCATCCCGGCGTGAACATCGGCCGCCGCCATCTGCCGTGCGGTGCTGCGTTTCCGAACGGTCCGAACTGGGGGAAAGACGTCTTCATCCCTATGGAATGGGTGATCGGCGGCGACAAGATGGCCGGCAACGGCTGGCGCATGCTGATGGAGTGCCTGTCGGCTGGACGTTCGATTTCGCTGCCCTCTTCGTCGGCGGCCGGCGCCAAGGCCATGCTGCGCTTCACGACCGCCTACGGTCGTATCCGCCGCCAGTTCGGCCTGCCCGTTGCGCGGATGGAGGGCCTCGAAGAGCCGCTCGCCCGCATGATCGAGACAGCCTATGTCAACGAAGCCGCCCGCGCCGTCACCGCTTCCATGGTTTCACGGGGCGAAAAGCCCGCGGTCATCTCGGCGGTCATGAAATACCAGTCGACAGAGCGGATGCGCCGCTCGATCAATGATGCGATGGACCTGCACGGCGGCCGCGCGATCTGCGATGGACCGTCGAACTACCTGCAGTCGGCCTACCAGATGATGCCTGTGGGCATTACGGTCGAAGGTGCGAATATCTTGACGCGCTCGCTCATCACGTTCGCGCAGGGCGCGCTGCGGTCCCATCCCTACCTCTACGCCGAGATCACGGCCGCGCAGAATGCCGACCGCGATCAAGGCCTCGAGGATTTCGAGCGCGCGTTTCTCGCCCACGTCTCGTTCGCGATGTCGAACGTGTTCGGCGCACTGTTCCACAATATGACAGGGGGCCTGTTCGGGCGCGTACCTTCGGCGACAGGCGGCACCGCAGAATGGTACCGCCGCATGTGGCGGGCATCCCGCAACTTCGCGCTCGTCGCCGATCTCACGGTGGCGACGCTTGGGGGGGGGCTCAAGGTCAAGCAGAAGATCACCGGCCGGCTCGCTGACGCTCTTTCGGAACTGTACTTCATCGCCTGTGCGCTCAAGCGCTTCGAAGACGACGGTCGGCCCGAAGCCGATCTGAAAATCGTCGCCCTCGTCGCCCAGAACGGTTTCTACCGGTTCGAGGAAGCGCTCGAGGGCACGATCGACAATTTCCCAGTGGCGCCCGTGCGGTGGTTGATGCGGTGGGTCGTGTTCCCGTTCGGTCGCGCGTGGCGTCCAGCACCCGACGATCTCGGCCATGCTGTCGTGCGGCTGGCGACGGAGCCCGGCGAGGTCCGCGACCGCCTCACGCGCTACATCTATATATCGCGAGATGTGAATGACCCCACCGGCATCCTGGAGGTGACGCTGGCCAAAGTCGTCGCCGCAGAGCCTGCCGAGCGTAAGCTCGAGCGTGCGATCCGCGAGGGCGCTGTCCGCCGCTATCACGGCCTCGATTGGATCGGAGACGCCGCTGCCAAGGGTGTTCTGACGGCTGAAGAGGCTGCGAGCCTGCGCGAAGTCGAGGACCTGACCGCTCGCGTCATCGCTGTCGATCATTTCGACCCCGCCGAGGTCAAGCCGAACTATGTCAGCGTCGGCCACAACTCACGAACAGGGCAAGGACTGGCGGCGGAGTAGAGCTGGGGAGACCAGATACGGTTAATCGGAACACCAGGACGAGCGAAGGCGATCGCATGCAGTTTCCCGTAGACATCAGGCTGGATATGCTGGGATGGCACGCGAACCTTCACCTGACCGATGGGGCCGGCCGGATGATCGGCTTCGTTCCGGGCTCGCAGATCCGGGATGGAAAGCTGCATGTCTATGCCGACGAAAGTATGGGGAAACCCATTTATACGATCCGGGCGGAGCATGCTTTCAACCAAGGGTTCGAGGATGCAGCAGGAAACAAGATTGGCGAGTTCGGGCTGACGCCTCTGGGAATCGGAAAATTCATCTTCGTCGGCGGGGCGCCGCGTTTCAGGTTCGCCATCGGGTCGGATTGGCTGGATTTCTTCGACAGGATGGTGCCGAGCGTCCCGGTACTGAGTGGCCTCGTCGGGTATTTCGTCAGACCGTGGACGCATGCCGTGCGCATCGAAGGCGGGCCTGATGAGAAAGGCGCCACCGTAGATCGGGCCGACGTGCTCAAGATCACCAAAAAACGGATGTTGATTGATATAGGTTACAGTCTTCGAGCGCTGGAAGAATTGGCCGGGCGAGAGCGCGAATGCCGGCTCCTGAGCGCAATCGTTTACGCGTTGCAAGACCACAGCTTCAGGACCATGCGATAAGCCCTGAAACCGCGGCGGTAA
>LNFM01002552.1_pt1 | contig 54619 bp, 46 predicted proteins | sample 596031 | NCBI WGS metagenome assembly LNFM01 (sample SAMN04254537, study PRJNA301005) | activated carbon metagenome | isolation source: dual media filters at the Ann Arbor, Michigan drinking water treatment plant | place: USA: Ann Arbor
CCATCCGTCACGCCGCTTCGCGGCGCGCCACCTTCCCCCTCCGGGGGAAGGTAGGCTTCTGAGAGAGTCCCTCGTGATGTCCGCCGCCGTCCCGGCACCAGCCGCCGCTCCGCCGATCCTCGCCGTCAGCAACGTCGAGGTGATCTACAATCACGTCATCCTCGTGCTGAAGGGCGTGTCCTTGGCGCTGCCCGAGAAGGGCATCGTCGCCCTGCTGGGCGCCAACGGCGCCGGCAAGTCGACGACGTTGAAGACGATCTCCTGTCTGCTGCGGACCGAGCGTGGCGAGGTCACCAAGGGCAGCGTCACCTATCGCGGCGAACGCGTCGATCAGATGACGTCCAACGAGCTGGTGCGTCGCGGCGTGATCCAGGTGATGGAGGGTCGGCACTGCTTCGGCCACCTCACCATCGAGGAGAACCTGCTGACCGGCGCGTTCATCCACGGCGGCAAGAAGAAGCAGATCGCCGATGACCTGGAGAAGGTCTACCACTACTTCCCGCGCCTCAAGACGCGGCGCACCAGCCAGGCCGGTTACACGTCAGGCGGCGAGCAGCAGATGACCGCGATCGGCCGCGCGCTGATGAGCCGGCCCAACACCATCCTGCTCGACGAGCCGTCGATGGGCCTGGCGCCGCAGCTGGTCGAGGAGATCTTCGAGATCGTGCGCCGGCTCAACGAGGAGCAGGGCGTGTCGATCCTGCTGGCCGAGCAGAACACCAACATCGCGCTGCGCTACGCCCACTATGGCTATATCCTCGAGAACGGCCGGGTCGTGCTCGACGGCGACGCGGCAAGCTTGCGCGAAAACGAGGACGTGAAGGAATTCTACCTCGGCATGTCCGGCGAAGGCCGCAAGAGCTTCCGCGACATCAAGCACTACCGCCGGCGAAAGCGCTGGCTGTAGACGGGCCCGACCCCTCAGTTTCTTCGCATCAGGCTGAACACCAGGCTGATGACGAACAGCACGATGAAGACGAGGAACAGGATGCGCGCGATGTCGGTCGCGGCGGCCGCGATGCCGCCGAAGCCGAACACCGCGGCGATCAGCGCGATGACCAGGAAGGCGATGGCCCATCTTATCATGGTGAAACTCCTCGATTCTCAGGGGCGGCCCGAGCGCACGACGATCAGCGTCATCAGCGCGACCACGAGATAGGCTCCGCCGACGATCGCCGACGCGTAGACCGCGCCCAGCGCGTTCATCAGCGCCAGAAAGACCGCCGCGGTCAGAAATGACGCGCCGATCGCGAACAGGGCGGCGACGGCGAGGTAGAGCACAAGCCGCCGCGCAATCCGGCGCGCGACGACGGCGCTGACCGCGAGGCCGTAAAGCGCCAACGACCTCGGCAGACCGGCCAGGCTGAAGGCCGAAGATAGCGCCGTCGTGACGAGCGACATGGATGCGCCGCGCCGATCAGCGGCGACGCAGCATCAATGCCAGCAGGGCGCCCACGCCGAGCGCGACCGCGACCGAGGTCAGCGGCCGCTCGCGGATCACCTCTTCGAGCGCTTCCTCGGTGTTGTGCGCGGCGGTGCGGGCACGGTCATAGGCGACGTGCGCGGTCTCGCTCACGGTGTCGCGCGTGCGATGCGCCAGATCGTCGACCAGCGCCGTGGCCTGCGACAGCAGGCGGCGGCCATTGTCGGCGATGGACGAGGCGGTCGAGCCACCTTCCTTCGCCGTTTCCTCGATCGAGGCGGCGAGGTGGGCGATCTGCTTCTTCATCGCGGCGACCTCGCGCGAGAAATCGGTCATCGACGTCGCGGAGTTGCGGGCCATGAAACGCCTCCAGTTGTTCGCAGCAAGCGGCTGACGGCGGCTCGAATAGCCAGCCGTTCTTGCGCCGATAACGCGGGTGCCCGGCGAACGTTCCCGACTGCCGCCGATGTGGCGGCCCGTTGCACTCCCATGCGAGAAAGGGCGCCATGGCCGCCGCCCTCGCCGCCTCCCTTATCGTCTGGCCGATCGCCGAGAGCGTGGCCAAACCATGATCTTCGTTGTCATCGGCCTGCTGCTGGTGGTGCTCATCGTCGCGCCGCAATGGTGGGTTCGGCATACGCTTCGCCGCCACGGCGACGAGCGCGCCGACTTTCCCGGCACTGGCGGCGAGCTGGCGCGCCACCTGCTCGACCGCGCCGGGCTCAGCGGCGTCACGGTCGAGGTCACGCCTGATGGTGATCACTACGACGGTGCGGCGCGCGCCGTGCGCCTGACGCCGGGGGTGCATGACGGCCGCTCGGTGACCGCGGTGGCGGTGGCGGCGCACGAGGTCGGCCACGCGCTGCAGCATGCCCAGGACATGCCGATCTTCCACTGGCGCACGCGTCTGGCGCGCGTCGGTCTGGTGGTCGAGAAGGTGGGGAGCGTGGTCCTGCTGCTGACGCCGGTGCTGGGCCTGGTCACCCGCGCGCCTGTCGTCATATTTCTCGAGATCGGCATCGGGCTGGCGCTGCTGGGCAGCCGCGTCGTGGTCCATCTGGTCACCCTGCCGGTCGAGCTCGACGCCAGCTTCCGCCGCGCCCTGCCAATGATCCGCGACGAGGGCTACCTGCCCGCGGCCGACGTACCGGCCGCCGCCTCGGTGCTCAAGGCCGCCGCCTGGACCTATGTCGCCGGCGCGATGATCAGCCTGATCGACGTCACGCGCTGGATTCGCGTGCTGCGCTGAGCGAGTAGGGGTCCCCACACTGTCATTCCGAGCGCAGCGAGGAATCCAGCGCGCCCGCCTGGATTCCTCGCTGCGCTCGGAATCACAGTGGAGAATTACGAGCGAACTCTGCTCTAGTATCGCCGCATCTGGAGGAGAGGCCTGAGATGTCGAAACACTACGACACGCTGGAAACCCGCGACCCGGCCGAGCGCGAGCGGGCGCAGATGGCGGCGCTGCCGGCGCAGATCGCGCATGCCAAGGCCAACGCGCCGTTCTTCGCCGAGAGCCTCAAGGACATCGACCCCGCCGGCGTTACCAGCCGCGCCGCCCTCGCCAAGCTGCCGGTGCTGCGCAAGTCGACCTTGGGCGCGCTGCAGAAGGCCAAGCCGCCGATGGGCGGGCTGCTCGGCGTGCCGATGAACCAGATCCGGCACATCTTCATGTCACCCGGGCCGATCTTCGAGGTCGACACCGACGAGAAGGATTTCTTCCGCGGCGCGCGCGGCATGTACGCCGCCGGCTTTCGCGCCAGCGACATCGTGCACAACACGTACTCCTACCATCTGACGCCCGCCGGCATGATGATGGAGTCCTCGATCCGCGCCATCGGCTGCGCCGTGATCCCCGCCGGCGTCGGCAACACCGAGCTGCAGCTCGACGCCATCGAGCTGATCAAGCCCACCGCCTATGTCGGCACGCCCTCGTTCCTGCGCATCCTCCTGGAGAAGGCCAAGGAGCTCGGCCGCGACGTCTCGTCGATCAAGAAGGCGGTGGTCGGCGCCGAGGCCTTCCCGCCCGCCCTGCGCAAGGAATTCAACGAGCGCGGCATCTTCGCGCTGCAGGGCTATGGCACCGCCGATCTCGGCAGCATCGCCTACGAGAGCGAGGCGATCGAGGGCATGATCCTCGACGAGGGCGTGATCGTGGAGCTCGTGTACCCCGGTACGGGCGATCCCGTGCCGCAAGGCGAGGTCGGCGAGGTCGTGGTCACGACGTTCAACAAGGCCTATCCGCTGGTGCGCTTCGGCACCGGCGACCTGTCGGCGGTGCTCCCCGGCATCAGCCCGTGCGGGCGCACCAACACCCGCATCAAGGGCTGGATGGGTCGCGCCGACCAGCGCACCAAGGTCAAGGGCATGTTCGTCGACCCCGAGCAGGTGATCGCCGTGCAGAAGCGCCATCCCGAGCTCACCAAGGTGCGGCTGGTGGTCGATTGGGTCGACAAGCAGGACGTCATGACCCTGCACGCCGAGATCGCCGGCGGCGGCTCGGCCGATCTGGCGAAGGCGGTCGAGGCCAGCATCCAGAATCTGTGTAAGGTGCGCGGCGGCGTGAGCTTCGTGGCACCAGCCAGCCTGCCGAGCGACGGCAAGGTGATCGCCGACGTGCGCAAGTACGACTGAGGCCGAACACGCCGATCTGCCGGGGGTGAGGGATTGTGAACCTTTGTCGGGTTATCGCCGTCACGCGCGCGGACGGTCGATAAGGGAAAATCCTTCACCATCCTTCACACCCCCCCGACCGGGGTCAGTTCACGTCGAGCTGCAGGCCTTCTTTCTCGATCACACCCTTCCAGCGGACGATCTGCTGCTCGACGAAGGCCGCGAACTGCTCGGGCGGGCTCCAGGCGGCGTAGCCGGCCATCTGGGCGAAGCGTTCCTTGGTCGCCGGCAACTCGATCCATTCCTTGATGGCGGCGTTGAGCGCGTCGACCGCCGGGCGCGGCACGCCGGCCGGGTAGAACACGCCGAACCAGGCCGAGACGTCGAAGCTGCTCAGCTCCGGCATGGTCTCGCGGATTGGCGGCAGGTCGGGGACCATGGGGTTGCGCTGGGCCGAGCTGATCGCCAGCGCCCTGAGCTTGCCGGCGCGCACGAACTCGATCGCCGTGGTGAGGTTGTCGAAGAAGTACTGGGTCTGGCCGGCGATCAGGTCCTGCAGGGCCGGGGCGGCGCCGCGATAGGGCACGTGGGTGGCCTTGGCGCCGGTGAGCTGGAGGAACAGGGCGCCGGAGAGATGCGGCGACTGGCCGGTGCCGGAGGAGGCGTAGGACACCTTGCCGTCCTGCGCTTTCAGCCAGGCGACGAACTCCGGCACCGTCTTGGCCGGCACAGAGGGATGCAGCACCAGCACGTTGGGCGTCGCCAGCACGTTGGTGACCGGGATCAGGCTGGACGGTTTGTATTGGAGATTGCGGTACAGCGAATAGGCGATCGACTGCGGACCGATATTGCCCATGAGAAAGGTGTGGCCATCCGCTGCGGCGCGGACGACTTCCATCGTGCCCAGGACGCCGCCTGCACCCGATTTGTTGTCGATCACCACCGATCCGCCCCATTTCTGCTGAAGATGGTTGCCGATCAGGCGCGCCAGGATATCGGTGCCGCCGCCCGGCGCCGCCGGCACGACGATGCGCATCGCCTGGGTCGGCTTCCATGCCGCTTGGCCGCGGGCGATCCCCGGCATGGCAAGCAGGGGCGCGGCGGCCAAGAGACCGCGCCGGCTTAGGGGGAAATGACGGACCATGACAACGACCTCCCGAGAACTCCGAGCCGGCCGGTTATACGGGAAGGCGCTGTCCAATGACGACGATATCCAGGGCATCGGTGCCCGCCATGCAAATCATGGCTGTGCGAATGCAAATCCGCTGGCGGATTGGCCGCGTCTACCTTACATCGTGGATCGCTGGCGGGTCGCTATCGGCGATGTAATCGCACGGTCGGCCTGTCGGTTAACCCTCCTTCCTCAACAGGAGCCTCGGCCCATGTGGCGCTCCCTCAAGATGATCGCGGTGGCGTTCGTTGCGCTCACCGTTTCCGGCGCTGCCATGGCGCAGCAGATCAAGCCGATCACGCCGGCGCAGCTGCCCAATCCCGATACGCTGAACCGCCAGAGCTACATCGACTGGATGAAGGCGAACCGCGGTGAAAGCGAGAAGTGGCTCGGCCAGCGCTGGGACCGCTATGTGGCGGCGGTGCGCGTCGGCGACATCAAGACCGACAAGGTCAAGCGCGCCTTCCTGATGACGCCGCGCGAGATCTTCGCCGCCGGCAACCCGCCGGTTAAGGAGCGCGGCTACGAGCACGCCTTCCTCGACATGGGGTATGGCGTGACCATGTCCGGCCCGCATCTGCAGAGCCGCATGACCGACGTGCTCGACGTCAAGCCGGGCGAGAAGGTACTGGAGATCGGCACCGGCTCGGGCACCCAGGCCGGCTACCTGTCCTACCTCACCGACAAGGTGTTCTCGATCGAGATCATCGCGCCGCTGGCGACCCGCACCCAGGGCGTCTACGACCGCGCCATCGCCCAGGGCTACGTCGAGTTCAAGAACATCAAGGTCAAGCAGGCCGACGGCTACTACGGCTGGCAGGAGAACGGCCCGTTCGACAAGATCATCGTCACCTGCGGCATCGACCACGTGCCGCCGCCGCTGCTCAACCAGCTCAAGCCGGGCGGCATCATCGTCATCCCGGTCGGCCCGCCGGGCGCGCAGCGCGTCATCAAGATGATCAAGCAGCAGGCCGCCGACGGCACGACGACGATGACCCGCGAGGATATCTACGGCGGCAAGATCGTGCCCTTCGTGCCCTTCACCAAGCTGGTCGACGGCCAGATCAAGGGCTCGCACAACCGCTAGGTCGCCACCGCATGCCCCGAGCCCCCGCGCCGTTCCCGACGGTCGCGGGGGCTTTGACGTTGTAGTCCCCTCGAGCCGGCGATTAAGCCGGCCAACCAATAAGCTTCAGGTTGCCCACGATGGCCAGCGCCGCTCGTCCATACGCCGAGGTCGATTTCGACAATCGGCCCACACTCAGCTTCTATCTCTCGGTCGGCCTGGTCGCCGGCAGCATCATCGCCCTGCAGATCGGCATCATGCGGCTGTTCTCGGTCGGCAGCTGGGCGCATTTCGGCTCGCTGGTGGTCAGCCTGGCGATGTTCGGTTTCGGTCTCACCAGCGCCATCATGTGCGTCGGCAAGACCTGGTTCGAGCGCCACTGGCGCGGCACGGTGAAGGTCGCGCTGCTGCTGTTCGGGCCGATGATGGTGGCCTCGAGCCTGATCGCGCAGCAGGTGCCGTTCAACGCCATCTTCCTGGTTTCCGATCCGATGCAGAAGTGGCGGCTGTTCGCCAACTTCATCCTCTACTTCCTGCCCTTCCTGTGCGGCGCCTTCTATCTCGGCGTGGTCTTCCTGAAGGCGCAGAAGACCTTCAGCCGCGTCTACTTCGCCGACCTCGCCGGCTCCGGCGGCTGCGGCCTGATGTTCCTGCTGGCGATGTATGTCTTCACGCCGGAGGACCTGGTCGTGGTGCCGCTGGCGCTGTGGCTGGTCGGCACCGTGCTGTGGTTCGTCGCCGTCGGCGATCGCCGCGGCATCGCGCAGTCGCTGGTCGCCGCCGTGCTGGCGGTCGGCACGCATTTCCTGTTGCCGGGCGCTCTGGGCATCCCGAAGCTGCACGTCTCGGAATACAAGGGCGTATCCTACGCGCGCAACTTCCCCGACGCGAAGCGCGTCTACATGACGACCTCTCCGTTCGGCTTCATGGAGGTCTACTCCTCGTCGTATCTGCACTTCGCGCCGGGGCTGAGCGACAACGCCGGCTTCAACCTGCCCAAGATGCCGAGCAACGCCTATCTCGGCCTCTACCTCGACAGCGAGGGGCCGATGGGCGTGATGAAGGATCTGCCGCCCGACGAGGTCGGCTATTTCCGCTTCCTGCCGATGTATTACCCCTATGTGCTGAAGAAGGATCCCGACGTCTTCGTCGTGCAGTTCGGCGGCGGCATCTCGACCAAGGTGGCGCTGCGCTCCGGCGCCAAGCGCGTGACGGTGGCCGAGGGCAACCCGATGCTGCTCAGGGCCTTCCTCGGCGACACCCCGCTGCGCTCCTTCACCAGCGACATCCTGCGCGAGAAGGGGGTCGAGGTGATCGACTATGACGGCCGCCTCTACGCCGCCGGCACCACGTCGCGCTTCGACGTCGTCGATCTCAGCCTCGCCGATTCCGCCGGCCTGTCCTCGCCCGGCGGCTTCCCGATCGTCGAGAAGTTCGGCTACACGCGCGAGGCGATGCGCAACTACATGCGCGTGCTGAAGCCCGGCGGCCTGCTGTCGGTGACGCTCTGGAACAAGGAGGAGCCGCCGAAGTCGGTGCTCAAGCTCTACGCCACGATGGTGGCCGCGGCGCGCGACATCGACGGCGGCGAGGTGAAGGGGCGCTTCTTCGCGACCTCGACCTATCTGTCGACCGCGACGGTGCTCTACAAGCGCGGCGACTTCACGCCGGAGGAGATCGAGGCGCTGCGCAAGCACTCGCGCGTGATGTCTTTCGACGAGATCTACTACCCCGGCATCGCCTACGACGACGGCCCGCGCGCCGAGACGCTGAAGGGCTATCGCGAGCAGTTCTTCGGCGACGGTTCGCAGGATCCCGCGGGCAAGGAGCCGGAGCCGGAGCCGACGCCCGCGGCGCCTGCCGCCGACGGCGCGGTACCTGTCGTGCCGGCGACGATCATGGGGCGCATCGCCTGGCATCACCTGATCCATGGCGGCTGGGACAAGATCGCCGACGAGTATGTCTTCGACACCCGCATACTGACCAACCACCAGCCGTACTTCGCCGCCTACATCAAGGTGAAGGATCTCTGGGCCTTCACCGACCGACTCGAGACGGTGCAGGACGAGTGGGGCTACCTGCTGCTGTGGGCGACGCTCGGCATCGCCGCCATCGCGGCGCTGTCGCTGGTGCTGTTCCCCGTGGTGTTCGGCTGGCGCACCATCTTCAGCCGATACCCCGGCAAGTTCGGTACGATGATCTATTTCCTGTGCCTGGGCCTCGGTTACATCATCGTCGAGGTCGGCATGATCAGCCACTTCATCCTGGCGCTCAGCAACCCGACGGTCTCGGCCTCGGTGCTGATCACCGGCATGCTGGTGTTCTCGGGCCTCGGCAGTTTCGTATCGGAACGCTATCTCGATCGCGCGCGCAGCGTGATGCCCAGGGTGTTCATCGCCATCGGCGTGATCCTGGTCGCCTATGCCTTCCTGCTCGATCCGGTGCTCGACACGATCGGCACCTGGCCCTACCTGCTGCGCGTCGTCGCCTGCCTGGCGCTGATCTTCCCGCCGGCCTTCCTGATGGGCTTCCCGATGCCGATGGCCATGACCACGCTGGGCCGGCTCGGCAAGGACCACATGTTCCTGTGGGCCTGGGGCATCAACGGCAGCTTCTCGGTGTTGGGCGCCGCGCTGGTGCCGATCATCTCGACCTCGTTCGGCCTGCCGGCCGTCGTGCTGGTCGGCGCCGCCGCCTATGTCGTGGCGTTGCCGGCATTCTACCGCGTGCTGCTGCCGCTGCCTGGCCGGGCGGCGGCCGCCTGATGCCATGGCGGCGCGCAGGCGACGCGCGCTGATCGCCGCCGCCGCCGGCCTGCTGGCGGGCGGACTGGCTGGGCGTGCCCTCGCGCAATATCGTACGTCGCCGCCCAGCAAGCCGCCGACTCCCGCGCCGATGAAGCCACCTGTGAAAACGCCCCCGGCCGACCCCCTGGCGATCGTCAGGTCGCCGGTGGTGCGCATGCAGTCCTTCAGCCACGGACCGTTTCCCTATACGGGACCGGCCGAGGATGGACGCACGCCGTTCTTCGACGTGATCGACCCGCTGAAGCGGCGCGGCCGCCGGGCAGCCTCGGGCGACGTGCTGCTGGAGGGCGTCACTTACAGCGACGACCGTGCGTTGATGTACGTGCCGGGGGGCTTCGACCCGCGCCGGCCAGCGCTGATGGTGCTGTTCTTCCACGGCCACGGCTCGATCATCGAGCGCACGGTGATGACCGATACCGACCTGCCGCGCCAGGTCGCCGAGTCGGGCGCCAACGCGGTGCTGGTGGCGCCGCAATTCGCCTACGACGCCGCCGATTCGAGTCCGGGCAAATTCATGCGGCCGGGCGCCTTCGCCCGCTTCGTCGACGAGGCGGCGACCAAGCTGGCGCGCCTGCTGACGCCGCAAGGCGCCGACCTGCGCCGCCTGTCCGGCGTCTTCAACCAGGCGCCTGTCCTGCTGGTGGCCTTCAGCGGCGGCTACAAGCCGGCGGCCCACGTGCTGGCGCGCGGTGGTGCCGCGCATCGCATCCACGGCGTGGCGCTGCTCGACGCGCTGTACGACGAGGAGGACAAGTTCGCGGCGTGGTTCGCCGACGCGCGTCAGCGCGCCTTCCTCGTCAGCCTGTATACGGAATCGACGGCGGCGAACCAGACGAGGCTGCGCGACCTGCTGGCGAAGCGTCGCATCGCCAGCGGCTCATCGTTGCCGGCGAGCCTGTCGCGCGGCACCGCGGCCTTCGTCGCCGCTGGCGGCATCGACCGCCATGCGCGCTTCGTGCTCGAAGGCCCGCCGCGCGATCCGGTCAAGGTGATCCTGGCGGCGACGCCGGGCTATCGCATGAAGCCCGAGCCGCCGCCGGCCAAATCACCCGCCGGCAAGCCGACAGCCAAGCGTTAGCGCGGACGGCCGGCGCTGCGGCGGCGGTCGTCGCCGCGCATGAAGCCCATGCCGCCCATCGGATGGCCGCCTTCGCGCCGCGGCGGCTGCGCGCCGTCGCGGTGATGGGTGTGCTCGACGCGCGCGGGCTCGCGCGGCGTCTCGCTGCGCTCATGACGCTCCGAGCGGCCATGCTGATGCTGGCCGCCCTTGGGGTAGCCGTTCTTGGGCTGGCCATGCGGCCGCCGCTGCTGGTGCTGCCGAGGGCGCTTCTGCGGCGGGCGATGAGTCTGCTCGCGCGTGCCCGGCTCGGGCGCCGCCACCGGCGCGCCAGCGCGGTCGGTGCGCGCGATGCTCATGCGGATCGTCCGCTCGATGTCCCGTAGATAGGCGCGCTCCTCGTGGTCGCAGAACGAGATCGCGATGCCGGCGGCGCCGGCGCGCGCCGTGCGGCCGATGCGATGCACATAGCTCTCGGGGATGTTCGGCAGGTCGAAGTTGACGACGTGCGTGACGCCATCGACGTCGATGCCGCGGGCGGCGATGTCGGTGGCGATCAGGGCGCGGCAGGTGCCGTCGCGGAAGCCGCGGAGCGCGCGCTCGCGCTGGCCCTGGCTCTTGTTGCCGTGGATCGCCGCCGATCCGATGCCGGCGCCGTCGAGGTAGCGCACGACCTTGTCGGCGCCGTGCTTGGTGCGGGTGAAGACCAGCACGCGCCGCATCGACTCATCGCGCAGCAGCTCGACCAGCATCTCGCGCTTCTGCGCCGTCTCGAGCAGGATCACGCGCTGCTCGACCTTCTCGACGGTCGTGGCGACCGGCGTGACGGCGACGCGCGCCGGATCGGTCAGCAGGTCGTCGGCCAGCATGCCGATCTCCTTCGGCATGGTGGCCGAGAAGAACAGATTCTGGCGCTTGGCCGGCAGCGTCTTCACCAGGCGGCGGATCGGCACGATGAAGCCGAGGTCGAGCATCTGGTCGGCCTCGTCGAGGACGAAGATCTCGACCTGGTCGAGCCGCGCGGTGCGCTGCTCCAGGTGGTCGATCAGGCGGCCGGGCGTGGCGACGAGGATGTCGACGCCGCCCTGCAGGGCGCGGGTCTGCGGCCCGTAGCTGACGCCGCCGAAGATCGTCGCGACCGACAGACGGAGGAAACGGCCATAGGTGCGGAAGCTTTCGGCGATCTGGCTGGCCAGCTCGCGCGTCGGGCTGAGGATCAGGCAGCGGCAACCGCCACGCGGCGCGCGCTTCGGATCGGCGGCGAGACGCTGCAGGATCGGCAACGCGAAGGCCGCGGTCTTGCCGGTGCCGGTCTGGGCGATGCCCAGCAGGTCACGGCCGGCGGCGACGTGCGGGATGGCCTGCGCCTGGATCGGCGTGGGCGTGGTGTAGCCCTCGGCCGTCAATGCGCGCAGCAGCGGCTCGACGAGACCAAGGTCGGTGAAATTCGTCACTGAATGTACTTTCTCAAACGCGATCACCGGCCCGCGCGACCGATTCAGTCGGCGCGGCTCGTTCCGGTGGAACTTTCGATAGACGCCCTGCGTGTCAGGCGGCTGGTTTCTTGATTGTTTGTATCCAGCAGGACGGCCGACTCTGCTCGGCGTTCACGCGGCTGAATGACTCAAGGCTGCATTGGCGGCGACGTGCTTCTCTCACGTCACGCACGTGGGGTCAAGCGACGCACCGTCGCGGGCACGGATTTGCTCGCAAGCGGGTATCATGTCCAGAATGAAAGCACTCCACATCTCCGCGCCCTGGTGGAAGCCCGACAGCGGCCGCACGCTCTTGATCCGCGGCGGCCGGTCGCTGGTCGGCACCTATCCCGTGAGCGGCGCCAAGAACGCCGCGTTGCCGCTGATGGTCTCGGCGCTGCTGACGCCGCATCTCGTCACGCTGCACAACCTGCCGGCCAATCTCGACGTCGCCGTGCTGTCGGCGCTGCTGCAGCGACTGGGCGCCGGCCTGAGCTGGTCGACCGGCGCGTCGGGTCTGTCGCTGACCATCTGCGCCGATCGCGTGCACGCCGAGAAGATCGACCGCGAGCTGGTGGCGCGCATGCGCGCCTCGGTGCTGCTGCTGGGCGCGGTGCTGGCGCGCTGCGGCGAGGCCAGCCTGCCGCTGCCCGGCGGCGACGCCATCGGCCTGCGCGGCATCGATTTCCATATCGCCGGCCTGCGCGCCATGGGTGCCGCCATCGAGCTCGAGGGCGGCATGATCCATGCTCGCGCGCCGCTCGGCCTGCGCGGCGCCGAGATCGCGCTGCCGCTGCCATCGGTGGGCGCGACCGAGAACCTGCTGCTGGCGGCCGTGCTGGCGCGCGGCCGCACGGTCATCCGCAACGCCGCGCGCGAGCCGGAGATCACCGATCTCGCGACCTGCCTGATCGCCATGGGCGCGCGCATCGACGGCCTCGACACGCACGTGCTGACCGTCGAGGGCGGTGCGCCGCTGGCCGGCGCGGTGCACACGGTGATGCCCGATCGCATCGAGATCGGCACGCTCGCCTGCGCCGCGGCGATCACCGGCGGTGCGCTGACACTGGCGAACGCGCGTCTCGATCTGCTGGGCGCCGCCGCGCCTTTGCTGCGCGCGGCCGGCGTCGAGCTGGAGGCCAGTGAGGGCGGCGTAGTCGCACGCCGCGCGGCGACCGGCACGGTCGGCGTGGATTTCACCACGCAGCCCTATCCCGGCTTCGCCACCGACCTGCAGGCGCCGATCATGGCGCTGATGACCACGGCGCGCGGCGCCAGCGCCATCACGGAGACGATCTTCGAGCAGCGCTTCCGCCACGTCGACGAGCTGCGACGCATGGGCGCCAACATCATCGTGCGCGGCCGCACCGCGCTGGTGCGCGGCGTGCCCGGCCTGGGCGCCGCCGCCGTCACCGGCAGCGATGTGCGCGCCGCCGCGGCGCTGGTGATCGCCGCCTTGAGCGCGCGCGGTGAGACTGTGCTCGATGGGCTCGACCACCTCGATCGCGGCTATGACGGCATGACCGCCAAGCTGGCGGCCTGCGGCGCCGACATCACGCGCGCCTAGCGCTCCGGCAGTCCGAGCTCGCGCAACTCGTCGCGGCGCAGCGCCAGCTCGTCGCGCATGAAGAACTCGTCGAGCTGTGGCGGCTTCACCGAAGTGCCTGACAGCATCGCGTGCGCCTGGCCGCGATGGTGGATCTGGTGGACGAAGAGATGGGTCAGCACGTCCTCGACGCGCTCGACCGGCGCCTCGCGTCCTCGCCGCTTCATCACGACGGGAACCGCCAGCCTCGCGTCGGTCAGGCCGTCGCAGAACGCCAGCAGGCGCCGGTCGCTGGCGCGCTGCGCGGCGTCGAGCGCGGCGAAGTCCTCGTGCGGCACGAAGGCATAGGCACGCTCGATGGCAGCCTCGCGCATGTCTTCCAGCGAGTCGATGTAGTAGCCGTCGACCATCAGGATGTGATTGAGCGTGGCGCGGATCGAGGGAAAGAAGCTCGTGCGTTCGGCCGCATACTCCGCCGGGCTCAGATGGGCGCAGGCGTTCAGCAGCCTGTGGTTCGACCACGCGTTGTTGCGGGCCATGGCGCGCAGGTGTTCGATCACAGCAGCAACGCTCCCTCGAAAGCCAGCAGCTTGCGCTTGGTCTCCGTACCGCCCCGCCCGCTATAGCCGCCCATCCTGCCGCCGGCCGCCATCACCCTGTGGCACGGGATGATCACCGGGATGGGATTGGCGCCGCAGGCTTTGCCGATATCGCGGGCGTCGCCCTGGCGGGGATCTTTGCCGACAGCCATGGTCATCTCGCCATAGGTCATGGTCCCGCCATAAGGGATCTTGCACATGACCTGCCAGATCTGCTTTTCGGCCTCCGTGCCCTTGGGCGACAAGGGCAGGTCGAAGACTTTCAGCTTGCGATCGAAATAGGCCTGCAGCTGGCGCCGCGCCTCCTCGACGACGGGATCGCTGTCGGGAATCAGCGGATCGCCGGTGTCAGGCGCGATCCAGCGCACCTTGGTGATGGCGCCGCCATCGCCCTCGACCGACAGCCGGCCAACCGGGGTATCGAGATAGGCTGTCATGGCGTCACGCTAGCCCCGGCGGCTGCGATTTGCCAACATGGCGACATCATGGCTCCGACCTCACGTCCGATGCTGATTCCCCGCCGTGCCGCCCTTGTGGGCGGCGCATCGCTTTTGCTGGGACCGGCGGCGCTCGCCCAGCAACAGCAGCCGGCCGCCCGCCAGCCGCCGCGCCTGCGCACCGATCGCATCCCACCGATCATCTTCGTCCACGGTAACGGCGATACGGCGGCGCTGTGGCACACGACGATCTGGCGCTTCGAGTCCAACGGCTACCCGCGCAGTATGCTGGCGGCGATCGACCTCAGCTATCCGTCGGCGCGCAGCGATGACTCCAAGCCGCAGCCCTTCCGATCCTCGACCACGGATCAGCGCGAAGAGCTGGCGGCCTATGTCCGCGCGGTCATGACCCTGACCCGGCGTCGCAAGGTGGCGCTGGTCGGCTCCTCGCGCGGCTGCAACACCATCCGCAACTTCGTGAAGAACGGGGGCGGCGCCGACGTGACGTCCCATGTCGTGCTGTGCGGCGGCACCAACCACGGCGTGATCGTATCCGACACCGTGCTGGTGGGCAGCGAGTTCAACGGCGCCTCACCGTTTCTTAAACAGCTCAACGCCGGCGATAGCGAGGTCGTGCCGGGCCCGGCCTTCATGACCCTGCGCAGCGACAAGTTCGACAAGTTCGCCCAGCCCGAAGGCCAGTTCATCGGTCAGCCCGGCAAGCCTACCGGCGTGAGTTATGACGGGCCCGAGCTGAAGGGCGCCACCAATGTCGTGCTGCCCGGCCTCGATCATCGCGAGGTGGCCTTCCACAAGCTGGCCTTCGCGAAGATGTTCGAGTTTATCGTCGGCCAGCCGGCCACCAGCACCTTCATCGCCGCCGAGCGCGAGGTCGTGCTCAACGGCAGGGTCACCGGCGTCGCCGAGGGCGTCTACACCAACCTCCCGGTCAGTGGCGCGCTGGTCGAGATCTGGGAGATCGATCCGGTGACCGGCGTGCGGCGCATGCGGCTGGCGGCGCATCGCAAGGTCACGGGCGCCGACGGCTGGTGGGGGCCGTTCAAGACCAACGCCGAAACCTTCCTGGAGTTCGTGATCACCGTGTCGGGCAGCCCGATCACGCACATCTATCGTTCGCCCTTCACGCGCTCGACGGACATCGTGCATCTGCGGCCCGGTCAGTTCGGCCGTGACGACGAGAAGGCCGGCGCGGTGGTCTATATGAGCCGGCCGCGCGGTTACTTCGGCCATGGCCGCGACAAGTTCACGCTCGACGGCAAGGTGCCACCGGGCATCAATGAGGGCGTGCCCGGCGTGTCGATCGGCCGGCTGACCTTCGACGCGGCGCCCGAGCGCACGATCAAGGCGGTGTTCAACAACGAGGAGATTCCCGCGCGCAACTGGCCGGTGAAGGATGGCCATCTGGTGATCGCGGAGTTCCACAACTGATCAAGCCCGGGAGGCGGACATGGACCAGTATGACGGTCATGGCGTTACCAGCTCGATCCGCGTGGTGCCGACAGGCGCCGCGCTCGGTGCCGACATCGAAGGTATCGACATCGCGAGGCCGCTCGACGCCGCGACGCTCGCCACCATCCGCCAGGCCTGGGCGGATCACCTCGTGCTGCGCTTCCGCGGCCAGACGCTCGACGACGAGCAGCTGAAGTCGTTCAGCGCCCAGTTCGGCACGCTCGATCTCGCGCCGCTGGCCGCCGCCAAGGACGGCCATCGCCAGGAGCCGAGCTACATCTCGGTGATCTCCAACATCGTGCGGGACGGCAAGCCGATCGGCGGCCTGGGCGCCTACGAATCGCTGTGGCACACCGACATGTCCTATGTCGACAAGCCGCCGATGGCGAGCGCGCTCTACGCCATCGAGGTGCCGCCATCCGGCGGCGATACCGGCTTCTCCAACCAGTACCTTGCCTACGAGGCGCTGCCGGCGGCTGTGCGGACGCGACTTGACGGCCTGAAGCTGCGCCACGACTCCAGCCTTAACAGTGTCGGCGAGTTGCGTCGCGGCTTCACCGAGGTCACCGATCCGCGGCAGACGCCCGGCGCCCTGCATCCGCTGGTGCGCACGCACCCCGCGACCGGCCGCAAGGCGCTCTATCTCGGCCGCCGCCGCAATGCCTATATCGAGGGCCTCGATCTGGCCGAGAGCGAGGCGCTGCTCGACACGCTGTGGGAGAGCGCGTCCGATCAGCGCTTCACCTGGTATCAACAATGGCGCGTCGGCGACCTGGTGATGTGGGACAACCGCTGCACGCTGCATCGCCGCGACGCGTTCGATCCGACAACGCGGCGGTTGATGCACCGTACGCAGTTCGCGGGTGAAGCGGTGATCTGAGTCTTCCCCCTCTCCCCGCGAGCGGCAGGGCGATCGCATATGGCCTTCAAGGCTGGGGGCGCGCCACTCCAGTGGCGCGGCGGACGAACGAGAAGACGCGCCACTGGAGTGTTTTCGGGCCACGTCGCTCCAGCGACGCATCATGAGCGCCGCTGGAGCGGCGCGGCCCGAAGACAGCCAACAATCCATATGCGATCGCCCTGCCGCCTGCGGGAAGAGGGGGGTGGAGAGCTATGTCGCCGGAGCGGCCGTCGCCGCCACAGCCTGGCGCGCGACCGCCGCCGCGGCCGGGTCCGTGCCGGCGCCTTCGGCGAGCATCGCCATCGGTCGCGCGAACTTGATGCCGGCTTCATCGAACGCCTTCTTGATCATGGCGTATGCCCGGCGGCGGATGGAGAACTGCTCGCCGGGCTTGGTCATCATCTTGAGCCGGATCTCGATTGCCGAATCGCTGAACTTCTCGACGCCCTGCATCTTCAGCGGCTGCAGGATGTGCGGCTTGAAGTCGGGAATCTCCGCCAGCTCCTTGCCGATGCGCTTGATGATCTTCTTCGCCGCGTCGATGTCGCTGTCGTAGGTGATGCCGATCGTCATCTTGTCGATCACCCAGTCCCGGCTGCCGTTCTGCACGGCGCCCAGCACGCCGAAGGGCACGGTGTAGAGCGTGCCCCTGTGGTGGCGCAGCTTGATCGAGCGCAGGCTGAAGGATTCGACGGTGCCCTTGTAGGTGCCGGCCTGGATGTACTCGCCGATGCGGAAGGCGTCGTCGAGCAGGAAGAACATGCCGCTGATGATGTCGCGCACCAGCGTCTGCGCGCCGAAGCCCAGCGCCACGCCGACGACGCCGGCGCCGGCGATCAGCGGGCCGATCTCCACGCCCAGCGCCGACAGCGCCATCATGATCGCCACGGCGAAGACCAGGATGCCGAGGATGTTGCGGAAGATCGGCAGCAGCGTGTTGAGCCGCGCGCGCCGGCGCTGCTCCTCTTCATCCAGCGCGTCGCCGACGATCCGCGACTCCGCCAGCCGGCGGTCGATGATGGCGCGCAGCACGTGCCAGAGCAGGTCGGCGACCAGCGCGATGACGACAGCGTTGACGAGGCCGTGCACCAGGCGCGTCCAGGTCGAGTGGCCGGTGGTGAAATCGTCCATGCTGACGCCCCAGGACCGCGCCAGAAGCGCCACGGCGCCGATCACGATCAGCACGCGCAGGCCGCGTTCCAGCACGACGGCCGCGACGCCGGGAATCTCGCCGGTGGCGCGTTCCGTGCCGGCCGGGCGGAGCAGGTGCACCACGGCGTGGCTGACGCCGCGCATGACCAGGGGCGTTAACACCAGCAGCAGCAAGGTGCGGAATACCGGCATGGCGTCGCCCACCCGCAGGACCCACAGCGCGACGACGAAGAAGGTCAGGCCCCAGGTGACGACCGCGTGGCGCCTGTGGTGCGCCGGATCGCCTCCAGGGCGGCGCCAGATCGCCTCCAGCGCGATCGCCACGTGGACCAGGGCGGTGACGGCGCCGATCAGCCGGCGCGCCTCCGACGACAAGCCCAGGGTCTTGAGCAGCGATAGCGTGACGGCGACGAACGCCGTCCAGCCGACGAACACGATCAGGCGGCGGTGCCAGAACGCCGCCGTCGGCGTGTCCATCGGCAGGATGCGGAACCGCTCGGCGCCCGGCGCGAGCAAGAAGCGTCCCGTGACGACGGCGATGCGCGTGATCAGAAACGCCATCAGGTAGCCGAGCACGATCTCGCGCAGCAGCGGCGGCCATTCGAAGGCGAGGAAGGCGCCGACGCTGCCGGCGCCGAACGACGCCACCCAGCTCAGCCCGAATCCCAGCCGCGCCAGCATCGCACCCAGTCGCGCGCGGACGCTGTCCATCGGCAGGGCGGTGATCCAGGCGCGCAGCCCCTTGCTGCGCCACCAGAACAACCACTCCGCACCGTAGCCCAGCGCGATGAAGGTGCCGATCAGCAGCAACAGCGGCAGAACCCCGTGCTTCTCGAACTCGAGGCGGAGGATCTCCGCCACCTTGCCGAGCTCGGCCGGCAGACCTGGCGCGGCTGTCACCAGTCGCCTGATGTGGTCGCGGGCATGGCCAAGCTGGTCGGTCATCACGCTCGACAGGCTGGCGTCGGCGGCTGGTGGCGGCGGCTTGGGCTTGTCGGCCGCGCGCTTCTCCAGCCAGGTGCGCACTTCGGGGTCGGCAAGCAGATCCAGCAGCAGGCGCACGCGCGGCGAGGCGTCGTCGGCGCTCTTGCCGCTCTGCGCCATCGCGGGCACCGCGAACGCCGCCAACAACGCCAGCACGGCCAGAGCGCGCGCGATGATCGGCAGCATGAAGCACCCCTGTGATTGGTCCGTGGCGGACGGCCGATTCTTCCCTGCGGCGGCCCGAGACTCAAGGACGCTCAGACCGCGGCGACGCCTTCGATCTCGCCGGCGACCAAACGCGTTTCGTTGGCCAACGGTCCCAGCGCATCCTCGCAGCCGGCGCGATCCGCCGCCTTGCCGGCGGTCTCCAACGTCAGCGCGACGTCGGCGACGCGCCGCGCGCCGACCGCCAGTGCCGCGCCCTTGAGCTTGTGCGCCGCCGCCGCGACGCTGGCCAGGTCGCCCGACGCCATCGCCCGTTCGACATCGTCGCGCACGTCGCGCGCGGTGACGAGGAACTTGTCGAGCAAAGCGCGGATCGCCGCGTGGTCGTCGCCCATCCAGGCCGACAGTGTCGAGCGGTCGAGGATCGGGGAGCCTTTGAACGCGGCATTGGCCGCCAAGGGCGTCGCGGCGACGGGCTCGGTGGCCGGCATCCAGCGTTGCAGGGTGGCGCGCAGGCGATCGAGCGCCACCGGCTTGGAGAGATAGGCGTCCATGCCGGCGGCACGGCAACGCTCGTCCTCGCCGCGCATGGCGTTGGCGGTGACGGCGACGATCGGCGTGCGCGGCCGGCCGCGCTCGCTCTCCTCGATGCGCATGCGCGCGGTCATCTCGAAGCCGTCCATGTCAGGCATGTGCACGTCGGCGAAGACGAGCGCGTAGTCGCCCTGCCGCCAGGCGGCGAGGCCCTCGCGGCCGTCCGCCGCCGTGTCGGCGACGACGCCGAGCGCGCGCAGCTGGCCCTGCAGCACGTCGCGGTTGACCGGGTGGTCGTCGACAACGAGCACCCGCGCACCGGCCTGGATCGTGGGCGAGGGCGCGGCGGACACGGGCGCGGGCGCGTCGACCGCCCCCAGGCCGATCAGCGGCGAATCGGCCGGCGCGGCGCTCAGCTCCAATGTCACGGCGAAGGTCGAGCCCATGCCAGGTCGACTGTCGACCGTGACGTCGCCGCCCATCGCCTGGGCCAGCCGGCGCACGATCGACAGGCCAAGGCCGGTGCCGCCATAGCGCCGCGTCGTCGAGTTGTCCGCCTGGGCGAAGGGTTGGAACAACCGGGCCATCTGCGCCGGATTCATGCCGACGCCGGTGTCCTCGACGCTGAGCGTGACGCGGGCGCGGCCGCCGGCCAGCGGCTCGGTGCGCGCCTTGACCATCGCGCCGCCGCGCTCGGTGAACTTCAGCGCGTTGCCCAGCAAGTTGTACAGGATCTGCCTGACGCGCGTCGGATCGCCCACGAGCGCGTCTGCCGAACCCGGCGCCACGGCGGCGACCAGCGACAGACCCTTGCGCGACGCCTGAGGACGGAAGGTCGCAACCGTGCCGTCGACAAGGCCGGAGAGCGAGAACGGCACCGCCTCGAGGTCGAGCGCGCCGGCCTCGATCTTCGAGAAGTCGAGCAGCTCGTCGATGATGTGCAACAGCGCGGTGGCCGATTCGCGCATGGTCAGGACCGTGCCGCGCTGCGCCTCGCCCAGGCCCTGCGCCTCCAGCACGTCCATCATGCCCAGCACGCCGTTCATCGGCGTGCGGATCTCATGGCTCATGGTGGCGAGGAAGGTGCTCTTGGCCTGGTTGGCGGCCTCGGCCTCGGCGCGAGACTTCTCCGCCGAGCCCAGTGCCTTCTCCAGCTCGCGCTGGCGGCGGCGCTCCTGCGAGACGTCGGTGACCAGCACGACCTTGCGGTCGTCATCTGCGCCGCGCATCAGCACGCGCGCCCAGCGCTGCGGTCCATAGGAGACCAGCGCCGGCTCGCCGCGCCTGAGCGTGGCGATCTGCTCGGCCACCCAGGTGTCGGCGCGGCCCGGCGGCGCGGCGCCGATCTTGGCGGCGTGCGCTATGCCGTCGACCATCAAGATGCCCGGCGTGATCATCTCCGGCTGGTGGCTCATGAAACCGCGATAGGCCTCGTTGCACAGCAGCAGGCGATCGTCGGCATCGAAGAAGGCGATGCCGTCGGCCATCGCCTCCATCGCCAGCAATAGACGCCGGCGCGCCTCGGTGGCCTCGTCGCGCGCCGCCTCGGCGAGCTCGCGCGCTTCTTCCAGCTCGGTGACGTCGCGGTGGATCACCAGCCTCCGCCCATCGGGCAAGACCTTGAGCGCGAACTGCAGACGCCGGTCACCCCGGCGCAGCAGGATCCAGCCGTCGGTGCCGGTATCGAACATGTGCCGGCGCGAGGCCACCACCTCAGCTCGTGCCGCCTCGTCCAGCGGCCCGAAGTCGCCGCGCGCGATCTGATGGTCCAAAATCGCCCAGGCGTCAGGGAGCGACCGCAGCAGCTCGTGATCAATGCGGTGGATACGCGCCATCGCCTTGTTGATGAAGGCCCAACGGCCGTCGGCTTCGTACAACATGGCCGCGTCGGGCATCTCGTCGAGCACGGTCTGCATCACCTGGCCCGCCAATTCGGATGTCTCGCGTGCCGCCTGCAGCTCGGTGACGTCGCGCTGCATGCTGAGCCGCCGGCCATCGGGCAGGATCTTCACCGAGATCTGGATCCAGCGATCGTGGCGCCGCAGCAATTGCCAGCCATCGGTGCCGGACTGGAAGAGCCGCTCGCGCGCGGCCAGTCCTTCCTCCTTCTGCGCCGGCGTGAGCGGACCCCAGTCGCCGCGCGCGATCTGAAACTCGAAGATCTCGCGCAGGGTCGGTCGGGTCCTGAGAATCTCGCGATCGATCCGATGGATACGCAGGATCGCGTCGTTGACCAGCGTCCAGCGTCCGTCGGGCGTCCCCAGCGACACGCCGTCCGACATCTCGTTGAGGATCAGCTCGAGATCGGCGCGGACCGCCCCCGCTTCCGCCAGCGCCTGCCGCGTCTCGTCCAGCGCCGCCTCGTGACGCCGCGTCAGGTCCGCGAGCCGCAGTTCGACCTCGTATTGCGCGCGGGTGCGGCGCTGTTCGGCGAGCCCCATGGCGGCGACCAGTCCCCAGTAAGGACCAACCGCGGCCGCGGCCAGCACGATCAGGCCGCGTTCGCCGGTCCAGATCAGACCAGCCGCGAGGCACAAGAGAGAGGCGCCGACAAAGACGTTGAAGGCCACGCCGTCGAACGGTCGCGACGGCGCCGTCGTGACGGCCGCGCAGACGATCAGGCAAACGACGAGACGCTCCTCGGGGAACGGCAGGGTGACGAGAAGACCGCCAGCCAAGCCGGGTGTGCTACCGATAACCGCCGAGAGGATCACCAGCGCGATCCTCCAGTGCTCGACGCGCATGCGCTCGGGGTCGCGTCGCCACGCCACGCCCAGAAGATGGCTCGCCACACTGCCCGTGATGTGGAGGGTCGCGGGCGCGAGGATCATCCAGAGCGGTGCTGAACCCCAGTAGATGGCGTAGAGCAGCGGCCACATCAGCATCGCCAATAGGCGCACGCTGACCGGCAGCTCGATCAACCGTCGCACCATCTCGCGGCGCACCTGCGCCGGGTGCGCCTGCTCGAGGGTGCCCGTGTTCATTGCCGCATTCTCCCCGGGACGTGTATCGCGCGCGTATCGCGACGGGGCAGCTCTGTATCGCCTGTATCGCCGCGATGCGCACAGCGTGGCAAGCGCCATGCGCCCGCTGATGGGATCGAGGCGCCGATACCCGACGCTTTGGTCTTGCCCGCCGCGTCGTCGTGCTAGACTGGCGGCGACGGACGGGAGCATGGACGCACGCCAGCACATCATCGTGGTCGAGGACGAGGCGGCGCAGCGCCAGCTGCTGGTCGACTATCTCGGCCGCAACGGCTTCAGGGTCAGCGGCGCCGATGGCGGTGCCGCCTTCCGCAAGCTGGTGGAGCGCGATCCGCCGGTTCTGGCGCTGCTCGACATCGGCCTGCCCGGCGAGGACGGCTACGCCCTGGCGCGCTGGCTGCGCGAGAAGAACGGTCGCATCTGCATCATCATGGTCACCGCCGCCGGCGACACGGTCGACCGCATCGTCGGGCTGGAAACCGGCGCCGACGACTACATCCCCAAGCCGTTCGATCCGCGCGAGCTGCTGGCGCGGGTGAAGAGCGTGCTGCGCCGCGCCACTGGCACGGCCGTGCCGTTGTCGGGGCAGCGGGTACGCATGGGCCGGCGCATCCTTGATCTGGAGCGTCGCGTGCTGATCGATCCCGACGGCGGCGAGGAGACGTTGGCGTCGAGTGAGTATGACCTGTTGCGGCTGTTCGCCGAGAATCCCAACCGGCCGCTGGCGCGCGACTGGCTGCTGGAGAGCGCCGCGCATCGCGAGATGGAAGCCTTCGACCGCGCCATCGACCTGCGCATCACCCGCCTGCGGCGCAAGATCGAGAAGGATCCGGCGCATCCCGACGCCATCAGGACCGTGCGTGGCGTCGGCTATATGTTCGTGCCGACGAAGGATTGACCCCTACCAAAGTCGTGCGGCGCCGGACCCGCTTGAACGCCTGTCTTGGCCGTGTAACGTGCGCCATCAGACGTGTGCGATCGCCCGTGTGAGATTGACCAGGGGGAGGGGATCATGTCGGACCAGCTTTTGCCCGTGCCGAAGGACTGGGCGGCGAAGGCCTATGTCGACGCGGCGAAGTACCAAGCCCTGTACCAGGCGTCGGTCGACGACCCGGTGAAGTTCTGGGGCGAGCATGGCAAGCGCGTCGATTGGATCAAGCCCTACACCCAGGTGAAGGACGTCGACTACACCGGCGACGTGCGCATCCGCTGGTACCACGACGGCGTGCTCAACGCCTCGGCCAACTGCGTCGATCGCCACCTGGCCAAGCGCGCCGACCAGACCGCGATCATCTGGGAAGGCGACGACCCGGCCGACAGCAAGCACATCACCTACCGGGAGATGCACGAGCAGGTCTGTCGCCTGGCCAACGTGCTGAAGGCGCGCGGCGTGAAGAAGGGTGATCGCGTCACGATCTACATGCCGATGATCCCCGAGGCGGCCTACGCCATGCTGGCCTGCGCGCGCATCGGCGCGATCCACTCGGTGGTCTTCGGCGGATTCTCCCCCGACTCGCTCGTTAACCGCATCCAGGATTGCGACTCCAACGTCGTCATCACGGCCGACGAGGGCCTGCGCGGTGGCCGCAAGGTGCCGCTGAAGGCCAATGCCGACGCCGCCCTGAAGTCATGCCCCAGCGTGAAGACCATGATCGTGGTCAAGCGCACCGGTGGCGCCGTCACCATGAGCCCGGACCGCGATGTCTGGTACCACGAGGAATGCGCCAAGGTGTCGGCCGACTGCCCGCCCGAGCCGATGAACGCCGAGGACCCGCTGTTCATCCTCTACACCTCGGGCTCGACGGGTAAGCCCAAGGGCGTGCTGCACACCACCGGCGGCTACGTCGTCTACGCCTCGATGACGCATCAGTACGTCTTCGACTACCACGACGGCGACATCTACTGGTGCACCGCCGATGTCGGCTGGGTCACCGGCCACAGCTACATCGTCTACGGTCCGCTTGCGAACGGCGCCACGACCCTGATGTTCGAGGGCGTGCCGAACTATCCCGACTCCAGCCGTTTCTGGCAGGTCGTCGACAAGCACAAGGTCAACATTTTCTACACCGCGCCCACGGCGATCCGCGCGCTGATGCGCGAGGGCGAGGCGCCGGTGAAGAAGACCTCGCGCGCCTCGCTGCGCCTGCTGGGCTCGGTCGGCGAACCGATCAATCCCGAAGCGTGGCTGTGGTACCACCGCGTGGTGGGCGACTCGCGCTGTCCCATCGTCGACACATGGTGGCAGACCGAGACCGGCGGCATTCTCATCACGCCGCTGCCCGGCGCCACCGAGCTCAAGCCCGGCTCGGCGACCAAGCCGTTCTTCGGCATCAAGCCCGCCGTGGTCGACGCCGACGGCAAGGTGCTGAGCGGCGAGGCCCAGGGCAATCTGATCCTCACCGATTCCTGGCCGGGCCAGATGCGCACGGTCTATGGCGACCACACGCGCTTCGTCGAGACCTACTTCTCGACCTACAAGGGCAGCTACTTCACCGGCGATGGCTGCCGGCGCGACGCCGACGGCTACTACTGGATCACCGGCCGCGTCGACGACGTGATCAACGTCTCGGGCCACCGCATGGGCACGGCCGAGGTCGAAAGCGCGCTGGTGGCGCATCAGAAGGTCGCCGAGGCCGCCGTCGTCGGCTATCCGCACGACATCAAGGGCCAGGGCATTTACGCGTACGTCACGCTCAAGCTCGGCGTCGAGCCGACCGAGGAGCTGCGCAAGGAACTGGTCGGCTGGGTGCGCAAGGAGATCGGCCCGATCGCGCAGCCCGACCTGATCCAGTGGGCGCCCGGCCTGCCCAAGACGCGCTCCGGCAAGATCATGCGCCGCATCCTGCGCAAGATCGCCGAGGACGAGTTCGGCAATCTCGGCGACACCTCGACCTTGGCCGATCCGGCGGTCGTCGACGACCTCGTCGGCAACCGCATGAATCGGCGCTAAGTTTTGGGAGCGCAGGCGCTCCCAGAGCTACGCGCCGATCAGGGCAGTGAGCTTGCGACGCAGGCGGGCGAAGACCTCTTCGGCGGGAATGCCCGGTCCGCTGTCGATGCCTTCGCGGATCAGAGCTTTGAGCCGGTCTCTGTCTTCTGCCGACGCGAGCTCCTCGCTCAGCTTCTCGTAGAGTGGATCCGCGGGCATCGAGCGTGGAGCGTCCATCATACGGTCAAGAACGGACCAGCGCGCGCCCCAGCGAACCGGCGGGTGTGATCTTGACAGCTTCGAGCCCCAGCCAATCCGCCATCAGGCGCAATTCGGCGCGCAGCGGCTCGACGATCTCGGCGGGTTTGGCGCCGGGCTCGGCGTGCGCGGCGTGTACCAGCAGGCGGCTGTTGGCGCGGTCGGCCTTGAGGTCGACGCGCGCGACCAGGCGGTCGCCGAGCAGGAAGGGCAGCACGTAGTAGCCGAACTGGCGCTTCTCGATCGGCGTGTAGATCTCGATGCGGTAGCGAAAGCCGAACAGGCGTTCGGCGCGGTCCCGTTCCCAGACCAACGGATCGAACGGCACGAGCAGGGCGCGCGCCTCGATGCTGCGCGCGAAATGCGCCCGCGGATCGAGGTAAGCGGCGTGCGTCCAGCCCTCGACCTTTACCGGCAGCAGCTCGCCCGCCTCGACCAGCTCGGCGAGGCGAGCCTTGGTGTCCTCGGGCCGCAGGCGGAAGTAGTCGCGCAGATCGTATTCGGTGGCGACGCCCAAGGCCCGAGCGGCCATGCGCAAGAGTGTGCGCTGCGCATCGCCGTCATCCGGGGTGGGCCGCGCCAGCACATCCGCCGGGATGACGCGCTCGGTCAGGTCGTAGACGCGCTCGAACGCCCCGCGTCGACCCGAGGTCGTGACCTGGCCGGCGATGAACAGCCACTCCAGCGCCTGCTTGCCCTCGCTCCAGCCCCACCATTTGCCGGCGCTTTTGCCACCTTCGGTCAGGTCGGCGGCGGAGAGCGGGCCGCGATCCTCGATCTGCCGCCGTACCGTCTCGATGAAGGCGCGACGCTCCTGGCCGTATCGCACGACCCAGCCCTTGAAGCCGGCGGTGCCGGTCGCGGCGCGCGCCATGCGCCAGCGCAGCAATGGCTGTGCGTCGAGCGGCAGCAGCGAGGCTTCGTGGCCCCAGTATTCGAACAGCGTGCGTTTGCGCCCGCCCCAGGCCAGCCGGTCGAGCATCGCCGTGTCGTACGGTCCCAGCCGCGAGAACAGCGGCAGGTAGTGGGCACGTACCAACACATTGACTGAATCGATCTGCAGCAGGCCCAGGCGATCGATCATGCGGCGGATCTGGCGCAGGCCGACCGGTCCGTCCGGTCGTGCCTCGCCAAAACCCTGGGCGGCCAAGGCGATGCGTCGCGCGGTTGCGGCCGAAAGGATTTCACGTCTGCGGGCCATGTCACGGCGCTCTCATGATCCCGGCCGCGCTGTCAATCGTAATACTGGGCGACCGTTCACTTGCCGGACCGATGGCGGTCGGGGCACCATGCCGATCGCGGGGCTCGATGAATCCGTTGGGGGGAGAATGTTCAGGACCGACCTGTCGCGCGCGAACAGCCTCGTGCAGCTGGCCGGCCGCGCCCGTCGTGTCACCCCGTGGTACGTCGCCCCGTTCGTCGCCGTCCTGATTTTCGGCGGCGTCGCGCAGTTCACCGATCTGTTCGGCTACAAGCCACCCAAAGACATGGCCGGCGCCTCGCTGTGGGGCGGACTGGTGCAGTTCCTGACACCGATCGCGGCCAAGCCGGTTGGCGCCTGGCTCAAGGGCATCTCCGATCGCACCTATGCGATGTGGATCATGCCGTTCTTCATGCTGATCGGCTTCGGCATCGCCTGGCTGCTGCTCTACCTCTGGGTTCGTCTGGTCGAGTGGCGGCCGTTCCACACCATCGGCTTAGGGCCGCGCCGCGCCGGCGTGTCGCTGCTGATCGGCATCCTGCTGGCATTGCTCATGACGTCGATCGTGATGGTCGGGCTGATGATCGGCGGCCAGATACAGCCGCGCGCCGTTACGCCGGGCACCGCCGGCGGTATGGCGCTCGCCGGCATCGTGTTCATGCTGGTGGCCTTCACCGTGCAGGCCTCGAGCGAGGAGGCGCTCTACCGCGGCTTCCTGATGAACGTGATGGCGTATCGTGCCGGCCTGGTCGCCGGTATTGGCGTCAGCACCGTGCTCTTCACGCTCGCCCATTCGCGCAATCACGGCTTCGACGCGCTGGCGGCGTTCAATCTGGTGCTCTATGCGCTGTTCCTGGCCCTGTTGTCGTTGCGCACCGGCTCGATCTGGGCCGCCTGCGCTTGGCACACGCTGTGGAACTGGTCGATCTCCAATCTCTGGGGCCTGGCGATCAGCGGCCATCCGCCGGATGGCGGCTCGATCATGGCCTGGGAATCCAAAGGCCTGAAGCTGTGGACCGGCGGCGACTGGGGCCCCGAAGGCGGGCTGGCGACCACCATCGTGTTGGCGATCGGCGTGACGGCGCTGTTCTTCTGGCGTGGGCTGGGCGAGCCTGTGGCGAAAGAGGCCCGCGCTTAGCACCGGCGCTCTGCTATAGTGCGCGCACCCTCCTTCAAAGAACGGTTCGCCACGATGCGTTCCCTCATGCTTCAGGTCGTCGCCGTCACCCTGCTGACCGGCGCCGCCTTCGCCCAGACCACGCCGCCCGCCGCCCCTACACTCGCCGCGCCACCGCCACCCGCCACGGCGGCGACGCCCGCGCCGGCTCCAGCGCCCGCCGCGGGTCCAACCAAGACCGAGATCCTGTGGGACGAGGAGGCCGAGTTGGTGCGGGGCGATCATCCCCTCATCTGGCGTCGGCTGAAGGGCAATAAGCGCGGCTCGCTGAAGATCGTCGACGAAGGCGGCCTGTGGAAGATCAGCGGCCGCCATCAGGGTCAGACGCCCGAGACCAAAGAGGACTACGTCACCATCAAGGGCGTCATCACCTCGATCACGGCGGGGACCTTCGTGATCAATGGCGAGATCGAGTTCTTCGCCGCCAAGATGAACAAGGGCGCAGCCTGCCGGATCACCGGCGAGTCGCGCTTCTTTCGCCGCGGCAACGAGCAGATCTGGCGCCTCCAGGATGGCGCCAATCCGTGCAGCGGGCCCAAGGAAGCGCTCGATGTCGCCTTCCGGCCCGACCAGGTAGCGGCCCAACCCAAGCCGACCCGCACCACGCCGACACCGGTGCCGCCCAAGGTCGCCCCGCCGTCGCCAACGGTGAAGCAGTAGGCGTCGTCATGGCTGAAGGATCCGCCCGCGAATGGCACGATGCGCAGGCCGCCTATTGGGCCGGCGCCGGTGGTGAGAGCTGGCTGAAGGGCGCGGCTCGCACCGAAGCGGCGCTCGCGCCGCTGGGCGATCGCGCGATCGCCGCGGCCGCGGCGCGGCCCGGCGAGCGGGTCATCGATATCGGCTGCGGCACGGGCCCGACGACGCTGGCCTTGGCGCGCGCCGTTGCGCCGGGTGGAAACGTGCTGGGCTGTGATCTGTCGTCGGTTCTGACCGACGAGGCTTGGCGCCGCGCCCTGGCCTCCGGCGTGAACAACGTGCGCTTCGCGGCCGGCGACGCCTCGACCTACGCCTTCGAGCCGGCCGCCGCCGACCTGTTGTTCTCGCGCTTCGGCGTGATGTTCTTCGGCGATCCGGCGGTGGCCTTTAGTCATCTGCGCGGCGCGCTGAAGCCAGGCGGGCGGCTGGTGTTCCTGGTTTGGCGGCCATTCAAGGAGAATGGCTGGGCCTTCGTGCCCTTCGCCGCCGCCGGCCCGCTGCTGCCGCAGATGCCGCGACCGGCGCCGGACGAGCCGGGGCCGTTCTCCTTCGGCGATCCCGCGCGACCGCGTGCGCTTCTCACGCAGGCCGGATTCGCCGACATCGACATCGCGCCGGTCGACGCCACCATGGCGCTATCGCGCGGCGGCCTCGACGAAGCGGTCGAATCGGCTGTCGAGATCGGCCCGTTGTCGCGGTTGCTGAAGGAAGCGTCCGACGACCTGCGCCGCCGCGCTGTCGGCGCCGTGCGCGAGGCGCTCGCCCGGCACGTGACGGCCGATGGCGTGATCCTGCCCGCCGCCTGCTGGCTGATCACCGCGCGCAACCCCGCCGCATAATCCGGTGCTCGGTTTTTCTCGCGTGACGCGCCGGCGTCCGCGGCGCTAGGTGCATATGCACACATCAGGGAGCGGGGCGTGACCGAGGCGGTTTCGACGGCGGGACGGGTATCTCCCGCGTTGTCGCGCGAGCGCGCGATCCTCGGCGCGCCGATCGTGCCCACCATCCTGCGGCTCGCGGCGCCCAACGCACTGATCGTCCTGGTGCAGGCCGCCGTCGTCGTCACCGAGACGGTGTTCGTCGGCACCTTGGGGCGCGATGCGCTGGCGGCCAACGCGGTGGTCTTTCCGTTCCTCGTGCTGATGCAGACCATGTCGACCGGCGCGATGGGCGGTGGCGTGTCCTCGGCGGTGGCACGCGCGTTGGGCGCCGGCGATGCCGAACGCGCCCGCGCCGTTGCGCTGCACGCCATCATCATCGCCCTCGTCTTCGGCCTGTTCTTCACCGTGCTGATGCGGGCGCTGGGTCCGGCGATCTACCGCGCGCTCGGCGCCGAGGGCCGCGTGCTCGAGCTGGCGCTGACCTATTCCGACCTGCTCTTCGCCGGCATCGCGCTGGTGTGGATGCAGAACACGCTGGTCAGCCTGGTACGCGGCACGGGCAACATGAAGCTGCCCACGGCGATCATGCTGGGCTCCTCGCTGCTGCAGATCGTGCTGGGCTACGCGCTGACCATCGGTATCGGCCCGCTGCGGTCGATGGGCATCAGCGGCATCGCCGCGTCGCTGCTGATCGCCTCGGCCATCGGCTCGCTGGCGACCCTGGCGTTCCTGATGGCGCCGGGCGCGCGGGTGCGCCTGACTGTCATCGGCCTGCGGCCGCGTCTGGCGCTGTTCCTCGATATCCTGCGCGTCGGCGGCGTTGCGATCTTCTTTTCGCTGCAGAACGCCTTCGCGGTGATGGTGATGTCCGGCCTGGTCGCTGGCTTTGGCGCCGCCGCGGTCGCCGGCTACGGCATCGGCGCACGCCTGGAGATGCTGCAGATCCCGATCGCCTTCGGCCTGGGCGCGGCGCTGGTGCCGATGGTCGGCATGAATGTCGGCGCCGGCCAGATCGAGCGCGCGCGCCGCATCGCGCTGATCGGCTCGCTGCTGGCTGGCGCGATATCGGGCGTCATCGGCCTGGTCTTCGCCGTGGCGCCATCATTGTGGTCGAGCCTTTACACAGCCGACGCCGCCGTGCAGGCCGCCACCGCGACCTATCTCACGCGCGTCGGCCCGGCGCTGGGTGCCTTCGGCTTCGGCGTTTGCCTCTACTTCGCGACGCAGGGCTCCGGCCGCGTGCTGGGGCCCGTGCTCGCGGCGAGCGGACGCCTGGGGCTGCTGATCCTGGGTGCCTGGGCCGTGCTGGCGGCGGGGTTGGGCTACGACTGGCTGTGCCTGACGGTCGCAGGCGCGATGGCGGCCTATGGACTGGTGGCTTTCGGGGTACTGCGCTTTTCGATTTGGCGCCAGTTGGGGAACTGAGCGAAACCTGTCCAAGGCAGGGGCGTTCTCTCACCAATCCACGATCATCACCAGAAGAATTGCCATGTCGTCGCCGCAGTCTCGCACCGGGTCCGTCGTTACCGATCCTCTTGTCATCGAGGAGATCACGACCACGCTGTATGTCGACAGCGCGACGCTGAAAGTGCTGTCGCAGGAAACGACGCTGCACCCCGCCGACGGCGACAACGCGGCTCATCAAGTGCCGAGCTACTGATTAGCGTGCGGCGGGCGGGATCGCCTTGATGGGCTGCGCGTACGCGAGAACTTCGTCGAGGCTGAACGACAGGCTGTGGCGTTTCGGCGAGGGCGGGCGCTGGGCGACGCTCAGCCCGGGCCGCCATTCGGTCGCCGGGCCAATGGGCCGTAGCGTGAACCCGCCACCGCAATTCGAGCGGAGATTTCGCAGCACACTATCGACGCAGTGACCGCGGGATGTGCACTCGTCGCTGCGGATGCGTGCCTCGGTCTATGCCGGCGGCAGGTTTTTGTCGCGGCATTCGCAGTTCGGCCGGCGCTGAAGCGCCATCGTCGTCTCCCATCACGTTGATGGGCACCACGTCGTGGCTTGGCGGCTTGGCGGAAATGACAAAGGTCAGGCGACTCCTGCCAGGCCACTTTATGGCTGCAGGCGATAGCCACCCTTGTCGGTCAGCAGGATCTGCGCCTGCGCGGGATCCTTCTCGATCTTCTGGCGCAGGCGGTAGATGTGCGTCTCAAGCGTGTGCGTGGTGACGCCGGCGTTGTAGCCCCAGACCTCGCCCAGCAGCTGGTCGCGGCCGACCGAGCGCGGGCCGGCGCGGTAGAGGTACTTCAGGATCGAGGTTTCCTTCTCGGTCAGCCGCACCTTTTTCTTGCCGTCGTTCTCGACCAGCATCTTGTTGGCGGGCTGGAACTCGTAGGGACCGATCTGCAGGATCGCGTCCTCGCTGCGCTCGTGCTGGCGCAGATGGGCGCGCAGGCGCGCCAGCAGCACGTTGATCCGGAACGGCTTGGTGACGTAGTCGTTGGCGCCCGAATCGAGGCCGAGAATGGCGTCGGCGTCGGTGTCGGCGCCGGTCAGCATGATGATCGGCGCCCGCACGCCCTGGCGGCGCATCAGCCGGCAGATGTCGCGACCGTCAGCGTCGGGCAGGGCGACGTCGAGCAGGACGGCGTCGTAGAGCGCCCCCTTGGCTTTCTCCAAGCCCTCGGCGCCGGTCGCCGCCGCCGTGGTGACGAAGCCATCGTAGAGATCGAGCTGCTCCGCGAGCACGGCGCGCAGCGCGGCGTCGTCGTCGACCAGCAGGATCTTCTTACCTTTGGTCATGGCACCATCGAGTACGGGTTCGAGGGGTGAAACGGATGCAAGGCGATGGAACGACATGCTTATACCATTCTGTGGCGCGGCCCGACCATGGTGCGCCAGGTATGGTCCCAATACGTGTCACGTTGGATCACGGATCGGTCACGGCACGATCAACCGCTGCAGTGGCTCCCAGGCCGGCCCGTTCGGGTCGAACAGCCGGTCGAGCACGGAAAAATGGTTGTCGCCTTGGGTTTCGATCACCTGGACCGGCGCCATACCCGAGCTGGTCAAGACCTGGGCATAGTCGCGCGTCTGGCGCACGAGTTCCGGCAGCTCGGCCGCGCCCACGACCAGCACCATAGGCGGCGCCAGCCGGCTGATGTGGTGGACAGGGCTCAACCGCCGCGCTTCCGCCGCATCCATGTGGCAAGCGTCGTTGAGGTAGCACAAGCGGATCGGCTCCAGGTCGAACAGGCCCGACAACGGCAGGGCACCGGCGAGGGCCGCGGCGGGCAGTCCGTAGCTGGGCCAATCGGTGTGCGCGAGGGTCGCGGCGATGTGGCCGCCAGCGGAATGGCCTGATACGACGAGCCGCTTGGGATCGAGGCCAATGCTCGTGGCGTTGCCGTGCAGCCAGACCACCGCCGCGCGCACCTGCTCGACCAGCTCGCTCATGGTCACATCAGGGCACAGGTCGTAGGTCGCCGCGATGTACAGCGCGCCGGTGCCCGTTACCAGCGGAGCGGGGAAGCTGTAACCGTCCTTGTGGTTGCCCTGCCAATAGCCGCCATGGAAGTAGAGCAGCGCCGGCCGGCCGCCGGCCGGCGCCGGCCCGGCGGGGCTGAACACATCGAGCCGCTGACGCGGCGAGGGGCCATAGGCGAGGTCGAGCCGGCAGGGCACGGTTCGCCTTGCCGCCACGCTGGCCGACTGCCAGCGATCGACATAGCGCTGAAAATCGGGCGTGTGGGCGCGGTTGTTGTAGGCGGCGTCGAGCCCGGCGCGGTCGAAGGAGCGGTAGACGGGTGGCGACATAGGGCTACCTGGTGTTTGGCGCCTCGTCCCGCGGCGGTGCACGCAGGGCATCGACGAGCGCTAGGCGCATGAAATCAGACCAACGCGTTTCGCGCGAACCGCCTCGGTCGGGCAGTCGGAGCTGCTCCTCGATGGCGCGTCGGTGGGCGCTGGCGAAATCCCCTGGGCCGAAGCGGTCGAAGGGCGTGGTGTAGGTCGTTATGCCGCGCGCGAGGATGCCCGCAAGGCCGTGCCGCAGGATTCGGATGGGGCGCCCCTGGTCGCTGAGCGCGTTCCGCTCCGAAACAACTCCCGTGCCTTTCGTCACCAGAACGCCGAACGGGCAATCGTTTCGCCGCAGGAATGGCATAAGTCCTGGGCTGTCGGACAGCAAGGCGCCTGTATCTCGATCGCTCCACTTCACTTCAAAGGCGATCCATGGAGCTTGCCGGTCGGGGAATAGCTGGACGAAATCGATCTCGCCCGCCGGCCATCGCGCATAGAAGAAATTCCGCCAATCCTGAGTCGCCGCGATGTGGGCGGCGAAAGCAGTCTCGGCGAGATAGCCAAAGGAAGCGGCGCTTTCGCTGGTCGCCCCGAAAAGCGCGGCGCGCAGCGACGGGTTGGCGAGATAGAGCTTAAACGTTGTCGCGCGCACGAAGCGGCGCGCGCTGGCGTCGATGCGGAAGAGTCGATGAATCAGGAAAGCGGCTTCGAGGTATTCGAGGTAGCTCCTCAACGTGTTCTTGGAGATGCCGGACTGCTTGCTCAGGCCGTCGAGGTCGACTTCCTGTCCGGTGTTGTAGGCGATGACGGCGAACAGACGCTTCAGGTCGTTCTGATCGCGAATGCCGTAGAGGCTGGGAAGATCGCGCAGCAGGACCTTGTCGATGACATCGTTGGCGATGAACTGACTCATGTTGTGACGCGCGTCTTCGCCGAGCACGGTCTCGGGGAAGCCGCCGAAGTTCACGTAATCGACAACCTCGCTGTCGAGCTGCGCGTCCGTCGCGTTCAGCGGGATGTCGCGGAAGTCGAGGAACTCCGCGAAGGTGAGCGGCGGTAGAAGGAAATCGGAGAAGCGCCCGGCCCCGGACTCCACGCTCTTAACCTTCAACGCCGCCGCCGAGACCGAGGCCACGAACCGCATGGACGGATATGAATCGACGAGAGACTTCAGGTGCCGTTCCCAGTCCTTGAGATACTGGATCTCGTCGAAGAACACATAGAGGTCGTCGCCGCCGCGATGATCGTGCAGCTCGCGAAAGAGTGTCAGGAAGCGTTCGAGGCCGAGGCCGACATAGACGGGGTTGTCGACGGACACGTAGCAAACTTGTCGTGGCGCGACGCCCGAGTCGATGAGTCGTTTGATCGTCTGCAGCAGCATGACGGTCTTGCCGACCCGGCGGGGACCCATCAGTACGGGCGCCCGGTTCACGGAGCGCAGCGTGACGAGCGCATGAAAGCCGTCCAGGAACGCCCGCTCCTTCCAGCCGCCGAGCCGCGCACGCCAGGCCGTGTGCGCCGGGTCAGTCGTCGGCAGCCACCACGGATTGTCGAAAGCGATGCGAGACTTGATCTCGTCGGTGGTTATCGGGAGCACCGGACATTAAGATCATTATGATGTTCTTGAGTCAATTAATAAGATCATCATGTTGCTCTTATCTTAAAAACTCACCTAATCGATTGAAAATAAGCGGATAAATACCTCACTCGACGGCCTCGGCAACTGGCTCCGAAGGCCAAAACGCGACCCCCGATGACTTATTCGGCGCTTTCGCCTACATGATGCGCCATGTCCGTCGCCCCGCTTGCCACGCCTGACGCCACCACCGTCGCTGCCGCCGTCGCGGCGGTGGAGCGGGCGATGGCCGAACTGCGGCGTGGCGGCATCGTCGTCTTGCGCGACAGCCAGGGCCACGTCGCGCTGGTCGCCGCCGCCGAGTCGATCAGCGGCACGACCTTCGAGCGGCTGCAGGCGCTGGGCCGCGACGCGCCCGTGCTGGTCACGACGCGTCGTCGGGCCGAGGCGGTCGGCATCGATATCCCGCCGCATATCGCCGGCGGTCTGGGCGACGCCAACGGGCCGATCACGCTGGAGCTGCCCGGCGGCGTGCCGCCGGACATCATCTTGAAGCCCAACGAGCCGGAGAGCGGCGGTCACGCCGCGCGCCGGCATCTGTCGCGGCCGGTGGCGAGCCACGCGCCCAAGATCGCGCGCGCGGCGATCGAGCTCGCCAAGCTGGCGCGCCTCTTGCCGGCGGTGGTGATCGCGCCGATGCCGCGCGACGCGCAGGGCAAGCGCCGCGCCTGGGCATTCGAGCAGGACCTGATCTACGTCGCCGCGCGCGACGTGCTCGACTACGAGGAGCATTCGGCGCGCGAGCTGCGCGCCGTGGCCGAGGCGCGCGTGCCGCTGGAGAACGCCGAGAACGCCCGCATCCTCGCTTGGCGCCCCAGCGACGGCGGCAAGGAGCATCTCGCCATCGTCATCGGCGAGATCGACGCGATGGAGCCGGTGCTGATCCGCCTGCATTCGGAGTGCTACACCGGCGACCTGCTGGGCAGCCTGCGCTGCGACTGCGGCGAGCAGTTGCGCGGTGCCATCGCCGAGATCGCGCGCCACGGCTCGGGCGTGCTGCTCTACCTCGCGCAGGAGGGCCGCGGCATCGGCCTGGTCAACAAGCTGCGCGCCTACCAGCTGCAGGACGCCGGCTTCGACACTGTCGACGCCAATGAGCAGCTCGGCTTCGACGCTGACGAGCGCGTCTACCGGCCGGCCGCCACCATGCTGGCGCGCATGGGCATCAAGAGCGTGCGGCTGATGACCAATAATCCGCTCAAGATCGGCCAGCTCGCGCAATACGGCATCGAGGTCGCCGAGCGCGTGCCGCACATCTTCCCGGCCAACGGCCACAACGAGAAATACCTGCGCACCAAGGCCGAGAAGAGCGGGCATCTGCTCTGAGGGCGCCGCCGCCGTAGTATGTGGCGTTTCTATTCCTACCTTCCCCCGGAGGGGGAAGGTGCCCGAAGGGCGGAAGGGGGATGTCGAAGACGGACACCGACTTCGTTGAAACATCCCCCATCCGCCGCGCTGCGCGCGCCACCTTCCCCCTCCGGGGGAAGGTGAATCCGAGACCCATATGCGATAGACCGGCCCCCAGTGGTTCAGGGCATGAGTGCGGCCGGCACCTGCGATAGCCGCGACTCAGAGCGCGGCGACGCCGCCCGGTCTACTCGGCGGCGAGCAGTGCCTCGTCCACCGCGTCGGCGCGCTTGGCGATGACTGACAAGAGCACGAGCGCCGGGCCATCGGGTTTGTTGCGGCCTTGCTCCCAGTTGCGCACGACCTTCGCCGACAGGCCAAAGCGGGCGGCGAACTCGTCCTGCGACAGACCGAGCTTGTGACGCAACGCGGCGACATCGATGACGGCCGGTTGCGGTGGCGGCGTGACGGCGATGCCGAACGGCGTCAGCGTGCGCCGAAGCTTCGCCAGATCGTCATCGACGCTGAGTGCCGCGGGCTGTTTCGCCAAGAGCCGCTCCAACGCGTCGCGCCCCTTCGACAGGCGCACGCCGTGGCGTTTGAGCGAGGCGACGAAATCGACCGGACGAGTCTCGATCGCCGCCGCCTTAACGCCGCGCCGGCGCAGGACGACCATGCGCCGGGTAGGCGTAGACGACGCGTCGTCGTCCCGGCCGGGCGCCGGTCGTGCGAAGAGATCCGTCCAGCTGTATCGAGCGGCCACCGGTTTCCTCCAGCACGCGACGGGCGATGGCGTTGATGCCGGCGCGTCCCAGCGCGCCCGGGCTGAGGCCCTGAACATGCACGCCTGTGAAGCGCAGATCAGGCGGGCCGCTCGCCAGCGTCCCGATGACCAGCAGCGAACCGACCGGGGTCTCGACCCGCACGATGACCTCACGGCCATCGATGTCGGCGATCTCGATCTCGATACGGGCGCGCTTCCAATTCATATACGCGGACCGCGTAGGTGAATCAAGATAGGCTTCGCGACCAAAGGTGAGGTCCCGACGACCCTCTTGCCAGGGCGCCAGCCTGATGGTTCGGTCGAACTTTATCGCAGAGGACATCGAAATGCTGCCCACCATCGCCGCGCTCTCGGCCGACCTCATCGCCGGCCGCACGACCAGCCGCGCGCTGACCGAGGCGGCGCTGGCGCGCATCGAGGATCCCAAAGGCGAGGGCGGCCGTGCCTTCATCAAGGTCTATCGCGCGCAAGCCATCGCCGCCGCCGAGGCCAGCGACGCCTTGCGCAAGGCGGGCGTGGCGCAGGGGCCGCTCGCCGGCATCCCGATCTCGATCAAGAACCTCTGCGATGTCGCGGGCGAGACCACGCTGGCGGGCTCGAAGGCGCTCGACGACGCGCCACCGGCGAAGGCCGACGCGCCAGTGCTGCAGCGGCTGCGCCGCGCCGGGGCGGTGATTGTCGGCAGCACCAATATGAGCGAGTTCGCCTTCTCCGGCATTGGCTTCAACCCGCATTACGGCACGCCGGGCAATCCCGCCGACCGCCAGCGCGTGCCTGGCGGTTCGTCCTCCGGCGCGGCGGTGTCGGTGGCCGACGGCATGGCGGTGGCGGCGCTGGGCACCGATACCGGCGGCTCGGTGCGCATCCCCGCGGCGCTGTGCGGCATCACCGGCTTCAAGCCCACGGCGCGGCGCGTGCCGATCGACGGCGTCGTGCCGTTGTCGACCTCACTCGATTCAATCGGCCCGCTCGCCGCCTCGGTCGCGTGCTGCGCCATCGTCGACGCGGTGTTCGCCAACGAGCCGGTCGACGTGCCGGCGCCGGCGCGGCTCGACGCGCTGAGCGTCGCTGTCCCGAAGCACTTCGTGCTCGACGACATGGACGCCACGGTGTCGAAGGCCTTCGACCGCGCGCTCAAGGCGCTGTCGGCCAAGGGCGTGCGCATCGTCGAGATCGACCTGCCGATGCTCGAGGAGCTGCCGGCGATCAACGCCAAGGGCGGCTTCGCGGCGTCCGAAGCCTATGCCTGGCACCGCGAGCTGATCGCGCGGCGCGGCAATGTCTACGACCCGCTGATCGCGCCGCGCATCCAACGCGGATCGCAGATGACGGCGGCCGACTACATCGAGTTGCTGGCCAAGCGCGCCGATCTGCAGCGCCGCGTCGCGGCGATCACCGGCAACTTCGACGCCGTGGTGATGCCGACCTGCCCGATCGTCGCGCCGCCGCTGAGCGAGATCGCCACGCCGGAGGGCTTCACCGCCAAGAACATGCTGGTGCTGCGCAACTGCACCGTGGGCAACTTCCTCGATCGTTGCGGCACGTCGATCCCGTGCCATGAGGCGGGCGAGCTGCCGGTGGGCTTCATGGTGATGGGCGAGAGGATGAGCGACCGCCGCACGCTGGCGATCAGTCGCGCTGTCGAACAGGTGCTGCGTTAGCCGGGCTCCCTGGCCGCCCCCCATGGGCTTCGTCGATGTCTGCCCGAGTTCGGCGCCGTCCGTGCGCCGCTCGGCTGCTTAGAATACCAAGACATTGGCGATCATGCGCGGTCTCCCCTTCCGCGGCGATCGCGCGAGCCGACTGGAGAGCCCGACGCAGGACTACGAGAAGCGATCGGCTTCCCGACGGGGCGCCGATGGCCCGCCGGCGCGTTCTATCGTAATCCGGCGGAGTCTTGCGCGCCCGTTGCGCCCACGGATTCCGCCGGCGGGCCGAAAGTCTCCCGCACTATGGGGTGGCGACGCTATCCGGCAGGCTGAAACGGAACTCGGCCCCCTTCTCCGGCTCCGACTCGGCCCAGATCCGCCCGCCGTGGCGCTGGACGATGCGATGCACGATCGACAAGCGGACCCCGGATCCTTCGAACCGATCGGCGCTGTGAAACCGCTCGAAGGCTCCGAACATCTCCGTTGCCTTGAGCATGTCGTATCCCGCGCCGTTGTCGCGAACGCAGTAAACCGGCCCCTCGACGCTCTGTTTGCAGCTCACCTCCACAAGCGACGCTTGGCGACCGCGCGTGAACTTGAAGGCGTTGGACAGCAGGTTGGTGAAGACGCGCTTCAGCAGGCCAGGATCGCCGACGCTGTCCGAGAGGTCGCCGACGCGTATCGCGACTCCATGGTCCATCCCGTCCGCCCGCAACTCCTCCAGCACTTCGCGAACCAAAGCCGACACCGCCACCGGCTGCTTGGTGAGCGACTGGCGCCCGAGGCGCGACAGGCGCAGCAGGTCGGCGATCAGCTGGGTCGTCCGGTCCGCGCCCGCCCGCGCGCGGCGCAGTGACTCCTGCGCCTCGGTCGGCAGTTGCGCCGCGTAGTCCTCGATCAGGACTTCCAGCGACATTGTGATCGCGGCCAGGGGCGAGCGCAGGTCGTGCGAAACCGAGAAGGCGAACGCCTCGAGTTCCTGGTTGGCGGTTTCCAGTTCGACTGTGCGGTCGCGTGCCTGGCGTTCCAGTCTGGCGTTGGCGACGCGCAGGTCGCGCACGGCCAGCGCGCGCGTCATGACCTGCAGGAGGGTGCTCAGCGTGAAAGGCTTCAGGATATAGTCGTGCGCACCGCTCTTCATCGCCGCCACGGTCGTCTGAATCGTGCCTTTGCCGGTCATGACGATGCCGAGGAGATCGGCATCGGCGCGACGGGCTTGCCGCAGCAGCGTGATGCCGTCCATGCCCGGCATCATGAGATCGGCCAGTAGCAGCTCGAATCTGCCGGCCTTCAGCGCTCTCAGCGCCGCCGGCCCGTCGGTGACACCGATCGTTTCGTAGCCGCGATCGCGCAGCGCGTCGCTCAGCGCGCGCACATGAAGGACATCGTCGTCGACGATGAGGATCCTCGGTGAAGGCCCATCCGGCATGCCTGTACCCTTTCTTCCGATGGTCTCCGTCAACCCGGCGAAGGCCGGCACAATTCCGCCAGCGCGGCGCGCAGATCGCGCATCTTCGGCGGCTTGCTGACGATATGGTCGACGTGCGGCGGCGCATCGCCCTCCGCCACGAGCCGCTGGCCCCAGCCGGTGAGCAGGATCACCGGCGTGTCGCGCGCCGCGCCCTTGATGGCGGCGGCTACCTTGCGGCCATCAATATGGGGCATGCCGAGATCGGTAATCACGGCGTCGAATCTCTCGCCGCGCTCCAAAGCCGCGTGGAACGTCGCGATGCCGGTCTGGCCATCGCCGGCTGCGACCACGACGTGCCCGTCGGATTCCAGCGTGTCGCGGAGTGATCTCTGCAGCAGCGGATCGTCGTCGATAGTGAGCAGCCGCAGCGGCCGGAGCGCCTCTGGCCGGGCTTCTGGTCGCGTCGTCGCAACGGTGGCGGCGACAGGCAGGGGAAAGCCGAGACGCGCGGTCGTCGACTCGCCCGGCGTGCTTTCGATATCGATATCCGCGTCGTGGCGCTGCGCCACCCCGTAGACCATCGCCAGACCCAGTCCGGTGCCGCGTTCGCCCTTGGTCGTGAAGAACGGCTCCAGACACCGCCGCCGCGTCTCCTCGTCCATGCCGACGCCGTTGTCGGCGACCTCGACCAGAACCGGTCCCCGCGCCGGATCGGCCATCCTCGTCCGCAGCGTGAGCGCACCGCCGCCCGGCATGGCGTCGATACTGTTCAGGATAAGATTGGTGAGCGCCTCGCGAATATCGCTTTCGACGCCGCTGATCTCCGGGAGGTCCGCCGCCAGCTCCGTCCGCACCTCGATCACGGCGCCTGCGCGCTGCGCCATGTCGCTCCAGCGCGGGCGCGTGAGGTCGACGACCTGTCGCACGAGCTGATTGAGCCGCACCGGCGCGAACGCCTGTTGCGGCTCGCGCTGCCGGTAGAAATCCCTGATCCGCGCGACCGTGTGGGCCACGTCGCCGACGGCGCGCCGGATGGTCTCGAGCTGCTCCCGCGCTCGTGGACTGAGGCCCGGCTCGCGCTCGAGCAGTGACTCGGTGTAGAGCGCAACGGGTGAAAGGGCGTTGTTGATATCGTGGGCTATGCCGCTCGCCATCTGTCCCATCATGCGCAGCCGGTCCTGCTGCATCATCGCCTGCTGCGTCTGACGCAAATCGTCATAGGCCGCTTGCAGCGTGCCGCGGAGCTGTGCATCGTGCGCCGCGAGGGCGGCATGCTCGCAGAGCTGCAGCAGGAACTCACATTCGCCACTGCTGAAACCCTTCGGAAGGAGGCGCGCCGCGAGGAGGACGCCGATGACCTCGTTTTCGACCCGCAAGGGCGCGGCCACCAGCGAGCGCAGTCCGCCGCCGGCGAGCCGTCGCCCGAAGGGGAACTCCACCCGGGAGATGTCAGGCTCGTAGACGAACTCCCCGCGCACGCACCGCGACAGTCCGTCGTCGTCGATCTCGAAACTGGCGTGCTCGGACATCGCCAGCTCGATCGCGAGCGCGCCGCTCTCGAGGCCGACTCGCCTGACGGTGAGTACCCGGTTGACCTGGTCATAGAGGCACAGGCAGCAGAAATCCAACGGCAGCTGGTCCTCGATACTGAGCACGACGACCTCAAAGATGCTGTCCAGATCCTGCCTCTCGCCAATCGCGCGGGTTATCCGATGTAGCAGGTTGAGCCGCCCGACCTGTTCCTGGACTTTTTCTTGCGACCGCGTGCGTATCGCAAGATCGGCTTCGAGCATCCTGTTGGCCGCCTCGAGCCGGGCGGCGCGGTCACGGACGGCCTCGTCGGCTTGCCGGCGCCGCTCGGCCGCCTGCAGCGCGCGCAAGACGTCGTCGGCTTCCGGCAAACCCGCCGACGGGGCGTTGAGAATCGCGTCGCGATCCGTTCCCATCGCGACGTTACGCACCGTTGCGATCGGGCCGGCGATCCCGCGCGCGACGACCAGCGCCAGCGCGAGACCGATCGCCAGCAGGGCGCCGGCCACGTACAGCGCGCTCAATGCCGCTTTCAGGGCCGGTGCCGTCAATTCCGCCTGAGGCACGCCGATGGCTACCGACCAGCCGAAGCGGTCGACGCGCGCGAAGGCTGTCAGCACCCGAACCCCATCACGCGACGTGTGCCTTGAGACCCCTTCGTATTCGGCCAGCAGGCGAGGAAGCAGCGCGGAGCTGGCCTTTTGCCCGACAAGACTTTCGGGCTCCAGGTTGCGTGCCACGGTTACCCCCTGCCGGTCGAACGCCGCGATCACCCAGCTTTCCGGTGGACGATGACGGCCGAGGGCAGCAATGAGGAAATCGGTGCTCGGCTTGATCGACAGGGCGTACACGACCCGCCCGTCCGCGCCCCTTACCGGCACGTCGATCGAGATCAACGGCCGTCGCAAGGCGCCGCCGATAAAGATGTTCGAGACTGCCGGACGGCCGGTCCTGAAAACCTCGCGCACCGTCTCGAGATTCTGGCGGGCAGGCAGCGGTGCTTCGGGTGGCAGTGCGGTGTTGACGACTTGCTGGCCATCCTCCCGCAGGACCAGGATGTTCGCGCCGGGATACTGCTGCGCGATAGCGGTCTCGGCCACCCTGCGAAAGTCGTTCATGTCGCCATCGCGCAGCGAACGCGACAGGGCCAGTGCCCCTAGGAACGCGATTCGTGCCTGCAGTTCACCCTCGACGGTCAGTGCCATGGCGCGAGTCTGGGCTTGAGCGTCTCGCTCCGCATTGCCGGTTGCCGCCAAGTATCCGAGGTAGTGATCTACCAACTCGAATGCCGTCGTGGGCACGAGCGTTGCCAGTACGAGCATAAGTAGACGCAGGCGAAGCGAAAGGCCACGCCAAGGTCGGGCGATCTTGGTCCAGAGGGTCACAGCGCTGTCCGACCGTTGGGACTACAACGCGCGATGCTCGAGGTCTGAACAGCGCCAGACTGCGGGGCGATCCGCGTCCATTCCATGCTTGCTCCGTCAATGCGGCGCACCGTAGTTGGAAGCGCGCAAGGTCGCTGTTCAATATCGAACAGCGTCACGATCGCGTGGTTGCAGATTGTCATGAGAACGCGCGATTTCACATATGTCGGTGACGGTGCACCGATTATTCGTGTATGACTTGCGCGATCGGCGCGGTTCTCTCGCTACTTCAATCCTTCACTCGTCCTCTTTCGTCGGAAGAAGCCGAGCGCGCGAGAATGTGAACGAGTTTACCCGGCGGTCGCTCGTCTCACCTTGCAAGTCGAAGGTCGGCCTACGGCGACGGCGGCCGCCCGCTTGGCCATCACAGTCAGCGGACCCGCGCGGTAATCCCGGCTGGAGTGGATATCGTTGTTCGGCCCGCCGGCGGGTACCCTGACGTCGGCCACGCAGCCGGCCGGCCGGCACTCGCCCAGTGCCGCGTCTATCTCTTTGACCCGGAACGCGCCGACCCTGGGGCGGCCCGCGAGTCCGGGTTGGGGAACTTCATGTAGGCAGCCTTCCTGGCCAGCGGGAAAGCCACGGTCGTGATGATCTCGTCGTACTCGAACGCGGTCTCGACCACGCCCTCGAAGGAAGTCGCCGGAGACGATCTTGCGGGTGTTGGTGTGCATCGTGGCGCCTGGCGCGGCCGCGACGGCCGGGTCGGCGGCGACCGTAGTACCGGGTACGTTGGCAGAGGACACCGGAAACCACTGGCACGCGATCACGCCTGGCGTGTGCAAATACCCCGCAGGACGCGGCAGAAGCGAGGGGAGCTAGGCGGCCTTTCGCGCGCCTGGACCCGGCCGCACGCGCACCGCGCGGGCGGTGATCTCCTCGCGGCAATGCGAGCAGCTCATCACCGGATCGAAAGTATGGCCGCAGGCGATGTGCTCGTGCAGCAGCGGGCGGCCCTTGGCGCCGGCCATGTGCGTGTCGCCCCAGTGCACGACGGCCATCATGATCGGATAGAGGTCGAGGCCCTTCTCGGTGAGGCGGTATTCGTGGCGTTTCGGGCGCTCGCTGTAGGCCTGCTTGCGCAGCACGCCCGCCTTCACCAGCTTGCGCAGCCGGTCGGCCAGCAGGTGGCGGGTGATGCCCAGGCTGCGCTCGAAATCCTCGAAACGGCGGATCTTCAGGAAGCAATCCCTGAGGATCATCAAGGTCCAGCGCTCGCCGATCACCGAGATCGTGCGCGCCATCGAGCAGGGTTCGCGGCTGAGCTCGCTCCAGCGCATGAGGATTCCTCCGGTCGCCTTCAGTTCGCTTGCGGTTGACAGGTTCCTTTTTGGAACGCACTACTGGCGCCGTCAAGCGCGGAGGTTGCGATGGCTGACAAGAAGGTGGCGCTGGTGATCGGCGCGGGCGATGCCACGGGCGGCGCGATCGCGCGGCGCTTCGCGCGCGATGGCTATGTCGCGGCTGTCGTCAGGCGTAACGCCGAGAAGCTCGAGCCGCTGGTCAAGCAGATCGAGGGTGAAGGTGGCGCGGCGCGCGCCTTCGGTATCGACGCGCGCCAGGAAGAGCAGATGGTCGGGCTGGTCGAGACCATCGAGCGCGAGATCGGCACGCTGGAGGTCGCCGTCTTCAACATCGGCGCCAATGTGCGCTTCGGCATCCGCGAGACCACCGCGCGCGTCTACTACAAGGTCTGGGAGATGGCCTGCTTCTCGGGCTTCCTGATGGGGCGCGAAGCGGCGAAAGTCATGGTGCCGCGCGGCCGCGGCACGATCCTGTTCACCGGCGCCACCGCCAGCATTCGCGGTCGCGACGGCTATTCGGCCTTCTCCGGCGCCAAGCACGCGTTGCGCGCGCTGGCCCAGAGCATGGCGCGCGAGCTGGGGCCGCAGGGTATCCACGTCGCGCACACGGTGATCGATGGCGCGATCGACACCGAGTGGATCCGCAGCAACTTTCCGGAGCGCTACAAGGCCAAGGAGCAGGATGGCATTCTCAATCCCGACCACATCGCCGAGCACTACTGGCTCTTGCACCGCCAGCCTCGCGATACCTGGACGCACGAGCTCGATCTGCGGCCGTGGTCGGAGAGCTGGTGACGATTGAGACGAACCAAGGGAGAGAGAAGATGGCCAAGACCGTGGAGTTTCATTTCGACTTCGGCAGCCCCAACGCCTATCTCAGCCACAAGCTGATCCCCCACATCGAGAAGCGCACGGGCGCGACGTTCAAGTACGTGCCGGTGCTGCTGGGTGGCGTGTTCAAGCTGACCAACAACGCCTCGCCGATGGTCCAGTTCAAGGACGTGCAGCACAAGCTCGCCTATCAGCGGCGCGAGATGCAGCGCTTCATCACCAAGCATGGGCTGACGAAGTTCACGATGAACCCGCATTTCCCCGTCAACACCGTGCAGATCATGCGCGGCGCCGTCGCGGCCGACATGGACGGCAAGCTCAGGCCCTATGTCGAGGTGGTCTATCGCGCGATGTGGGAGGACGGGCTGAAGATGGACGACGCGGCCGTGATCAAGACCGCGCTCGACGCCGGCGGCCTCGACGGCGCGCGCATCCTGGCGCGCATCCAGGACCAGGACGTCAAGGACGCGCTGCTCAAGAACACAGAAGCCTCGGTGGCGCGCGGCACGTTCGGCAGCCCGATGTTCTATGTCGGCGACGAGCCGTTCTTCGGCAAGGATCGCCTGCGCGAGGTCGAGGAGGAGATCGCGGCCTAGCGATCAGGCCTTCAGCCACACCCACGGCCGCGCTGCGTGATCCTTGGCCTGCCAAGCCTCGATCTTGTCCTGGTGGGTGAGCGTCACGCCGATATCGTCGAGGCCCTGCAGCAGCGCGTCGCGGCGGTTGGCCTCGACCTTGAACGGCAGCTCTCGCCCGCGCGGCGAGACCACGATTTGGCGCTCGAGATCGACGGTGACGCGCGCGTTGCCGGGTGATGCCCGCATCTCCTCGGCTAGCTCTTCGATCGCCTCGATCGGCAACTCGACCGGCAGCACGCCGTTCTGGAAGCAGTTGTTGTAGAAGATGTCGCCGAAGCTGGGCGCGATCACCGCGCGGACGCCCATGCCGACCAGCGCCCAGACGGCCGCCTCGCGCGACGAGCCGCAGCCGAAATTGTCGCCCGCCAGCAGGATCGGCGCGCGCTTCCAGGCCGGCTGGTTGAGCACGAAATCGGGGTTCTCCGTGCCGTCCTTGTTGAAGCGGAACAGCGCGAAACCGGAGGCCTCGATGTCCTCGCGCGTCGTGCCGACCAGCTTCGTCATCGGGATGATCATGTCGGTGTCGACGTTCTGGCGCAGGAACGGCGCGGCGACGCCCTCGAGCTTGGTGAACTTGTCCATCGGATGCCCCCTCAGATCCGCCGCACGTCGGTGATGGCGCCGGCGATCGCCGCCGCCGCCGCCATCGCCGGCGAGGCGAGATGGGTGCGTGCGTTGGGCCCCTGGCGCGAGGCGAAGTTGCGATTGGAAGTCGAGACCGAGCGCTGGCCGGGCGGCACCGTCTCGCCGTTGGAGGCGACGCACATCGAGCAGCCCGGTTCGCGCCAATGGAAGCCGGCCGCGAGGAACACCTTGTCGAGGCCCTCGGCTTCGGCCTGCTTCTTCACGCGCTCCGATCCCGGCACGACCCAGGCCGTGACGTGCGGCGCGGTCTTGCGGCCCCGGGCGATCGCCGCCGCGGCGCGCAGGTCGGAGATGCGGCTGTTGGTGCAGGAGCCGATGAACACCCAGTCGACCTTGGTGCCGGCGATCGGCTTGCCCGGCTCGAGTCCCTGGTAGGCGAGCGCGCTCTCCCACGCCGCCTTGCGGTTGGCGTCGGGCGCACGCGCCGGATCGGGGATCGCCTGGTCGATCGCGATGACATGCTCCGGGCTGGTGCCCCAGGTGATCTGCGGCGCCACATCCTTCATGTCGATGACATGCTCGGCGTCGAAGCGCGCGTCGCCGTCGGACGGCAGCGTGCGCCAATGCGCGATGGCGGCGTCGAGCTCGGCGCCGCGCGGCGCGAAGTCGCGTCCGTCGATGTACTGGTAGGTGGTGTCGTCGGGCGCCACCATGCCGATCTTGTTACCCATCTCGATCGACAGGTTGCACAGCGTGAAGCGCGCCTCCATCGGCAGGCCGCGCACCGCCGAGCCGGCATACTCGACCGCGTAGCCGGTGCCGCCAGCGGTGCCCAGCCGCCCGATGGCATGCAGGATCATGTCCTTGGCGGTGACGCCATCGGGCAGCGCGCCCTCGAAGCGCAGCCGCATGGTCTTGGGCGTGCGCTGCGCCAGGGTCTGGGTGGCGAGCGCATGAACGAGTTCGCTGGAGCCGATGCCGAAGGCCAACGCGCCCATGCCGCCATGGGTGCAGGTGTGGCTGTCGCCGCAAACCAGGGTCACGCCGGGCAGCGTGATGCCGAGCTCGGGGCCGATGACGTGGACAATGCCGGTGCCGTCCTGGCCGAGATCGAATAGCCGGATCTTGTGCTGCGCGGTGCGCCGGCGCATGGCGCGCAGCATCCTGCCGCCGACGGGGAACGTGTCCTCGGTGCGGCCCGGCTGCGTCGACACCGCATGATCGGGCGTGGCGAAGACCAGCTCCGGCCGCGCCACCGTGTGGCCCTTCTCCTCGACCTCCTCGAGCGCGCGGGCGCCGGACAGGTCGTGGACAAGAATGCGGTCCAGATGCAGCAGGGCGAAGCCGCCGCCGAGATCGGCGATGACATGCGGTCGCCAGATCTTGTCGAACAGGGTCAAGCCGGCCACGCGGTCCTCCTTCTCACTGCATGGACGATGCTGCGTCGCGTGGCCGCTTGCAACGCCGCGTTCCAGGTTACTCAGAGCCGAGCGCGCAATTATGGGTTGAAGTGGGGCGTCGAGAGCGCTACGACACGCAATATACCGAAGGTTGTATCCGGCATATGTGGCTCGTCGGGCCGGGAGTAAGGTTTGGCCGTCCGTCGCGAACTCGGTGCCCCACTGTACCAACAGGTCTTCCTCGTGCTGCGCGAGGCGATCCAGGATGGCAAGTACCCCATCGACACGGCGCTGCCCAGCGAGGCGGAGCTGTGCCGCCAGTACCGCGTCTCGCGCATCACCCTGCGTCGCGCGCTGGCGCACTTGCAGCAGGCCGGGCTGATCGAACGCCGCCAGGGCAGCGGCACCTTCGTGCGACGCACCACGCCGGTCCAGATCGGCTTCGAAATGGGCGGCGCGATCCGCGACTTCACCGAGTTCGCCTTCGGCACCAGACCGAAGACGCTGGAATTCGAGTATCGCGCGCCCCCGGTACGCATCCGCGCCTTGTTCGACACAGATGTCGGGGAGCGCATGCAGAGGGTCGTGCGGCTACGCTCGCGCGGCCGCGTCCCGCTGGCCCAGATCGAAACCTGGGTGCCGGTGTTCATCGGCGAGCGCTACACCGCCGATGAAACCGACAAGGCGCCGTTGATCCAGCTGATGGAACGCTCCGGCACCATCCTCACCAGCGGGCGGTTCACCATCGGCGCGACGCTGGCCGACCCGATGATGGCCGACCGGCTGCATATCGAGGTGGGCGCGCCACTGCTGAAGTTCTCGCGCGTGATGCACGACCAGAACGGCCGTGTGGCGCAATACGCCGAGATGCTGCTGCGTCCCGACCATATCCATATCGTCTTTCCGCTCCATGCCGAGGATCTGCCGCGCCGGATCTGGGCTACCGCCGCGCCAGAAGCTCCCGCACCGCGGCGTCGATGAAGGCGGTATCGACCGGATTGCCGCGCGGATTGCCGGCGCGATGTCCCCACATCGAGGGAATCTCCAGCAGGCGTCCGCGCTTCAGGTGCGGCAACTCCAGGCGATTGTCCTGGGTCTGGAAGTAGAGATCGGTCGCCGACGGCATCAGCAGCGTATCGGCCTCGATGGCGCCCAGCGCCGCGGCCAGGTCTCCGCCGAAGCGGTCGTCATCGGCGATGTCGCCGTTCTGCCAGGTCCATAGCTGACACAGCAGGTCGTCGGCGTCGCGGCGCAGGAAATTGCCCTCCCACGAGCCGACGAGGAAGTCCTCGAGGCTGGCGAAGCCGAGCTGCCGCCACATGCGCTCGCGATAGAAGGTCTGGCTGAGCGCCCAGCCGGCGTAGACGCGGCCCATGGCGCGTAGCCCGCGCTCGGGCTTGGCGGCGAAGTGATCGCCGGCCCAGGTTGGATCGGCGGTCAGCGTGGCCTTCACGCCCTCGAGGAAAACGATGTTGTGCGGTGACGTGCGCGCCGAGCCGCAATTGACAACGATCCGCTCGACATCGGCGCCGAACAGCGCGCCCCAGTGATAGGCCTGCTGCGCGCCCATCGACCAGCCATAGACCATCGCCACGCGCTCGACGCCGAAGACCTCGCGCAGCAGGCGGCGCTGCTGGCGGACGTTGTCGTGCGTGGTGATGCGCGGGAATCGGCCCTTGTCGTAGGGCGGCGTGGCGAGGCTGGGCGACGTCGACAGCCCGTTACCGAACATGTTGGGGATGACGATGAAATACCGCGTCGGATCGAGCGCGCGACCCGGCCCGATCATCCACTCGATGTCACTATGCTGGGCGCTGTAGCTCGTCGGATAGACGATGACATTGTCGCGCGCGGCCGACAGCGTGCCGAAGGTCTTGTAGACGATCTTGGCGCCCGGCAGGGTCATGCCGCGCTTGAGCGCGATGTCGCCGCAGTCGAACGTCGCGACCTCAGTGGGATAGCCGGTCATGTTGCTGGGACCGCGCCGCTCCAGCGGCGCCTCATGGAATGGATAGAAGAGCGCCGCTGGAGCGGCGCGGCCCGAAGACGGCTCAACGCAACCCCGCGAGAACCTCGCGGCTGGCCCGGATGTATCCCGGCGTCACCACCTTCATGTGCGCGCGCAGCGCCTGGTGCGCGTCGGGCAGGCGGTGGAAGGGGATGTTGGGCAGCAGATGATGCTCGGCGTGGAAGGGCATGTTCCACATGATCAGCCGCACGAGGGGGTTGGTCAGGGTCGTGCGGGTGTTGGTGAAGCCGTTATCGTCGTGCGTGCAGCCGTTGTGCTCGACCACGAGATAGGCCCGCAGCAGCGGCGCCCCGAACAGCGCCGGGATCAGCCAGCAGGTGACGGCGACCCAGCTCCCCGTGGCGACGCTGATCGCGGCGATGGCGGCGTAGAACAGCGCCTGCAGGCGCGCCGACCGCACGATCTCCGGCCACGCCGCCGGGTGGATGAAGCCGAGGCCTTCGACCTTGCCGAACGGGAAGCGGGCGATCTGGAAGATACGCGTCGCCCAGAACGGGATGGCCGAGACGCGCCACAGATAATCGCCGATCGTCTTGGGCTCGGGCTGCGCGATCAGCTCGGGGTCGCGCGCCGGATCCTGGGTGTAGCGGTGATGCGCCAGATGGAAATGGCGATAGTAGGTGCCGATATTGAAGATCGCCGCCGCCGACAGGAAGCCTGCGAGGTCGTTGAGCCAGCGGCTCTTGAACGCCGTATAGTGCACGCACTCGTGCATTGGCGCGAACAGCGCCATCACCAGGATGCCCTGCAGCAGCCAGGCCGGCGCCAGCCACCAGGTCCCGGCGGCGAGGTGGATCAGCCAGCCGCCGGCCACCAGCAGCGCGACATGGATCGCCAGACGCAGCAGGCCGGCCGCGTCGGACCGCCGGTATAGGGCTTTGAGCGTCTCGGCCGGCAGCACACGCATCTGCTTGGCGCGCTCGCCGGTCACCCTGTAGCTGACATCGTTCATGGCGCTGGGCTATGCAAACACTAGGCCTACTTGATGGGCTCCCACAGCCCATCGCGATAGGCGCGGGCGGAGCGTTCCTCGGCGGCGTCGCGAGTCGGCTGGTCGAGCCCGACCTGGTCGCCGATCATGCAGATCAGCGACGGGAAGGTCTTGCGATCGATCCGGGCCGTCTGATCCCACAGCTTGGAGCGCATGAACGCTTTGGGGCAGTGCATGAAGGCCTGCTGCACCTCGACGACGATGGCCGAGCGTGGCGGCTTGCCCTGCACGGCCATGGATGCCAGCAGCTCGGGATCGGTGCTCAGCCGCGCCAGGCCGTTGACGCGCGTGGTCTCGTTCATGCCGGGGATCATGAACAAGAGGCCGATGTTGGGATTGACCAGCAGGTTGCGCAGCGTGTCGAGGCGGTTGTTGCCCGGTCGGTCGGCGAAAGCGATCGTCTTCTCGTCGAGCACCTTGAAGGAGCCCGGCGGATCGCCGCGCGGCGTGACATCCTGGCGGCCCTCCGCGTCGGCGGTCGAGACGCAGCAGAACGGCGCCATCTCGATGAAGCGCTTCATGTGCGCGTCGATACGGCCGATATCCTTTTTCGCCGCCACCGGCATGGGCTTGCCATAGCCCTCGACCAGGGCGTGCGCGGCGTCGTTGTCGAGGAGAGCGGGGCGCGCACTGGGCGCAAGGCTGTCGGGCATCGCGGGGCTCCGGAGCGAATAAAGGCCCATCCTATCGCCTTTACCCATTCCGACCTATCGCGAATCGCTTACACTAGCGAGTAAGACAGAGGAGGAAGCGACATATGATCAGGACGAACAGGCGCACGCTGATGCGCGCGATCGCTGGTGGAACGGCGGCGCTGGCAACGCCGGGGATCCTGCGGGCCCAGACGCCGTGGCCGGCCAAGCAGATCACCATTATCGTGAATTTCGCCCCGGGCGGCTTGACCGACGGTATCGCCCGCGTCTTCGGCAACGAGGTGGCGCGCAAGACCGGCCAGCAGGTGATCATCGACAACAAGCCGGGCGCCGGCGGCAATATCGGCGCCGCCATGGTCGCGCGCGCACCGGCCGACGGCTACACCTTCCTGCACACGGTCTCGGGCACGATCGTGCAGAATCGCGTGCTCTACGATCAGCTGGGCTTCGATCCCGACAAGGATTTCATCCCGGTCTCCGCCACGTCCTCGGGCGAACTGCCGATCGCCGTGCATAAATCGGTTCCGGCGAACAACATCAAGGAGCTGATCGAGTACGCCAAGACCAACCGCGTGAGCTTCGGCTCCTGGGCGCCCGGCTCGGGCGCGCACATCGTCTGCGCCAAGCTCAATGCGCTCTACGGCGTGAAGATGGAGATCGTGCACTATCGCGGCGAAGGGCCGATGTGGATCGACGTGGGCTCGGGCTCGCTGCAGGTGGCGATGGGCAGCTACCAGGCGCTGCAGCCGCTGCTGGCCAAGGGCGACATCAAGGTCATCGCTTTGCCGGCGCGCCGCCGCAATCCCAAGTTCCCCGATCTGCCGACGATGGCGGAGCAGGGCTACACCCATAATGCGTTCAGCCTGTTCGGCTGGCTGGGGCTCTTCGCGCCGGCGGGCACGCCGATGGACATCGTCAACAAGATGTCGGCGATGTGGGTCGAGGCCGCCGACTCCGAAGGCGGCCGCAAGATGTACGAGTCCTTCGGCCTGCACGAGAAGCCGCTGAACCAAGCGGAGATGGTCAAGGATCTCGAACTCCTGAAGGGACGCATGATCCCGCTGGTCAAGGAGCTCGGCGTCAAGCTGAGCTGACGAGGGATACCGAAGAAGCTCGTGATCGCGATCTTCTACCTTCCTCCGCTGGCGGGGGAAGGTAGATGCGCGATGGCTCTCGGAATCCTTCGACTACTTCTTTTCTTCCAGGGCCTGGATGCGCCGGTCGACCGCCGCGCGCGCCGGCGCGCTCACCGGCATCATGTCGCGTAGCTTACGCAGACGGGTGACAGCGCCCTCGCGGTCGCCCGCTTTTTCCGCCGCCCCGGCGAGATAGAACAGCGCCAGCCCGCTATGCGGGTTGGCCTTCTCCAGCCGGCGCAACACCACCAGTGTCGCATCAGGCAGATCCGTCGTCGGTCCGGCCCCACGCAGCAGCGCTTCGGCCCAGGATGCGAGGATCTCCTGATCGTCGGGCTTCAAGCGATCGGCCTGCTGCCAGGCCTCGGCCGCCCCCGCGTGGTCATTGAGCACGCTGCGCGCGCGGCCCAGGCGGCGCCAGCCGTCGAGATCGTCGGGCGAGTCCTTCAGTCGATCGGCCAGGCGATCGACCATGCTCTTGATCGCCGCCTCGCGCTCCTGCGGCGACAGCTTGTCCATGCGTGCGACATCGTCGTCGCCGGGTTGCGGCATCGCTGGATCGGCGGTCTTGGGCGCCTTGCGGTCGGGGCGGATAGTCCGGGGGTCGATGCCGGCCTGCTTGGAGACGCGATCGATCTCCGCTGCCAGGGTGGCCAGCCATGGCGCGTCGGCGGGCGAATCGGCTTCGAGATCGAGCCAGCGCCCGAGCGCCGCCTTGGCGTCGCCGGCCTGTAGCTCGGCCAGTCCGATGTAGTAGCGCGCACCGGCCAGCTTGGGATCCTTGATCAGCGCCCGCTCGAACAGCGCGCGCGCCGTCGGCGTGACGCTGCCCTGCGCTTCGAAGGTCAGCGCCTCGGCCAGCGTCACCAGCACCTCGATATTGTCGGGCGCGAGTCGCTCGGCCTCGCGCAAGGCGGCTACCGCCTCGCCCGATTGGCCGACGCCCAGCCGCAGCCGGCCCAGCGCCAGCCAGGCCGAAACATCCTTCGGATCAGCCTCCAGCCGTTGCCGCAACTGTTCCAGCGCGGCGCGCACGCGCGCCTCGGTGTCGCCGGTCATGACGGGCGTCGGCTTGGCGCGCGACGCCAGCGGTTGCGCCGGCAGCTGCGGGTTGCCGATCTCGACATAGAGACCCAGCGCCAGCAGCGGCAGGCCCACGCCGATGATCCCCGGAAGCCAGCGGCGCGGCTTGATCTCGGCAATCCGTGCGGCGGCGCCTTCGGCATCTGCGGCGAGGATGCGGCGCTCGATCTCGATGCGCGCAGCCTTCTCGGCGTCGGCGCCGATCGCGCCCGACGCGGCCTCGCGTTTCAGCTCGGCGAGCTGGTCCCGGTAGATCGCCAGGTCGTGCGCCGCGCGCGACTCGACGCGATAGCGCCGGCGCAGCAGCGGCAGCAGCAGCGCCGCCAGCGCGAAGGCGGTGAGCAGGGCGAGCGACAGCGGCAGGATCATCGCTGCCCGCCCTCGTCGTCACGCAGCAACGCGTCGAGGCGCCGGCGTTCGGCCGTCGAGAGGTCCACTGGCGCGGCCTTTACCTGCGCGGCGCGTCGCTTGGCGCCGCGATAGAGCAGCCGGCCGGCGAACAGCAGCAGCAGCGGTCCGCCCAGCCACAACAGCCAGGTGCGCGGATCGAAGGGCGGGCGCAGCATCACGTAGTCGCCATAGCGCGCGCGCAGGAAGGCGACGACCGCGGCGTCGCTATCGCCCTTGGTCAGGCGCTCGCGGATGGCGCGGCGCATGTCGCGCGCGATCTCGGCGTTGGAATCGTCGATCGACTGGTTCTGGCAGACGACGCAGCGGATCTCGGCCGAGATCGCGCGTGCCCGCTGCTCCAGCGCCTTGTCGGCCAGCACCTCGTCGGGCTCGACGGCGAAGGCGGGCACGGAGAGAAAGGCGAGGAGGAACGCAAGGATTAGCTTGCCCCTGAGGGTTAGCGCTATCGCAAGTGGCGTCTTCCTCCCTCTCCCCGCTCGCGGGGAGAGGGTTGGGGT
>LNFM01004625.1_pt1 | contig 54613 bp, 49 predicted proteins | sample 596031 | NCBI WGS metagenome assembly LNFM01 (sample SAMN04254537, study PRJNA301005) | activated carbon metagenome | isolation source: dual media filters at the Ann Arbor, Michigan drinking water treatment plant | place: USA: Ann Arbor
GCAGCTGTTGAAGACCGGGCATGCGGTGCTGCTGCCGGACAGTTACGGCTCGCGCGAACTCGGTCCGCAATGCCGCGTCAGTGAGCGCCGCGTGCTCGCGCGCCGCGAGCGGGTGGCCGATATCAAGGCGTCGCGGCTGTGGCTGCTGCAGCAACCCTGGGCGGCACATGACCGCATCAGCCTGATCGGATGGGCGAATGGCGCCAGCGCCGTGCTGTGGGCGGTGCGTCCGCAATTGGTGTCGCGCGGCACCGGGCCGGATTTTCGTTCGGCGATTGCATTCTATCCGGATTGCCGGCTCTCCTCCGGCCTCGGCTGGAGCACGCGCGTGCCGACGCTGCTTTTGATTGGCGCGAACGACGACGTCAGTTCGCCGCAGTCCTGCCGCCAGATGGTGGAGGGCGCGCGCGGCCGCAGTGCATTTACCCAGATCGTGGTCTATCCCGCCGCGCCGCACGATTTCGATCTCGCTGACGTCCCGCTGCACGCGATCGCCGGCGCCGATGCCGCGTTGCCCGAACGCGGTCATATCGGAACGGATGCGCAAGCGCGATCCGATGCGCAGAAGCGCGTCGCGGAATGGCTGGCGCGTTAAAACAGGCTGCCCTGATCGATTGGCTTCGTCACGCGCTTGGCCGCGATCGTCTTGATCTCGCGCGGCTCGGCCTTGGCCGGGCTTGATGGGGTGGTCGTCGCGGGCGGCCGGTCGGCATCTGCGGTGGCGCCGACGCGGCCGTCGGCGAATTCGATCGTGAGATGCGCGCCGGGGCCGATCGCGGTGGCGGCATGGACGGCGTGGCCCTGCTGGTCACGCACCAGCGCAAAGCCGCGCGCGAGCACGCCACGATACGACAGTGCCGCCAATAATTGCCCGCTGTGGTTCACACGTGCCTCGAGCCGCTGCATTGCCGTCGCGAGGGCGCGGCGAGCGCGCTCGGTCAGCCGTTGCGTGCGTTCGCGGTCGCGCGCAATCGCATTACGCTGCGCCTGGGCGTTGGAGAGCTTCGACGCCTTGAGCCTGACCTCCAGTCCGGCAAAGCGATCGCGCCGGCTGCGCAGCAGCGCGCGGGCGGAAAGCCTGATGCGTTCGCCGGAGACGATCAGGCGCTGGTTGGCGTGGGCGACTTGCCCGCGCAGCACCTTCAACGTCAGCCCGGCGCTTATTTGCGAGAACCGGCGGTGGTGCGCGTGGGTATTCGCCTTCAATCCGCGGGGCAGGGCGGCGCCGAGATGATCAAGCCGCTGCCGCGGGATCGCGAGCAGTTCGCCGGCGCCAGGCAGGGCACGGGCAGCGGCGCGCAGTTCATTGCGGCGGCTCTCCTGGCCGCGCTGCCAGCAAATCACCGTACGCCGCGCCAGGCTTTCGACCTCGACGAACAATTCGCTGCGGACGGGCACTGCCATTTCAGCGGCGGCGGTCGGCGTCGGTGCGCGCTTGTCGGCGGCAAAATCGATCAGCGTGATATCCGTCTCGTGGCCCACGGCCGAAATCAGCGGGATCATGCTGTCGGCGGCGGCGCGAACCACGATCTCCTCGTTGAACGACCACAGATCCTCCAGCGAACCGCCGCCGCGTGCGACGATGAGGAGATCGGGGCGCGGAATCCGGCCCCCTTCGGGCAGCGCGTTGAAGCCGCGAATGGCGGCGGCAACCTGCTCGGCCGAGCCTTCGCCCTGCACCTTCACCGGCCATACCAGCACGCGCCGGGGAAAGCGGTCCTGCAGCCGGTGCAGGATGTCGCGAATCACCGCGCCGGTCGGCGAAGTGACGACGCCGATCACTTCCGGCAGCCACGGCAGCAATTGCTTGCGCGCCTCGTCGAAGAGGCCCTCGGCCGCGAGCTTTTTTTTCCGCTCCTCCATCAGCGCCATCAGCGCGCCGATGCCGGCGGGCTCGAGCGACTCGATCACGATCTGGTATTTCGACGAACCCGGATAGGTCGTGAGTTTGCCGGTGGCGATGACCTCGAGCCCTTCCTGCGGCTTGAAGCGCATCCGCGCGTGAGCGAACTTCCAGATCACGGCCTCGATCTTGGCGCTCTCGTCCTTCAGCGCGAAATAGCAGTGGCCGGAGGAGTGCGGCCCGCGAAAGCCGGAGATTTCGCCGCGGACGCGGACATGGCCATAGGCGTCCTCCACCGTCCGCTTTAGCGCGGACGACAGTTCCGAGACGGTGAATTCAGGGGCGTTGATCAGGTTTTCAGCAGGCATATCAGGGCTTAGAATCGGCCTTTTCCGGCGCTTCCGCAAGGTCTGGACGCGGTGGTGGCGGCGCCGGCGCACATATCCACACAGGAATGGACCCATTGTTGCGGCCGGCTCCCGCCGTGCTAAACCCTCGCGCAATTGCCGGCAACCCTTCACTTGGCTGCATCCCTCATGAACATTCTCCTGCTCGGTTCCGGTGGCCGCGAACACGCTCTCGCATGGAAGATCGCCGCGTCGCCGTTGCTGACGAAGCTATGGTGCGCGCCGGGCAATGCCGGCATCGCCCGCGAAGCGGAATGCGTCGCGCTTGATGTCGCCGACCACGCCGCGGTGATCGAGTTCTGCCGGCGTAACGCGGTGGATTTCGTCGTGGTCGGTCCGGAGACACCGCTTGCCGCCGGGATCGTCGACGATCTCGCGGCGGTCGGAATCAAGGCGTTTGGGCCGGGAAAGGCGGCGGCGCAGCTCGAAGGCTCCAAGGGCTTTACCAAGGACCTGTGCAGCGAGTTCAATATTCCGACCGGCGCCTACCGTCGCTTCGATAACGCCGCCGACGCGCTGGCTTACATTCGCGCACAAGGCGCGCCAATCGTGGTCAAGGCCGACGGGCTCGCCGCCGGCAAGGGCGTCGTCGTGGCAAAAACTCTGGCGGAAGCCGAAGCCGCCATTTCCATGATGTTCGAGGGCGCATTCGGCGCGGCCGGCGCCGAGGTCGTGATCGAGGAATTCCTCGAAGGCCGCGAGATCAGCTTTTTTGCACTGTGCGACGGCGACACCGCGATCGCGCTCGCCTCCGCGCAGGATCACAAGCGGGTGTTCGATCATGACGAGGGACCGAACACCGGCGGCATGGGCGCCTATTCGCCGACGCCGTTCGTGACGCCTGAGGTGCATGACCAGATCATGGCGCGGATCATCCTGCCGACGGTGGCTGGCATGAAGAAGCGCGGCATGCCTTTCAAGGGGGTGCTCTATGCCGGCGTGATGCTGACGGCGCAGGGTCCAAAGCTGTTCGAATACAATGTCCGCTTCGGCGATCCCGAATGCCAGGTGCTGATGCTGCGGATGATGTCCGACATCGTGCCGGCGCTGCTGGCGTCCTGCGACGGGCAGTTGAAGAACTTCGACCTCCGCTGGTTCCCCGAGCCGGCCGTGACGGTGGTGATGGCGGCGAAGGGTTACCCCGGCGACTACAGGAAGGGCACGCGCATCGAGGGGCTCGACGAGGCCGCCAAGGTCGAAGGCGCAGAGATATTTCACGCCGGCACGGTGGCAAAGGATGGCGCCATTCTCGCCAATGGCGGGCGCGTGTTGAACGTCTGCGCTTCAGGCAAGACCGTGCTGGAAGCGCAGCAGCGCGCCTACCAGGCCGTCGATCGGATCAAATGGCCTGAAGGTTTCTGCCGCCGCGACATCGCCTGGCAGGCGGTGGAGCAGGAGCGGGCGAAGGGCTAGCCCCGGCGAACACCGCCGTCAAAGCATGTCGCCGACGGCCTTCGTCATCTCGGCTGCAGAGAACGCCCGCAGCGATTCGGTGCGAACATTGCCGAGTGCGCAGAGGCTCAATGTGAGCGACATGAAGGATTCCTCATCTGGCGCGTCCAAGATGGTCACAATGTCAAAGCGCCCCTGCGTCCAGAGGATCTCCCGCACCGTCACGCCGAACGTCTTCGCCATTGCCTTGAAGGCTTCCGCGCGCTTGGGCGACTCCTTGGCGTTGCGGATTCCCTGCTCCGTGAAATTCGCGAGCACGACATAAGCTACCATGGCTGTCCTCCCCGGTTGGGTCCCGCACAATTGGGACGAGGAAGTCGCGCACGGAGCTTGCCACAGTAGGTGCGGCACTGCCACCGGGTCGATAAGGGGCTCGACAAGGGTCAGCGGGCGTGACTTATCCGGCCGTGTTGTGGGGACGCGTGCGCCGCGCGCCCCCGTCGTCAAGCCCGGCAATGACACGGCTGGTGTTGCGCCATTGCGTGCGCCGCTTACAGCAAGTCCCCGCCCGCCGCGCTTGCCGTCGTCCCGTGCTCGCGGAACGCCTTGATGACGTTCTTGCCGATCTTCCACTTGTGCACCTCGTCGGGACCGTCAACCAGCCGCTGCGCGCGCACCTGCGTGTACCACTTCGCCAGCGGCGTATCCTGGCTGAAGCCGAGCGCGCCGTGGAGCTGAATCGCGGTGTCGATCACCTTGTGCACCATGTGCGCGTGGAAGATCTTTGCGATCGAGTTCTCCTGCCTGATATCGAGGCCCTTCTCGGCCTTGTAGGCGATATGCAGCAGCATCAGGCGGCCGATATAGAGCTCGCTGGCGCAATCGGCGAGCATGAACTGCACGGCCTGGCGGTCGGCGATCAATTGGCCGAAGGTCGAGCGTTTGGTGATGTGGGCGACCGCCATGTCGAGCGCGCGTTGGGCCTTGGCGACGTTGTGCATGCCGTGACGCAGGCGGCCATAGGCAAGGCGGTGCTGGCCCATGTTGAAGCCGTTGCCTTCGCCGCCGACCAGATTGTCGGCCGACACCTTGAGATCCCTGATCTCGATCTCGGAGTGGCCGCCATGGATCACGTCGTCATACGGGCCCTCGATCGCCATGTTCGCGACGTTGCGCTTGATCTTGTAGCCGGGGTTCGGCAACTCGACGATGAAGGTCGAGTATTGCTTGTGGCGTGGCGCGTTCGGGTCGGTCTTGGCCATCACCAGCGCCATGTCGGCGACGCTGGCGGAAGAGGAAAACCACTTCTCACCATTGAGGATGTAGTTCTCGTTGCCGTCCTTGACAGCGGTGGTCTGCATGCCGGTGGCGTCAGCGCCGGCGGCCTTTTCCGTCATCGAGAAGCAGATGCGCTTCTCACCATTGAGCAGGGGCTTGAGGAACTTCTCCTTCTGATATTCCGTTCCGTGGGCAAGGATCGTCATCATCGAGGCATCGTCAGGCCCTTGCGTGTTCATCGAGAGCGCGCCGAGCATGCTCTCGCCAAGCTCCATCTGCACCAGCGCGTTGGCCAGCGGGCCGAGGCCCATGCCGCCATATTCCTTCGGCACGAACGGGCACCACAGCCCCTGCGCGCGGGCCTTCTTCCGCAAGGGGCCCAGCACTTCGGCGAGCGGCTTGGTCTCGAGTTCCTTTTCCGCCGGGATGCACTCGTCATGCACCCATTTGCGGACCTTTTCGCGGATCGCCTTGGCTTCGGCCGGGATTTCAAAGTCGATCGACATCTGGTTTCCTCGCGTGTTGTTGCTGTTGGTCGGGCTTGGGGGATGGCATAAACCTGCGATCTGCCAGCGGCAACGGCAAACAAAGTTTGAAGCAACATCGTAGCCCTCAGAAGGAGCGCCCATGCCCGATCTTGCCGATCTGTTTCCCGGATACGCTTCCGAATGGATCAATACCTCGTCGGGCCGCATCTTTGCCCGCGTCGGCGGCAAGGGCCCGCCGCTGTTGCTGCTGCACGGGTTTTCGTCGACACATGTGATGTGGCACCCGGTCGCCCCGCAACTGGCGGACAAGTTCACCCTGATCGTCGCCGACCTGCCGGGCTACGGGTGGTCGGACATGCCTCGCAGTGACGACAACCACACGCCCTACACCAAGCGCGCGATGGCAAAGGTGATGATCGAGGCGATGGAGCAACTCGGCCATGTGCATTTCGCGCTCGCCGGTCACGACCGCGGCGGGCGGGTTTCGTACCGGCTGGCGCTCGATCATCCCGGCCGGCTGTCGAAGCTCGCGGTGCTCGATATCGCGCCGACCTATGACTACTGGGAGAAATTGAACCGGCTCTCCGCGCTGAAGATCTACCATTGGGCGTTCCTGGCGCAGCCATATCCGCTGCCGGAGACGTTGGTCGCCAGCAACGGCGAGTTTTTCCTCCGGCAGAAGATGGCGAGCCAGACCAAGACGAAAACGCTGGACGCGATCGATCCAAGGGCGCTGGAGCACTATCTCGCGCCGTTCCGCGATCCCGCCCGCATTCACGCGATGTGCGAGGATTACCGCGCCGGCGCCTATGCCGATTACGAAATCGACAAGGCCGATTTCGATGCAGGCAAGAAGATCACGGTGCCGATGCTGGCGCTGTGGGGCGATGCGGGTGTGGCGAGTGCGGCGACGACGCCGCTCGATACGTGGAAGAAATGGGCGACGAATGTGTCGGGTGCGCCGGTGGATTCGGGGCACTTCCTGCCGGAGGAGAATCCGGAAGCGACGGCGAAGTTGCTGAGGGAGTTTTTTCTGGCGGGCTAGCCAACAACCAACTCGTCATCCCCGCGCAGGCGGGGATCCAGTACGCCGCGGCCCCTCGGTTGATCACTACCGCCTCTGGAATACTGGATCATCCGCTTTCGCGGATGATGACAGCGGTGTGTGCGGCAGCGCGCCTACCGACGCACCTTGAAGAAATCGCGCAGCAGCGTCGCCGCCTCGGTCTCGCCCAGCGCCGAGTAGACCTGCGGCACGTGATGGCAGGTCGGCTGGGCGAAGAAGCGGACGCCGGAATCCACCGCCCCGCCTTTGGGGTCGGCGGCGCCGTAATAGAGCCGCCTGATCCGTGCGAACGAGATTGCGCCGGCGCACATGGTGCAGGGCTCCAGCGTGACGTAGAGGTCGCAGTCGACCAGCCGCTCGGTCCCGATGGCCTCGGCGGCCTGCCGGATCGCCAGGATTTCGGCATGCGCGGTCGGGTCGCGGTCAGTCAAGGTCCGGTTGCCGGCGGTGGCGATTACCTCGTAACCCCTGACGATGACGCATCCGATCGGAACTTCGCCGGCTTTTCCGGCGTTTTCGGCCGTTTTGAGCGCCAGATCCATGAAAGAAGGGGCAGTCATGCCTCGTATCATCGGAAGAAACCTGCTAAGAGAGCCGCCTTCAGCAAACGCGGATACCGGTTTTGCGTGAGAATGCGCCTTGAGCAAAGTGCGCGCGCGTTATCGCTATGACAGCCCATCCGCTTCTGATTGCCAATTCATCCGTACCCGAGAGACCATTCATGCCCCGCGATAGCGACAAAAACAACGATTCCCGCGGTCGGCGCGACCGGCCGGGCGGCGGCAAAGGCCGCGCCGGCGCTGGCAAAGGCCGCTCCGGGGCGGCGAGGGGGCCGGAAAAGAAATTCGCCAAGCGCGGGTTTGCCGGCAAGGGTGAAGGTGACGGCGAGCAGCGTCCCTATGCCGGGAAACCCGACGGCGCCAAGTCGTTCAGAAAGAAGCCTTACTCCGGCGGCGGAAAACCTTACGCCGGCAAGCGCGATGGCGATGACCGTCCGGCGCGCCCGCGCGGCGATCGGCCGTTTACCCGAGATCGCGACAGCGACACCGGTGATCGTCCGCGACGTTTCAACCGCGAGGATCGTCCCGCCGGTGATCGTCCGGACCGTGGACCGCGTAAGGATTTTCGTCCGCGCGATGATGGGGGCGGTGAGAAGCGTTCGTTCAAGCCGCGCGGCGACCGTACGAATTTCAACCGCGACGACCGTCCGCCGCGCCGTGAGCGCGACGATGCACGCCCGGCTGGACGTTCTTCCGACCGAAAATTTGGCGACAGGAAGCCCTATACCCCGCGAGAAGGTGGCGGCGAGAAGCGGCCCTATACGCCGCGCGGCGAAGGCTTTCGCAAAGACGGCGACCGTCCGCGCGGTGATCGGCCCTTCAGTGCCCGGCCGTCGCGCGATGGCGATCGTCCCCGTGGTGATCGGCCCGAGAGAAAATTTGGCGGCGACAAGAAGTTCTCGCGCGGTGCTGCGGATCGCAAGAGCGACCGCGACGACCGCGGCCCGCGCAAGGATTTTGGTGACCGTCCCAATCGTGGTCGGGATCGCGGCGATTCAAAGCCGTGGCAGAAGCGCGAGGATCGCGGCGAGCGTGATTCCCGGCCGCCGCGCGAAGGCGCGCGGAGTTTTGACAAGCCGCGCTTCGACCGGCCCCGCGACGACCGCGGCGGCGAAGAGAGTCCGCGCTTTTCCCGTTCGCGTGAGGAACGTCCGAAATTCGACCGTCCCCGTCAGCGCCCCGAAGGCCGCACCGACTGGCAGGAGCATCCGCGCAGCGAAACGGGTGACGACCGGCCGCGCCGCGAGAACGAGGACGACAGCAGGATCTTTGCAAAACGTCCGGCGTTTGGCGGCCGTGGCGCCTATCGCGAGCGTACGTCCGACACGGACAAGCGCGCGCCGCGCGCCGAGCCAAAACCGAAAAAGGCCGGCGAGCGCATCGCCAAGGTGGTGGCCCGCGCCGGCCTCGCCTCGCGCCGCGATTCCGAGGAAATGATCACGCAGGGCCGTGTCACCGTCAACGGCCGCGTCATCAATTCGCCGGCGCTCGATGTCACCGCCAATGATGTGGTCGCCGTTGACGGCAAGGTGTTGCCGCCACGCGAGCGCACCCGGCTGTTCATGTATCACAAGCCGCGCGGGCTGATGACCACGCATGCCGACCCCGAAGGGCGGCCGACGGTGTTCGACAATCTGCCCGAAGGCCTGCCGCGGCTGATCTCGATCGGCCGTCTCGATTTCAACACCGAGGGGCTGTTATTGCTGACCAACGATGGCGGGCTGGCGCGCGCGCTCGAACTGCCCGACACCGGCTGGCTGCGGCGCTATCGTGTTCGCGCCCATGGCGAGGTCACGCAGGCGCAGCTCGATGAGCTGAAAAAGGGCGTCGAGGTCGACGGCGTCAAATACGGCTCGATCGATGCGACGCTGGAGCGCGACCAGGGCGCCAATGTCTGGCTGGTGTTCGCGATCCGCGAAGGCAAGAACCGCGAGGTGCGCAACGTCATGGCGCATCTGGGCCTCGAGGTGAACCGGCTGATCCGCGTCTCCTACGGACCGTTCCAGCTCGGCGAACTCGCCGAAGGCCAGGTCGAGGAGGTCAAGACCCGCGTGCTGCGCGAGCAGCTCGGCGAGAAGATCGCTGCGCTCGCCGGTGCCGATTTCAACCGGCCGATGCCAGGCGAAAAGTCCGACGACGAAGCGCCGCCCGGCAAGAAGCCGTTCAAGCCGGCGGGAAAAAGCGCGCTGATCGCCGACCGCAAGGGCCGCCGCGTCCTGGTGCAGCGCACCGGCAGCGAGGAGGCCCGCGCGCGCAACGAGGACGAGGCCAACGGCTACGGCCCGCCGCGCCGCGCCAAGCGCGGTTATCACGGCAAGCGCGATCTGAAGCCGCAGGACGAGTAGTTGGATGGTTGAGGCTAGGTCGCAGTATCCAAGGTCGTCATGGCCGGGCTTGACCCGGCCATCCACGTCTTGCTTGCATCGACAGTTCGAAGACGTGGATGCCCGGGACAAGCCCGGGCATGACGAGACCAGCTAATGCGTGTCGTCGGGGGACGATTGAAGGGCCGCAATCTGGCCTCGCCTTCCTCGCGGGAGATTCGCCCGACGGCGGATCGGCTGCGCGAGTCCGTGTTCAACATCCTGATCCACGCCTACGACAATCCGATCGAAGGCGCGCGCGTGCTCGACCTGTTTGCGGGCACCGGCGCGCTTGGCATCGAGGCCGTATCGCGCGGGGCGGCGTTCACGCTGTTCGTCGACAATGGCGCCGAAGCGCGCGCGCTGTTGCGGAATAATGTCGAGGCGCTTGGGCTCGGCGGCGTGACCAAGGTCTATCGTCGCGACGCCACCAATCTCGGCCCGGCGCATCCAATGGAGCCGTTCTCGCTGGCCTTCCTCGATCCGCCCTATGGCAATGGTCTTGCGGAGAAGTCACTCGTCTCGCTGCGCGACGGTGAGTGGCTTACGGCGGGCGCGTTGCTGGTGGTGGAGGAAGCGAAGGCGGCGGCGTTCGCGGCACCCGATGGTTTCGAGGAGCTGGAGCGGCGCGCGTATGACGATACGGAGTTTGTGTTTTTGCGTTCTTGTGCCCAGCCCTGAGCTGTCATGCTCCGCGAGGGCGGAGCATCCAGTTCGCCGCGGCCCGTCGGTTCGATTGCTGACGCCTCTGGAATACTGGATCGCCCGCCTTCGCGGGCGATGACGGGTGAGGGTGCGGAGGATTCACCTCCGCCCGAACAGCTTCTCGATATCGCTGAGCTTCAATTCCACATAGGTCGGCCGGCCGTGATTGCATTGGCCGGAATTCGGCGTGTCTTCCATCTCCCGCAGCAGCGCGTTCATCTCTTCCGGCTTGAGGCGGCGGCCGGCGCGGACTGAGCCGTGGCAGGCCATCGTTGCGGCGACGTGCATCAGGCGGCGCTCCAGCGGCAGCGCTTCGTCCCATTCGGCCATGTGCTCGGCGAGGTCGCGCAATAGTCCGGCCGCGTTCGCCTTGCCGAGCAGCGACGGCGTCTCGCGCACCGCCACCGCGCCGGGTCCGAAGGAGTCGATCGCAAGGCCGAACGATGCGAGTTCCTCGGCGCGATCGAGCAGCCGTTCGACGGTCGCTTCGTCGAGTTCGACGATCTCCGGGATCAGCAATATCTGCCGCTGCACGCCATTCCTGGCCAGCGATGCCTTCAGCTTCTCATAGACGATGCGCTCATGCGCGGCATGCTGGTCCACGACGACGAGGCCATCGCGGGTCTGCGCCACGATATAGGTCTCGTGGATTTGCGTCCGCGCCGCGCCGAGTGGTCGATCGAGCAGGTCGGCGGAGGCTTGCTCCTCGTAGCGCACATCCGCGGTCGGCGTGCCGACGTCGAAGGCAGCCTGGCCCGCTTCGGCGAGTGCAGATGCCATCGCGCCACCGAACGAAGGCGCTGAATTGACCGGATAGGCCGGCGAACTGCGCCAGTCCCAGTTGCTCGGGCGCGGCGCAAAGGACGGACGAAAAGCTGACAGCGCCGCGCCGTCGGTGTTAGCGGCGGTGCGGCGGCCCTCGCGGGCGAGGCCGTCTTTCAGCGCATGCACGATCAGCGCGCGCACGAGCCCGGCGTTGCGAAACCGCACCTCGGTCTTGGCCGGATGCACATTGGCGTCGACCTCGTGCGGTTCCAGCGTCACGAACAGCGCCACGACGGGATGGCGGTCGCGCGGCAGATAATCCGAATAGGCCGCGCGCACCGCGCCGAGGATCAGCTTGTCGCGCACCGGGCGGCCGTTGACGAACAGATATTGCCCGAGCGCATTCGCCCGTGTCAGCGACGGTGCGGCGGCAAAGCCTTCGACCACGACGCCCTCGCGCTCGGAACGCACTTCGATCGCGCTCGCGCGAAAATCGCTGCCCAGGATATCGCCGAGCCGCGTCAGCCGGCCTGCCGCGCCGGGCAGTGCCGCGGCCCAGGTCACCGGTGCGCGCTCCTCGCCGGCAAGCGTAAAGGCGATATCGGGCCGCGCCATCGCCAGCCGCCGCACCACCTCGCGGATCGCTTCGGCCTCGGTGCGGTCGGTCTTGAGGAATTTCAGCCGCGCCGGCGTCGCGTAAAAGAGATCGCTGACCTCGACGCGGGTGCCTTGGGAGAGCGCTGCCGGCATGATCTGCGATTTTTCGCCGCCTTCGACCGACAGCGACCAGGCGTGCGGTTCGCTGCGATGCCGCGTGGTGATGCCGAGCTTTGCCACCGCGCCGATCGAGGGCAGGGCCTCGCCGCGGAACCCGAGCGTGCGGATGCGCAGCAAATCCTCATCGTCGAGCTTCGACGTGGCGTGGCGGTCGACGGCCAGCGCCAGATCGCCATGGGTCATGCCGCTGCCATCGTCGGTGATGCCGATCCGTCGACGGCCGCCGCCATCGGTGAAGATGTCGACCCGGCTGGCGCCGGCGTCGATGGCGTTTTCGACGAGTTCCTTCACGACGCTCGCGGGACGTTCAACCACCTCGCCGGCGGCGATGCGGTTGACGACCTGTTCGGGGAGCTGGCGGACGGGCATGAAATTCCACGGGACTCGATTCGAGTGCAGGTATCGATTTTAGGCGGCTACGGCGCCAAATGCATGTGCCAGAAAGTGCTTTTGCTGAACTTTCATGGACTGCACGCACTGAAGTTCCGCGCCGCCGCATATGCCGCATATGGGATCGGTCCGTGGCCAAGGATTCGCGAAATGACCCCGAAATCCCTGCACGATCACCACACCGCGCGGGTTGCATGGTGAACGCGCCGTTCGCCACACGCGTGATCCGGCGATGAGCATGTTCGGCGCGAACGGTGCGTGAAGCAGCCGAATTGTTCGTCGCCAACCAAACCTGGGAGAATTGGATGAAGCTAGTGAAAACCTCGGCGATTGCAGTTGCCATGTCGGCCCTGCTTGCCGGTCCGGTATTGGCGCAAGGCGCCTCGTCCGACACGAAGGTCCGCGGCGGCGCGCAGGGCAAGACCCAGATGCAGGGCGGGGCGGCGGGCAGCGTCGACGAGGACGTCAATGCGGGCGCCGGTCAAAAGGCCGGTGCAACGGCGAAGACCGGTATGAAGGGCACCGTGGGAGCAGGCAGCGGAACCCCCAAGGTCACGGGCGGGGCTATCGCTCCAGCGACTGGCCGGTAAAGCCCACCATCCGAAGGAAGCCCTGTCCTACGCGGGGTTGCTTTGCTCTGAAACTCCGGCCGCGCGGCGGCCGGAGTTTTTTTGCGCCGGGATTTCGGTCGCTCAATCGTCGAAGTGTGCGGTGTTGCGTTTTGCCTTGACGTCGCTGCGGCGCTTCTTGCCTTCGAGGCGCCGCTGCTTCGATCCGAAGGTCGGCTTGGTTGCCCGCCGCGGCGTCGGACGGATCAGGGCTTCGCGCAGCAGTTCAAGCAGGCGATCGATCGCGTCGGCGCGGTTGCGCTCCTGGGTGCGGAAACGCTGGGCGTGGATCACGATCACGCCTTCCTTGGTCATGCGTTGGCCGGCGAGCCGGTTCAGCCGCAGCGCCGCGTCCTCCGGCAGCGTGATCCTGCGGGTGTCGAAACGGAGCTGCGCCGCCGTCGCGAGCTTGTTGACGTTCTGCCCGCCGGGCCCGGAGGCGCGGACGAAGCCGATCTCGATATCGTCTTCGTGGATCGTGAGGTCGCGGGCAACCCGCAGCATGGCGTTCACCGGTAGTCGTCATGCCCGGGCTTGTCCCGGGCATCCACGTCTTACCAGCGTATAGAAAACGTGGATGGCCGGGACAAGCCCGTGCCGCGGCGGGCTGGGCGGCGGCTTGCGGAGCGCGGCCGACGATCACGGTCAGCAGGCCCTGGCCCCACAGCTTCTTCGCGGCCTGTTTGGCGTCGTCAAGCGTCACGGCGTCGACCAGGGCGTTGCGCTTCTCGATGTAGTCGATCGGCAGCTTGTCGAGCTGGTATTGCAGCAGCGCCTGCGCGAGCTTCGAGGAGGTATCGAGCGCCAGCATCTGCGAGCCCTTCAGGTAGGACTTGGCCTCGTCCAGCTCCTTCTGTGTCGGACCATCCTCGGCCATGCGCCGGATTTCGCGTTCGATCGCATCGACGGTTTCGCCGGCGCGGTCGGCGCGGGTGCCGGTATTGCCGATGAATATCGCGGAGCGATCCATCCAGAGCAGCGACTGATAGATCGAGTAGGCAAGGCCGCGTTTTTCGCGAACTTCCTTGTAGAGTCGGGAGGAGAAGCTGCCGCCGCCGAGGATGTGGTTGACCACATAGGCGGCCATGAATTTCGGATCGTCGCGGCGAACGCCGGGACCGCCGAATGTCACTACCGTCTGCGGCACGTCGAGCGGAATGAAGGCGCGCTGCGGTGGCTTGGCGGCCTCGACATCGGCGACCGGCGTCAGGCTGGCCTTGGCCGGCAATCCGCCAAATGTCTTGTCGAGCAACTTGCCAAGCGTCACGGGATCGACATCGCCGACTACGGCGATCCGCAGCGTGTCCCTTGCGATGCCGCGGCGGACGTAGTCCTTCAGGTCGGCGACATCGATCAACGGCACGCTCTGCAACGTGCCGTTGGCCTGCCTGCCATAGGGATGGTCGCCGAAAGCGAGTTCCAGGAATTTGCGGCTCGCCAGCGAGGTCGGCGTGGTGCTCTCGCGGCGCAGCGCGGAGATGACCTGTGCGCGAATGCGTTCGACGTCGGTTGCGTCGAATCTCGGGGAGGTCAGCGCCAGATGCAGCAGGTCGAACGCTTCGTCCTTGTTGTCCTTGAGCATGCGCAACGAGCCGCGGAAATAATCCCGGGTCGAGGAAAAGCTCAGCTCGATGGCGCGGCGATCGAGGCGCTCATGGAAGGTTTTGGAGTCGAGATCGCCCGCGCCCTCGTCGAGCAGGCTGGCGACCATGTTGCCGACGCCGGATTTGCCGGCCGGATCCTGCGCGGCGCCGCCGCTGAAGGCATATTCCATCGCGATCAGGGGCACCGTGGCGTCCTGCACGAACCAGGCTTCGATGCCGCCCGGCGACACGAGGCGCTGAATTTTTGCTGCGGCCTGCGATGGCGTCGCTGCGACCCACAGCAGCGCTACGCCCGCGATCAGGCCGAGTGCGAGGCGCTGCGCGCCGATCCGAAAATAGTTCACGAGCGCTTCTCCTCGCGTTTCGGCGCGGCATCCTTGATAAGATAGCCGGTCACCGAACGTTTCTTGTCGAGCCATTTTTGCGCAACGTCGCGGACCTGGTCGGCGGTAACGGCGCGAATGCGGTCCGGCCAGCTCCGGATGTCGTCGATGGAAAGCCCCGTCGTCAGCGCGCCACCATACCAGCGCGCCAGCGTGGCCTGATTGTCCTGGGCGTAGATCGCCTCGGCAATGAGCTGGGTCTTGACCCGTTCGAGATCCTCGGCGCGGGCGGGATTGGCGATGACGTTTGCAATCACCTCATCCATCACCTGCTCGACCTGCGCGAATTCCACACCAGGCTTCGGCGATATCGAGATCGAGAACTGCGACGGATCGAGCGAGGTGCCCTGGTATCCGGCGCCGGCGCTGGTGGCGAGCGGGCGATCGACCACCAGGGCGCGATAGAGATAGGAGTTGGAGCCGCCGCCCATCAGCTGCGCAAGCACGTCGAGCGCCGGACCTTCGCCAACTGCGCCGGTTGTCGAGGAAGGAACGAGATAATTGCGTCGCAGACGCGTCTGTTCGACGCGTGGATCCGACAGAGTCACCGTGCGGGGTGCTGCGGGCTCCGGCTCTTGCGGGCGGATGCGATGCGCGGGAATTGCCGGTTGGGCCGGGATACCGCCATAGGCCCTTTCCACCATCGGGCGGACTTCGTTGACGTCGACGTCGCCGGCGATCACCAGGATCGCGTTGTTCGGCGCATAAAAGCGCTTGTAGAACGCGAGCGCGTCCTCGCGGTCGAGCTTCTCGATCTCCTGGCGCCAGCCGATCACCGGCCGGCCGTAGGGATGGTTGAGATAGAGCGCCGCCATCATCTGCTCGGTGAGCCGTGCATCCGGATTGTTGGCGACCCGCATGTTGAACTCCTCGAGCACGACGTCGCGCTCGGGCAGCACGTTTTCATCCTTGAGGATGAGGCCGGTCATGCGATCGGCCTCGAATTCCATCATGGAGCCGAGTTGCTCGCGCGGCACGCGCTGGAAGTAGCCGGTATAATCGACCGAGGTAAAGGCGTTCTCGTTGCCGCCGATCCGCAGCACGGTCTGGGAAAACTCGCCGGCGGGATGTTTGGCAGTTCCCTTGAACATCAGATGCTCAAGGAAGTGCGCGAGTCCCGACTTGCCTGGCGTCTCGTCAGCGGAGCCGACCTTGTACCAGATCATCTGCGTCACGACGGGCGTGCGGCGATCCGGGATCACCACCACTTGCAGGCCGTTGCCGAGGGTGAAGCTGGCAGGTCGTTCCGACGTGACCGTGGTCTGGGCGAGCGCGTTGCCGGCAGAGAAGGCAAGTATCGAGATGAAAGCTGCAGCGAATGAAGCGGCAAAGCGGTGCGATGACATCATGACCTGTCTGGCGCGTATGCTGCAAAAGCGGTTAGCGCTCTTGCAACAGGAATTCGCGCAAATGTTGGAAACGACCCTAACAAGCGGTTAGAGATAAAGCCGCGGCATCGTACACCGCGTAGGCAACGGCAATCGTCACGAAGGCGCGAGATAAGCTTAACTATTCGCCATGCTTAACTAATCGCCATACTTGCCCTTGGCCGGATTGTATTCCTTGTTCAGCGATTCCTTCGGCCCGGTGCCATAGGCGTAGTTCGATGACGGCGTCTGATAGCCGGCCGGAGGCTGCGTCAGCGATTCCCGCGTCGGCTCGCCCTTGAAGGTGGCGGTCTCGCTCTTGTTGCCGCCGAACAGGCCGCTGAAGCCGCCGCTATAGCCGAGCTGAGAGGGGCTCAGGATCGGGTTGGTGTACGAATTGCCCGGCTGCACCGGATCGTTGTCCTTGCGTCCAGTGCCCGCGGTCTTGCCCGCCGCCAGTTCGGCCGGCGTCAGGATACGGGCCGCTTCGCGCGGGTCCTTGTTCTCTTTCTTGCGGGCCGATACTGCCGCCTTGCGGCGCTGCTCGTCGGGATCCTTCGGCCAGTTCGGCGCCTTTGCATCGGCGGCGGCCGCGGCCGGCGGCGGCAGGTCGAGCTTGGGCGGCACCACCAGCGGCGAACGCTCGCGATACTCGATGCCCCGGTTTTCCATGTTGGTGCCGCCGATGCCGGCCATGATGCCTTCGATGATCTTTTCCTCGAAGGTCTTGTCGTCCTCGTCCTCGTCGTCTGCGGCGCGCACGGGCGCGGCAGCCATTACCAGACCGACGCCGAGGACGACAGCGGCGAACCGCACCCCCCGGCTCAACGAGCTATTCTGCAGCATCCAGAAGCGGGCTTCGGTCTCGCGCATCGCGCTGTTCCCCATTCACAATTTCCGCAATAGCGGCGGCCGGCTGAAGGGCGCCAACCCGCATTTGCGGGCGTGGAATACCACGGTCCGTATCGGCCGGGATCAGGGCGCTTTTGCGGCGGGTACCCCCAGGAAGGAATCATACAATAGGCCCGCCACGCCGGCAACAATGGCCACATCCGCAAGGTTAAATACATACCAATTGAAGGTTTTTCCGCCGATTTCGATGTGGAACAGGGCGAAATCGACCACCGCGCCGTGGAGAAAGCGGTCGATGCCGTTACCGACCGCGCCGCCGATGATCAGGCCAAGCGCTACGGTCGCGAGCAGCGTGCTCGACCGCGCCATCCAGATCCCCAGCACGATCACGGCGATTGCCTTGATCGCGATAAGTACCACCTGGGCGAATTGATTGTCGGTCTGGAACCATCCAAAACTGATGCCGACATTCCAGGCCAGCACCAGGTCGAAGAACGGCGTGACCCTGACTGCGCCGCGATGGGCGAGGTCGAACACGTAGAGCAGCCAGAGCTTCGAGGCCTGATCGAGGATCAGAGAGACGATCGCGGCAGTGACGCCGGCGCGAAGGTGAGGGGTCGTCGCGCGTTCGAGGCCTGACACTTATCTCGCCTTCTTTTTCGTCTTCTTTGGCCGGGCGCCCGCCGGTGTCCTCCCCGCATTCTTGCCAGCCTTCTTTTTCGCTGCCTTCTTCGCAGCGGTCTTTGGGGTCCTCTTCTTGGTCCCCTTGGCCGTGGAAGAAGCCTTCCCGGATCTGGCTGGCTTGGCTTTGGATTTCTTGGCCGCGGCCTTCTTGGTCTTTGCCTTTTTGGCTTTGGCCTTTGTCACCACTGCCTTCTTGGCGACGGGCGCCACGGTTTTCTTGGTCTTCGACTTCCCGGCTTTGGCCTTCTTTGCTTTTGCTTCAGCGGGTGCGTTCACTTCGGCAGCCTCGCTGGCCGCTGCGATCTTTCTGGTGTTGCCCGCGCTTTCGGCTTCGTCGACTTGCGTGGCTGCCAGGATCTTTTTAGCCCTGACCTTCCTGGCAGGTTTGGTAGCCGTTTCGCTTTCCGAAGCGGCCGGCTCAGGCGTCGCCTCCAACGGCTCTTGCGCGGGCTGCAACTGCGCGATCAACCCGATGGGCTCAGCGGACTCTTCAACGACATCAACCGGCTTGTCGCCTTCGGCAAGCGCTTTCCACTCGCGCAAGGCCTGTGCGTCGCGCGGCGAGACGTCGGGATACTCGGCGTCTTCGCCGACGGTGGGCAGGATCTTCCACGACCGCGCACATTTGGTGCCCACGGCCTTTTCGACCACGACGGCGACACCCGGTACGTCGGCGAGCTTGAAGGCGTTCGCCGGCGCGTCGTCGTTGGTTACCATCGCATTCGAGGTGATGCAGACTTCTGCCAGGTCGATGTCGAACATCATGTTGAAGATGTTCTGGTCCGAGACATAGACGAGCGGCGAGGCCTCGAGCGACGAGCCGATGTTCTTGGCGGCGCGTTCCAGTTCGAGGGCGCCGGTGACGACGCGGCGAACGTTGCGGATGGTTTCCCACCTCGCGGCGAGCGCATCGTCGCGGAACTGGTCAAAGCCTTCCGGCAGCAGCGTCAGGTGCACCGACGGTTCGGCGTTCGGCTTGTACATCCGCCACGCTTCGTCGGTGGTGAAGCTCAGGACCGGCGCCAGCCAGCGCAGGATCGCATCGCAGATGATGTCGATCGTGGTCAGCGCCGCCTTGCGCGCGACCGAGGACGGCGGATCGCAGTACAGCGTATCCTTGCGGATGTCGAAATAGAACGCCGACAATTCGGTGTTCATGAATGCGGACAGCGTCGTCACCACCGTCTTGTAGTCGAACTCGGCATAGGCCTGGCGCACGATAGCCGCGCGGCCGGCGAGTTCGTGCAGCATCAGGCGTTCCAACTCGGGCATGTCGGCATGAGCGACCGCGTCGGCAGGATCGAAATGGTGCAGCGTACCGAGCATCCAGCGGATCGAGTTGCGCAGCTTGCGATAGGTCTCGATGGTGTTCTTCAGGATTTCGGGACCGATGCGCTGGTCGTCGGCATAGTCGGTGGCGCAGACCCATAGTCTGAGGATATCGGCCCCGGAATCCTTCATCACCTTTTGCGGCTCGACGGTGTTGCCGAGCGACTTCGACATCTTGCGGCCGTTCTCATCCAGCGTGAAGCCGTGCGTCAGCACCACGTCGTAAGGTGCGCGGCCGCGGGTGCCACAGCTCTCCAGCAGTGAGGAGTGGAACCAGCCGCGATGCTGGTCCGAACCTTCCAGATACATCACGGTGTCGTCGCCACCGTCGATTTTGCGGACGATGTTGCCGAGGGTAGGGAAATTCTGGCGGTCTTCCAGCACGAAGGCGTGGGTCGAGCCGGAATCGAACCAGACGTCGCAGATGTCGTCGACCTTTTTCCAGTCCTCGCCGGCGCGTTCCCTTAGAAAACGCTCGCGTGCGCCATCCATGTACCAGGCGTCGGCGCCTTCCTCCGTGAAGGCCTCGGTGATGCGCTGATTGACGATTTCGTCCTGCAGGATTTCAGCGGTGCCGTCGTCCTTCTCGCGCACGAACACCGCGATCGGCACGCCCCAGGCGCGCTGGCGCGAGATCACCCAGTCGGGGCGGCCGGCGATCATGCCGTTGATCCGGTTCTGGCCGGCGGGCGGCACCCATTGCGTCACCGAGATTGCGTGCAGCGCGCGGGCGCGCAGCGTGTCGCCTGGCCTGGCTTCGCCGTGATCCGCGATGTCTTTGTCCATCGCGATGAACCACTGCGGCGTGTTGCGAAAGATCACCGGTTTCTTGGATCGCCAGGAATGCGGATATTGATGCTTGAGCCGGCCGCGCGCCAGCAGCATGCCGCGCTCGACCAGCGCCTTGATCACGCTCTCGTTGGCGTCGCCCTTCTCGCCCTTGTCGTTGAGGACACGACTTCCCGTGAAGCCCGGTGCGTGATCGGTGAAGGCGCCGTTCTCGTCGACGGTATAGGGAATGGTGGTGTTGATGCCGCGCGGCTCGAGTTCGCGCGCATTCGCGGTCCAGACGTCGAAGTCTTCGCGGCCGTGGCCGGGCGCGGTGTGCACGAAGCCGGTACCGGTATCGTCGGTGACGTGGTCGCCGGGGAGCAGTGGCACCGTGTACTCGTATCCGCCGCTGAGGCCCTTCAGCGGATGGGCGCATTCGACCGCATCGAGCGTGTCGGCCGGTAGATCGCGCAGCTTCGTATAGGCCGTGACGCGCGCCTGCTTGAACACGCTTTCGGCAAGCGCATCGGCGAGGATCAGCAGATCGCCGTTCTTGGCCCAATTGTCTTCCGGTGCTTCGGTGACCTCATACAGGCCGTAGGCGATCTTCGGCGAAAAGCTGATGGCGCGGTTGCCGGGCAGCGTCCACGGTGTCGTGGTCCAGATCACGACGGATGCGTTGGCGAGCGCGCCATGCGCCGGCGAGGTGACCGGAAATTTCACCCACACCATATCGGAGGTGTAGTCCTCATACTCGACCTCGGCCTCGGCGAGCGCGGTCTTTTCCACCACGCTCCACATCACGGGCTTGGAGCCGCGATAGAGTGTGCCGTTGGCGGCGAACTTCATCAGCTCGCGCGCGATCTGCGCTTCGGCGGGATAGCTCATGGTGGCGTAGGGATGATCCCAGTCGCCGATGATGCCTAGCCGCTTGAACTCCTCGCGCTGCACGTTGAGCCAGTGCGTCGCGTAGGCGCGGCATTCTTTCCGAAACTCCACCATGGCGGTGGAGTCGCGGAAGTCCGGCTTCTGCTTGCCCTTGGAACGGTAGTTCTCTTCCTCGATCTTCCATTCGATCGGCAGGCCGTGGCAGTCCCAGCCCGGCACGTAATTGGAATCGAACCCGAGCATCTGCTGGCTCTTGGTCACCACGTCCTTGAGGATCTTGTTGAGCGCGTGGCCGATATGGATGTTGCCGTTGGCGTAGGGCGGTCCGTCATGCAGCACGAATTTGGCGCGGCCGGCGGCGCTCTGGCGCAGCTTTCCGTAGAGGTCGATCTCGTTCCAGTAATTGAGGATTTCCGGCTCGCGCTGCGGCAGACCGGCGCGCATCGGGAATTCCGTCTGCGGCAGGAACAGGGTCTTGGAATAGTCGGTGACGTCGGATTTTTGCGGATTTTGGGACATGAAAGCTCTGGTTTGGCTTGTCAACGGCGCGAGAGGCGCGAGGAGATCGCGGATGAACAGGAAAATCCCGGTCTTGCGCCGAGCAGAACGCTCAGGCGGAAGCCGGGCCGCTAATGCTGATGGTGCGCCGCGCAAACATGGGGGCTTTCCATAGCAGCCAACCGAGAAAATCGCAAAGCCCGACGGAAACTGGTTTCAGCTTGGCTTGGGTCGGGCCGGGTTTCCCGCAACCGTGACGCCCGCGCCGACGTCGCGCGTCACCACGCTGCCAGCGCCGACGATGGCGCCGTCGCCGATCGTGATGCCGGGCAGGATGATGGCGCCGCCGCCGATCCAGACGTCCTTGCCGATCCGCACCGGACGGCCGAATTCGAGGCCCTCGCGGCGGGTTTCGGCGTCGCGCGGATGGTCTGCCGCGTAGATCTGGACGGCCGGTCCGATCTGGGTGCGGTCGCCGATGCTGACTTCGACGACGTCGAGGATGACGCAGTTGAAGTTCATGAACACGCCGTCACCAACCTTGATGTTGTAGCCGAAGTCGCAGAAGAACGGCGGCCTGATCACGGCGCCGTGGCCGACGTGTCCCAGGCGCTCGCTCAAGAGCGCGTGGCGTTCGGAGACCGGTTGCGCCAGCGCGGCATTGTAGCGGACCAGCCAGGCCTTGGTCTGTGCTTGTTCGGCGCCGATCTCGGCATCGGGACGATAGGGCTCGCCGGCCAGCATCTTTTCTTTCTCGGTCTTGCTCAACTGATCGCTCCAAGCTTCGGAAATGCGTCCGGCGCGGCGGCTAGTCGCGCGCGTGCGCGTGCGCTGTCGTCGTCCATCTGCCGAATCAACGCGTCGATTGAGTCGAACTTGAGTTCGTCGCGGATGAAGCCGATGAAGGCGACATCGAGCGTGGTGCCGTAGAGATCGCCCTTGAAGTCGAACACGAACACTTCCAGCAGCGGTGCACCGTTATCGAAGGTCGGGCGGCGGCCGAAACTTGCGACGGCATCAAAGCGTTCAGCCCCGCGGCCGACCCGTACGGCGTAGATGCCGTGCTTGAGGCTGCAATTCTTGTCGAGGCGGATATTGGCGGTGGGATAGCCGAGATCGCGGCCGCGCTTCTCGCCATGGATCACCTCGCCGCTGACGAACCACGGTCCGCCCAGCATCGCAGTGGCGTCGTCGATCTGGCCCTCTGCCAGTGCCATGCGGATCGCGCTGGAGGAAACCGGCCGCTCCTCGATATCGACATGGGCCTGGACGTCGACCTCGATCCCCAGCCGCGGTGCTTCGCTGACCAGGAGGGCCGGCGAGCCGACCCGGCCCTTGCCGAAATGAAAGTCGTAGCCGACCGCTATTCCTGAGATGCCGAGGCGCTCAATCAGGTCATGGTGAATGAAATCTTGCGCCGAAGTCCCGGCGCGGGATTTGTCGAAGGTCATCACCACGGCGCCGGCGAGCCCGGTCCCGGCCAGCAGCCGCAGCTTGTTGGTCTCGTCGGAGAGACGGAATTGCGGGCTGTTCGGACTGAAAAAGCTGCGGGGATGCGGCTCGAAGGTGACGGCAAATGCCGGTTTTCCGTGCGCCTGGCCCATCCGCAGCGCGGCGTCTATCACGGCACGGTGGCCCAGATGGACACCATCGAAATTGCCCATGGCGACCACGGCGCCCCGGGGGATCGCCGCGGCAGGGGTGGTGTCCCGTATAACGGTAAATTCAGGTGTCATTTTCAGGGATTCTTCAGGAATTCTTAGGCCTCGGCGAACGCGGCCGGACCGTGACGCGGCGCTGCCCATCAAGTCAAGCGGGCCGGTCGGCTCAAAACGAGTGCAATCCAGCCGGCCCCGATTAACTGGCTGTTTAACGGCTGATGCTAGGTGTTGGGAGAGGACTGCGGGTCGCGCAGGCCTGCGGATCGTTTGTGGCGTAAGCGTTGGAGTGGGGGAAAAGATGGCGGTTGATTTGTCCATGCCGGTACTGGTGGTCGATGACTACGGCACCATGATCCGCATCATCCGAAATCTTTTGAAGCAGCTCGGCTTCGACAACATCGACGATGCCAGCGACGGTTCACAGGCGCTGGACAAGATGCGCGGCAAGAAATACGGGCTCGTGATTTCCGACTGGAACATGGAGCCGATGACCGGCTACGACCTGCTCAAGGAAGTCCGCGCCGATCCCAACCTCGCCACCACGCCCTTCATCATGATCACGGCGGAATCCAAGACCGAGAACGTGATCGCGGCCAAGAAGGCCGGCGTCAACAATTACATCGTCAAGCCGTTCAATGCGGCCACGCTGAAGACCAAGATCGAGGCGGTCTTCCCGGACATGGCGACGGCGTAAAGACTTCGAACGCTCAACGGAATTTTAAATGCCCGGGTCGATCCCGGGCATTTCTCGTTGGGCTACCAGCGCAATTCCCGCATCAGCGCCTTCGGCGGATGGCCAAACAGTTCCTTGACCGAGGCCGGGTCAAGCTGGTCGATGCCCTCGAAATCCTCGGAATGGATGCCGCGGGTCACAAACAGGCAATCGATTCCAAAGCCGTGGGCGCCCGTCAGGTCGGTCCGCACCGAATCCCCGATCGCCAGGACGCGGTCGAGCGGCGCAGGACTGCCGCGGCGCTCGGCGGCGAGCGCCATCGCGCGTTCATAGATCGGCCGGTGCGGCTTGCCGTAGAAGATCACCTCGCCGCCGAGTTCGCGATACAGTTCGGCGATTGCGCCCGCGCAGTAGATCAGCCGGTCGCCGCGTTCGACGACGATGTCGGGATTGGCGCAAACCAGCGGCAGCTTGCGCTTGTGCGCCTGCAGCATCATCGCGCGGTAGTCTTCGGCTGATTCGGTTTCATCGTCGAACAGGCCGGTGCAGACGATGTAGTCGGCCTGCTCCAGCGGGGCGATCACGGCGTCGAGGCCGCGATAGATCGAACTGTCGCGCTCCGGACCGAGCCAGAACATCTTCTCGCCGGGGTGGTCGCCGACGAAGTGCCGGGTCAGGTCGCCGGAACTGACGATCGCGTCATAGATTTCGTCGGCGACGCCGAGCTTGCGCAATTGCCGTTGCACCGAGTCAGCCGGCCGGGGCGCATTGGTGATGAGTATGACGGTGCCGCCGCGCTCACGAAAGGTATGCAGCGCCTGGCAGGCGTCGGGAAACGACTCGAGCCCGTTATGCACCACGCCCCAGATATCGGAGAGGATGACCTCGACGCCATCCACGAGTTCGCTCAGCCTTTTGGCGAATCGCAGCGAGGTCATGTTTTCGGGCGTCCGCTAGCCCGGTCCGGCTGCGCGGCGCGCCAGCGCGGCATTGCCGGTCGTGCGCATGGCGGGCTCGACGGCGGGGTTGGGGAGGGAAACGGGGTTACTGGAGCCATTCGGAGCATTGGAACTGCCGGATTCCTTGTTCGGGGTAGCCCCGCCGGTAGCAGATGCCCCCTCTGGCCGCAACGGCCGCGGCGGGGCAAACAGGAAGCCCTGCCCGAACCGCACGTCATAGTCCAGCAGATCGACCACGGCGCGCTCGCCCTCGATCCGCTCAGCAATCAGGTCGATACCGAAGCGGCCGAGCAGGTCGGAAAGATCAGAGGGATGGATATCGGAGGTCGAGTTCTGCTTGGGATCGAGCAGCAGCGCCGCCGGTACCTTGATAAAGCGAACGCCACGGTCCGCGAGTTCCCGCGGCTCGATCCGCAGATCCGTGACGTGGTCGATCGAGAAGCGATAACCGCGCTGTAGCAGCGCGGCGAGATGCTCGGTTTCGGTCGGGCCGAGACGGCGGAACGCGGCCTGCTTGAATTCGAGCACGAAGGACGGCGCCAGCGCGCGATTGGCCTCGAGAAAATCGAGGCATTGCGCGAAGTTGGTCGGGTTGCCGAGGGTCGCTGCCGAGACATTGCAGAATACGCCGACATCCTTGTTGCGCACCATCAGGCGGCGCAGCACCTCAACACAGCGCAGCATCACCATGTGGTCGATCTTCCCCATCAGCCCGCCGGCTTCGGCGATGGAGATGAAGTCGTCGGCGGCAAGGACCTGATCCCTGTCGTTGCGCAGCCGCGTCACTGCCTCGTAGAATCGCACCTTGCGCTGGGGAAGCGTCACCATCGGCTGCAGGTAGATATCGAGCCGGTTTTCCTCGATCGCGTTCTTCACCGCGGCGAGCAGTTGCGCCTGGTTGCGCGAGGCTGCGATGGCCTCCGCGACAACGGCCGGCGCCGGCGCTGCAGCAGCAACCGGCACCGGCCTTGCGATCACGGGCGGCGGTGGCTCGGGGGCGAACGTCTGTTCGTTCGCCGGCTCGGAATGAGGCCTGCTCGCCGGGGCGGGCGCTGCGGTGGCCGCGGACAGCAAATCGTCGTGACTGGCGACCGAGACGGCGAGTTGCTTGACCAGCACGCCCAGCTCGTTGATTTCACCCACCACGGCCTGGATGCGGTCGGCGCCGGCGGAATGCGCCGACACCACCCGGCCTTCGACGGCGGCGAGGCGGCGGCCGAATTCGGCGACCTGGCGGGCGAGGTCGGCGGTGCCGCGGGACAGGTCGGCGATCTGGCCACCGACATCGGAGCGGTCGCGCAGCCGCATCGACACGGCGTTGTAGAGGATCAGGAAGGTCAGCGCGGTCAGCGCCACGATCGCTGATTCGGAGGTGTTGAAGCCCGCCACCGCGTGCAGCACGAGGCCGAGGGATGCTGCCAGCAGCACCATGCAGATGGCGATGAAAATCGTCGAAATGCGAATCATGTCGCGCGCTACGCCCTCAGGTCCGAACTGATTTCACCGGGGAAAGGCGCAAGTTTTCAGCATGATCCAGTTTGCGCGCCCCCGAGCGCTGCAACATTACCACCAATGTTGATTCGCACGGCTAGTGTTCTTTCGACGCGGCCGGAACCGGATGTACCATGACAATCACGTGGCCCGGACGCGGCGCGGCACGCAGTGGCGCGACGCAGAGCCGGGAGCCACCTGAGACTTCTGAAATTGCGGCGAGGTGGGTCCCGGCTCAAGGCCGGGACAAGAGCGTGCCCGCTACGCCGTCGCGCGGATTACCTTGGTGACCTTTTCGATGATCTCGCCGATCTGGTCCTCGGTGATGATCAACGGCGGGGTCAGGACCAGCGTGTCGCCGGCGACGCGCACCATCAGGTCGTTGTCATGGAAGGCGCTGTTGAGGCCGGCAAAGCCGCGCTTGCCCGGCGCGTCGGCGTGCGGCGCGAGGTCGATGCCGGCGGTCAGGCCAATGGTGCGAATATCCAGCACGCCCGGTTCCTGGCGCAGCGACATCACGGCGTCGGCGAATTTCGGCTCGAGTTCACGCGCGCGCTCGAACAGCTTTTCGTCACGGTAGATGTCGAGCGTGGCAAGCCCGGCGGCGCAGGCCAGTGGATGGGCTGAATAGGTATATCCGTGAGCGAGTTCCACGGCGTATTCCGGGCCATTCATGAAGGCGTCATGGATGGTGTCGCGCACCAGCACGCCGCCCATCGGTGCGGCACCATTGGTGATGCCCTTGGCGAAGGTCAGCATGTCAGGCACGACGCCGTAGCGCTCCGCGGCAAAGGCAAAGCCGAGCCGGCCAAAACCAGTGATGACCTCGTCGAAGATCAGCAGGATGCCGTGCTTCTGGGTGATTTCGCGCAGCCGCTTGAGGTAGCCCTTCGGCGCCGGCAACACGCCGGTCGATCCGGCCATCGGTTCGACGATCACGGCGGCGATGGTGTTGGCGCCGTGCAGACTGACGAGGCGTTCGAGTTCGTCGGCGAAATGCGCGCCGTATTCCGGCTCGCCCTTGCTGAACGCCTGCTTGTCGCGATCGTAGGTCGCGGGCAGGTGGTCGACGCCGGTCAACAGCGAGCCGAACAGCTTGCGGTTGCCGACGATGCCGCCCACTGAAGTTCCGCCAAAACCGACGCCATGATAGCCGCGCTCGCGGCCGAGCAGGCGGATGCGGCTGCCTTGGCCGTTGATCTGGTGATAGGCGAGCGCGATCTTGAGCGCGGTATCGGCCGCTTCCGAACCGGAATTGCAGAAGAACACGTGGTCGAGGCCATCGGGCGCCAGTTCGGCGATGCGGCTGGCAAGCTCGAAGGCCTGCGGAATGCCGAACTGGAACGGCGGCGCATAGTCCAGCGCCTCGGCCTGCTTCGCGATCGCGGACGAAATCTGGGTACGGCCGTGGCCGGCATTGGTGCACCACATGCCCGAGGCGCCGTCGATGATCTTACGGCCGTCGACAGTGAAGTAGTGCATGTCCTTGGCGCCGGCGAGCAGCCGCGGGTTCTTCTTGAACGCCCGGTTCGCGGTGAACGGCATCCAGTGCGCGGCGAGATCGTTCGGCACGTTGACGGAATTGGGACGGGGGCTCTTGTCCAGCATGGGCGGCCTCTTCGATGTCTGGGGCGTTTAAGCTGCGGCGAGCGTATCAGTTTCGCTGCCAAACGGGAACGCCGACGCGCCGTGATATTTCCGCCCAATCAGAGATCGGCTGCCGCGATCCAGAACACTTCGCCTTCGGAATCCTCGGTGTCGAGCCAGAGCAGCGGCAGTTGTGGATAGGCGGCCTCCAGTTGCGGGCGGCAGCGGCCGATTTCGCAGAGCAACCCGCCTTGCGGCGTCAGGTGCGCGGCTGCCTCGTCGAGGATGCGCCTGACGATGTCGATTCCATCGACGCCGCCGTCGAATGCGAGCTTGGGTTCGGCACGGCACTCGCGCGGCAGGCTCGCCATTCCTTCCGCGTCGACATAGGGCGGGTTGGAAATGATCAGGTCGTAACGCCTGTCGCCCAGCGGCTTGAACAGATCGCCGCGGTGAAGCGTCACTCGATCGCCCAGCCCGTAATCGTTCACATTGCGCGCGGCAACCGCAAGCGCATCTTTTGAAATATCGACGGCGTCGATTTCAGCGATCGGAAAATTCAGGCTTGCCAGAATGGCGAGGCAGCCGGAGCCGGTGCAGAGGTCGAGCGCGCGGTTTACCGACGCCGGATCACCGATCAGCGAACTTTCCTCGTCGTCATAATCATCGATTCCCGGGTTGCCGAAATGCAGTTCCAGCAATTCTCCGATGAAGGAACGCGGCACGATGGTGCGTTCGTCGACATAGAAGGGCAGGCCGCGCATGTAGATCTTGTTGACGAGATAGGCGGCGGGTTTTCGCGTCGTGACGCGGCGCGCGAACAGGTCGAGGATCTTCTTGCCTTCGGCGGCGGTAACGCGCGCGGTCGCAAAGGTCTCGAACTGGTCCGGGTGAAGGTGCAGCGCTTCGCAGGCCAGGAAAGCGGCTTCCGCAAGCGGGTCGGTGGTGCCGTGGGCGAACACCAGTTCGGCCTCGACGAAGCGGCTCACGCCGTAGCGAACGAAATCCAGCAGCGTCAGCAATTCGCCGGCGCCGACCTTGGGGAATTTCGATGCGGCACCACCGCGCTTCGCTGCAGGCTTGCTGGTTTTCGCCATCAGGATTTGGTCCAGCGCGCAGCGGCGGCATCGTCATGCTCGCGCGCTTCGATCCAGCTTGCGCCTTCCCGGCTTTCCTCGCGCTTCCAGAACGGCGCATTGGTCTTGAGGTAGTCCATCAGGAATTCCGCGGCTTCGAAGGCTGCCTGCCGGTGCGACGAAGCGGTCACGACCAGTACGATATTCTCGCCCGGCGCGATGCGGCCGAAGCGATGAATAACGGTGAGGCCCTGCAGCGGCCAGCGCGACAGCGCCTCGTCGGCGTGCCGCCCGATTTCAGCTTCCGCCATGCCCGGGTAATGCTCGAGCGTCAGCGCGGCGATCGCCTCGCCATTGTCGTCGCCGCGACAGATGCCGCTGAAGGAGACGACCGCGCCGACATCGGTACGGCCTTTGCTCAGCGCCGCGATTTCCCGCCCGACGTCGAAATCGGCCTCCTGAATGCGAATGGTCGCCGTGACGGACATGGGGTGGTCAGCCGCCGGTCATCGGCGGGAAGAATGCAATCTCGCGGGCGCCGGATATCGCAGCGTCCGGCTTGACGTGGCTGTGGTCGATCGCGGCGCGGATCACCTTCGGCTTCTCGAAGGCGTAGGCGTAGCTCTCGCCGCGGCTGGAGAGCCAGCCGATCAGATCGTTCACGGTTCGAACGTCCGCCGGCGGCTCGACGGTTTCCTCGGCTAATCCGACCCGCTCGCGCACCCAGGCGAAATATTTGACCTTCATCCCTCATCCTCCTTGATGAGGTGATGGATGCCGGCGCGGAAATAGTCCCAGCCGGTGTAGATCGTGACAATCGCCGAGATCCACAACAGGATGATGCCGATCAACGTCGTCAGCGGCAGTATCTCTTCGCCGGCTTCTCCGGCGATCAGGAAGCCGATCGCCACCAGTTGCACCGTGGTTTTCCATTTCGCGAGCTTGGTCACGGGCACGCTGACCCGCAATGCGGCGAGGTATTCGCGCAGGCCCGAAACCAGGATTTCGCGGCACAGGATCACGAACGCCGCCCACAGCGTCCAGCGATTGATGCTGCCGTCGGCCGCCAGCATCAGGAGGCAGGATGCTACCAGCAGCTTGTCGGCGATCGGATCGAGCATCCGGCCGAACGCCGATTGCTGATCCCAGATTCGTGCATAGTAGCCATCGAGATAGTCGGTGACGGCCGCGGCGAGAAAGATGGATTGCCCGTAAATGCAGCCGACCACCACCGGAATGGCGGCGATGCGCGCGTAGGTCAGGATATTCGGCAGGGACATGGTCTTGCCCTGTCCCCGGGTGGTTGCGATGTTCATCCGTGTTACCAATACCGCTGGAGCGTGAAGGTCAACCGTTGGGGCCTATCTGTCGCAGGCGACGCCCGCGTGACCCGAATCCCTTTAACCCGGCTGCGCATGGAAAAATTCGAAAATCTTGCGGGCGCTCTCGGCGCTGACGCCTGGAACCTTGCCGAGGTCGGCAATCGAGGCCCGCTCGATCTCCTTCAGCGTTCCAAAATGATGCAGCAAGGCACGTTTGCGTGACGGGCCGATCCCCGGGATCTCCTGCAGGCCGGCTTCCCGAATGTCCTTTTTGCGCAGCTTTCGGTGCGAGCCGATCACGAAGCGATGCGCCTCGTCGCGCAGCCGCTGGATGAAATACAGCACGGGATCGCGCGGCTCGAGCTTGATGGCCTCGCGGTCCGGCATGAACAGGGTTTCCCGCCCGGCATCGCGGTCGGGGCCCTTGGCGACCGCCATCAGCGACACCTGGGTCAGGCCGAGGCCCTGGAAGATTTCCCGTACGGCGTTGAGCTGGCCGCGGCCGCCGTCGATGATGACGAGATCAGGCGATTGCGGGAACGAATCATCGTCCGCCGCCGGCCTGGCGGCGTCGCCCTCCGGCGGCTTCAGCAGCCGCTTGAAGCGCCGTTCCAGCACCTCCCGCATCATCGCGTAGTCGTCACCGGGCGTCAGGCCCTCGGACTTGATGTTAAACTTGCGATACTGGTTTTTGATGAATCCATCAGGTCCGGCCACGATCATCGCGCCGACCGCGTTGGTGCCCTGGATATGGCTGTTGTCGTAGACCTCGATGCGTCGGGGCGGCTGCGGCAATCCGAGCGTCGTCGCCATGCCCTGCAGCAGGCGGCTCTGGGTTGCGGTATCGCTCAACTTGCGACCGAGCGCCTCACGCGCATTGGTCAGCGCGTGGGCGATCAGCTCTTTCTTTTCGCCGCGCTTAGGCGTGGAGACTTCCACCTTGAACCCGGCCTTGACCGCGAGCGCGTCGGCCAGGAGCGCGCTTTCCTCGATCTCGTGCGACAGCAGGATGAGTTTCGGCGGCGGCTTGTCATCGTAGAATTGCGCCAGGAAAGCGCCCAGCACTTCTTCCGGCGTGAACGACTTCTCCGCGCGCGGGAAGTAGGCACGGTTGCCCCAGTTCTGCCCGGTGCGGAAGAAGAAAACCTCGACACAGGAATAGCCGCCCTCCTGATGGATGGCGAACACGTCGGCTTCTTCCACGGTGCGCGGATTGATGCCCTGCTGCGACTGGATCGCCGACAGTGCGGCGAGGCGATCGCGATACAGCGCCGCGGTTTCGAACTCGAGTTCGGTCGAGGCCTTCTCCATCTCGCCGGCGAGTTCCTGCTTCACAAGATGGCTGCGGCCGGACAGGAAGTCGCGGGCCTCGCGCACCAGTTCAGTATAGCCGGGGAAGTCGATCTCGCCGGTGCAGGGTCCCGAACAGCGGCGGATCTGATAGAGCAGGCAGGGGCGGGTGCGGCTCTCGAAAAAGCCGTCGGTGCAGGAGCGGATCAAGAACGCGCGCTGCAGCGCCGTGATGGTGCGGCCGACTGCGCCGGCGGATGCGAACGGACCGAAATAGCGGCCCGGTCTGCTTTGCGCGCCGCGATGCTTGAGAATTTGCGGCGCCCAGTGGTCGCCGGTGATCAGTATATAGGGAAACGATTTGTCGTCGCGCAGTTGCACGTTGAAGCGCGGCCGCAGCTGTTTGATCAGATTGGCTTCCAGCAGCAGCGCTTCGGTCTCGGTGGTGGTGGAGACGATCTCGACCGTCACGGTTGCGGCGATCATGCGCAGGATGCGCGCCGGCAGCGGCGCGTTGACGCGCGCGTAGGATGCCAGGCGCTTGCGGACGTTCTTTGCCTTGCCGACGTAGAGCACGTCGCTGGCGGCATTGAGCATCCGATAGACCCCGGGCGAAGTCGGCGCCAGCCGCACGGCGTTTTCGATCGCGGCATGGCCGATCGCGAGCGTGCCCTCGGCCACCGCCTCGGCGGGCTCCTCGGGCACGTCCGGCAGCCGCGCCTCTTCGTCGTCCTCAGCCGCAGACGTTGCGGGATCGAGGTCTGCGGATAGCAGATCCTGAGAGGTCTGCTCCTGAGGCGGCAAATCCGAAGCGGAACCCCGCCGCGCCTTTCGTAGGGCTTTCGGATGGTCGGTAGAATCGTGATCCATGGGCCTGAATTTAAGCGCTCGAAGGCGGCATCGCCAGCGCTCGCTGGTAGGGCCGCGACCGTGCCGGTAAGGCCTTGTTAAGAATGATGAGCGGGAGGTAACCCCGACTTAACAACCCTTTAACTTAAAACTCTCGATAAATCGTGCAGGAAATAACTGGAATTCCGTAACCAGGCCGGCCGGTCGAACCGGCGCGGTTGCGGCAGTTGCGTGGAGTGCGTTATGAAAAAATTTGTGTGGGGCGCTCTGGCGCTGATCGCCGCAAGCTCGACCACATCGGCACGGGCGGCCGACCTCTACGGACGCACCTACACCAGCAACCAGCGGTTCGACCCCTATAGCTGGGCCGGACCCTACCTCGGTGCCAACCTCGGCTATGCCTGGGGCTCGGTCTCCAGCAATCCGACCGAGCCATCCGGTGTTGCAGGCGGCGTTCAGGCCGGGTTCAATTGGCAGAACGGCGTGCCGTGGGTGTTCGGTATCGAGGCCGACATCCAGGCATCCGGCGCTGAGGAGACCTTTGCGCCGTGGAAATTCTCCAACCCCTGGTTCGGCACGCTGCGCGGCCGCATCGGCTATGCGTTCGACAACGTGCTGTTCTTCGGCACCGGCGGTCTGGCCTTCGGCGAACTCCGCGCCACAACCTTCGGCCTGTCGGAAACGCATACCAATGCGGGCTGGACGCTGGGTGCCGGCGCCGAGATGGGCTTTGCGCGGAACTGGAGCGCCAAGATCGAATATCTTTATGTCGATCTGGCCAGCAACAACTTCGTCATTACAGGCGCGTCGAACGGTTACCGGTTCGGCCTGATACGAGCCGGCGTGAACTATCGGTTCTGAGAACAAAGAAACTGTCGGCTATCACCTTCCGGCGGCCGCAAGCCGCCGGAATTTTTTTGTCGTGCGGCAGGTCTGCGCAAACGGCGCAAGACTCCGTGACCTGAGCAGCGATACCGCGCCAGTCGAATCCGCACGCGAACACAGTCCGCTTCCACGCGTGAGCGTCAACTCACGATGAAATCACAAGGTTGACTGCTTTCGGGCCTTTGCCCTTCTTGTCGGGCTCAACCTCGAACGTAATGCGCTGTCCTTCAGCCAGGTCCTTCAATCCGGCCCGCTCGACGGCGGTAATATGAACGAAAACATCGCGGCCGCCGTCATCGGGCTTGATGAAGCCATAGCCGCGTTCTCCATTGAAGAACTTGACTGTACCAGTCATGGCCATCGGGAAAGTCCTCCCCCGTATTGCTCCGCCGCTACGCGCAATTCGCGTATCGGCCGACCGGACTTTCGCTCCCGGAAGCTTGGCCACCTGAGCCGATCGGGTTCACGCCCGGCCGGCCTGGATCTTATTCGGCCTTGATCACTCCGCCGCAACCATTCGCGGAAGCGGAACGTAAAGCCAGTCCCAACGGCCTGAGCATAAACCTGTTTTGCGCGAGTTGCCTACGCCCCAATCGCACTTTTCCGTTTTTGCGCGGCGAACCCGGGCAGTCAGGGCACGATCAGGGTTTGGGCGTCTCCAGTCTGAAGCGCGCCGCGCCGCCCTGGCCGAGCGGCTTTTCCAGCTCGGGCAATATTGTCTTGAGCTCGCCGGCCAGCGTCCACGGCGGGTTGACGATCAAGAGACCGGTGGAGGTGAGGGGACCGCCCGCCACCTGGGGCGCGACGCTGAATTCCAGCCGCAGGCATTTGCCCGGCGGCTTGCTGGCGGCGGCGGCCGCCGCGACGTGACGGGCAAGGGTGTCGGTGGCGCGTCGGCTTTTGACTGGATACCAGATCAGATAACTGCCGGTCGGCCATTTCGCGTAGGCTTCCGCAAAGCCGTCGGCCAGCCGTTCGAATTCGTCCTTTTGTTCGTAGGACGGATCGATCAGGACCAGGCCGCGCCGCTCGTTCGGCGGTACGAAAGCCGGCAGCGCCGTCCACCCATCGAGGTCGACCACCCGCGCCTGGGTGTCGCGGCGGAGCGCATCGATCAATTGCTTGCGCGCATTCGGCTCGATTTCGCAAGCCGCAAGCCGGTCCTGCGGCCGCAGCAGCGCGCGCGCGATCAGCGGCGATCCGGGATAGGCCTTGAGCTCCCCCGGCGGGTTGAAAGCCCTGACGATGTCAAGATAGGGCGTAACCAGCGGCAGCGCGTTCTCCGAGAACCGCGCCTGCATCACCCGGGCAATTCCGGTCAGCCATTCGCCGCTGCGGCGAGCCTCGTCGCCCGACAGATCGTAGCGGCCGGCGCCGGCATGGGTGTCGATGACGCGAAACGCTGCCGGCTTCTCCTGTAGATAGGTCAGCATGCGTACCAGAACGATGTGCTTGATGACATCGGCAAAGCCGCCGGCGTGAAAGGCATGTCGGTAGTTCATGGAAGCGGCTGGCCCATTGGAGCGGACGTCATGTCTTCTACGCGTCGTGGCCGGGCTTGTCCCCCTTCGTAAACGGTTCGGAGGACGGCGGCTGAAGACCCGGCGAAGTGCCGGAGCGGACACCAAAGGTGGGTCACAGGGTAGGCCGGCCATCCACGTGCCATGCAGACGACAGGAAGGACGTGGATGGCCGGGAGCGCAGACAAGTCTGGGGCAGGTCTGCGCAGGGCGAATTATCTCATTGCCAGGACCGGGTACGAGTGGGAGCGGTGTTCAGCTGCCCCGGACCGGAGGCATCACCACTTCGTCGCGGCGGCAGGCGCGGCGGTCGATCTCGTCACAGGCGCGGAATTGCATCTCCTTGCTCATGCAGATCCGTACCTCGCTCAGGCGTCGGCTCGTACAGACCACCGAAATCGCCGAACTGCTCAAACCCGGATTGGCCTTGACGAAGGCCTCCTCGATCTCGCTGGGAGCGATGGTCTTGGGTTCCGAAAGGTCCAGGAACTGCTCGGGTATCTTGATCGCTGCGCGAGCCTTGCGGATACCCTCGAAATAGGCGCGGGCACCTAGTCCCGAACATGTGCCGTGCTTGTCCCACTGGTTGAAGATCAGCCCGGGGGCGGGCATCACGTCCAGCATCGATGAAACGATATTGCGATCGAGTCGTGGCGATGGCCGCTGGCAATATTCGGGAAAGCCGCGCTCATATTGCGGCCACAGGCCGTGCACCACGAAGGAATAGGGGCGACCACACTGGATCTGCTGTGAGCGCCCGCTGTTGCCACGCTCGGCGGCCGCCTCGCAGAACGACGGCGACCATGAAAGCGCCAGCACGTAGAAATCGAACTCGCCCGGGGCGTTTTGCCGGCGGTCCTGGGCTGATGCCGCCCCGGAGCCTGCGACGACCAATGCCAGCGAGATCAGAAACAGCGAAATCTTGACGGATCGAAACATCGGACGCCCCCTTACTCGGCTGCCCGAGCCTAACAGGGAACCGGAACATTTCAAGAACAAAAATGACGTGAGTCCGAAATCCGCGAGGCTGCGAGCGTCGGCAGAATTCAGGAGCTGAGGGTCAGGGACGCGCGGCCCTGCAGCCGGGGCTGTAGGCCCAGTTGCGGTCGAGCCCGGTCACGCACCATTCGACGCCCTGGCCGAACCCGGCAAAACCGCCGTCCTCGATGATCGAATAATGCACGGAGCGCATCTTGCCGTCGCTGAGCATCACGTCGCCGCTGCAAAATCGTCGTGGAATGTTGTCGGACTGCCAGGGCCGAAAGGCGGTTTCGTGGATCCGGCCGAAGCCGGTTATGGCCAGCGCCGAATTCCAGAAGGTGCTTTCCTTTTCCCGGAATTGCGAGGTGATGGTTGTCAGCGCCGCTTCGCACGGTGCGACGCGGCCATCATAGCGCGGGCCGGACAGCCAGAAATTCAGTTCGAACGGATTGGCGGCCTGGGCGGCATGGCCAGACACCAGCAGGGCGGCTGCCGCCGCCACGAGGCCGAATGCTCTCAGGGATGTGAACAGGTTGCACATGGGAATCCGCCGGTAAACTAACATGTTGGACGATGCCGCGAAGCCCCGACAAGATCAAGTGCAAGGCGGCAACACCTGACAGGCAAGTCCGCTTCCTGTCGCAACCATTCTTTCCATGGCCCGTTGCGCACATTATGGTGTGCTTCGGACGAAATGGAGTCTGCGATGCGAAGGATTGGGGCCCTGTGCCTGGTTGCGATGAGCGGAATGCTGGCGGGCGCGCCCGCGCAGGCCGACACTGTGCCGCCGTTCAAGGGCAATGACACCGGCGGGATCATCGCCTATTCGCTGGCGTCGCAGACGGATGCCCGGCAGCTCGCCGTTGATCACTGCGCCGCCTACGGCAAGGTGGTGAAATTCCTGAGCGTGCAGGCCTACTATGGCGGGTACGTTTCGTTCGCCTGCCGCTGGGTGCCCTATGGCGCCGCCGAACGGCCGTTGCGCACGCTCTACTGAGCGCGGCGACCCCTTCAACTTCAAAATAACTCTGCGGGAGCGCGAGCATGACGCGACAGCTTCTGTCATTTGGTTCAGCGCTTGTGCTGTTGGCGCTGCTGCCGGTCGGCGCCCCCGCGGCGGTTGAACTGCCTGTGCGCAAGGCGGGCCTCTGGGAGATGAAGGTGCAGCGCGCCGGATCGCAGTCCCCCGAAATGACGATGCAGCAATGCACCGACGAGACCACCGACAAGGACATGGCAACCGCGATGTCGCCGATGAGCAAGGAGATGTGCTCGAAGCAGGACATCCAGAAGACGGCGACCGGCTATGTCAGCGATTCCATCTGCGGCATCGCCGGGGTGACGATCGCCTCTCACGCGGAAATCACCGGCGACTTCAATTCCGCCTACACGGTGAAGTCGACGGTGCGGAGCGAGCGCGGCCCCGCCGGCGGCACGACGACGATCGAGGCAAAGTGGCTCGGCGCCTGCAAGGCCGATCAGAAGCCCGGCGACATCGTGATGCCCGGCGGCATGAAGATGAACATCAAGGACATGGAAAAGCTGAAGGACCTGATCCCGAAGCAGAAGTAGCGGCGATCCATCCGGGCGCCATCGTTCCGTCGATCTGCCTTTCTACACCGGCACCCTTACCGCCGCACGCAAGCCGCCCATCGGGCTGTCACTGAGCGTGATGTCGCCGCCGTGCGAGCGGGCGATGTCGCGGGCGATGGCCAGCCCCAAGCCGGTGCCTCCCTCGTCCTGGTTGCGGGCATCGTCGAGACGCAGGAACGGCTTGAACACTTCCTCGCGCATGTTGGCAGGTATTCCCGGCCCGTCGTCGTCGATCGTCACCGTCAGGTAGCGATGATCGCGATGGCCGGTGATCGAAATCGTGTCGGCGTATCGCGCCGCGTTGGAGACCAGGTTGCCGAGGCAGCGCTTGAACGCAGCCGGTTTCACCGTCACCACCGGCAGGCCGTGGAACGTCACCGTCGCGGTGTGGCCGTTGCGCTCGGCGTCGCTGCGCAATTCCTCCAGCGCCATCGCCATGTCGGTCGGCTGCGCAACCTCGCCGCTGTCGCCGCGCGCAAAGGCGAGGTAGGCCTCCAGCATGCCGGACATTTCGTCGACATCCCTGCGCATGCCGTCGACTTCCGGACTGTCGCCGATCAGCGCGAGCTCGAGCTTGAAGCGGGTCAGGATCGTGCGCAGGTCGTGCGAAACCCCGGCCAGCATCGCGGTGCGCTGCTCGATCGAGCGTTCGATGCGCGCCTTCATTTCCAGGAACGCCTGCGCCGCCTGCCGCACTTCGCGGGCGCCGCGGGCGCGGAAATTCGGCGCTTCGCGGCCCTTCCCGAAACTTTCGGCGGCCTCCGCCAGCTTCAGGATCGGCCTGATCTGGTTGCGCAGGAACAGCACGGCGACGATCAGGAGGATCGAGGAGGTGCCCAGCATCCAGAAGATGAAAATCTCCGAATTGGAGGCGTAGGCCGCGCTGCGCTGCGCGAATACTCGCATCACGGCGTCGTCGAGCCGGATGCGAATTTCGACCAAATTGGATTTGCCGACGGTGTCGATCCAGAACGGCAGGCCGATCTGGCGGCCGATCTGCACCGAGAGCGTCTGGTCGAGCAGCGAGAAAAACGGTTTTGGCCCGGGCTGCGGCATGTCGCCGACGGGCAGAAAATCGACGACGAGTTGCAGCCGCTGCCCGATGCGGCGGAGTTGCGCGCGGTCCTTGTCCTGCGGAAACGCCTTGTAGACGTCGATCAGGCTGGCGATGTCCTGCACCACCGCTGCCGACAGCCGTCGCGTCACCGTGTTCCAGTGCCGCTCCATGAACACGAACGCGACCACCGTTTGCAGGACCACCATCGGCACGATCATGATGAGGAGCGCGCGCGCGTAGAGGCCGGTCGGCATCCAGCCCTTGAAGGCGTTGCCCATCCAGCCATTGGCCGCGGAGACGCGTTGCGACGCGTTGCGGATGAACGTCAGGCCGGTGTCGAGCGTGCTCATCACTATCGGCTCAGGGCGCCGCGACCAGGCGGTAACCGATGCCGCGCACCGCCTGCAGGAACAGCGGATTGGCAGGATCGCGCTCGATCTTGCGACGCAGGCGGTTGATCTGCACGTCGACCGCGCGCTCGTTCACCGTGTCGCCGCCGGTCAGCGCCGCGCGCGGCACGGTCTCGCCCGGGTTGGCGGCGAGAATACGCAGCATTTCGCGCTCGCGGTCGGTCAGGTGAATGGTCTCCTCGCCCTGGCGCAGTTCGCCGCGGTCGAGATGATAGATGTAGGGCCCGAACGCGATCTGCTCCAGCGTCTCCACCGGCGGCGGCGCGGTGCGCTTGAGGATATTTCCGATCCGCAGGATCAGTTCGCGCGGCTCGAACGGTTTTGCGACGTAGTCGTCGGCGCCGATCTGCAGGCCCTCGATGCGCGCCTCCGCTTCATGGCGCGCCGTCAGCATGATGATCGGCACCGAGGAGGAGGTGCGGATGAAGCGCGCCAGGTCGAAGCCGTTTTCGCCGGGCATCATGACGTCGAGGATCAGGAGATCGAAATGCAGGCCGAGCAGTTTTGCGCGGGCGTCGTCGGCGCTTGAAGCTGTAGTGACCCGATAACCCTCGCCGCAAAGAAAACGCGACAGCAGGTCGCGGATGCGACGGTCGTCGTCGACCAGCAACAGATGCGGGGCGTCGTCTGCCGGCTGCAGCGGCGTGCGTGTGGTCGCTGCAGCGATGGTTGCTCCTTGCGGCACGATCACTCCCTTGGTTTCTTGCTGCCGGTCCCGAAGATCGCTTCCAGCACCTTGTCGGGGTCTTCGCGATCGATCATCGCGCGCAGGAACTGGTTGATCGCTGCGACCCCATCGGGACTTATCTCCGCGAGCGCGCGGGTGATGCGATCGGTCTGCAACCCCGCCAGCTTTGCCACCAACGCTTCGCCCTTGGGGGTGGCGTAAAGAAGGCGCTGCCGGCGGTCGTTGTTGCCGGTCTTCTGGACGATGTAGCCCTCATCCAGCAATTGCTTGAGCACGCGTCCGAGCGATTGCTTGGTGATGCGCAGGACGTCCAGCAGGTCGGCGACCTTGAGGCCCGGATAGCGGTAGACGAAATGCATCACCCGGTGATGGGCCCGGCCGAACCCGAAAGCCTCGAGCTCAAGGTCGGCATCGCCGACGAAGTCGCGGTACGCAAAGAACAGCAATTCGATGATGTCCCAGCGAAATTCACCTGACCGCGCGGCAGGGGACGTAGCTTCAGGCCCCTTCGAGTCGGGGTCGGCAACCGTCCTTGAGAAATTTATGTCAGCCATATTGACATATCTTGGGTTCAATGTTACAAAACTGCCAGCCACGGCGAAATTTTAAGTCGTTTCGATCCTGGCGACGTGTCAGGCAGCCGGAAAAGCCAGGGATGGCGGCAACGGCAGCAAATTGGACTACCGTGCGATTGTCGAGCGGCATATCGGCAAACATACTGGACTTCGGCATTCCGCAAAAGCATGTCCTGTGGGGCGTGTTGGCGATGGAAGCCGGCCGCGAGGCCGGCAGCAGGCTCGGAGAGACAGGCCGGCGGCAGAAATGCGCCGGTTTCGACAGCGGGAAGCAAGGAAATGAGTTTGAAATTCGAAATCCAGCCTGCGGCTAAACCGACGTCCGAGCAGGAGCGCACGGCAAAGCTCGCTGACCCGGGCTTCGGCCGGATTTTCACCGATCACATGGCGTTGGTCCGTTACAATCAGGCCGAGGGCTGGCATGGCGCGCGCGTCGAATCCCGGGCGAATTTCCCGCTCGATCCGGCCACCGCCGTGCTCCATTACGCGCAGGAGATTTTCGAAGGCCTCAAGGCCTACAAGCGCGACAACGGCGTCAACCTGTTCCGCCCCGATGCCAATGCACGGCGCTTCAGGAATTCGGCCGACCGCATGGCCATGGCGCCGCTGCCCGAGTCTGTTTTCATCGAAGCGGTGGAGCAACTCGTGCGCATCGACAGCGCCTGGATTCCGGGCGGCGAGGGCAGCCTCTATTTGCGGCCCTTCATGATCGCGAGCGAGGTGTTCCTCGGCGTCAAGCCGTCGTCCGAATACATCTTTGCTGTCATTGCCTCGCCGGTCGGCTCCTACTTCAAGGGCGGGCCTGCGCCGGTGTCGATCTGGGTGTCGGAGAATTATACGCGCGCCGCGATCGGCGGCACCGGCGCCGTCAAGTGCGGCGGCAATTACGCCGCCAGCCTGCGCGCGCAGGCGGAAGCCATCGAGCACGGCTGCGATCAGGTCGTCTTCCTCGATGCGGTCGAGCGCCGCTACATCGAGGAACTCGGCGGCATGAACGTGTTCTTCGTGTTCGAGGATGGTTCGCTCTCGACGCCGCCGCTCGGCACGATCCTGCCGGGCATCACCCGCGATTCGATCATCGCGCTCGCCAAGGATGCCGGCACACCGGTGCGCGAGGAACTCTACACGATCGACCAGTGGCGCGCTGACGCCGCCAGCGGAAAGCTCAAGGAGGCGTTCGCCTGCGGCACCGCGGCGGTGATTTCGCCGATCGGCAAGGTGTGTTCGGCGAACGGCGATTTCCTCATCAGTGGCGGCGTGGCCGGCCCCATGGCGATGGGGCTGCGCAAGAAGCTGGTGGACATCCAGTACGGCCGCGCCCCCGACCCGCACGACTGGATCCGAAAGGTCATGTGAGCCCTGAGCTGTCATTCCGGGGCGATGCGAAGCATCGAACCCGGAAGCTCGAGATTCCGGGTTCGCGTCTTCGACGCGCCCCGGAATGACAATTTACAAGTAAACAGCAACGGTTGCCGCATCGCGCCTTGGCTGGTACGAACCCGCCCATGGCTGACAAACCCAAAAAACCTCAGAAATTGAGAGCGCGCCTGCCGCGCGGGCTGGAAGATCGTGGCCCGGCGGCGATTGCCGCCACGCGCCAGATGGTCGAGAAAATCCGCGAGGTCTACGAGCGCTACGGTTTCGAGCCGGTCGAAACCCCGGCGATGGAATACACCGACGCGCTCGGTAAATTCCTGCCCGATCAGGACCGGCCGAACGAGGGCGTGTTCTCATTCCAGGACGACGACGAGCAGTGGATCTCGCTGCGCTACGACCTGACCGCGCCGCTGGCGCGCTACGTCGCGGAAAACTTCGAGGCGCTGCCAAAACCCTATCGCAGCTACCGCGCCGGCTACGTCTACCGCAACGAAAAGCCCGGCCCCGGCCGCTTCCGCCAGTTCATGCAGTTCGACGCCGACACGGTGGGCTCCGCGTCGCCCGCGGCCGACGCCGAGATGTGCATGATGGCTGCGGACACGATGGAAGCGCTCGGCATTCCCCGCGGCAGTTATGTCGTGAAAGTCAACAACCGCAAGGTGCTCGATGGAGTGAGGGATGCGCTTGGCATTGCGGACGACGGACAATGGCTGACCGTCATGCGGGCTATCGATAAGCTGGATCGTCTCGGTACTTCCGGCGTCCAGCAACTGCTTGGTGACGGCCGCAAGGACGAATCCGGCGATTTCACCAGAGGTGCGGGTCTCAAGGCGGACGACATCGCGCTGGTCGTTGGCGCCATCGAACCGGGCGCGCAGATCGATGCGCGGCTGCGCGACAGCAAGATCGGACAGGAAGGCCGCGACGAACTTGAGGCGATAGGTAAACTTGTCGCCGCATCCGGCTATGGTTCGGATCAAATCGTCATCGATCCGTCCGTCGTGCGCGGCCTCGAGTACTACACCGGTCCCGTCTACGAGGTAGAACTCACGCTCGAAACCAAAGACGAAAAAGGCCGCCCCGTGCGCTTCGGCTCGGTCGGCGGCGGCGGGCGCTATGACGGCCTCGTCTCGCGCTTCCGCGGCGAGCCGGTGCCGGCGACGGGTTTTTCCATCGGCGTGTCGCGGCTGCAGGCGGCGCTGACGATGCTGGGCAAGCTAGATACGCGGGCGGAGTTCGGGCCCGTGGTCGTTACCGTGTTCGATCGCGACCGTGTCGCCGACTACCAGAAGATGGTCGCGCAACTGCGCAACGCCAACATCCGTGCCGAGCTTTATCTCGGCAATCCCAAGAACATGGGCAACCAGCTCAAATACGCCGATCGTCGCAACAGCCCTTGCGTGATCATCCAGGGCTCGGACGAGAAGGCGCGCGGCGAAATTCAGATCAAGGACCTGATCGACGGTGCGAAAGCGGCCGCGGCGATTGCTTCCAACCAGGAATGGCGCGAGACGCGTCCGGCGCAGTTCTCGTGTGCCGAAGGCGAGATCGTCGCCAAAGTGCGCGAAGTGCTGGCGCGCCATGACGTGAAGTGGGGTATTTGATTTCGTCATAGCGGGCTTGACCCGCGTATCCATCTTCAAAATGGTGGATTGCCGGGCGCAGACAAGTTTACGTAGTCTGCGCAGGCAGAATACTATGCCCGGCAATGACGATGTGAGCGAACAAGAACAAAGGGAGCAATACCAATGCCTGAGATCACCGTGAGCATGGCCTTCGGCCGCACCGACGAACAGAAGGCCGGCATGATGCGCGACATCACCCAGGCGCTGGTCAAGAACCTCGGCGTCGATGCCGACGCCGTCGTGATCCAGATCAACGAAGCGCCGCTCGCCCACAAGATGAAGGGCGGCAAGACTTTTGTGGAGCGCGCGGCGGCGGCCAAGAAGTAGCGGGCTCTCTCCACCGTCGTCCCGGCCTTGAGCCGGGACCCATAACCACCGATGTTAGTTATCGGCAAAGCTGGAGCTCCAGCTCGGCCTAACCACTTGCATTTGTGGTTATGGATCCCGGCGCAAAGGCCGGGACGACACCGCCCTCGCGGAAACATCCATGGACGCACGTGACTTCATCAAAATCGGCATGAGCGCCGAGCGGACGCTGGTCGTGCCGGCGGAGCGTACGGTCGGGCATTTCGTGCCCGGCATGCCGATGGTCTACGCGACGCCGATGATGATCCTGGAAATGGAGATGGCGTCCGGGGATGCCATCCGCGGTTCGCTGCAGCCGGGCTGGGTCACGGTCGGCACCGAAGTCGATATCCGCCATCTGGCGGCGGCGCTGGTCGGTGCAACGGTTCGCGCCACGGCAAGCGTGGTCGCGGTGGAGCGCCGCGTGATCCGCTTCGAGGTCGCAGCGTTCGAAGGCACGCGCAGGCTCGGCGAAGGCCGTCACGCCCGCGGGCTGATCAACGTCGAGAATTTCAACAAGAGGCTTGCGGGCAAGTAGCCGACAGCTGTTGTTCCCCGGTCGTCATGCGCGGGCTTGACCCGCGCATCCATCGAGACAAATCCTCTGGTTCATGGCCCGGCAATGACGGGTGGATGGACTGAACTTACTTTGCCAGTTCCTTCGAGCGCTTCGTCGCCGCTGCGATGGCGCGGATCATCAGCGGCTGCAGGCCGTCTTTAGCCATGAGCACTTCCAGCGCGGCGGCCGTAGTACCGCCGGGCGAGGTGACGTTCTGGCGCAGCGTTGCCGAAGCCAAGTCCGAGCGATGCAAGAGCTCGCCGGAGCCCGCAACGGTCTCGCGCGCGAGTTTGGTGGCGAGTTCGGCGGGCAGGCCGGCCTCGACGCCGGCGCGGGCGAGTTCTTCGGCGAGCAGGAAGACGTAGGCCGGGCCGGAGCCGGACACGGCGGTGACAGCGTCCATCAGGCTCTCATCGTCGACCCATTCGACCGAACCGGTGGCGCGCAACAGCGCGTCCGCCGTGGCGCGTTGCGCGGCGCTGACATTCTTTGCCGCCACCGCAACCGTGATGCCGCGGCCGATCGCGGCCGGCGTGTTCGGCATGGCACGAACCACCATGCCGCCGCAGACCTGCTCCAGCGCCGCGATGTTGGTGCCCGCCATGATTGAGACCACGAGCGTGAACGGTCCGACCAACGGCTTCAGCCCCGGTCCTGCCTCGCGGAACATCTGCGGCTTTACCGCCAGCACCAGCGTATCGGCCGTGCCGGCATCTTTCGGATTGAGGCGGATGCCTTTGGCGGCGAGCGCCTTGATTTCGGGCGACGGTTGCGGCTCGATCACGACGACGCGCGCCGGGTCGAGGCCGCCGGCCAGCCACCCGGTCAGCATCGCGCCGCCCATCTTGCCGGCGCCGGCCAGCGCGATGGTGCCGTGGAGGTGGGAGAGGGAGCTAATTGCTGTGACCGACGACGACATAGGAAATACTCTCTCGTCGTCCCTGCGAACGCAGGGACCCATAACCACAGCCGGTTTTAGTGAAGCGAGATAGGGGCGACAAGCAGTTTGCTTGGGCCCTGTGGTCACGGCGTATGGGTTACTGCGTTCGCAGGAACGACAGTGATTGTGTGGAGGCGACCGGGGCTGAAGGGAAGAACTACGCCTCGCCCTCGGTATCGAACATCGCCGCGCTCATGGCTTCCGACGCGGCTTTGCCGGCCCAGATCACGAACTGGAACGCGGGGTAGTAGCGCTCGCAGGCGTGGATGGCGCCGACCAGCATGGCCTCGCACTGGGCGGTCGAGGCGGTCAGTCCGCCCGGCAGCACCAGCGCCTGCCGGTACATGATCATGCCGGTGTGGGTCCAGATGTCGAAATGGCCGATCCATAATTGCTCGTTGACCGCCGCGATCAGCCGCTGCACCTCCGCGCGCCGCGCGGGCGGGATCTTCATGTCAAACGCGCAGGCCAGATGCAGCGCCTCGATCTCGGGCATCCAGGTGAAGGAGAGTTGATAGTCGGTCCAGTCGCCCTTGGAGACGATGGTGACTTCGTCCTCGCCGGAGCGCTCGAACGCCCAGTTGTTATCGGTAGCGATGTCCTCGACCACCCCTAGCGGGTTGATCGGGGATTCAATCATGCCTTCGAGGAGGGACATTCCGTCTCGACCTTGTTTCTTGGATTCTTCTGACACTCACGGGCGGCAGCGCGCTTTCACTCTGCGTCGCTGCCGATTGCAATTCCCGTTCGCTTGGTCTCCCGGGGCCTGCCGAGGCTCAAGTGATGTGATTTGCGGAATCTGCGCAACTCACCCCTGAGTCCGTCCACAGGCCAAAGCGCCGTCGTCCACAGTTGATCGCGGTTACAATCTTGATGAGAACAAACCGGAATCAGATTCCCAGATCAAGGAATCTTGCTGCCACAATGGTTAATGGGTGGTTAAGTTTCTTTGGGATGGCCTCGCTCTGGTCCAGCGAGGCACGTTATTCGGCCATGAATCGGCCTGCCGGACTCTGCTTCGGCGCTATCGTTCGCGCGCAACGAGCGGGCATGCCTCGATCGTGGTCCCAAGCCATGCACCCTCGATTTCGACGCAGGACTTCGACGCATCTACCTGGAGACCATACCGTTCGAGCAATTGCTCGCGGATCGGCTTGCCGCGCGTGTGCAGTTCCCACGCGCCGCCCGGCAGCGGATTCTTCAGCGCGGTGCGGATGCGGCGGTCGAACTCACCGTCCGGGACGATGGGCATCGCGATGTCGGCGATCTGGTAGAACCGCGACGCTGGCGGCAGCAGAGTGGTTACATAGGCCAGCGGCTTATCGAGAAGGAAATAGGCCGCGGGCTGTTCAAGCGGTTTTGCGATGGTTGGATTGTAGGGATTGGACCACGGGCGGCGGAACCAGTCTCCGGGCTGCGACCACAGCGCAATCAACACGGCGGTAGCGGCCATCACGGAATTTGCGCGCATCGCCGATGCGTGCGGCAGGCTTGCGTCGGGCCGGCCAGCCAGCGAGCGGGCGATCAGCAGCACGATCAGCGGTGCACACAGAAGCTCCAGAACGATGGCGTAGCGCTGAATCGCAAACAGGATGAGCCACATCGCGTAGGAGACGGTAAAGAAAAGCAGAAACTGAATGTCCCGCTGCGTGAAGATGGCCGCGCGGATGATGAGAGAGCGGCCGATGGCGAACAGGATCAACACCATCGCGACGGCAAATCGCGCATCGCGAAACGGATACTCCGAACTCCTGTTGTCGCCGAGCAGCCAGTAGAACGGATAGGCGAGAGCGTCGAGGTAGCCGCGCGGCGAGAATTGCCAGTCCATGATGTTCATCGGGACCAGTTCGGGCGACCGGAACACCGCGTTGAACAGCGGGAAAATCGGATTGCCCAGTTCACGCCAGAGCATCAGCCCCCACGCGCCGCCGGTCGCCAGCGCGCCGATCGCGCCGCCAACGCCGAGGCAGAGCGTTGCTGTCAGGGGACGGGTCGCGGCGAGAACCGCGGCCGCCGCACCGAGCGCATAAACGACATTGGTCAGCTTCAGTCCGACGGCGGCGCCAATCAAAAGCCCGGCGAGGACATAGCGTCCGTGACGCCCGTCCGCCGACAGGATCAGGATGCATCCCCCAACGATCGGAAGCGCGGTGAGAATATCCGAGAAGCTCGTTCCGACCTCCGACAGCGTCATCGGGCCGACGGCGGCAATCAGGATCGACGCGCCGATCGCCCATGAGGTCGCCGCATCTCTCAGCAAGGCGCGCGAGAGGAAGTAGATCAGCAACAGGTTGAGGCCATGCACTGCGCCGAGGATCATCAGGCCATAGGGCAGCGGCAGCAGGTGGCGGAGATAATAGACCGGAAAATAGACGGTGGGGTTGAAGTAGGTCTGAAAGCCGGCCGGCAGCGCATCGATGGCATAGCGGCCGTTGACCAGGGCCCAGACATTATACTCGTGGTAATTCTGCCAATCCCAGTTGACGTCCTCGCCGACGAACCAGGTGTAGAGCGCGCCCGCCAGCAGCGAGCCCAGGCCGATGACGATCGGCACCAGCGCTCTGGTCCGGAAAATCGACACGTGCCAGGCCCGCTTGGCGGGCCTTCCAGAAGCGGTGCCGGAAACTTCAGCCGCGAGTGTCACGCTTGCCCCATCTGCGTCGCCCGGGGCGCCCCGCGGCTGGACGATAGACACATCTAGGATGCCGGCTTTAAGGATCCGTAAAGATATCGCCGTGCGCCGATGCGTGACACCGCCGGCGCGGAGCATCACTTTTCGGCCCCCTCCGCGATCAGCCTGCCGATCTCAAGCCAATCTGGACGATAAATCACTGCGCTCTGAAAGTCTTTCGACTCCGGGTCGGGCAGATTGAGGCTGTCCCCACAGCGCTGGCTCGAACAACGGTTGCGCCAGCCACTTGAAAGATTGCGCTATGACTATTCTTGAAGACGTCTTGTCCACCGCTGCCGCGCCAATTGCATGGCGCCGAACCTCCATTTTTCTGGCGCGCACGCGCCGCCTTGTCGATCGCCTGGTGGCGGCCGCGATTGCGCGTCGCGAGCGTCACGCTACGCTTGCGGTGCTGCGCCATCTCAATGGCCGCGAATTGAAGGACTTCGGGCTTGACCGCTCGCAAATCGGCCCCGGCCTCGATCAGGCTGCGGAGGAAAGGGCGCGGATCCAGATCGGTGTCCGTGCGGCTGGTCTGCCGGCGAGAGCGGACCTCTAACAGGTAGGGGGCTGCTGCTCTGTTGCCGCGGCATGGGGACATGCCTTTTCCCCATGCCAAAGCCGCTTGCTCCAATGGCGGCGTTTGGTCATATTTCCGCACAGGTCGTCCATTCCGGGCGGCCGATGTTCTCAGGGCGGGGTGAAAGTCCCCACCGGCGGTAAGGGTGACGTAGCCCAAGCCCGCGAGCGCCTTCATCTCGCACGAGAAGAAGGGTCAGCAGATTCGGTGTGATTCCGAAGCCGACGGTCATAGTCCGGATGAAAGAGAACGGTTGCGGCGGCTCGCGCATCTGTGCGTGGGCTGACGTCGTTCCGTATGCCCTGATTCTGGTCCTGAAAGAGGAAAGCCATGAATCAGATGTTGCAAGAGCCTGAAGTCCAATCCCAAACCACCGAAGCCAATCACGTCCCTGACGTGCCCGAGCTGCCGCCGGCGCCTACATATCCGCGTTTCGTCAAGCCGCAGCGCGTCGCCTTCGTGCAATCGTCGTGGCATCGCGATGTGGTCGAGGAGTGCCGCATCGCCTTCCTCGAAGAGATCGAGGCGCGGCATATCTCGCGCGCGCAGGTCGATCTGTTCGAGGTGCCGGGTTCGTTCGAGATCCCGCTGCATGCGCAACTGCTGGCCAAGACGCGGCGCTACACCGCCATCGTGGCCGCCGGCCTCGTCGTCGACGGCGGCATCTACCGTCACGAATTCGTGGCCGATACCGTGATCAAGGCGCTGATGGACGTCCAGCTGAAGACCGAGGTGCCGATATTCTCGGCGGTGCTGACGCCGCAGCAGTTCCACGACAGCGCGGTGCATCACGATTTCTTCCGCAAGCATTTTGTCATCAAGGGCATCGAAGTCGCGGAAGCCTGCGCCAGCACGCTGCACAGCCTGGAGCGGCTGCGCGGCCAGGTGGCGGCGGGGATTGTCTAGCCATTCGCGGCGTTTACGCGCATCGCTTCTCGTTAAGAAAACGCGTCAAATAATGCGTAGCGTTTTCGAACGAAGCGGATCCCGGCTCGCGTCAGGGAAACGCGTCAACTAAAAATGAGACGGGAGCGGCCGATTGTCATTCCCGCCGCCGGACCTGTAAACTCGGCGGCGGGAGGAGGCCAGCCCGTGGAGACGGGCGGCCGAGGCGGTCATGTTCGAAGGACACGATCCTTATCTCGTCGCGCTCTCGGTGGCGATCGCGATCCTGGGAGGTTACACCGGCTTCGGCCTCACCGCGCGCATTCGCGGGACGCCGGACGCGAGCCATCGTGTGCTGCTCGCAGGCGCCGCGTTTTTTCTCGCCATCGGCATCTGGACCATGCATTTCGTCGGCATGCTGGCGGCGCCGTTGCCGGCCGGTACGGTCTATCTGGTCCTGCCCACCATCGTGTCGTTCCTGATTTGCGCGCTGGTCGTCGGCATTTCCCTGTTCTTCGTCAGCGTCGGTGAGCCGGCGGTTTCCCGCGTGGTGTCCTCGGCGGTGCTGCTCGGGGTCGGTATCGCCAGCATGCACTATGTCGGCATGCACGGGTTGTCCGGCAATTTCTCCATGACGCACGACGTCACCATGGTGCTGCTGTCGGTGCTGATTGCGATCGCCACGGCCTATGGCGGCCTGCGGGCGTTCCTGGCGCGGCAGGGCGGCGTGCAACTCGCGCTGAGTGCGGTCGCTTACGGCTTTGCGGTGTCGGGGATGCACTACACCGCGATGGCCGGCATGCACCTGGTTCCGCTGGCGCCGGGATCGCATCGTCACGTCGAAGGACTGGCCGCGTCGCCGCAAATTCTTTCGCTGGTCGTTGCGCTGCTCTGCTTCGTGATTGCCGCGGGCTTCCTGCTGTCGCTGGTGCCGGATCCCCGAAGGAAGATCGCGGCGTCGACGGGCCCGGTTGCCGCCATGCCCGGGGTGGTCCCCGGGACGGTCGCCCCCCCAGCCGCTGCGCTTTTCACGGATATCCCGTCGGCGGATCCCGGCTCGGCCACGGCCAGTCTGCGGCTTCGGCCGACGCCGCTCGGCGGTATTGGCCAGCCCCCCCGGCAGGCGCCCGCACCCCGAATGCCGGTCGAAGGTGCCGACGGCACCCACTTCATCGACACCGCTGACATCAGGAGCGTCCGGGCGGACGCCCACTACACCAAGGTGCATGACGGTATCCGGGAACGGATGTGCCCGTGGTCGATCTCGGAGGCCGAAGCCCAGCTCGATCCCGGACTGTTCCTCCGGGTGCACCGCAGCCACATCGTGGCGATGGCGCACGTGACCCTGGTTCGCAGAGAGGGCGACGGCGCGATCGTCGAACTCGACGGTCCGTCGCCACATCGCGTGCCGGTAAGCCGCGCCAGGATCGCCGAGGTGAAGGCCCGGCTTGGCTTGGTCAAGCGGCACGCCTCCTGACCGGGGCGGGCAAAGACTGAATTAGGTCAGTAAGGCTAACGCATTTCGTGCGCCTTTGTCCGCATTTCGTGCGCTTTTCCGGCACTTGTGCCGACGCGATTGCGCTTTAGAACGCCTCCAATCAACTTCGCCTCCAACGTCCGCAAAGGACGAATGGAGGAAACGCATGATTCCAGGGCCGTTCAATTATCACCGGCCGGCGACGCTGGCCGACGCCGTGAACCTGCTCTCGACGCTCGGCGATGAGGCCCGCCCGCTGGCCGGGGGCCACAGCCTGGTTCCGATGATGAAGCTCAGGCTCGCGAGCCCCGAGCACCTGATCGATCTGCATGGCGTCGCGGGCCTCAAGGGCATCCGCCGCGACGGCGACAGAATCGTCATCGGCGCGATGACCACCCAGCACGAACTGCTGGCGTCCGAGGACATCGGCAAGTCCCTGCCCATCCTGCATGAAACCGCGCTACTGATCGCCGATCCCCAGGTCCGCTACCGAGGCACCATCGGCGGCAACGTCGCCAATGGCGATCCCGGCAACGACATGCCGGCGCTGATGATGACGCTTGGCGCAAGCTACCGGCTCGAAGGCAAGTCGGGCGCCCGCGACGTCGCGGCAACCGAGTTCTACCAGGGCGCCTATTTCACCGCGCTCGAACCCGGCGAGATCCTGACCGCGGTCTCGATTCCTGTAGCCGCCGCCGGTCACGGCTACGCCTACGAGAAACTCAAGCGCAAGGTCGGCGATTACGCCACCGCGGCTGCAGCCGTCGTGCTGACGATGGCAGGCGGCAAGGTCGCCACCTGCAAGATCGGGCTAACGAACCTTTCGGAAACACCACTGCTGGCCGAGGACGCCGCCAAGGCCGTGATCGGCACCAGCCTCGATCCGGCCACGCTGAAGAAGGCGGCTGCGGCTGCGGAAGCCATCATGTCGCCGGCGGCGGATGCGCGTGGGCCCGTCGAATATCGCAAACATGTCGGCGGCATCATGGTCGCGCGCGCACTGCAGCGCGCCGCCAGCCGCGCTGCTTAAGGAGGGACAAATGGCCAAAACTCACGTCACCATGAAGGTGAACGGCGCCGAGGTCGAAGGCCTCGTCGAACCGCGCACGCTGCTGGTGCACTTCATCCGCGAGAACCTCTCGCTCACCGGCACCCATATAGGTTGCGAGACCACCCATTGCGGCGCCTGCACCATCGATATCGACGGCATGTCGGTGAAGTCCTGCACCATGTTCGCGGTGCAGGCGGAAGGTTCCGACATCACCACCATTGAGGGCGTGGCCAATGCCGACGGTTCGCTGTCTGCGCTGCAGGAAGGCTTTCGCATGATGCATGGTTTGCAATGCGGCTTCTGCACGCCTGGCATGATTTTACGCGCGCAGCGGCTGCTGAAGGAAAATCCGTCGCCGACCGAGGAAGAAATCCGGATGGGCATTTCCGGCAATTTCTGCCGCTGCACCGGCTATCAGAACATCGTCAAGGCCATTCAATATGCCGCCGCCAAGATCAACGGCGTTGAATTCCAGGAGGCTGCGGAATGAACGACATGACTCCCACGCGGGAACAACGCGAAGCCAAGCTCGAAGGCATGGGCTGCAAGCGCAAGCGGGTGGAGGACATCCGTTTCACGCAAGGTAGGGGCAACTATGTCGACGACCTTAAGCTGCCGGGCATGCTGCACGGCGATTTCGTCCGCTCGCCGCATGCGCATGCGCGCGTCAAGAAGATCGACGACACCGAGGCGCTGAAGGTGCCGGGCGTGCTGGCGGTGATCACCGCCGAGACGCTGAAGACGGTCAACCTCGCCTGGATGCCGACGCTCGCTGGCGACGTGCAGATGGTGCTGGCCGACGGCAAGGTGCTGTTCCAGAACCAGGAGGTCGCCTTCGTGGTCGCGACCGACCGCTACGCGGCCGACGACGGCATCAACAAGGTGGTGGTCGAATACGAGCCGCTCCCGGTCGTGATCGATCCGTTCAAGGCGATGGACAAGGATGCGCCCGTGCTGCGCGAGGACCTCGCCGGCAAGACCACGGGTGCGCATGGTCCGCGCAAGCACCACAACCACGTCTTCGAGTGGACGGTCGGCGACAAGGACCTGACCGACGCCGCGTTCAAGAAGGCGGATGTGACGATCAAGGAGATGCTCTCCTACCATCGCACCCATCCGTCGCCGCTGGAGACCTGCCAGTGCGTCTGCTCGTTCGACAAGATCAAGGGCGAGCTGTCGATCTGGGGTACCTTCCAGGCCCCGCATGTGATCCGCACCGTCGTGGCGCTGATCGCGAAAATTCCGGAGCACAAGATCCATGTGATCTCGCCGGATATCGGCGGCGGGTTTGGTAACAAGGTCGGCGCCTATCCCGGTTATATCTGCGCAGCGGTGGCTTCGATCGTCACCGGCAAGCCGGTGAAATGGGTCGAGGACCGCATCGAGAACCTGACGGCGACCTCGTTCGCGCGCGATTACCACATGACGACGGAGATCGCCGCAACGAAAGAGGGCAAGGTGACGGGTCTGCGCGTGCACGTGCTGGCCGATCACGGCGCGTTCGATGCCTGCGCCGATCCGTCGAAATGGCCGGCCGGCTTCTTCAACATCGTCACGGGATCGTATGATTTCCCGACCGCGCATCTAGCGGTCGACGGCATCTACACCAACAAGGCGCCGGGCGGCGTTGCCTATCGATGCTCGTTCCGGGTTACCGAAGCGGCGTACTGCATCGAGCGCGGCATGGACATTCTGGCGCAGAAACTCAAGATGGATCCGGCCGAACTGCGCCTGAAGAACTTCATCAAGGCAGAGCAGTTCCCGTATCATTCGGCGCTGGGCTGGGAGTACGATTCCGGCGACTACCACACAGCCATGCGCAAGATGATGGAGACGGTCGACTATGCCGGCCTGCGCAAGGAGCAAGCGGCGCAGCGCGAGGCGTTCAAGCGCGGCGAGACCCGCGAGATCATGGGCCTCGGCGTCTCGTTCTTCACCGAGATCGTCGGCGCCGGCCCGTCGAAGAATTGCGATATCCTCGGCATTGCGATGTTCGACTCGTGCGAAATCCGCATGCACCCGACCGGTGCGGGCATTGCCCGCGTCGGTTCCAAGAGCCAGGGCCAGGGCCACGAGACGACCTGGGCCCAGATCATCGCCACCGAGATCGGCATTCCCGCCGACGATATCATGGTGGAGGAGGGCAACACCGATACCGCGCCTTACGGGCTCGGCACCTACGGTTCGCGTTCGACGCCGGTGGCGGGCGCGGCGATTGCCATGGCGGCGCGAAAGATCAAGGCCAAGGCGCAGATGATCGCGGCCTACAAGCTCGAGGTCCACGAAGACGACCTCGAATGGGATATCGACGGTTTTCGCGTGAAAGGCTTGCCTGAGAAAACCATGTCGATGAAGGATATTTGCTGGGCGGCCTACAATTCGGTGCCGCCCGGTATGGAGCCGGGGCTGGAGGCGGTGAGCTATTACGATCCGCCCAACATGACCTATCCGTTCGGCGCCTATATCTGTGTGATGAACATCGACGTCGATACCGGGGTCTACAAGGTCAGGCGCTTCTACGCGCTCGACGATTGCGGCACCCGCATCAACCCGATGATCATCGAGGGGCAGGTGCATGGCGGATTGACCGAAGCCTTCGCCATCGCGATGGGTCAGGAGATCCGCTACGATCCCGAAGGCAATGTTGTCACCGGCTCGTTCATGGATTTCTTCATGCCGACCGCCGTCGAGACGCCGCATTGGGAAACCGACTTCACCGTGACGCCGTCGCCGCATCACCCGATCGGCGCCAAGGGTGTCGGCGAAAGCCCGAATGTCGGCGGCGTGCCGGCGTTCTCCAACGCCGTCAATGATGCGTTCTCGTTCCTGGGGAGTACGCACATCCAGATGCCGCATGATTACTGGCGCAACTGGAAGGCGGCGAAGGATCTGGGAGTGGTGGCTTAGTGGTTGAACAGTCGTCATTCCGGGGCGGCTCGAAGAGGCGAACCCGGAATCTCGAGATTCCGGGTCTGGTCCTTCGGACCATCCCGGAATGACGGGAACTTGAACATGAGAAATCGCGAAGAGATCGCGCAAGCTTTGGCCGCCTCGGGTTATATCGCCGACGGCGAACTCGCGACCGCGATCTCGCTGATGCAATTGCTGCGGCGTCCTCTGTTGCTGGAAGGCGAGGCTGGCGTCGGCAAGACCGAAGTGGCAAAGGCGCTCGCATCAGTACACGCGACCGAACTGATCCGCCTGCAATGCTACGAGGGCCTCGACCAATCGGCCGCGCTGTACGAATGGAACTACCAGCGCCAGTTGCTGTCGATTCAGGCGCATCGCGGCGATAACCCTGACGATGTCGAACATCAGATCTTCTCAGAGAAGTACCTGCTGGAGCGGCCGTTGCTGGCGGCGATCCGCCGCGACCAGCCGCCGGTGCTGCTGATCGACGAGATCGACCGCGCCGATGACGAGTTCGAGGCGTTTTTGCTCGAACTGTTGTCCGATTTCCAGGTTTCG
>LNFM01006984.1_pt1 | contig 54612 bp, 48 predicted proteins | sample 596031 | NCBI WGS metagenome assembly LNFM01 (sample SAMN04254537, study PRJNA301005) | activated carbon metagenome | isolation source: dual media filters at the Ann Arbor, Michigan drinking water treatment plant | place: USA: Ann Arbor
CAGAACTACCGCTGCACCAGCCGCATCCTGCGCTGCGCCAACACCCTGATCGCGAAGAACCCGCACGCCCACCTCAAGCAGCTCTGGAGCCAGCACGGCGACGGCGAGCCGGTGCGCGTGTGGGCCTGCACCAACAACGAGCACGAGGCCGAGCGCGTCGCCGCCGAGATCCACTACCTGCACCAGGGCAAGGAAATCCCCTGGGGCGAGATGGCGATCCTGTTCCGGGGCAACCACCAGTCGCGGCCGCTGGAAAAGGCGCTGCAGCTGCTGCGCATCCCCTACCACCTCACCGGCGGCACCAAGTTCCTCGACCGCGCCGAGGTGAAGGACGCGCTGTGCTGGCTGCAGGTGCTGGCCAACCCCGACAACGACGCCGCCTTCCTGCGCGCGATCGCCGCGCCCAAGCGCGAGGTCGGCGCCACGACGCTGGAGAAACTGTCCGCGATGGCGCAGCAGGCCGGCCTGCCGATGTCGGTGGCGGCGGGCCAGGTCGGCTTCCTGAAGCAGCTGACCCCGCGTGCGGCCGCCGGCCTGGACGAATTCAGCCGCATCGTCGACAGGCTCCGCGACGCCGCCGAGAAAGTGACGCCCGCCGAGCTGGTGCCGATGCTCGCCGAGCAAAGCGGCCTGTTGGCGATGGTGCGCAGCCAGTGCAAGGACGAAGCCAGCTTCCTGCGCCGCAAGGCCAACCTCGAGGAACTGGCCTCGTGGTTCGAAGGCGCCCGCGGCGGCGGCCCCGGCGAGCTGGCCGCGCAGCTGGCCCTGCTCTCGAACGCCGACCGCGGCGAGCCCGGCAACGCCGTGCGCCTGATGAGCCTGCACGCGGCCAAGGGCCTGGAGTTCCGCGCCGTGTTCGTGGTCGGCTGCGAGGACGGCAACCTGCCGCACGAGGCCAGCCTCGAGGAAAACCGGCTCGAGGAAGAGCGCCGCCTGATGTACGTGGGCATCACCCGCGCGAAGGAGCGGCTCTATCTGTCGCACAGCGCCGAGATCAAGCGCTGGGGCAGCGTCGACCACCTGCTGCCCAGCCGCTTCCTCGACGAACTTCCGCCGGGCGACCTGCTGCGCGACGGCACCGACCCGGAGCGCGAAACCGCCGAGAAGAAGCAGCGCGGCCGCGCCCACATGGACGCGATTGCCGCCCTGTTCGGCGACGGCTGAGGGCGGTAGACGGGAAATGGAGATAGGAAATAGTGAATAGGAGGTAGGAGGTAGTGAAAAGCGGGCGGTGGTGCTGCCTCACTGCTTTACGGCTTGTCAGCTGCTCTTCACTACCTCCTACCTCCTATTCACTATTTCCTATTCCCCCTGTCATGACCCCACCACCGGACCCCGGTAAACTCCGCGCCATCACGAACGGACGCCAGACCATGACCTTCACCAAGACCCTCGCCGTCTCCGCCCTCGCGCTCGCCCTGGCCGCCTGCCAGGCGGTGCCCACGCGCGAGGCGCCCGTCGCCGCGCCGGCCGAGCCTGCGCCGACCGCGCAGCTGGCCCCCGCCGCCGGCCCGGGCCACAACGACAACCTCAACGCCGTCGCCTGGGTGCAAGCTTCGCTGGAATACCGCCTGCTGGCCGGCCAGACCTTCCGCAGCGCGCTCTACCAGCTCGACCGTGCGCTGAAGACCCCGGACTGGGACGCCCTGACCCCGGACGAGCGCCTGGCCCCCGCGGCCGGCCTGCCGCCGGCGGTGATCGTGGACATCGACGAGACCGTGCTCGACAACTCGCCCTACCAGGCCCGCCTGGTCCGCGACGGCGCCTTCTACGACGAAGTGACCTGGGACGCCTGGGTCCGCGAGGAAAAGGCCAAGCCGGTCCCGGGCGCGCTTGAGTTCGCGCAGGCCGCGGCCGCCCGCGGCGTCACCGTGTTCTACCTCAGCAACCGCGCGGCCCACCTCGAGGAGCCGACCCTGGCCAACCTTCGCGAGCTCGGCTTCCCGATCCAGTCCGGCGACCAGTTCCTGGGCCTGGGCTTCTTCGTCGACGACTGCGAGCAGGAAGGCTCGGAGAAGGGCTGCCGCCGCAAGCACGTCTCGAAGACCCACCGGGTGCTGATGCAGTTCGGCGACCAGATCGGCGACATGGTCACCATCTCGGCCAACACCCCGGCCGGCCGCGAGCAGGCCATGGCGCCCTACGCAGGCTGGATCGGCGAGCGCTGGTTCGTGCTTCCCAACCCGACCTACGGCAGCTGGGAACCGGCGCTGTTCAACAACGCCTGGACCCTGCCCGAGGCCGAGCGCCGCCAGATGAAGCTCGACGCCCTGGACTACGCCGAGTAAGCCGGGCGCCATGATCCCCGTCCGCGATCGCCTGATCTTCGCCCTCGACGTTTCCACCGCCGCCGAGGCCCGCGCCTGGGTCGACCGACTGGGCGACAGCGTGTCCTTCTACAAGATCGGCATGGAGCTGCTGACCAGCGGCGACTACTTCCGGGTGCTGGAGGAGCTGGCGGGGCGGGGCAAGCAGGTGTTCGTGGACCTGAAGTTCCACGACGTGCCGGCCACCGTCGGCGCCACGATCAAGGGACTGGCCCGCTACCCGGTTTCGTTTTGCACCATCCATGGCCAACATGACGGCATGATGCGCGCCGCTTCGCAGGAGAAGGGCGCCATCAAGCTGCTGGCGGTGACCGTGCTGACCTCGATGGATCGCAACGATCTTCGCCAATTGGGCATCGATCGTGAGCCCTCCGAAGTGGTGCTCGAGCGCGCCGCCGCCGCCCGCGCCGCCGGCTGCGACGGCGTCATCGCCTCCGGCCAGGAGGCCGCCGCCCTGCGCCGGGCCAACGGCCCGGGCTTCCTGATCGTCTGCCCTGGCATCCGCCCGGCGGGCCCGGCCGGCGACGACCAGAAGCGCACGGTGGACGTCCCGCAGGCCTTCGCGGCCGGGGCCGACCACATCGTGGTGGGTCGCCCGATCCGCCAGGCCGCCGACCCGGCGGCCGCCGCCGAGGCCATCCAGGTCCAGATCGCCCGGGCCTTCGCGGCCTGAAGCCGGGCTGGCCGGGAAACCGGCCCGATCCCGGGCCCGGGGCCCCGATCTGCTAGATTCAGCCCCCCGGACACCACTGCCAGCCGCCCCTCGCATGACGCCAAGACTGCCCCTGCGGGCCCTGCTCGCCCTGCTGCTGCTCACCCTGGTGCTCGCCGCCTGCAAGCGCGAGACCCCGGCCGACGAAGCGCGCGCGCCCGGCGACCCGGTCGAGGCCGTCGAGTCCATGGCCGCCGCGCTGCGCCAGAACGACCTGGTGCGCTACAGCCACCTGAGCCTGCCGCCGGACCTGCACGCCCGCAGCGCCGCCCTCTGGGACCGTCGCGCCGCCGAGGCCGCGCCGGCCTCGGACGAGGACGCCGAGAAGTACGACCGCCTGATGGCCCGCCTGCTGGCCCCCGGCGCCGAGGAAGACCTGGCCCGCGACCTGGACCAGCAGCTGGCCCGGCTCGAGCAGGAGATCGGCGGCCAGTGGCCGCTGATGCAGGCCACCGCCACCATCTTCCTGACGGCCGCCATCCAGGCCAACACCGAGCTCAACGAGGACGAGAAAGCGCACGGCACCGACGTCGCCACCCAGCTGATCGACTGGGCCGACCCGGCCCTGTTCACCGACCGCGAGCGCGGCCGCCAGGCCATCGCCGTCGCCGTCGACACCGCCCGCGAACTGCAGCTGCCGACCCTGGCCGAGGTCCGTGCCCTCACCCACGGCCCGGCCATGGAAAAGGCCGGCATCGCCCTGGCCGGCACCAAGTCGATCCTGCGCGTCTACGGCCTGGACCCGGACGCGATGCTGGACGGCGTCCGCGCCGAGCTGGTGGCCGCCGAGGGCGACACCGCCACCGTGAAGGTCAGCTACCCGCTGCAGGGCAAGACCGTGGCCTTCGAGATGGAGATGCTCCGCCGCGACGGCGCCTGGTACGGCGCCAACGCCATCCGCGACGCCGAGGCCGAGCTGGCCGAGGCGGAGGCCGAAGTCGCTGGCGCAGCCGCGCCGGCCACCGACGGCGACGGCACCGCCCGCTGAGCCCCGGACCGCCCATGGATGCCACACCCTCCCCGGCCGCCCCGCCGCCGCGCCCGACCGCGAAGCCGCCCCTGTGGGCGCGCTTCATTGAAAAGCTGCTGCAGCCCTGGATCGAGATCCACCGCGAGCCGGCCACGCCGCCCTTCGACCTCGACCGCCCGATCTGCTACGTCATCGAGACCTACGGGCTGTCGAACACCCTGATCCTGGACCGTGCCTGCCGCGAAGCCGGCCTGCCCTCGCCGCTGGCCGCGCTGCCGGGCGACCCGCTCGGCCGCAAGCGCGCCTACGTGGCGCTGTCGCGCCGGCGCGCCGGCCTGTTCGGGCGGCCCAAGAACCGCAGCCACTCCGACGCGCTCTCGCGACTGCTGATGGCGCACCGCCTGTACCCGGACCAGGACGTGCAGCTGGTGCCGGTGTCGATCTTCGTCGGCCGGGCCCCGGCGCGGCAGTCGGGCTGGTTCTCGGTGCTGTTCTCGGAGAACTGGGCCCTGGTCGGCCGCTTCCGCCGCCTGCTGGCGATCCTGCTCAACGGCCGCGACACCGTGGTGCAATTCTCGCCCGGCGTGCGTGTCTGGGAAATCCTGGGCGAAGAGCTGCCGCACGAACGCCAGGTGCGCAAGGTCAGCCGCGTGCTGCGTGCCCACTTCCGCCGCATCAAGACCGCGGTCATCGGCCCCGACCTGTCCACCCGCCGCCTGCTGGTGGACCGGGTGCTGGACGCCGAGCCAGTGCGCAAGTCGATCACCGACCAGGCCCGCAAGGACGGCACCGAATACCTCGAGGCCTGGAAGAAGGCGCACCGCTTCGCCTGGGAAATCGCCGCCGACTATTCCAACCCGGTGGTGCGCTCGGCCTCGTTCGCGCTCACCGGCTTCTGGAACCGCATCTACGACGGCGTCAACGTCAACCACCTCGACACGCTCAAGCAGGTCGCGCCCGGGCACGAAGTGGTCTACGTGCCCTGCCACCGCAGCCACATGGACTACCTGCTGCTGAGCTACCTGCTGTACACGCGCGGCATCGTGCCGCCGCACATCGTGGCCGGCATCAACCTCAACATGCCGGTGATCGGGCCGATCCTGCGCCGTGGCGGCGCCTTCTTCATCCGCCGCTCGATCAAGGGCAACGCGCTCTACGCGGCGGTGCTGGGCGAGTACGTGGCGCAGCTGGTCGGCGAAGGCTTCTCGCTCGAATACTTCATCGAGGGCGGGCGCTCGCGCACCGGCCGCCTGCTGCAGCCCAAGGGCGGCATGATCGTGATGACCATCAAGGCCTTCCTGCGCGCGCCGCGGCGGCCGGTGGTGTTCCAGCCGGTGTACATCGGCTACGAGAAGCTGATCGAAGGCAAGAGCTACCTCGACGAGCTGACCGGCCAGCCCAAGGAAAAGGAAACCATCTGGGCGCTGGTCAAGGCCGGCGCCGGCATCCTGCGCCAGCACTATGGCAAGGTCGCGGTGAACTTCGGCGAGCCGATCTTCCTGGACGACGTGCTGGCCCGGCACGCACCGGACTGGCGCGAGCGCAACGCCGACCCCGAAGACAAGCCCACCTGGATCAACCCGGCCGTGGCCGAGCTGGCCCAGCAGATCCAGGTCAACATCAACCGCGCCGCCGACGTGAACCCGGTGAACCTGCTGGCCCTGGCCCTGCTGGCCACGCCCAAGCACGCGATGTCCGAGGCTGACCTGCTGGCGCAGCTGGCGCTGTCGAAGAAGCTGCTGGCGAAGCTGCCGTATTCCGACCGCGTCACCGTCACCGCGATGGAGCCGGCCGAGATGATCGCCTACGGCCAGAAGATCGGCGTGCTGACCCGCACCGTGCACCCGCTGGGCGACGTGATCAGCATCGAGGGCGAGACGGCGGTGCTGCAGAGCTACTTCCGCAACAACGTGCTGCACCTGTTCGCGGCCGCGAGCTGGGTGGCGCTGTGCTTCCAGAACAACCGCCGCATGAGCCGCGCCGGCCTGCTGCGGCTGGGGCGCACCATCTATCCCTTCGTGCAGGACGAGCTGTTCCTGCCGTGGACGCCGGAGGAGTTCGCCGAGCGCCTGGACGCCACGCTGGACCTGTTCGTGGCCGAAGGCCTGCTCAGCGTCGCCAGCGAGGACGAGGGCGGCTACCTCACGCGTGGCCCGGGGCAGACCGACGAGGTCTTCCGCCTGCGCGTGATCTCGCACAGCCTGCAGCAGGCGTTCGAGCGCTACTTCATCGCCATCACCACGCTGGTGAAGAACGGGCCGCGCACGCTCAGCGCGGGCGAGCTCGAGACCCTGTGCCAGCTGACCGCCCAGCGCCTGAGCCTGCTGTACGCGCCGGCCGCGCCGGAGTTCTTCGACAAGTCGCTGTTCCGAGGCTTCATCCAGAAGCTGCGCGAACTGAAGCTGGTGTGGATCTGCCCGGACGGCAAGCTCGACTTCGACGAGCAGATGATGGTCTGGGAGAAGGACGCCAAGGTGGTGCTGGGCCGCGACCTGCGCCACACCATTTCCAAGCTTTCGCCCGAGGCGGTGAGCCGCGCGACCAGCACCCAGGTGGCGCTGCCGGCGAAAACGGGCTCGACCGAGGCCTGAGCCCGCGGCTCAGGCGTCGAGGTCGGGGATCAGCCGGCTTTCGAGCGCGGCGATCATGTCCTTGATCTTGAGCTTGCGCTTCTTCAGGCGCTTGATGGCGAGCTCGTCGGCCTCGATGCTGGCGGCGAGCCGGCCGATCACCTCGTCGAGGTCGCGGTGCTCGACCTTCAGTTCGACCAGCTGCGCGGCAATCCTGGCAAGGTCTTCGTCGGCCATCGGCGTCTCCGGTTGCCCCAAAGCTTACCCCTTCCATAGGTAAAATGGCCGCCATGACGCTGCCCCTCCACGACCCGATCCCCCGCAAGGCCAGCCACGAGCGCCACAAGCTGGCCAAGCGGCTGCGCCGCCAGGTGGGCCAGGCCATCGCCGACTACGGGATGATCGAGGAGGGCGACAAGGTGATGGTGTGCCTGTCGGGCGGCAAGGACAGCTACACCATGCTCGATGTCCTGCTGCAGCTGCAGAAGAAGGCGCCCGTGCGCTTCGAACTGGTGGCGGTGAACCTCGACCAGAAGCAGCCCGGCTTCCCGGAACACGTGCTGCCCGACTACCTGCGCTCGATCGGCGTGCCCTTCACCATCATCGAGCAGGACACCTACTCGGTGGTCAAGCGCGTGGTGCCGGAAGGCAAGACCATGTGCTCGCTGTGCTCGCGCCTGCGCCGCGGCGCGCTGTACCGGCACGCCAAGGAAAATGGCTTCACCAAGATCGCGCTCGGCCACCACCGCGACGACCTGGTGGCCACGTTCTTCATGAACCTGTTCCACCACGCCAAGCTGGCCTCGATGCCGCCGAAGCTGGCCAGCGATGACGGCGAACACGTGGTGATCCGCCCGCTGATCACCTGCCGCGAAGCCGACCTGGTCGACTACGCCGACTGGAAGCAGTTCCCCATCATCCCCTGCACCCTGTGCGGCTCGCAGGAGAACCTGCAGCGCAAGCAGGTAGGAAGAATGCTGGCCGCGTGGGAGAAGGAAAGCCCGGGCCGCATCGAAACCATCGCCAAGGCCCTGGCCGACGTGCGACCCTCGCAGCTGGCCGACGCCAGCCTGTTCGACTTCGCCGCCCTCGGCCGCCACACCGACGCGCCGCTCCCCGACGCCCACGCCTGGCTGGCCGGCGACCCCGATCCTTCTGCACTGGAAACTTGATGTTCTTTCGCAACCTGACGTTTTTCCGCTTCCCCACCACCGTCGCCAAGTCCCTCGCCGAACTCGATGCCCGCCTGGAGGAATGCCGGCTCAAGCCGGTCGGTCCGTCCGAGCTGATGTCGCGCGGCTTCATCCCGCCCTTCGGCCGTGACGCCGAGGCCATGAGCCACCGCGTTGGCGACGCGATCTGGATCACCCTCGGCGGCGAAGACCGTTTGCTGCCCGGTGCCGTCGTCAACGACGAGCTCGGCAAGCGCATCGCCGCGATGGAGGAGAAGGAAGGCCGCAAGCTCGGCGGTCGCGCCCGCAAGCGGCTCAAGGAAGACCTGGTGATGGAGCTGCTGCCGCGCGCCTTCGTGCGGCCGGTGCAGACCAACGCCACCCTCGACCTGCAGCACGGCTTCATCGCCGTCGACGCCAGCTCGAAGAAGTCGGCCGAGTCGGTGGTGTCCGAGCTGCGCCACGCACTCGGCAGCTTCCCGGCGCTGCCGCTGAACGCGGAAGTCTCGGCGCGCGCGGTGCTTACCGGCTGGATCGCCGGCGAGCCGCTGCCGGCCGGCCTGGTGCTGGGCGACGAGTGCGAGCTCAAGGACCCCATCGATGGCGGCGCGGTGGTGAAGTGCCAGCGCCAGGAGCTGCTCTGCGACGAGATCAAGAAACACCTCGAGTCCGGCAAGCAGGTCAGCAAGCTGGCCCTGGTGCTCGATGACCACGTCAGCTTCGTGCTCGGCGAAGACCTGGTGGTGCGCAAGCTCAAGTTCCTCGACGGCGTGGTCGACCAGCTCGAAGGCACCGAACGCGACGGCCTGCACGCCGAACTCGACGCCCGCTACGCGCTGATGGCCGGCGAACTCAAGCGCCTGTTCGCCGTGCTCGAACCCGCCCTCAAGCTCAGCCCCGCCGAAGCCTGAGCCACGCCCCTGTAGGAGGGACTTCCGGCTAAAGTCTGGACATGTTCCTCAAGCTCACCCGCCCCGCCCCGCCTGCCGTCGAGCTGCGCCCGCTCGCGCTGGCTGACGGTCGCACGGTGGACGTGCGCTGGGTCCGCGACCCGCGTGCGCGCCGGCTCCGGCTGATCGTCACCGAGAAGGGCGCGCGACTCACGCTGCCGCGCGGTGTTTCCGAGCGCCTGGCCGTGGCTTTCCTGGACGAACACCGCGATTGGCTGGCCGACCAATTGGCGCGCCAGCCGGCGCTGGCCGAAGCGCCGCTGGTGCGCGGCGGCACCGACGCCCTGCCCCTGCGCGGCGAAGACGTGCCCGTGCAGTGGCGCGAAGGCCGCTACGTCCGCGCCAGCCTGGAGGACGACGGCATCGTGCTGCAGCTGCCCGAGCGCGCCAGCGACGCGCAGCTCAAGGCCGGCCTGCGCGACTTCTACCAGCAGCAGGCGCGCCAGGACCTGGGCGCCTGGCTGCCGCGCTACCTGCCCGGCCTGCCGCGCGCGCCGCGCCAGTTCACGCTGCGGCCGCTGTCCTCGCTGTGGGGGTCGCTCAGCCCCAGCGACGAGCTCAAGCTCGACCTGAGCCTGGTGCTGGGCCGGCCATCCGCGTTCGAGTACGTGCTGGTGCACGAGCTCTGCCATCTGGTCCACGCCAACCATTCCCGCGCCTTCTGGCGCGAGGTCGAAGCCCGCTGGCCCGGCTGGCGGGAAGCGCGCGACTACCTGCGCGGCGACGGCTTGGCCTTGAAGGGGCGGCTTGCGCGTTTGATTCGCTGAAGGGCCCCCCGCGCGGGACCCGTCTGGTCAGGAGCCCACGATGCTCACCCCTCGCACCTTGCTGTCCATCGCCCTGCTCGCCCTGCTGGTGTCGGCCTGCGGAAATTCCGAAGAGGCCGCGTCCGAGGCACTGGCCGAGCAGGCCCTGGAGGCCAGCACCGGCGCGCAGGTCGACATCGAGGACGAGGACGGCGTGCATCGCGTCACCGCCCGCACCGAACAGGGCGAGCTGGTCCACAGCAGCGGCGAGAACGTCCCGCTGCCCGACGGTTTCCCGGGCGACGTCACGCTCCCCGCCAGCTACCAGGTCGTCTCGGTGATGACGATGGGCCCGGCGACCTCGGTGGTGCTGCGCAGCCCGGAACCCGCCTCGGAAATTTTCTCGCAGATACGCCGCGGCCAGTCGGGCGCGGGCTGGAAGGAAACGATGTCCATGCAGGGCGCCGACGGCTCGATGCTGGGCTTCGAGAAGGACGGCCGCAGCCTGCTGGTGAACCTGCGCGACGACCTCGACGGCCAGTCAGTGGTGTCGCTGAGCCTGCAGGCGGCCAACTAGCCCGCCAGGAACGCCCGCAGCGGCCCGGCCACCCGCGCCGCCTGCTCCATGTGCAGGTGGTGCCCGCCCGGGATCACCTCGAGCCGGCCGTCGGCCAGGCAGGCCAGGCGCTGGCTGCGCACCTCGGGGCTGAAGTAGGGCGGCGACGGATCGGCCGCCACCACCAGCACCGGCGCCTCGATCGCACGCAGCATCGCCTGCACCGTTTCCTCGGTCAGGCGCAGCTGGCTCGGCAGCGTGAGCCGCGGATCGCTGCGCCAGGCGTGGCCACCCTCGACCCGGCGCAGGTTGCGTTCGACGATCAGGCGTGCGGCCTCGGGCGTCATGCGGCTGGCCGCGAGGCGGGCCGCTACGGCGGTGTCGACGTCGGGGATGACGCGCGGCGCCCGCGCCGCCAGCGCGCGGCGCGCCGCCACGGCATCGCGCAGGCGGGTGCCGGCCGCGGCCGGGTCGCCGGCCACCGGGCCCAAGGCTTCGACCAGGGCCAGGCGCCGCACCCGCGCCGGCGCCGCCGCGGCGACCGCGCAGGCGATCGCTCCGCCCATCGAATGGCCGAGCAGGTCGGCGCGGTCCCAGCCCAGCCCGTCGAGCGCATCGAGCACGTCGTGGATCCAGTCGGCGAAGGCGTAATCGTGCCCCGGCGCGCGGTGTGCCGACGCGCCGTGCCCCGGCAGGTCCAGCGCCACCAGGTCGAAGTCGGCGAGCTCCGGCGCCAGCGGCAGGAAACTGGCGGCGTTGTCGAGCCAGCCGTGCAGGCACAGCAGGCGGGGGCCGCCGGCGGTGCCACCGCGCAGCGCAGCCAGCTCGCCGCGTGGTGACTCGAGCCGGATCTCGCGCAGGCCCGCGCCTGGCATCAGTGCGGCCAGCCCTGCAGGTGGCGGCGGGCCAGCGCGGCCAGGGCGGCGACGTGGCCGGGCTCTTCGTTCAGGGCGCTGATGTAGCGCAGCTGCCTGCCACCGGCGTGCCGGAAGACCTCGTCGTTCTCGACCGCGATTTCCTCCAGCGTTTCCAGGCAGTCGGCGGCGAAGCCCGGGCAGACCACGTCCACCGTGCCCAGCCCGTCCTTGCCCCACTGCTCGAGCGTCTTGTCGGTGTAGGGCTGCAGCCACTCCTCGCGGCCGAAGCGCGACTGGTAGGTCAGGAACCACTCGTTTTCCGACAGCCCCAGGCGCCGGGCCAGCAGGCACGCGCCCGCCTCGCACTGGCGGGGGTAGGGATCGCCGGCGCGCTCGAAGCGCTTGGGCAGGCCGTGGAAGGAGAACAGCAGCTTGTCGGCGCGACCGTGCAGGTCCCAGTGCGCGCGGATGCGCGACTCCATCGCGTCCAGCCAGCCGGCGTCGTCGTGGTAGTCGGCGATGAAGCGCAGCTCGGGCACGCGGCGCCAGGTCGAGATTTCCTTGTTGACCGCATCGAGCACGGTGGCGCTGGTGCTGGCCGAGTACTGCGGGTACAGCGGCAGCACCAGCAGCCGCGTCATGCCCTCGGCCTCGAGCTGGCGCAGCACCGACGGGATGGACGGGTTGCCGTAGCGCATCGCCATCCGCACCGGCAGGTCGGGCAGCGAATGCTGCATCGCCTTGGCCAGGCGCTGGGTGTGCACCAGCAGCGGCGAGCCGCCCTCCATCCAGATCGAGGCGTACTTCTTCGCCACCTTGCCCGAGCGCAGCGGCAGGATGATGAAGTGCAGGATCGGGCACCACAGCCAGCGGGTCAGTTCGACCACGCGGTGGTCGTGCAGGAACTGCGCCAGGTAGCGCTTCACCGCCGGCCGGGTGGCGGCGTCGGGCGTGCCCAGGTTGACCAGCAGCACGGCGGTCTTGCCGGGGCCGGCGGCTTGGGGGGCATCGCGATAGGGCGGGGTCATGCGGCGCTGTCCGGGTCGGGGGAACACAAACTATCATCGCCGGAATGAAGGCCCGGCTCACGCCCGGTTCATGGCGCGAAGCCATACTCGTCCCGTCGTTTCCTCCCGGAGGTCCCCCATGAATCGCTTGCTGGCCCCGCTCGCCGCCGCCCTCGCCCTGCTGCTCGCCTTCGCCGCCCCGGCCCATGCTGGCGAGAAGGAAGACGCCAAGGCCGCCGACGCCGCCCGCGTGCTGGGCGAGATCATGCGCATCCCGGAAACCGCGGTGCCCGAGAAGATGTTCACCGACGCCCACGCCATCGCGGTCATCCCCGACGTGGTCAAGGCCGGCCTGGTGCTGGGCGGTCGCGGCGGTACCGGCCTGATCTCGGTGCGCAGCCCGGACGGCACCTGGTCCAACCCCAGCTTCATCAAGCTCGGCGGCGGCAGCATCGGCTTCCAGGCCGGCGTGCAGTCCTCCGACGTGATCCTGGTCTTCCGCAGCCCGCGCGGCGTGGACAACATCGTCAACGGCAAGTTCACCCTCGGCGCCGACGCCAGCGTGGCCGCCGGCCCGGTCGGCCGCACCGCCCAGGCCGCCACCGACGAGCAGCTCAAGGCCGAGATCTACAGCTACTCGCGCGCCCGCGGCCTGTTCGCCGGCGTGGCCCTGGACGGCACCGTGCTGCGCATCGACCACCGCGCCAACCAGCGCGCCTACGGCCCCAACACCACCCCGCGGGCCATCTTCGAGGGCCGCGCCAATGCCGCCCCGGACGCGCTGGTGCTGTTCCGCGACCGCCTGGAAGAGAACACCCTCGCCCAGTGACCATCGGGCCAGCGCAGCCGCGGGCCGGCTGCGCTATCCTTCCCGGCATCGGATCAACGCAGGGAAACCCCCATGGGCAGCTTCAGCATCTGGCACTGGCTCATCGTTCTGGTCGTGGTCGTGCTGGTGTTCGGCACGAAGAAGCTCAAAGGGGTCGGCAAGGACCTGGGCGAAGGCATCCAGGGCTTCAAGGAAGGCCTGAAGGGCAAGGACGAGCCGCCGTCGCAGATCGGCAGCGAAAAGCGCGACATGCCGTCCGACGAAACCTCGCGCCAGGACAGCCAGCGCAAGGACTCCTGAGTCCCGGCCCCGCGCCGGCACCCTTGCCATGTTCGACATCGGCTTCAGCGAACTGCTGATCATCGCGGTCGTGGCCTTGGTCGTGCTCGGTCCCGAGCGCCTGCCCAAGGCCGCGCGCTACACGGGGCTGTGGGTGCGCAAGGCGCGGGCGCAATGGTATTCGGTCAAGGCCGAATTCGAGCGCGAGATGGCCGCCGACGAACTCAAGCGCAGCGTCGGCAACCCGGCGCAGGACCTGCGCACCGAGCTCGAGGCCGTCGGCAAGGAAGTCACTGCCGCCGGCCAGGCCGCCAGCGAGGGCGTCCGCGACGCCGAGGCGCTGGCCCGGGCCGACGCCGATACCGCCCTCCAGGACATCCCCCCAAGCACGGGTCCGGGAACGGGGTCTGGTTCCGCCGGGGAGCCCGGGCCGGACTTCGAGTTCTACAGCGATCCGGAGCCCTTCAAGCTCACGCCCGACGAGGTGCCGGCGGATGCCGATGCGCCGAAGCGGCCGGGGGCGTCGAAGCCATGAGCGGTCCCGACACCCCGGCCGAAGAATCCCTGATGGGCCACCTGCTGGAGCTGCGCGCGCGCCTGATGCGCGGGGTGGCGGCGGTGCTGGTGGTGTTCCTGGCGCTGATGCCCTTCGCCAAGCCGCTCTACAACCAGTTCGCGCAGCCGCTGGTGGCCAAGCTGCCCAGCGGCGGCATGCTGCAGGCCATCGATGTGGCGGGCGGCTTCTTCATCCCGATCAAGCTCGCCTTCTTCGTGGCCCTGCTGGCCACGATGCCCTGGCTGCTTTACCAGGCCTGGGCCTTCGTGGCGCCGGGGCTTTACCAGAACGAGAAACGCCTGGCGCGGCCGATCCTGCTGGCGGCGGTGCTGCTGTTCTACATCGGCTGCGCGTTCGCGTGGTTCCTGGTGCTGCCGACGGTGTTCGGCTTCCTGGCCATGTTCACCCCGGAATCGGTGGCGATGGCGCCCGACGTCTCGCGCTACCTCGATTTCGTGCTGGTGATCCTGCTGGCCTTCGGACTGAGCTTCGAGCTGCCGGTGGCGGTGGTGGTGCTGGTGCTGCTGGGCGTGGTGACGCCGGCGCAGCTGCGCGAGGCGCGCGGCTACGTGGTCGTGGGCGTGTTCGTGCTGGCCGCGATCATCACCCCGCCCGACGTGGTGTCGCAGCTGATGCTGGCCATCCCGATGTGCCTGCTCTACGAGCTGGGCATCCTCGCCGGCGCCATGCTGCGCCCGGCCCGGGCCGCCGACTGAGCCCATGAACCGGCCGGCTGGCTTCTGGCGCCGCTACGCGGCCTACAGCGCCGACGCCAGCGCCATCAGCCTGCTGGCGCTGCCGCTGCTCTGGCACCGCCTACGAGACGCCTGGGGCGTGTTCGACGAGGGCCTGCAGGCGCTGCAGTCCAGGATCTTTGAGTTGCTTGACCTGGCGCTGGCGCGCGGCGACGAGCCGCTGCGCCAACTGGGGCTGTTCGCCTTCGACGAGGTGCTGCGCGCGGAGTTGGCGGGCCTGGCCGGCGAGCTGCTGTGGCTGGCGCTGGCGGTGTCGGCGGGGCTGTTCGTGGTGGCGGCCGTGTGGTTCGTTTCGTTCGAAAGCTCGCGCTGGCAGGCCAGCCCGGGCAAGCGGCTGCTGGGCCTGCGCGTCACCGACGTCCACGGCGCGCGCTGCGGGCCGGGCCGGATCGCGCTGCGATTCGTGGCGGGCATCCCGAGCTGGCTGGTGCTGCACCTGGGCCACGCGCTGGCGGCGTGGACCCCGGGCAAGCGCGCCCTGCACGATTACCTTGCCGGCACCCGGGTCGAACTGGCCCCGGGCGCCCCGGAAGCGATGCCGCGCGGTGGCCGGAGCTGGCTGCTGCTGCAGGCCGCGCTGTTCTTCGGCGCGGTCGGCTTGATCATGCTGCGCTACCTGCAGCTGATCCTTGAGGTCGCGCAGGGCGGCCTCTGAGCCGCGGGCATCAGGCTTCCAGCGCGTCGGCCGGTGCCGCCACCGCCTCGCCGAAGATGTCGCGCCAGGCGTGGTAGTAGAACCCGAACATCACCACGTACATCGCCAGCATCAGGCCCAGGTAGACGGGCACGGCCACCGCGGCCGCAAGCACCGGGCTGGCCATCGCCAACAGGCCCAGCACCAGGATCACGATGATGGCTACGAAGAAGATGAGCACGCCGCCGAAGACCACCGCCGCGGCCGTGAACAGGGCGAACGGCAGCACGTAGCGCAGCATGGCCGCGAAGCCGGTGACCGTCGCGTCGACCGCCCCGCGGCCACCCAGCGCGGCCTGCAGGTAGGCCAGCAGGTAGCCGTGCATGCTGACGAACAGCACCACCATCGCCGCCGGGAACCACAGCAGCAGCCAGGGCGACGGCGGCGGGAGGCCGGCCATGTCCGGCTGGCCGCCCGGCGGCGTCGCCATCGAGCGCGCGAACAGCTCCACGACGAAGTCCTTGGACGGCATCGCCAGGTAGAGGACGGCGACGATCGCGACGTAGACCAGCATGCACAGCAGCGCGGTGCCGATCATCCGCCGCGCGAAGCCGCCATCGCGATAACCCTCGAAGACGTCCGTCGCCGAGGCCGGCTGGCCGAGTTCGCAGCGATGCAGCAACCTCAGCGCCCCGCCCATCACCGGCGGCACCACCAGCAGGCTGAAGACCATCACCGCGCCGTAAACCGCCATCAGCGTCGCCATCGGCGGCTTGACCACGTGCTCGATGTACACCTGCGGCACCGACGGGAGGACGGCGACCAGCAGCATCAGGCCGAAGCCGCCGATCAGGGCGCCCGGCTGCTTCCGGCCGCTGTCCAGCGCCTTCATCAGCCAGCGGAAGGGAGAGGCGAGGGTGATGCGGCTGGAGGTCATGCGGATGTCCTGTGGCGGGCCCGGGCATGGGCGACATGGATGAAACGACGAAGCACCCGGCGCGCCAGCGGGGCCGGCTTCACCGCCGCCAGCAGCTGGCGGTGGCAGCTGCCTTCCGCGGCCAGCGCGTCGGCGCGGGCCTGGATGTAGCCGCGCATCATGTGGGTGCTGAATTCAGGGTGGAACTGCACGCCCCAGGCCGCCTCGCCCCAGCGGAAGGCCTGGCAGTCGTCGCGGCCGGAGCGCGCCAGCACCTCGGCCGCAGGCGGCGGCGCGGTGACCGTCTGCAGGTGGGTGGTCTGGGCGTCGAACTCGGCCAGTCCCGCGAACAGCGGGTCGGCCGCGGCGGCGGCCGAGGTGGCCACCGGCACCGTGCCCATCTCGCGGCCGCGCGGGTTGTAGTCGACCGTGCCGCCCAGCGCGTGCGCGATCAGCTGGTGGCCATAGCAGATGCCGAACAGCGGCCTGCCGGCGTGGGCGGCGTCGCGCAGCCAGTCGGCGGTGCGCTCGCTCCAGTCCAGGCGCTCGGTGACCATGGCGCCCGAGCCGGTGACCAGCACGCCGGCGTAGTCGCCCGCCTGCGGCAGCGCCTCGCCGTCGAGCACGTGGCAGTGGCGCACGTCGCGGGCATGCAGCCCGGCCGCGACCCGGATCCAGTGGCCAAAGCCGCCGTGGCGGCGCAGCTGCGGCAGGGGCCGCCCGGTCTCGAGGATCAGGAAGGGTTTCATCGGGCGTGGCGCGGGCCGTGCGGGGGTTCGCCGCTATACTAGCGCGCTGAATACACAGGCGAATACGCGATGAGCGCACCCACCTTCCAGGAACTGATCCTGAGGCTCAACCAGTACTGGGCCGACCAGGGCTGCGTCCTGGTCCAGCCGCTCGACCTTGAGGTCGGCGCCGGCACCTTCCACCCCGCCACCTTCCTGCGCGCGCTGGGCCCCGAGCCCTGGCGCGCCGCCTACGTGCAGCCCTGCCGCCGCCCCACCGACGGCCGCTACGGCGAGAACCCGAACCGGCTGCAGCGCTACTACCAGTACCAGGTGGTGCTCAAACCCAACCCGGACGACATCCTCGACCTGTACATCGGCTCGCTCAAGGCGCTGGGCATCGACCCGCTGGTGCACGACCTGCGCTTCGTCGAGGACAACTGGGAATCGCCGACGCTGGGCGCCTGGGGCCTGGGCTGGGAAGTCTGGCTCAACGGCATGGAGGTCACCCAGTTCACCTACTTCCAGCAGGCCGGCGGCCTGGAGTGCAGGCCGGTGACGGGCGAGATCACCTACGGCCTCGAGCGCCTGTGCATGTACCTGCAGAACGTGGACAACGTCTTCGACCTGGTCTGGACCCGCGGCCCGCAGGGCGACATCACCTACCGCGACGTGTACCACCAGAACGAAGTCGAGCAGAGCACCTACAACTTCGAGCACGCCGACGTGGCCGAGCTGTTCCACCGCTTCGACGCCTGCGAGGCCGAGGCCCTGAAGCTGGTGGAGGCCGGGCTGCCGCTGCCCGCCTACGAGCAGGTCTGCAAGGCCTCGCATTCGTTCAACCTGCTCGACGCCCGCCGCGCGATCTCGGTCACCGAACGCCAGCGCTACATCCTGCGCGTGCGCACGCTGTCGCGCGCCTGCGCCGAAGCCTATTACGCCCAGCGCGAGAAGCTGGGCTTCCCGGGCCTCAAGAACCAGGAGGCCGTGAATGGCTGACCATCTGCCGCTGCTGATCGAACTGGGCACCGAAGAGCTGCCGCCCAAGGCGCTGCCCGAACTGGCGCAGGCCTTCCACGACGGCGTGCTCAAGGCCCTCGCCGCGCGCCGCATCGACGTGCGAACCGAAGCCAGCGACCTGCGCGCCGGCCCGCTGTACTCGCCGCGCCGCCTGGCGGTGTTCCTGCCGGCCGTGGCGGTGCAGCAGCCGCAGCAGCACAGCGAAGTCCTGGGCCCTTACATGAACATCGGCCTGGACGCCGACGGCAAGCCGACGCCGGCGCTGCTCGGCTTTGCACAGAAGAACGGCCTGCCGTGGGAGAAGCTCGACCGCGTCACCGACGCCAAGGGCATGCGCTTCGCTGCCCGCAGCTCGCGTCCGGGCGCGGCCACCATCGACCTGCTCGCGGAGATCACCGCCGAGGCGCTCAGGGGCCTGCCGATCCCCAAGCCGATGCGCTGGGGCAGCCGCGACATCGCCTTCGTGCGCCCGGTGCACTGGCTGGTGATCCTGCTCGGCCGCGACGTCGCGCCGGGCGAGGTGCTGGGCCTGAAGGCCGACCGCACCGCTTCCACCACGGCAAGGGCGTGTGGCTCAACGACGCCGCCGAATACCTGCAGGCGCTGCGCGAAGCGCACGTGCTGGCCGACCCGCGCGAGCGCCGCGAGCGCGTGCGCGCCGAGATCGCCGCCGCCGCGCGCGAGGCCGGCGGCCAGGCCCGCGTGCCGGCCGAGCTGCTCGAGGAAGTGAACTGCCTGGTCGAGTGGCCCAAGGCCATCCTGTGCAGCTTCGAGCCCGGCTTCCTGCGCGTGCCGCACGAAGCGCTGGTGTCGACGATGGAGGCCAACCAGAAGTTTTTCCCGGTGCACGCCGCCGACGGCAAGCTCAGCGAGAAGTTCATCGGCATCGCCAACCTCGACAGCAAGGACCCGGCCGAGATCCGCAAGGGCTACGAGCGGGTGATCCGCCCGCGCTTCGCCGATGCGCAGTTCTTCTTCGACGAAGACCTCAAGCAGGGCCTGGCGGCGATGGCCGACGGCCTGGCGTCGGTCACCTACCAGCAGAAGCTCGGCAGCCTGGCCGACAAGACCGCGCGCGTGGCCGAACTGGCCGCCGCGCTGGCGAAAGCGCTCGGCATGGACGAAGCCGCGGCCCGCCGCGCCGCCGCGCTGGCCAAGGCCGACCTGCAGAGCCGCATGGTCGGCGAATTCCCCGAGCTGCAGGGCATCGCCGGGCGCTACTACGCCACCGCCGCGGGCGAGCCCGAGGCCGTGGCCCGGGCCATCGACGAGGCCTACCAGCCGCGCTTCGCCGGCGACGCCATCGCCACCTCGCCGCTGGGCCGCGTGCTGGCCATCGCCGAGCGCCTGGACACCCTGGCCGGCGGTTTCGCCGCGGGCCTGAAGCCGACCGGCAACAAGGACCCGTTCGCCCTGCGCCGCAATGCGCTGGGCCTGGCGCGCACGATCATCGAGGGCGGGCTGGAGCTGGACCTGCCGGCGCTGGTCGCGGTCGCCGCGACGTCGCTGCCGGCCGGCGTGTCGCTCGACGCCAGCGAACTGCTGGACTTCATCCTCGACCGCCTGCGTGGCTACTACGCCGACCAGGGCGTGCCGGGCACGCAGTTCGACGCGGTGGCCGACGTGCGGCCGGCGTCGCTGCTCGACTTCGACAAGCGCCTGAAGGCCATCGCCGGCTTCGCACGGATGCGCGAGGCCGGTTCACTGGCCGCGGCCAACAAGCGCATCCGCAACATCCTGCGCAAGGTCGAGGCGCCGATCCCGGACGCGGTCGATCCCGCGCGCCTGGTCGAGCCCGCCGAGCAGGCGCTGCACGCCGCGTTGGCCCAGGCCCTGGCCGACACGGACCCGCTGCTGGCGCAGCGCGACTACGTCGGCACGCTCAAGCGCCTGGCCGACCTGCAGGGCCCGGTCGACAACTTCTTCGACCGGGTGATGGTGATGGCCGACGACGCCGCCGTGCGCGACAACCGCCTGGCGCTGCTGAAGCTGGTCGCCGACCGCTTCGCGAAGGTGGCGGCGGTGGAGCAGCTTTCCGCCAGCTGAGGCACGCCACGCACGGGCCGCGGGTGCGACCAGTCGCGCCTGGCGCGCCCCGGGGGCGGGTCGCGGGCCCCTGCGTCGCGGCCCACCCAAGGCCACTGGCTCCGGTTCGTGCCGGCGGATGAACGCGGGTCGTTTCGTCGCGATGCGCGAACATGGCCTGCGGGTATCCTTGGCCCAGATGCGAAACGTGCTCCTGCCACCCGCCCTGCTCGCCTGCGCCCTGCTGCTGCCCGCCACCGGCTCGGCACTGGAGCTGCGCTCGGTCGAGGTGCGCGGGCTGGACGACGAGGAGATGCGCGACAACGTCGACGACGCCCTGTCGCTGCAGCGGCTCAACCCCAACCGCCGCAAATCGCTCAGCGAAAGCCGGCTGGCCTACCTCCTGCGCCAGGTGCCGCGCGAGACCCGCCAGGCGCTGGAGCCCTTCGGCTACTACGACCCCCGGGTCGCAACCGAGCTGGTGCGCGAGGGCGAGGCCGTCACCGTGATCGTGCAGGTGGACGCCGGCGAGCCGGTGCGCGTGCGCCAGCGCGACCTGCGCATGGACGGCCCGGCCGGCGAGGACCCGGCGATCACGCGGCGGCTCGAGCGTCTTCGCCCGCGCCAGGGCCAGCCGTTCGACCACGGCGTCTATGAGGACGGCAAGTCGCAGATCGACGCGAGCCTGGCCGCGCGTGGCTACTTCGACGCCGTGCTGGAAACCCACCGCGTCGAAGTCACCCGCGCCGAGCACAGCGCCGACATCACCCTGGCCTGGCGCAGCGGCGAGCGCCACCGCTTCGGCGCGGCGCGCTTCGAGGGCCACCAGTTCCGCCCGGGACTGCTGGAGAACCTGGTGCCGTGGGAGCCCGGCGACCCTTACCAGCAGTCCGAGCTGCTGGCGCTGCAGGCTTCGCTGGCCGAGCTCGACTACTTCGCCGCCATCGACATCCAGCCCGAGCCGGCCGAAGGCGACGACCTCACCGTGCCGGTGCAGGTGGCGCTGGCGCCGGCCAAGCGCAGCGTCTATTCCGCCGGCCTGCGCTTCGGCACCGACACCGGCGCCGGCATCACCGCCGGGCTGGAGCGACGCTGGGTGAACAACCGCGGCCACAAGCTGCGCAGCCAGGTCAGCCTGGCCGAGCGCCGCAACGACCTGACGGTGCAGTACCGCATCCCCGCGTTCGCCTGGCTCGACGGCTGGTACACGGTGGCGGCCAGCGTGCGCGAGGAACCCTTCGACTTCATCGACAGCGAACTGATCGAGCTGGTGGGCAGCCGCAGCGGGCGCATCGGCGACTGGGAGCTGGTGGCGGGCCTGAACTACCGGCGCGAACGCTTCGATGATTCGGTGACCGGCGAAAACCGCAGCTACAGCAGCCTGGTCTACCCCTCGCTGTGGGCGAAATGGGGCGACCGCGACGACGTGCTCTACCCGCGCAGCGCCCAGTCCCTCGAGCTGGAACTGCGTGCGGGCAGCACCGCGCTGGGCTCGGACATCGACTTCCTGCAGCTGCGCGCCCAGGGCCGGATGGTGCGCAGCTTCGGCCGCCGCAACCGCCTGCTGCTACGCGCCGAGGCCGGCACCACGGTCAGCGATGACTTCGCCGAGTTCCCGCCGTCGCTGCGCTTCTACGCCGGCGGCGACCGCAGCGTGCGCGGCTACGGCTACCAGGAAATTGGCCAGTTCTTCGAAGGCACCGACGGCCGGCGCTTCGTGTTCGGCGGCAAGCACCTGATGGTGGTGAGCGCCGAGGTCGAGCGCATGTTCAACCGCTCCTGGGGCGCGGCCGTGTTCGTGGACGCGGGCGATGCCTTCGACGACTTCAATGCCTACGACTGGGAGATCGGCGCCGGCGTCGGCCTGCGCTGGCGATCGCCGGTCGGGCCGGTGCGGCTGGACCTGGCGCACGGTTTCGGCGACGCGGCGCAGCAGTCGGTGCGGCTGCACCTGAACATCGGGCCGGACCTGTGACGGCCGCGCCGCGACCGCCGCGGTCCTTTGCCCGGCGCTGGGGCCGTCGCGTCGGCTGGGCCGGCGGCCTGCTGGTGCTGGCGGCCGGCGTGCTGCTGTATTGGCTGCTGGCCACTGGCGGCGGACGCGATGAGCTGCTGGGCCGGGTACTGCGGGCGCTGCCGCCGGAGTCACTCCAGTACTCACGCGCCGAAGGCACGGTTTACGGGCCGCTGGTGCTGCACGACCTGGTGTATCGCCAGGACGGTCTCGAGTTCCGCGCCCGCCGCGTGCTTCTCGATGCGCGCGTGCTGCCGGCCTTGGGCCGACGGCTGCAGCTCGAGGCGCTGGAGGTCGATGCCGCCGAATTGGTCCTCGCGCCTGCGGCGGAGACGCCCTTCGCGCTGCCGGAGTGGCCCGGCGTGCTGCCGCGCCTGGATGTGCCGCTCGACCTGCGCGCCAAGCGGTTCACGATCGACGGTTTCGTGCTGCGGCAGGGCGAGTCGCCGCCGTGGTCGCTCGCGCGCGTCGAGGGCAGCGACCTGCACCTGGTGGACGGCGGCCTGCGGCTCGGCTCGCTGGAGGCCACGCACGCGGGCGGACGGCTGTCGCTGTCGGGCGAGTACCTGCCCGGCCGGAATTTCCGCACCCTGCTCAAGGGCCGGCTCGACCTGCCCGCCACCGACGCGCTGCCCGCCGCGAGCCTGGCCTTCGACGGCCAGGGCGACCTGGGCCGCTTCGCCCTGGAGGCCGCCGGCACGCTGCCCGAACGCACGTCGCTGTCGCTGGCGTTCGAGGACGGTGCCGGCGCGGCGCCGGCCTGGACGCTGTCGGCGGAATCGGCGGGGCTGCTGCCCGCGCGCTTCGGGATGGGCGACGGCGAGCCGGTGGTTTTCAAGCTCGACGCCCGCGGAACCGGCAGCGCCGCGACGGTCGAAGGGCGGTTCGCGCAGGGCGAACTCGCGCTCGAAGTCCTGCCGTCGAAGCTGACGCTCGCCGAGGGCCGCCTGCAGGCCGATCCGCTGCGTGTGCTGCACGAAAGTGGCGAAGTGGTGGTCACTGGCGACCTCGAGGTCGAGGGCGAATCGCCGCGCTTCGACCTGCGCCTGGCCACCGAGCGCTGGCGCCAGCTACCGACCAGCACCGAGGCCAACGCGGTGCCGGTGGACGTTTCCGGCGCGGTGACCGCGCGTGGCCGCTTCGACGCTTGGGAGCTGGCCGGCGAGGTGACGCTGGAGCGCGCGGGCGAACAGGCCGACATCACCCTGGCCGGCCGCGGCGACGAGCAGCAGCTGGCGCTGGACACGCTGCGCGTGCGCACGCCCGGCGGCCGGCTTGACGGCCGCGGCGAGGTCGCGTGGTCGCCCGGCGTGGTCGTGCGGCTCGACGCCGCGCTCGCCGGCTTCGATCCCGGCTACTTCCTGCCCGACTATCCGGGCGCGGTGAGCGGCCAGCTGGTGCTCGACGCGAGCCAGGCCGACGACGGGCGCTGGCAGGGCCGCGCGTCGCTGGACGGACTGGCGGGCCAACTGCGCGGGCGCGTGCTGGGCGGCCGCGCGCGCGCCGACTGGAACGGCCAGCGCGGCGAGCTCGACGCCGCGCTGCGCATCGGCGACAGCCAGCTCGAGGCGCGCGGTGGCTTTGGTGATCGCTACGACCTGCAGGCCCGGTTCGCGCCGCTGCAGCTGGCCGACCTGGTGGCGGATGGCCGCGGTCGGGTCGAAGGCACGCTGTCGGTGCGCGGTCCCGCCGCATCGCCCGACATCGACGCCGCGCTCGAGGGCCGCGACCTGGCCTGGAGCGGCGCCACCGCGGACACCGTCTCGCTGTCGGGCCGGCTGCCCGCGCGCGGCAGCGATGGCGACCTCCGCCTGCAGGCCACGGGCTTCGGCCTGGCCAACCTGGTCGCCGACACGCTCGACCTGCACGCCCGCGGCAGCCAGGCCGCGTTCGCACTCGACGCGCGCGCGACCGGACCCGATGGCGACCTCGCCCTCGTCGGCGACATCAGCCGCGCGGGCGCCGACTGGCGCGCGCAATTGAGTGCGCTCGAACTGACGCCGAAGCCCGGCCCGACGCTGTCGCTGCAGGGCGGGGCCGACCTGCGTTATGGCCCCGCCGGCGTCCGGGTGGCGCGCAGCTGCCTGGTCGCCGATGCCGGCGGCCGGCTTTGCGCCAGCGCCACCGGCGATCGCATCGAGCTCGAGGGCGACGCGCTGCCGCTCGCCCTCGCCCAGCCCTGGCTGCCGCAGGACGACGCCCTGCCGCTGTTCGCCGACGGCACGCTCGACCTGCGCGCCAACGGCCAGCGCGGCCGCGACGGCCGCTGGCGCGGTGAAGCGCGCGTGGATTCCGAGCGCGGCAGCCTGCGCTTGAGCCCGCAGGCGCAGCGCGAAGTTTTTGGCTATACCGCGCTGTCGCTGCAGGCCACGCTGGCCGGCGACCAGATCGACGCCCGCCTGGAGGCGGCGCTCGCCGACGAAGGGCGCGTCTCGGCGACGCTGCGCAGCGGCCTCGACCCGGCCGCCACGATGGACGGCCAAGTGGTGCTCGACGTTCGCGACCTCGCCTGGCTCGAACTGTTTTCGCCCGACCTCGCATCGCCCGTCGGCCGGCTGCAGGGCCGGCTGGCGCTGGCCGGCCGCCGCGACGCGCCCGAGATTTCCGGCCAGGCCCGCCTCGGCGGCTTCGCGGCCGAGCTGCCGGGACTGGGCCTGAAGCTGGCCGACGGCGAGTTCACCCTGGTCGGCGACGTCGACGGCAGCGCCCGCCTCGACGGCAGCCTGCGCTCCGGCGACGGCGTGCTGCGCTTCGACGGCAGCCTGAACTTCCGCGACCGCGCCGCGCCGCTGCAGCTGGTGCTGCAGGGCGAGCGCGTCACGCTCGCCAGCACGGCCGAGTTCTACGTGATCGCCAGTCCCGACATCACGCTACGCCTGCTGGAGGGGAAGCTCGAGCTTCGCGGGCGCATGGACGTCCCCGAGGCCCGCCTGGACCTGGAGGCGCTCGACAGCAACGCCACCGTCTCCGACGACGTGGTGGTGCTCGACCCGATCGATGGGCCGCGCGAGCGCCGCACGCCGCTGGACATGCGCTTCACCGTGGCGCTGGGCGACGACGTGCGCCTGAAGGGCTTCGGCCTGGATGGCCGCATGCGCGGCTCACTGGCCTTGCGCGAACGCCCCGGCCGGCCGGCCACCGCCAGCGGCACGCTCGACGTGAGCGGCAGCTATCGCGCCTACGGCCAGTCGCTGCAGATCCAGCGCGCGCGGCTGGGCTTCGCCAACTCGCCCTACGACAACCCCACGCTCGACATCCGCGCCGAGCGCGACTTCGACCGCGTCACGGTCGGCGTGCAGGTGCGCGGCACCGCGCGCCGCCCGCAAACCACCGTGGTCTCGAACCCGGCGATGGACACCAGCGAGGCGCTGTCGTGGCTGGTGTTCGGCCGCCCGCTCAGCACCACCACCGGCAACGAAGGCCAGCAGCTCAACGCCGCCGCGATGGCGCTGGGCGCGGGCGGCAACCTGGTGGCGCAGCAGATCGGCGCGCAGCTCGGGCTGGACGAAGCCGGCGTCACCGATTCGCGCAACCTCGGCGGCGCCACCTTCACCGTCGGCAAGTACGTCTCGCCGCGGCTGTTCCTGAGCTACGGCGTCTCCCTGATCGGCACCGGCCAGGTCGTCACCCTCAAGTACCTGCTCACCCGCGGCTTCGACATCAGCATCGAGTCGGGCAACGAGAACGCCGCCTCCCTCAACTGGCGCCTCGAGCGCTAGGACGGGCTATTCGCCCTCCGACGCCCGCGGTGACTGGAAAAGCGCTTCACGCACCTTCCGGCTCTCTTCGAATTCACGGAGCAACCTGGCCTGTCCCTGCGCCGTATCCATGTAGGGCGGCAGGTCGCCGGAGTTGTCGTAGCGCCGCTGCGAGGCATCCCTTCCCTGGTAGCCAAGGAAAGCGTGGTAGGACAAGGCGTGGTCGTCGAACCGCTGCTTGATGAACCGCAGGTAGGCGGTCAGCTGTTGGTCGTCGTGGTTGAGGGGTTTGGGCCGGTTGGCCACCTCGATGATCAACGGCGCTTGGGGCACGTTGGAAGCGGCGAAGCGGGCGAGGTAGTCCGCCTGTTCGATCCGATCATGCTCGGCCTGCGCACGCAGCCGGGCAGCGACGTCGGAAAGGATGCGCAGCAGGCCCTCGAGGTGCACGAGCTCGTGCATCATCGTGTCGTTCTGGTGCTGCCGCCAGAGTTCACGCTTTTCCGGCGACAGCTTCTGGCTGTCGACCATGTAAGGCACGTACATGATCGCCCGGACGAAAAGGTAGGCATCGCCAAGGTTCGAATGCGGGCCTTGGGTCGCCAGCGGTGTGCCATTGCAACCCTCCAGCGTCACGGTCTGCGGGTAGCGGGGCCAGGGCTTTGAGTCGGCGTAGGCGACTATGGTTTCGCGCCTCGCGAATCGGGCCTCGACGATCTCCACCGATCCGCCCGACGCGTTGGCGCGTGCGAGTTGCTCGGGCGTGTCGTAGTAAAGGCTCCGCGTATCCAGCGTTGGCCGCCAATACCGCTTCGGGCCCTCGACGTAAGGGTCGTCGACCGGATTGCCCTCGGGCGTGAAGTGGCTCCAGCGCGAGTAGACGTCCTTCGAGATCAGGGCGTACGGAAGCCAGAGCATGAAGGGGTGGTAGAAGTCCTCGTCACCCTCGAACGTCAACAGGGTCAGCCCCAGCGACAGGCACACGCCCTCCATCGGCACCGAGTCGAACACGGCCTGGACATTCCGGCCGATCACACTGCGATCCGCCGTGTCGGTGATGGGCGTCAAGGTCCGCATCACTTCCGGCAGGGCGCGCATCGGCGCCAGAGGCGGCGGCCTGACGCCTTGGCGGAACCAGAACCCGGGCTCGGCCCCCGCGGCCCCGGGTGACTGGGCGGCCGCGATGCCCATCGACATCGCCAGCGCGGCGACGAGGCACGTCAAGCTGTTTCGCATCGGATGGAGTCCGTTGGTTTGTGGACCATCGAAAAAAACAGGCCGCCTCGCGGCGGCCTGTGGATGGAACTACGCGTCGGACCTGCCTCAGAACGTGGTGCGCAGGCCCAGGCCGAAGGTGTTGCGGTCCTGCAGGTCGTCGGCGAAGCGGCCGTTGTAGCTCAGGTAGGCGGTGGTGCTGTCGCCAACCATGAACTGCAGGCCCACGTCGGCGCTGATCCAGTCCTTCGACGGCGTGAAGCCGCCGATGGTGAAGCGGCCCGGCATCGAGTTGGAGCCGGCGTTCACGCGGACCTGGTCGTCCTCGCCTTCCTCGTTGAAGGCCACGCGGGCGAACGGACGGATCGCGCGCTCGCTGTCGCCGAGGTTGCCCATCAGCTGGTAGCCGACGCGGGTAATCAGGGAATCGCGGTCGAACTCGCTGAAGTTCATCGAGGTGGCCGAACCGCTGCCTTCGGCGAAGCCGTCGACCGTCTGCTGCACCCACTGCGCGCCGATGAACGGACCGTGCTGCAGGCCGTCGGCCGAGCCGAACAGCCAGCCCAGGCCCAGCTCCGCGCCGAACTGGCTGGCGTTGGTGGTGCTGGTTTCCTCGCGCACGGTGGCGCCCATCTCGATGAAGCGCGAGATCTCGACGTCGGTGCTGCCGCCGCTGACGGCGCCGTGCACGTAGCCACCGCCGCCGAAGCGCAGCGCGCCGCCGATCGAGCCGATCACCGAGCGGCTCTCGAGCTCGGCGCTGGCGATGCCATTGTCGTGGTTGCCGAGCGTGATGCCCACGCCCCAGTACGCGTTCTCGCTGAGGCGATAATTGGCGCCCAGGGTCAGCGACAGCGCATCGGCGTCGCCGCCGAGGATGTTGGTGCTGGCGTTGTCCTCGTACTCATGCTGGCCGAAGTTCACGGTGGCGAAGCCGCGGACCGAACCGACCTCGCGGTTGAGCTGGAAGTCCGACATCAGCTCGTCGTTGATGGCGCGGCCGTGGTCGGCGGCAGCCTGCAGGCCACCTTCGCCGGCATACGACACCTGGATCGGCGCCGCGATGGTGGAGAGCACGACGTTGGCCAGGATGCGGTGCGCCGCACCGGTCGGGTGCACGCCGTCGGCGAACAGGAAGGTGTCGTTGGTGCCGGGCTGGTAGGTCGCCGGCGAGCCCGAACCCGCCGGGCCGCAGGCCACGGACGAGCCGGTGCAGGCGACGCCGGTGACGTTGGTGAAGCCGTAGAGACCCGGGTTGGCGACGATCTCGGAGATCAGGCCGAAGGTGTTGATGGCGATGATGCCGTCGCCGAGCGACGCCAGGCCGGTGTTGAGCGCCGAGTTGTAGACCACCGTGATCTGCGACACCGAAGCGGCAGTGCTCGGGCTGGCGCTGAACTGCGGCGTGGCGCCGAGATTGGGCAGGTTGTAGACCACGATGTAGCGCGCGCCGGCGCCCTGCAGGCGACCGATCTGCTGCACGTATGCGGTGGCCGCGGCGACCGTGTTGGCCTGCGCGGTGGCCGGGTTGCCCAGCGAGGCGAAGATGTCGTTGGCGCCGCCCCAGATGCTGTACAGCGCGTTCGGGTCTGCGCGGCCGCCGGTGGTGGCGAGGTACTGCGAGACCTGGGTCGGGATGTTCGGGACTGGGTTCAGGCAGGGGCCGGTGGCATTGACGCAGGAGCCACCCCAGGCGAAGTTCGGGCCGCCGGCGAGCGAGTTGGTGCCGGGCAAGCCGAAGTAGCGAGCGATGATTTCAGCCGCCACCGGATCCGGGTTGGTGGTGAAACTGTTGCCGGGCGGCAGGCCCGAGCTGGCGGCGATGTTGCCGGAATCGCTCAGGCTGTCGCCGAAGACGAAGAAGCCAGTGAAGTTCTGCGCCTGGGCGGCGCCGGCGCAACCGAGCGCGAGCGCAACGGCGCCGGCCAAACGATGGAAACGGGGCATGGGAAACTCCTGTCGGACTGTAGTTAAGTGCGTGACCACGCGCCCAGGGTCTCCTTAAAGGTGCCGCGCGGCGCATGCGCCGGCCGCACTCCCTCCCCTTGAGCCGCTGCCTCCGCCCCCGGTGGACCGGAGGCGTCGTCGCACCTTAATCCAAAGCCCGAATCCGTACCACTAGGTACAGTCCGGTCGTTTCCGTTCAGGGTCGGACGCGGGCACCGCGCAGGCGGGGCTGGCCGTCCTCGACCTCGGTCCAGGCCAGCCAGGCCTGGCCGTCGCGCAGCTGCAGGCGGGGGAAGCCGGTACCCCGGCCGCGGCCGGCGATATCGGCGACCTTCAGCCGGAAATGCTCGGCGTCGAGGGCGGGGCTGAACCGGGCCAGCCACAGCGACTGCCGGCCGCCCGTTTCCTGCGTCCAGCTCATCCAGACGCCGCCGGCATCGGCTGCCAGGTCCACGCGCCCCTGCTGGGCCTCGCCCACGGCGACTTCGCGCATGTCGCCGAAGCTGCCGCCGCCGTCGGTCGAGCGCGCCAGCCGCACCGAGGGCGCGGCGCCGGCGCCGGTGTACCAGGCCACCCAGGCCGCGTCGCCGCGCGCGGCGATGGCGGGACCGTTCACCGGGCAGGCCGGCATGAACCACTGGTCGGCGTGCACGGGCACCGGCGAGGTCCAGGCCTGGCCGTCGTGGCGGGCGACGCGGATGTCGCGGATCTCGCCCTCGGCGCGGTCGCGGTAGGCCAGCAGCACGCCGCGCGCGCCGACCGCGCTGTCGGTCTGGCAGCAGTCGCAAGTCATGGCGTCGATCTCGGCCTCGCCGCGCTTGCCGCCGTCGGCGCCGAAGCGCGCGCCGCGCAGGGTCATGGCGCCACCGTGGCCGTCGTGGCCGCCGCCATGGCTGCCGGCGCTGTGCCGGCCATCCAGCCAGGCGATGCCGACTTCGTCGTTTGCCTGCGGCCACAGGGTGGCGAAGCCGTGCTCGGTCGGGGTGCCGTCGTCGTGCACGGCGCCCAGCGCCCGCCAGGTCTGGCCGCCGTCGCGCGATACCTGCAGCCGCACGTCGTAGGCGTAGGTTGCCTCGCCGTTCTTGACCAGCGTGTGCGCCCACAGGCTGCCGTTGGGCAAGGCCTGCAGCGCGGGGAAGTCGGCCCAGTTGACGAACCAGTCGTCGCCTTCGGCGATCGTGCGCACCGACGACCAGGCCGACGGGCCGGTGCTGCGCGCGAACCGCAGGCGGTGGCCGCCGTCGGCGCGGCGCTCGATCCAGCTCAGCAGCAGGTCGCCGCCGGGCGCGACCGACAGGTTCGGCTGGGACGCGCCGGCCGGCGCGGGCAGCGACCAGGGCGACACGGAAACGGCCGCGGCGAAGCCGGGGATGAACACGAGTGCGAGCAGTATCTTCATGCCGGTAATCTAGTGAAGCCGGTGCGCGCTGTCACTTTTCCGCGGGCGGATCCGGGTCCTTCGGCGCGTGCAGCAGGTGCAGCGCGCGCAGCTGAGCGCTGAAATGGCGTGCCTCCCAGGCGAGCAGCCGCCAGCCCAGGTCCAGCAGGACCGCCAGCCCCAGCCCGCCGACCAAGCCGCCCAGCACCAGCGCATTGACCCGCGCACCCAGTTCGCCGACCCCGGCCCCGTAGCCGGTGAGTGCGATCAGCCACTGGCCCAGCGCATGCGTGCCCAGGTAGATCGGCCCGAGCGTGAGCGGGTTGGTGATCATCTGCAGCGCGATCATCACCGTGAGGTTGCCGCGCACCAGGATCGCCAGCGCCAGCCCGATCGCCACCTGCAGGCCATACACCGGCATCAGCGCCAGCACCGCGCCGACGTACAGCGAGGGCATCACCTGCGCGCGCTTGAACGACCACAGGTAGGGCCGCTTGCGCGCGGCTTCGGCGAACCACTTGATGATGGGATAGCGCGCGACGTTGGCGCGCCGCGGCAGCGGCCGCAGCCAGCGCCGCAGACGGCGACGGCGGGCCAGCCACTGCCGGTGCAGCGGGTGCGAGCGGACCGGCATCGCGGCTCAGGCCACGCGCTTGCCGCGGCGCTTGGCCAGGCAGACCAGCAGCAGCGAGATCGCCGCCGGGGTCATGCCGGGGATGCGCTGGGCTTGGCCGATGGTTTCCGGGCGCACCGAAGCCAGCTTGGCCTGCAGCTCGGCGGACAGGCCGGGGATGCCGGCGTAGTCGAAGTCTTCCGGCAGCTTCGTGTCTTCGTTGCGGCGGCTGCGCGCGATCTCGTCGTGCTGGCGCTCGAGGTAGCCGGCGTACTTCACGCCGATCTCCACCTGCTCGGCCACCGCGGCGTCGTCCACGGCGGGCGCCAGCGTGGGCAGCGCGGCGATCGCGGCGTAGTCCAGCTCCGGCCGCTTCATCAGGTCCAGCGCGGTGCACTCGCGGCTGAGCGTGACGCCGGTGGCCTCGGCCAGCTCGCGCGCCAGCGCCCCGCCGGGCGTGGCCCACACCGCCTGCAGCCGCGCGCGCTCGCGTTCGACCGCTTCGGCCTTGCGCGAGTACGCCGCCCAGCGCGCGTCATCGACCACGCCAAGCTCGCGCCCGACCGGCGTGAGCCGCGCGTCGGCGTTGTCCTCGCGCAGCTGCAGCCGGTACTCGGCGCGGCTGGTGAACATGCGGTAGGGCTCGGTGGTGCCGTGGGTCACCAGGTCGTCCACCAGCACCCCGAGGTAGGCCTGGTCGCGGCGCGGCGACCAGGCCTCGCGGCCCAGCACCTGGCGCGCGGCGTTTAGGCCGGCCAGCAGTCCCTGGGCCGCGGCCTCTTCATAGCCCGTGGTGCCGTTGATCTGGCCGGCGAAGAACAGCCCGTCCACCAGCTTGGTTTCCAGCGAGGCCTTCAGCCCGCGCGGATCGAAGTAGTCGTACTCGATGGCGTAACCCGGGCGCGTGATGTGCGCGTCCTCGAAGCCCTTGATCGAACGCACCAGCGCCACCTGAACTTCATACGGCAGCGAGGTGGAGATGCCGTTGGGATAAACCTCGTGCGTATCCAGGCCTTCGGGCTCGATGAACACCTGGTGCGAGGCCTTGTCGGCGAAGCGCACCACCTTGTCCTCGATGCTCGGGCAATAGCGCGGGCCCGCGCCCTCGATCACGCCGGCGTACATCGGCGACTGGTCCAGCCCGCCGCGGATGATCTCGTGCGTGCGCTCGCTGGTGTGCGTGATCCAGCAGCTGACCTGGCGCGGATGGTCGGCGGCGCTGCCCAGGAAGGAGAACACCGGCACCGGCGTGTCGCCCGGCTGCTCGGCCAGGCCGGTGTAGTCGATGCTGCGTCCGTCGATGCGCGGTGGCGTGCCGGTCTTGAGCCGGTCGATCGCGAACGGCCGCTCGCGCAGCCGCTGGGCCAGCGTCGTCGCGGGCGGGTCGCCGGCGCGGCCGCCGGGATAGTTCACCAGGCCGACGTGGATGCGGCCAGCGAGGAAGGTGCCGGCGGTCAGCACCACCGCACGGGCGTGGAAACGCAGGCCACTCTGGGTGATTACGCCGGTGACGCGGTCGCCTTCGATCAGCAGGTCGTCCACGGCCTGCTGGAACAGCGACAGGTTGGGCTGGTTCTCGACGATGCCGCGAATCGCCTGCCGGTACAGCACCCGGTCGGCCTGGGCGCGGGTGGCGCGCACGGCCGGCCCCTTGCTGGCGTTGAGGGTGCGCCACTGGATGCCGGCCAGGTCGGCGGCGCGCGCCATGGCGCCGCCCATCGCGTCGATCTCGCGCACCAAGTGGCCCTTGCCGATCCCGCCGATGGCGGGGTTGCAGCTCATCTGGCCGACGGTCTCGAGGCTGTGGGTCAGCAGCAGCGTGCGCGCGCCGCCGCGCGCCGAGGCCAGGGCGGCTTCGGTGCCGGCGTGTCCGCCGCCGATCACGATGACGTCGTAGCTGTGCATCCGGGTTTCCAAGGGACCGCGGGCCAGGCCGCGGGTGGGGCGCGGATTATCCCGCGCGCCGCGCCAACCTGCACACGACGGGGTTGGCACGCTTCATGCTTAATCTCAATGGCACCTGCCGCGGCCAACGCCGGGGGGCGTCGACCAGACTGAACAGGGGCTGGTCAGGCGCGCGACAGGGATGCCAGGGTCGGGAACTCTTTTGCGGTTTTGAAAGAAGGACGCGATATCGCGGTCCTGGAAGAAAGTCGGCGCCCGGCGGGTCTTGGAACAGGGGGAATCCAGGGGACCTGGTGCCGGGCGCCGAACAGGCGATGCGGGGGCATTCGCGAGCGTCACGATGTGACGCTCCGGGTCAGTCAGCGGCCACAGGATGCGCCGGCCGATGGGTCGGTGCAACGTGATCCGGGCCCAAAAGCCTATTGTTCGTCGATGCGTCCTTCGTTTTGTGACGAACCTCTCGTTTCCGGAGGTGCCGGACGCTCCCGGGGCGGCGGCGGCGGGGCGGGACGCGGGGCCGGCTCGGGACGGCTGGCCGGCGGCGGGGCCGGACGATAGCTCTCGCGCGGGGCCATTCGCGGCTCGGGGCGCGGGGCCGGACGCATCTGCGGCATCTCGCGCGGTGCCGGGCGCATTTCCGGCGTCGGGCGGGGGCGCGGCGCATAAGCCGGCTCCTCGCGCGGCGGCGGCCGGCGGTACTCCGGCGCCGGGCGCGGCGTTTGGCCGACATCCGGGCGCGGCGACGGTGCCGTCCAGCGCGGCTCGCCGCGGATCGGCTGCGGACGACCCACGTCGCCACCTTCCGGCCCCTTGCGCGACGACTCGCGGAAATCCGGGCGCGGCAACGGGCGTGCTTCGCCTTCTTCGCGCGCAGCCGGCGGCGGATTGCCACCCGGGCGGCCAGGACGCCCCTCGGGCTCGAGGATGGCCGGTCGGCCCACCGGGCCACCCGGATAGCCGGGGCGCGGCATCGGCGTCGGTCGCACGGTGCCCGGGTCGTCGCCTACGGACGAACCCGGCGGCGGACCGGGAGGCGGACCCGGCGGCGCCACGGGACGACCCCCGTGGCCGGGACGCGGGCGCGGCGGGTGCGGGCGGTAGTAATACGGGTCGTACCAGGGCGACCAGTAGCCGCCGTAGCCCGACCAGCTGCCGATGCTCCAGTGGCTGCCGAAGCCGATGCTCCAGCCTGAGTAGGACGGCGCGTAGTAGTAGTGCGGCCGGTAGTAGCGGCTCCAGAACGGCGAACAGCCGTACCCGCCAATGCAGTGATAGCGGTCGATGCCCCACGATGAATAGACGTAGGGATCGTCGTAGTAGTAGTCCGGCGCCTCGTAGTAGTCGCCATAGCCGTCGTCGGCCGGGTAGTAGTAGCCGCCGTCCTGGTAGTAGCGGTCGCGCTCGGAGTAGTACTCGCCGTAGCTGACGCAACCGGTGAGTCCGAACCCGAGCAGCAGGGCGAGCAAAAGGTTGCGACGCGTCATGTGGCGTTCCCCCCGGAAGTCGGGCCAGTCTCGGCGCGGGGCGGTGAATCCGTGCTTAACCCTGCCGGCCACCGGGCGCGTGCTACTGTTCGCCGCCTTCACGCCCGCGGGATCGATCGACATGTCGTTGCACCAGGCTTCGGGACGATGGCGCTTGGGCCTGCTGCTGGCGCTGGTGACGGCCGCCTGCTGGGCCACCCTGCCGGTGGCGTTGAAGGTCACGCTGGAGCAGGTCGATCCCTACACCCTCACCTGGTTCCGCTTCCTGCTGGCCGCGGGGCTGATGTTCGCGTGGCTGGCGTCCCGGCGTGGGCTGGGCGGCTTCGCCACGCTCGACCGCAAGCGCTGGGGGATGCTGCTGGCGGCGGCCCTGCTGCTGATCGGCAACTACGTCTTCTACCTGCTGGGCGTGCAGCAGACCTCGCCCGCCAACGCGCAGCTACTGATCCAGCTGGCGCCGCTGCTGATGGCGCTGGGCGGCATCTTCGTGTTCCGCGAACGCTTCAACGGCTGGCAGTGGCTGGGCCTGGCGACGATTGTCGGCGGGCTAGGGCTGTTCTTCCGCGACCAGCTCGACGGCGGCGGCGCCGGCTACCTGGCCGGTTCGGCGCTGGTGGTGCTGGCCGCGGTGGTCTGGGCCGGCTACGCACTGCTGCAGAAGCAGCTGCTGCTGCGGCTGTCGTCGCCGGCGATGCTGCTCTTCATCTACGTCGTGGCCAGCCTGGTGCTGCTGCCGCTGGCGCGACCTGCCACGTTGCTCCAGCTCGACGGCCTGCATTGGGCGCTGCTGCTGTATTGCGCGCTGAACACGCTGGTGGCCTACGGCGCGTTCGCCGAAGCGCTGGCGCACTGGGAGGCTTCGCGCGTGTCGGCCATCCTCGCCACCACGCCCCTGCTCTGCCTGGGCGCGGTGGCGGCGACGCAGGCGATCTGGCCCGGCAGCCTCGCGCCGGAACAGGTCGGCATCGCCGGTTACGCCGGCGCCGTTCTGGTGGTCGTCGGTTCGGCGCTGGCCAGCCTGATGGGCCAGCGGCCCGGGCGCTGAGGCCCGGGCCGTCGCGCGTCAGCGGCCAGGGATCCGGCAGCAGCGGGCGTAGCCCATGACCTCGGTGGTCAGGGACTCGTTGTAGTACGAGCAGAAGTGGTTGTTGGTCCCTGCTTCGGTCTTGAACGACACCAGGCGGGTCGCGTAGCTGTTCGAGGTGCAGCCACCGCCGGTGATCGTGTAGCCGGCCGGGCATGAAGGCGTGTAGAAGTTCGCGCCGGCGTTCTGCTGGATCACCTGGGTGATCGTGGTGTCCACGCACTGGACCGGCGTGGCCACCGGCGGCGCGAAGTAACCCACGATATCGCCCACCAGGTGGGTCTGCGCGAAGCTGTAGACATTCATCTCGGCCGTCGCGACGCCGAGATCGAGCTTCACGATCACCTCGTTGCCGACGATGTCGCCGGCCGAATAGTTGAGGCTGGACGCGAGCGGCTGGGGCGCATTGAGCGGATAGGCCGTGATGAAGCCGGCCGCGCTCGGGTTGACCACGGTGAAATTGATCACCGCCGCTGCGAACGAGCCGCCCGCCGCCAGGCCGCAGTTGGAGGCCTCGCCGCCCTGGGAGGCGTAGCTGCCGGCGACGCTGACGTCGAAACTGCGGGTGCTGTTGGCCGCGATCGGCCCGCCCGCCACCCGCGTGTCGATCAGTCGGCACGGCGTCACCGGCACGAACACCAGGTCCTGCGCCGCGTCGCCCAGCGCGCGCGTTCCGTCGCGCGGCGGGAGGCCAAGCAACTGCGTGTTCATTTCCTGGAACGTGGTCGCTGCGGCGGCCGCGCGCAGCTCCTCCAGCGACGCCTCGGCGAAGACCGGGGCCATCTCGACCGACCAGTCCGCGACGCCGATCGGGTAGGTGTCCCGGATATGGTCGGACCACCGGTCCACGATCTTGCGCGCGAGGTCCTCGCGCGACGGGCCGTCGGCGGCCCACGTACCGGTGGAAGGTGCCAGGACCAAGGCCAGGGTGGCCGCCAGGGTCATCGACTTGAGCTTCATGCGCTTGCCTCGAAAAGGTGGGGACTGGGCCGGCACAGGCGCCAGGGCCTGTGTCGGTTCCCATCCTTACGAAGCGGGGGCGCGAACCGTGCCGCGCCGGGCAAAGTCCGGCCATGCGGCTGCCTTCGGGGCCCACGCCCCGGGCGCGGAGGCCCGGGGCGGCGTATCCAGGGTCGGGGCTCGCGCCCCGTCCGCTCAGGGGAAACGGACCCGGCAACAGGTGCGGCTGGCGCGCAGCTGGGCCGTGCCGGAGCTGTTGTTCTGTGCCGAGCAGGTGCCGGCGGTGAAGTAGACGAAGGGCATTTCCCAGGTGCTGGACTGGCAATTGGTGGCGGTCTGGGTGTACCCGGCGGCGCAGGCCGGCGCATTGGCGTTGGAGGTGGCGCCCGCGTTGACGGTGTTGATCGTCTGCGCCGTCTCGACGCATTCGAACAACGCAGCGGCGGGATTCTTGTAGTAGCCGACGATATCAGCCACCAGGTGCGTCTGGGCGAAGGAGTACACGCTCATTTCATTCGCGGACGCACCCTGGTCGAGCTGCACGACCGACAGGTTGCCGACGATGCTGCCGGCGGTGTAGTTCAGGGTGGACGCCAGCGGCTGGGTGCCGAGGTACGGGAACGCGGTGATGTAGCCGGCCGCCGACGGCGTGACGACCGTGAAGTTGATGACCGCCGCGGCGAACGAGCCGGCCGCGCCAGCGCCGTTACAGTTGCTGGCGGAGCCGCCCTGGAAGCTGTAGTCACTGACCGCCGTCACGTCGAAGCTGCGGACGGTGTTGGCGGCGATCGGGCCGCCGGCGACGCGCGTGTCGAGCAGGCGGCAGGGGGCGATCGGCACGTACACGAGGTCGGTGTTCGGATCGCCGAACGCCTGGGTCGAGTCCCCGGCGCCGGCCTTGCCGAGGAGGGCGTTGTTCATGTCGTCGAAGTTCTTGGACGCCGCGGCCTTGCGCAGGTCATCCAGCGACACGACGTCGAGCAGCGGCGCCATTTCTTGCGACCACTGCCCGCCGGGCTGCTTGTGCGCCTCTTCCACGTGGCCACTCCAGCGGTCGAGCAGCTGGCGGCTCAGCGCGGCGCGGTCTTCGGCTTCGCCGGCCATCGCGGCCGACGCCGCCAGTGTCCCGGCAAGCGCCAGGACCAGTGCGGAGCGATTGAAATTCATGGTGGGTCTCCCAGGGGTGCGAGTGGCCCGCCGGCCCATGGCCAACGGATCCAATCCTAGGAACGTGAAAAATTCTTCACACCAGCCAATTATTTGCTGCAAGTTCGCTGGCCGGTCCTGGGCACGACCCACGTTGCGACGCTGCCTCCACGGCGGCGGAGACGCCCCGCGGACGCCACTCAGTCCGCGCGCAGGCGCGCCAGCAGGTCGCTGCAGTCGGGTGAATGCAGCTGGCCCTCGAGTGCGGCCAAGGTGGCCTGCGCCACGGTGCGCAGCGGCGGGTGCAGGCGGCGCCAACCCTCGAATCCGCCCAGAAGCCGGGCCGCGACCTGCGGGTTGGTGGCGTCCAGCCCGGGCAATTGGCGCGCCACCAGTCGGAAGCCCTCGCCGTCGGCGCGGTGGAACGCGCGCGGATTGCCGCGCTGGAAGTTTCCCAGCACCGCGCGCACACGGTTGGGGTTGGCGGGCTTCCACCACTCCGAGACCAGCAGCCTCGCGACGTCGTCGATGGCCGACGCGCGCGGGCGGGTGGCCACCCAGCCGATCCACTTGTCGGTCACCAGCGGATCGTGGGCGAACTGCGCGCGGAACGCGGCCAGCGCGACCGCGGCGCCCGGCGCTTCGAAGTGCAGCAGGCAGCGCAGCGCAGCGCCGCGCTCGGTCATGCCACGGGCGGTGTCGAACTGCCGCTGCGCCAGCGTCGCCGCCGGATCGTGGCGGGTCAACCAGGCCAGGCAGGCGTTGCGCAGCGCGCGCGCCGCCATCGCCGCGCCGTCGAGGCCCTGCCCCGCGGCGTCGGCCAGTGCGTCGTAACGCGCCCGCAGCGGCGCGGACAGCGCGCGCGACAGCCGGTCCAGCAGCGCGTCGCGGGCATCGAGCAAGGCGTCCGGATCGACTTCGTCAATCGCATCGGCCAGGGTGTCGAAGTCCGGCAGCACCAGGCATTCGGCGACGAAGGCGGGATCGGCGGCGGGGTCCCGAAGCAGGTCGTCCAGCGCCGCTTCCAGCGCCTCGGCCGCGAGCGTGTCGCGCTGCAGGATCGCCCGCGTCGCCAGCCGCTGCAGGCCATCCCAGCGGTACACCTCGTCGCGCTCGACGCGCACGCTGCGCGCCAGGTCGGCCGGCGATTGTTCGAACGCGATCTTCACCGGCGCGGCGAAGCCCTGGTTGAAGGTGGCCAGCGGCTTGCCGGCCAGGCCGCGCCAGCGCAGCACGTGGCGCGCGGCGACCAATTCGACCATGCCGCCGTTGAGCGCCGCGTCGGTGTCGGGCGCCGCGGTGATGGCGGCACCGTCATCGGCGTACAGCGCCAGCCGCAGCGGCACCAGCATCGGCTGCTTCACCGGCTGGCCCGGCGTCGGCGGCAGGTGCTGGTCTACGGTCAACGTGTAGTCGCCGGTGGCGGCGTCGAAATGTTCGCTGACCGCCAGCTCGGGCGTGCCCGCCTGCGAGTACCACAGTGCGAATTGCGACAGGTCGCGTCCGCTGGCGGCCGCATGCGCGGCCAGGAAATCCTCGATGGTCGCCGCCCGCCCGTCGTTGTCGGCGAAGTAGCGGTCCATGCCGGCGCGGAACACCGCTTCGCCCAGCAGCGTGTGCAGCAGCCGGATGACCTCGGCGCCCTTCTCGTAGATGGTCAGCGTGTAGAAGTTGCTGATCTCGCGGTAGCGATCGGGCCGCACCGGGTGCGCCAGCGCGCCCGAGTCCTCGGCGAACTGCCGGCCGCGCAGCACGCGCACCGCTTCGATGCGCTTGATGGCGCGCGAATGCAGGTCGGCGCTGAACTCGCTGTCGCGGAACACCGTCAGGCCTTCCTTCAGCGACAGCTGGAACCAGTCGCGCAGCGTGACGCGGTTGCCGGACCAGTTGTGCAGGTACTCGTGCGCCACCACCGACTCGATCGCCAGGAAGTCGGCGTCGGTCGCCGTGGCCTCGTCGGCGAGGATGTAGCGGGCGTTGAAGATGTTCAGGCCCTTGTTCTCCATCGCGCCCATGGTGAAGTCCTGGGCGGCGACCACGTTGAACACGTCCAGGTCGTAGCCGCGCCCGAAGCGGCGCTCGTCCCAGCGCAGGCTGCGCTCGACCGCGCCCAGCGCGTACTCGCAGCGGGCAACGTCGGCGGGCTCGGCCCAGACGTTGAGCTCGACCTCGCGGCCCTCGGCGGTGCGCACCGAATGGGTGACGCGGTCGAGGTCGCCGGCGGCGATGGCGAACAGGTAGCAGGGCGTCGGGTGCGGATTCTCCCAGGTCGACTCGTGGCGGCCGTCGTCGAGCTCGCGGCGCGCGACCGGGTTGCCGTTGGCCAGCAGTACCGGGAAGCGCTCGCGCGCGGCGCGCAGCGTGATGCGCCAGCGCGGCATCACGTCGGGGCGATCGGCGAAGAAGGTGATGCGCCGGAAGCCTTCGGCCTCGCACTGGGTCAGCAGCAGCCGGCCGCTCTGGTACAGCCCCTCGAGCCGGGTGTTGCCGGCCGGGTGCACGCGCACGCGGGTCTCGAGCTCGCAGGCGCCCGCCAGTCCGTCGATGCGCAGCGTGGCGCCGTCGTAGGTGTAGCGCTCGGCGGGCAGCGGCCGGCCATCCAGGGCGATCGACAGCAGGGCGAGTTCTTCGCCGTCGAGCACCAGCGGCTGGCCGGGCTGGCCGGGATCCGGTTCCAGCGCCAGCCGGGCGTGCACCTCGGTGGCGTCGGGGTCGAGGTCGAAGGCGAGGTCGGCGTGGCGGATGCGCCAGGCGGGCGGGACGTAGTCGGCCAGGTGGACGTGGCCGTCGTCGCGGGGGAGGCTCATTCTGTGCGTTTTTCCGGGGCGACACGTGTGCGGTTTGCTAGGCTAGCACGCGCCTTTCGACGGACCGACCATGACTTCCGACCTACCGGGATACGACGACGTCCTCGCCGCCGCCGCGCGCATCGCGCCGCATGCCCACCGCACGCCGGTGCTGCGCTCGCGCTCGCTGGATGCGCTGGCCGGCGCCGAGCTGCATTTCAAATGCGAGAACTTCCAGCGCAGCGGCGCCTTCAAGTTCCGCGGCGCCTGCAACGCGGTGTGGTCGCTCGACGACGCCATCGCCCCCCGCGGCGTGGTCACGCATTCCTCCGGCAACCACGGCGCGGCCCTTGCGCTGGCGGCGCGCAGCCGCGGCATCCCGGCCCACGTGGTGGTGCCCGAGGGCGCGGTGCGGAGCAAGCTGGCCGCGATCGAGGCCTACGGCGCCGTGCTGCACCGCTGCGCCCCGACCATCGCCGCGCGCGAAGCGGCCGCCGCGCGCGTACAGGAAGAGACCGGCGCGACGTTGGTGCATCCTTACACCGACCCGCGCGTCATCGCCGGCCAGGGCACCGCGGCGCTCGAGCTGCTGGCCGAAGCCGGCCCGCTGGACGCGCTGCTGGCCCCGCTCGGCGGCGGCGGCCTGGCCTGCGGCACCCTGCTGGCCGCGCGCGGCACGCCCGTGTTCGGCGCCGAGCCGGCCGGAGCCGCCGAGACCTTCGAATCCCTTCGCCAGCACCGCCACGTCACCGACTTCACGCCCGACACCGTCTGCGACGGCCTGCGCGGCACGGTCGGCGCCATCAACCTCGCCATCATGCGCCGCGACCGCCTGCAGGCCCTGGTCGTGACCGACGCCGAGACCGTGGCCGCCATGCGCCTGGCCTGGGAGCGGCTCAAGATCATCATCGAGCCCTCCTGCGCCACCGTGCTGGCGGCCGTGCTGCGCTACCCCGAACCCTTCGCCGGCCGCCGGATCGGGCTTATCCTGTCCGGAGGCAACGTGGACCTGGCCGCTCTCCCCTGGTGATCCCCCCGAGGCAAGACATGATCGTCGACGGCAACCGCGCGGCCGACCGCGCCATCGAACTGGTGCTGGCCTACTATGCGGCCTTCAACCGCGGCGACTGGGAGGGGATGCTGGCGCGCCTGGACCCCGACGTGGCGCACGACATCAACCAGGGCGGGCGCGAGACCGGCAAGGTCGCCTTCGCCGCCTTCCTGGCGCGCATGAACCGCTGCTATCGCGAACAACTGCGCGACATCGTGGTGATGGCCAACCAGGAAGGCACCCGCGTCGCCGCCGAGTACGTGGTGCACGGCGAGTACCTGGCCCAGGACACCGGGCTGCCGCCCGCGCACGGCCAGAAGTACGCACTGCCCGGCGGCGCCTTCTTCGACGTCGAGGACGGCGCGATCACCCGCATCACCAACTACTACAACCTCGAGGACTGGATCGCCCAGGTCTCGGCAGGCGCATGAACACTCCCGGAGCAGGCATGGACACCGAACGCAGCGAATGGACCGGCACGCCCTCGCAGTGGCAGAACGCCGGCTGGTTCCTGGCCTGCCTGTTGCTCATCCCGATCCCGTGGGCGCTGTGGCGCTGGCTGGTGGTCCGCAACACGGTCTACACGTTGACCGACCAGCGCCTGTCCATCCGCCGTGGCGTCTTCAACCGCACCACCGAGGACCTGGAGCTGTACCGCGTGCGCGACACCCGGCTCGAGCAGACCTTCTTCGAGCGCCTGTTCGGCCTGGGCGAAGTGGTGCTGTTCACCACCGACGCCTCCACGCCGGAGATCCACCTGCCCTGGCTGAAGGACGCCGAGTCCCTGCGCGAACGGATCCGCCGCCTGTCGGAAGCGCGCCGCGACGCCAAGCGCGTGCGCACCTTCGAGTCGGGCGGCGGCGGCCACGCCGACCTGGGCGGGCACGACGCGCTGGACTGAAGCCGGATTGCGGCGCGCTGCGCCGCCCTATCGTCCAGCCCTTGGATCCAGGACTGCGGCCACGCTCGCCGCTTCAATTCATCGTCCGGAACGGCGCCCCGGCAGGCTACGGATCTCGCCGCGACCGGACCAGCCGCGCCACGCGGCCAGGGCCGCGATGCCCGAGGCCAGCACCAGCATCGCCCACTCCCGGTGCACCAGGTGGGTAGCGATGGCGCCGAGCATCAGCCCCGCCAGGCACAGCGCCGCCAGCGCGGACACCCGCCGCACCAGCAGCCCGATCGCGCCGGCAACTTCCAGCACGCCCGTCAGGTACATGAAGTAAGGCGGATAGCCCCACCGCGCGAAGGCCTCGACCTCGAACGGAAGCGACAGCAGCTTGGCGATGCCGGAAGCGGCGAAAACCAACGCTAGCGTGTAAACGGCGATTCTTGTCTTCATGGTGGTTGGCTGGCTATCAGGGCTCGCTGCTGTCGAGCACTTCGATCAGCTGCCAGCGCCGCGCGCTGCCGTCGGCCGGCGGGTTGGCCACGGTGGTCTCGCGAATGCGCAGCACGTACTCGACGCCCATCTTCCAGTCGAAGCCCTCGATGTCGCCGTAGTGCAGCTCCCAGGGCGCGCCCGGCTGGGTGCGCACCTGCAGGCACAGCTGCTGCGCCACGCCCGTGCACGGCGCGCGCTGGCCGGCGATCTGGACGATGCGCTCGCGCGGCGCGTTGGCGACCGGCGGGCGGCTGTCGAAGCGCCACGTGGCGCCGTCGGCGGCGCGCAGCTGCAGGAAGGGGCCGTCGAAGCCGAGCGTCAACGGTGCCGCCATCGCCTGCATCAGGGCGGTTTCGCGGCCCATGATTTCCGGCGGGCACATGCGGCGAGTGCTGGCGATGGCCCCGCCTTCGCCGCCCAGGCGCAGCTGCATGCCGTCGCGCGACCAGCCGCCGGTGTGGCTGTTGCAGGGGCCGCCCAGCGAGAACCGATCGGCCTCGAAGCGCAGCGTGGCGACGCCGGGGCCGACGTCGGGCAGCGTGGCCTCGCCGGGCGCAGCCACCAGGCGCCACTCGGTGCCCTCGAGCACGGCGGCGTCATCGGTGGACGCGATCTCGGTGCGCGTGGAGGCGCAGCCGGCCAGGCTCGCGGCCAGCGCGAGGACCAGCAGGCGTTGCGTGGAAGTGCGGTTCATGGCGACTCCGGGTCGGGGGGACCCGGGCAGTCTAGCGCCGCCGCACCGGTATGCGGTCGGCCGGGAAGCTGGCCAGGTCGGCGCCGCCGTCGCGACGCGGCGCGCCCGGCGCCGGTCCCCAGGCCTGGGCGGTGATTACCTCCCAAGTGCTGGGCAGCACGCCGTCGCGGCGCAGGGCTTCGTAGTGCGCGGTGACGCGCTGGAGCCGGCCGCGCCCGCCGAGCCCGCGCGGGCGGTCGTGCCGGGCGTCGCCGGCGCCGATCGCGCGCAGCTCGTGCATCAGGCTGCGCAGGTCCGGGTAGGTCAGCGTGTACTCGTCGCGCTCGAGCACCGGATCCTTGAATCCGGCGGCCAGCATCGCATCGCCCACCTGCTGGATTTGCGCGAACGGCGACAGCGGCGGCACTTCGCCGCAAGCGAGATACGCATCGCGAAGCTCCGACAGCGTGGCCGGGCCGAAAGTGGAGAGCAGCAGCAAGCCGCCCGGGCGCAGCACGCGACGGAACTCCGACAGGGTGGCGGGCAGGTCGTCCACCCACTGCAGGCACAGGCTGGAGAAAATGACGTCGGCGCACTGGTCGGCCAGCGGCAGCTGCGACACGTCGGCGTTCACCCGCCGCACCGGCCGCCAGAAGCGGGTGTGGCGCGGCACTTCGCGCAGCATCGGCAGGGCGGCGTCGAGCGCGATCACCTCCGCCTTCGGCCAGCGCTTCTTCATGGCGCCGGCGGCCCGGCCCGGGCCGCAGCCCAGGTCGAGGATGCGCCCGGGCTGGCGGTCGTCGAGGTAGTCGAGCTGCTCGAGCAGGCGCGCCTCGGCCTCGCGCTGCAGCGCGGCCACCGCGGCGTAGTTCGGCGCCGCGCGGCCGAAGGCGCGGCGCAGGTGGCGGCGGTCGAACAGGCCGGTCACGGCGGGCACTCCGCAGCGAACGCCACCAGCGCATCCGCCACTTCGCCGGCGTGCGTCAGGAAGGGCGCGTGGCCGCCGCTTTCCACCTGCACAAAGCGACCCTGCGGCGCCGTCTCCGACGCAGCGCGCATCGCCGCGGGCGACACCAACCGGTCGCGCCGGCCCGCAAGCCAGAGGCTCGGCATCGCCAGCGAAGGCAGCGCGGCGCGCAGGTCGCTGTCCTCCAGCAGGCCCAGCCCGTCGCAAAGCACGTCGGCGGACGGCTCGCCATGCGCGAAGACTTCCCCGCGCAGCAGCTTCAGTTCTTCGCGCACGTGGTCCGAGCCCTGCGCCTCGAGCATCAGGAAACGATCGAGCGTGCCGCGGTAGTCGCGGCCCAGCTCGCTGGCGAAAGTGCGGAACACGGCGGCATCCATGCCCGCCGTCCAGTCGTCGGCGCGCACGAAGCGCGGGCTGGCGGCCAGCATCACCAGGCCGCGTACCGCCTGCGGCCGCGTCGCCGCCTGCTGCAGCGCTACCAGCCCGCCCAGCGACCAGCCCAGCCACACCGCGCGCGCCGGCACCACCGCCGCCACCGCGTCGGCGGCGTCAGCGAGGCGCAGCGGCAGCCCGGCACCGGCGCTGCGGCCGTGGCCCGGCAGGTCGACCAGGTGCAGGGTGAAATGCGGTTCCAGCCGCGCCACCAGCGGCCCGAAGATGCCGGCGTGCATGGCCCAGCCATGCAGCAGCACCAGGTCCGGGCCCTGGCCGCGCACGTCGTGGAACAGGGTCATGCCGGGAGCGGGGATTTGCGGGTGCCGAGCGCTTCGGCCAGGGCGGCCAGCAGGCCGTCCACGTCGCGCTCGTTGTGTTCGCAGCTCAGCGTGATGCGCAGGCGCGCCTGCTGCTCCGGCACCGTTGGCGGCCGGATGGCGGTGACGAGATAGCCGGCCTGCTCCAGCGCGGCCGACACCGACAGCGCACGCGCATTGTCGCCCAGCACGATGGGCTGGATCGGCGTGAACGATTCCTGCAGCAGCAGCCCCAGCGCCGAGGCGCCGCGGCGGAAACGCGCCACCAGCGAAGCGAGCTTGGCGCGGCGCCAGGACTGGGTGCGAATGAGCTTGAGGCTCGCGCGCATGGCCGCGGCCATCGCCGGCGCCGGCGCGGTGGAATACAGGTAAGGCCGCGCGGTCTCGGCGACGTGGCCGACCACGGCGTGGCTGCCCAGCAGCATTGCACCCTGGCCACCGAAGGCCTTGCCCAGCGGCACCAGCAGCAGCGGCACTTCGCGCGCGCCCAGGCCCGCGACCGCGAGGCTGCCGCGGCCCTCCGGGCCCAGCACGCCGATGCCGTGCGCGTCGTCCACGTAAAGCAGCGCGTCTTGCGCGCGCGCCACCAGCGCCAGGTCGGCCAGCGGCGCCTGGTCGCCGTCCATGCTGAAGACGCCGTCGGTGGCGAGGATGGCCACGCCGTCGCGGCGGGTCATCAGCTGGCGCATCGCGGCCTCCACGTCGGCGTGCGGATAGCGCTTGAGCTCGCAGCGCGACAGGCGCGCGCCGTCGATCAGGCAGGCGTGGTTGAGCTTGTCCTGCACGCACAGGTCGCCCTCGCCCAGCAGCGACTGCAGCACGGCGAGGTTGGCCTGGTAGCCGCTGCCGAAATACAGGCCGCGCTCGTAACCCAGCCACCTCGCCATCTCGCGTTCGAACGCGGCGTGCTCGGCGTGGTGGCCGCTGACGCCGGCCGAGCCGGTGCTGCCGACGCCGTGCCAGGCGGCGGCTTCCTGCAGCGCCGCCACCACGTCCAGGTGCTGGCTCAGGCCCAGGTAATCGTTGCCGCAGAAGCTGGTGAGCTGGCGGCCATCCACCAGCACCTGCATGCCTTCGCGCGCCTCGACCTCGCGCCGGGTGCGCACGGCCTGCGCCGCCTCGCGCGCGGCGCGGGCGGTGGCGAGGCGATCGGCGAGGCGCTGGCGGGGCATGTCAGGCGGCGCAGGACGTGGCGGCCGGCGCGACGATGTCGGCGTGCACGGTGTTCGATTCCTGCACGACCTCCATCGGGCGCAGGCCCAGGCGGTCGAACAGGGCGCGGTCGGCTTCGACGTCCGGGTTGCCGGTGGTCAGCAGCTTCTCGCCGTAGAAGATCGAATTGGCGCCGGCCAGGAAGCACAGCGCCTGCAGCTCGTCGCTCATCTCGGCACGGCCAGCCGACAGCCGCACCATCGAGGCCGGCATCACGATGCGGGCCACGGCGATGGTGCGGACGAACTCGAACGGATCCAGCAGCGCGGTGCCCTTGAGCGGCGTGCCTTCGACCTGCACCAGCCGGTTGATCGGCACCGAATCCGGGTGCGCCGGCAGGTTGGCCAGGGCCTGCAGCAGGCCGGCGCGCTGCGCGCGCGACTCGCCCATGCCGACGATGCCGCCGCAGCAGGTCTTCATGCCGACGTCGCGGACGTGGCCCAGCGTGTCCAGGCGATCCTGGTATTCGCGGGTCTTGATCACGTCGCCATAGAAGTCGGGCGCGGTGTCGAGGTTGTGGTTGTAGTAGTCGAGGCCGGCGGCGCGCAGCGCCACGGCCTGATCGGCCTTGAGCATGCCCAGCGTGGCGCAGGTTTCCAGGCCCAGGGCCTTCACCTCGCGGATCATCTCGGCCACCTTCGGGATGTCGCGGTCCTTGGGGCTGCGCCAGGCGGCGCCCATGCAGAAGCGCGAGGCGCCGGCGGCCTTGGCGGCGCGGGCCTTCTCCAGCACCTCGTCGGTGCTCATCAGCTTGGTGGCGTCGACGCCGGTGTTGTAGCGCGCGGCCTGCGGGCAGTAGGCGCAGTCCTCGGGGCAGCCGCCGGTCTTGACCGACAGCAGGGTCGAGACCTGGACTTCGCTGGGGTCGAAGCGCTCGCGGTGCACGGCACCGGCGCGCTGCATCAGCACGGGGAAGGGGAGCTCGAACAGCGCGAGGACTTCTTCGCGCGTCCAGTCGTGGCGGATGACGGCAGACATGGCAAACCCCTGACGGCGCTGCATTAATGGAGTGCGGCAGTCTGGTGAGCATGCCCACCCCTGTCAACCAAACGGTTGACGGCCACCCCCGACGGGCCGCCAACCCGACGCCGGAGGCTATCCCCGTCCGCGGCAGCGAATCCGTGAAGTGAAGCACATCACGGCATGACCTGGCCTGTCCGTTTTTCTCAGTGGCTGGGCCAGGCCCTGCTGCCCCCGCGCTGCCTGGTTTGCGAACTGCCCGGCGACGGCGGCCAGGACCTGTGCCGGGCCTGCCGCGCCGCCCTGCCCTGGAACCAGCCTGCCTGCCACGCCTGCGCACTCCCGCTGCCCGGCCCGGGGCCAGGTTCGGAGCCTGATCCCGGGTCGAGGGTGCGCCGCGGCGCCGTGCCGGCCGCATCGGGGCTCCGCTGCGGCCGCTGCCTGCGCCGCCCGCCGCCGCTGGACGCCACGGTGGCCGCGCTGGCCTATCGTTTCCCGCTTGACCGGCTGCTGCCCCGCTTCAAGTTCCATGGCGACCTGGCGGCCGGGCGCCTGCTGGGGCAACTGCTGGCCGACGCGCTCGCGGAAACCTCGCCCGGGGCGGAGGGACCGCAGGCCATCGTGCCGGTGCCGCTGCACCCGCGCCGCCTGCGCGAGCGTGGCTACGACCAGGCGCTGGAGCTGGCCCGCCCGCTTGGCCGGGCGCTGGGCCTTCCGGTCAGGGGCGGCGGACTGCGCCGGGTTCGCGCCACCCTTGCCCAGTCCACCCTCGGCGCGGCCGCCCGTCACGGCAATGTGCGGGGCGCTTTCGCCGCGGCCCCCGGGCCCTGGCCCGAGCGGGTGGCGCTGCTGGACGACGTGATGACGACCGGCGCCACGCTGGGCGAGTGCGCCCGGGCGCTGCGGCGTGCCGGGGTGCGCCGGGTGGACGCCTGGGTCGTCGCGCGCGCGCCCCGGCCCGGGACGGAAGGCTAGTCCTGGGTCGTCGCCTGCGCCGGGGCGGGCGGCGCCGGGCGCGGGCCGTGCGCCATTCAGCCCAGCGCGTAATGCGCCGCGATGCCCACGAACACCACCAGGCCCACCCACTGGTTGGCGAGGAAGGCGCGGAAGCAGCCGGCCCGGTCGCGGTCGCGCGCCATCCAGAACTGCATCGCCACCAGCACCAGCGCCACGCCCAGCGCCGCCTGGTAATGGATGCCGAAACCGGCGCGCGCGCCCACCAGCCACATCGCCCAGAAGAAGCCCGCGTAGATCACGCCCTGCGCGATCAGGTCGGCGTCGCCGAACAGGATGGCGGTGGACTTGGAACCGACCCGCAGGTCGTCCTCGCGGTCCACCATCGCGTACCAGGTGTCGTAGCCGGTGGTCCACAGCAGGTTGCCCAAGAACAGCAGCCAGGCGATCGGCGGCACGCTGCCCTGCACGGCCGCGAACGCCATCGGGATGCCCCAGCCAAAGGCGATGCCCAGGTAAACCTGCGGCAGGTAGGTGTAGCGCTTGAGCAGCGGGTAGGTCGCGGCCAGCAGCGCCGCGGCGACGCTCAGCGCCACCGTCAGCCAGTTCGTCAGCAGCACCAGCCCGAACGCGACCAGCATCATCACGGCGAACAGGACCAGCGCCTCGCGCGGCGACACCGCACCGGTGGCCAGCGGCCGGGCCCGGGTGCGCTCGACGTGCGGGTCGAGCCAGCGGTCGTTGTAGTCGTTGATCACGCAACCCGCCGACCGCGTCAGCCACACGCCGGCGGTGAAGATCGCCAGCGTGCCCAGCGGCGGCACGCCGTCGGCGGCCAGCCACAGCGCCCACCACGTTGGCCACAGCAGCAGCAGGATGCCGACCGGGCGATCGCCGCGCACCAGCTGCCAGTAAAGCGGCCAGCGCTCGCGCCAGGTCTTGGGCGCGCGGTCGGGAAGGGGCGGTGCGTGGCGTTCGTAGGGCATCGGCAAAGCCTAGCAGAGCGTCCAGGCCCACCCATGACCGACGGCACCCCGGCGGCCGCGGGCCTTGACCCGGCGGCGACGCGTCCCCAGTTTAAGCATCGTCATCCACCACCAAGGGAACAACGACCATGAGTGCAGGCCAGGGTTCCACCGGCAACGTCATCGCCGCCATCTGCAGCTTCTTCGTGCCGGGCCTGGGCCAGCTGGTCCAGGGTCGCTTCGGTTCGGCCGTGCTCTGGTTCCTGTTCGCGTGCGCGGCCTTCGCCATCACCTGGCTGATCACGCTGAGCCTGCTGCCGTTCGGCTGGTTCGTGGTCAGCATCCTGTCGTGCATCAACGCGGCGATGTACTCGCCGCCCGCGCGCTGACCCCGCTCAACCGGCCTGGGCACGCAGCCACGTGCCCAGTGCCGCCGGCGCCAGCGGCCGCGTGAACAGATAGCCCTGGGCCTGGTCGCAGCCCTGCTCGCGCAGCATCGCCAGGGTCGCCTCGGTCTCCACGCCTTCCGCCACCACTTCCATGCCCAGCGCATGGCCCAGGCTGACCACGGCCTGGGTCAGGCCGCGCAGCCGGGTGGCTTCGGCCATCTGCTGCACGAAGCTGCGGTCGATCTTCAGGTGCCGCACCGGGAAGCGGTGCAGGTAGGCCAGGTTGGAGAAGCCGGTGCCGAAGTCGTCCACCGCCAGGCAGATGCCGTTGGCGGAAAACAGGTCGAAGGCGCGGCGCAGCACGTCGGTGTCGCGCATCAGCGCCGATTCGGTCAACTCCAGCTCCAGCCGGTCGGTGGGCCAGTGGTTGCGGGCACAGATCTCGAGCACGTCGGTGGCGAACTGCGGGTCGCGCAGCTGCACCGCCGACACGTTCACCGCGATGCGGTCGAACACCAGCCCCTGCTCGTGCCACTCGCGCGCCTGCCGGCAGGCCTCGCCCAGCACCCAGCGGCCGATCGCCAGTATCTCGCCGCACTCCTCGGCGACAGGGATGAACTCCGCCGGCGAGCGGGAGTCGCCGGCGCGGGTGCGCCAGCGCAGCAGCGCCTCGATGCCGGCCACCCGCCCGTCGCGCAGCGACAGCGTGGGCTGGTAGACCAGCGACAGCTCGCGCCGCGCCAGCGCCTGCCGCAGCTCCTGCTCCAGCGTGACCCGGCGCTGCACCTTCTCGTAGAAGCTGTCGCTATAGAACTGGAAGGTGTTGCGGCCGGCATCCTTGGCCGCGTACATCGCCGTGTCGGCCGAGCGCAGCAGCGCCTCGAGGTCCGGGCTGCCCTCGTTGAGCAGGGCGATGCCGATGCTGCAGCCCACGTGCGCCTCGTGCTCGCCCAGCGACACCGGCTGGCTGAGCGCGGCGATGATCTTGCGCGCCACGAAGGCCGCGTCCTCGGGCCGCCCGACCTCGCGCAGCAGCACCAGGAATTCGTCGCCGCCCAGGCGCCCGACCAGGTCGCTGCCGCGCACGCACTGGCGCAGCCGGCCGGCCACTTCCTGCAGCAGGCGGTCGCCGGCTTCATGGCCCAGGCTGTCGTTGACGTTCTTGAAGCGGTCGAGGTCGAGAAACAGCAGCGCCAGCGGTGGCTCGCCGTTGCGCACCGAGGCGATGGCGTCCAGCGCCCGGCGGCGGAACAGGAAGCGGTTGGGCAAGCCGGTCAGCGTGTCGTAGTGCGCCAGCTGCTCGATCTGCTCGTTCGCCTCGTGTTCCTCCGTGATGTCCTGGGTGAGGCCGGTGATGTGGTGCGGCTTGCCGTCCACCTTCTCCATCCGCCCGGTGATGCGCAGCCAGATGCGGCGATCGTCGGGCGTGTAGTAGGTGACCTCCAGCGTCTCTTCCTCCGTCTCGCCGCCGAACATGCGGGCCATGGCCTCGCGCATGCGCTGCTGCGAGTGCTCGTCGTAGTTGGGCAGCGTGCCCTGCACGCTCACCGGCGTGCCGGGCTCGAGGCCGTGGATGCGGTAGTTCTCGTCGGTCCACTGCAGCTGGCCATCGGCCATGATCTCGAAGCCGCCGATGCGGCCCATCGCCGCGATGCGGTTGAGCAGGTCGCTGCGCCAGCGTGAATTGCGCTCGGCGACCACCTGCTCGGTGATGTCGTGGATCACGCCGACCAGGCGCAGCACGCGTCCGTCCGGGGCCCGCATGCCTTCGCCGCGGGCCTTGGTGAAGCGGCGCTCGCCGTCCGGGCGCACCATCACCAGCTCCATCTCGTAGGGCTCGCCGGTGGCGAGGGTGCGGCGCGAGGCTTCCTTCAGGCGCTCGTAGGATTCAGGCTCGTACAGGTGGCGCTGGCCGCGGAACGGCGGCGGCGACTGGTCGGCCGGCAGGCCGGCGATCACGAACAGTTCGTCCGACCACCAGATGGCGTCGCTGTCCGGATCCCAGCTCCAGCTGCCCAGGCGCGCCACGTGCTGGGCCTGGTTCATCAGCAGCTCGCGTTCGCGCAGCTGCTGTTCGATCAGCTTGTACTCGGTGATGTCGGTATGGGTGCCGATCACCCGCCGCGGCTTGCGGTCCAGGGTCCACTCGATCACCCGGCCACGGTCGAGGATCCAGCGCCAGCCACCGCTGGCGTCACGGGCGCGGTAGACCGACTGGTAGCCTTCGCGCTGGCCGTCCAGGTGCAAGTTGAGCGCATCGGCCACCCGCGGCTGGTCGTCGGGGTGGACCAGGTCGCGCCAACTACCAAGGTTGTCGGCCAGGTGGTCGGGCGGGTAGCCGAGCATGCCCAGGCAGCGCGCCGAGCGGTAGACGCGACCGGTGTCGGCGCTCCAGTCCCAGAGCCCGTCCTGGGCGTTTTCCAGCGCGAAACGCCAGCGGGCGCGGTTGGGCGACTCGGCGAGTTCAGGCTCCTCGGCCGGGTTGAACAGGCTGGCGGTGTAGCCCAGGATCCGGCCGTCCTCGTCCAGGGCTGCCTGCAGCACGCAGTCCAGCACCCGCTCGCCGTCGCGGTGGGAGTGGTGGACCTGGCGGCCCGGGTGGCGGGCAATCTGGGCGATGGCGTCGGCCAGCACCGGCCGCAACGCCTCCTCCAGCGCCGGCGTCAGCAGGTCGCGGGCGCGGTCGTTGCCGGTGACGTACTTCCCCGCCGCATCCAGCACCAGCAGGGCGCGACGCGAGGGGTGCAGCAGCAGGCTGTTGAGGAACGCGGAATCCACGAATGGCGGGCCCAGGACACGGTTGTCCCGACACTAACGCCCGCACGCCTGCGAGGGAACCGGCCGATCGCCGGGCCGTGAACCCCGCCACACTCGGCATGGCCGCCCCTTAGACCGGCGCGGCCATCGGTGCCATAATCCGCGCCCTAAGCGCCTGTAGCTCAGCCGGATAGAGTAGTGGCTTCCGAAGGCTCTACTCAGGGATTCGGCGGGTCGGGTAAAGTGTCATGCCGCTTGAACTCCGTTTCAGGCCGGAAGCAGCAAAAAGTCTTTTGATTACGCGCCTGTAGCTCAGCCGGATAGAGTAGTGGCTTCCGAAGCCATTGGTCGGGGGTTCGAATCCCTCCAGGCGCGCCAAGACCCCTGTGACAAATCTGTGCCGTGGCTGTGCCAAGTTCTTCCTGGCAACCCGGCCGCGTTGAGTAAAAGCCGCCATGCCAACGCAAATCCTCCAGATCCGGATTGAGCTCGAGCGCATCGAGCCGCTGATCTGGCGCCGCATCCAGGTGCCGGGCGACTACACCTTCTGGGACCTGCACGTCGCCATCCAGAGCGCCTTCGCCTGGACGGATACCCATCTGCACGAGTTCCGACCCTGCGGTCAACGCGACGGCACTCCGCGGTTCGGCCTGCCGCTCGACGATTTCGACGACAAGCCGCCGCTGCCCTGCTGGGAACATTGCGTGGCCGACGTCCTGAGCCGCGCCAACCCGCGGATCGAGTACGAATACGACTTCGGCGATGGCTGGGAGCATACGGTCGTGCTCGAGGAAGTCCTCGAAGCGGCGCCGGGCAAGAAGTACCCGCGATGCACCGCCGGCGAGCGCTCGGCGCCGCCCGACGACTGCGGCGGCCCGGGCGGCTACGAAAGCCTGCTCGAAACCCTGGCGGACCCCGGAGACCCGGAATACAAGTCCTCCCACCTCTGGGCCAGCAGCCAGAAAGGCCAGCGCGGCAAGTTCGACCCCGAGGCCTTCGACGAACAGCAGGTGAAGTTCGCCAACCCGGCTCCGCGGTTGAAACGGCTGCTGGCGCACCTCGCTTCACGAACGTAGTTCGGCCCCTCTAGCCGCTGGGCAAGCCTGTCGCCGGTGATTCGAGCCAAACCCTGGAAAACAGCCTGTGTTGTGTTTTCTTTGTAAACAGCATATAAGCTGTTTTCAAGCAATACAGACCAGGATGCGTGAAGTGAGCCAGTACGCCGTGCGGACCGCCGAACAACTGCCCGCCCTGCTCAAAGCCTTCCGCAAGCAGGCGGGGCTGACCCAGGGACAGGTCGCCATGAGCCTGGGCGTCACGCAACAGACGCTCTCCGCCATGGAGCGCAACGCCCAGAAAGTGAACGCCGAGCGGCTGCTCCAACTGCTGGGCATCCTTGGCGTGGAGATGGTGCTGCAGCCGCGCGGCCTCGAAACGGGCGCGGCTCGACCCACCCCCCAAGGGAACGCCGGGTGGTAACGGCCGTCACCGGCAGGAAGTCGCGCCGAAAGGCGCTGGGCCTGTGGATGAACGGCGATTTCGTCGGCACCTGGCGGATGGACGCCGGGTCCGAGGACATCCTCGAGTACCACGCCAGCTGGCAAGGCTCGCCGCAAGGCCGCCCCCTGTCGCTCTCCCTGCCTTTCACGCCAGGGGCAAACCTGCATCGCGGGGACGTTGTCCGGGCGTACTTCGAGAACCTGCTGCCGGACAGCCAGGACATTCGTGCGCGCGCCGCGCGTCGCTTTCGCGCCAGATCCACCCAGGCCTTCGACCTGCTCGCCGAGATTGGAAGGGACTGCGTCGGTGCGCTGCAGATCCTGCCCGACGGCATGGCGCCCGGCGATGTGCGCACCCTCGACGCGAGCCCGCTCGACGAGGCCCAGGTGGCCGCAATCCTGCGCGGCACCGTGGCACCGCCGGCCATGGCGGGCGCCGCGCCACAGGACGACGATGACTTCCGGATCTCCATCGCCGGGGCCCAGGAGAAGACCGCCCTGTCGTGGATCGACGGCCGCTGGTGCCTGCCGCACGGTTCAACGCCGACCACGCACATCCTGAAGTTGCCGATGGGACTGGTCGGCAACATGAAGCTGGACCTGAGCCATTCCATCGAGAACGAATGGCTGTGCTCGCGGATCCTCGCGGCCTACGGACTGCCGGTCGCCGAATGCGAACCGCTGCGGTTCGAGGACATGAAGGTCCTCTCGGTCCGGCGCTTCGACCGCGCGTGGCTCGACGGACCTTCGGGCAGATGGCTGGCTCGACTGCCGCAAGAAGATTTCTGCCAGGCGACCGGCACGCCCGCGGCCCTCAAGTACGAATCGGACGGGGGCCCGGGGATCGAGCGCGTCATGGGCTTGCTCGCCACCTCCGAATCTCCCCAGCGGGATCGACGCGTTTTCTTCCTGGCCCAGCTTCTATTCTGGATGCTGCGTGCGCCTGACGGCCACGCCAAGAACTTCAGCCTGTTCATTCGCCCACAAGGCGCTTATGGGCTGACGCCGCTGTACGACGTGATGTCGGCCTGGCCGCTGATCGGCGAGGGGCCCGGGAAGTTGTCAGAGCACAAGATCCGGCTGGCGATGGCGATCCGAACCACCAATGCCCACTGGAAGATGAAGGAAATCCATCGCCGGCACTGGCTTGCGCTCGGCAAGCGGTTCGGCGTGCTGGATGACGAAGGACGGGAAATGGAAGCGATCCTCG
>LNFM01001414.1_pt1 | contig 54561 bp, 72 predicted proteins | sample 596031 | NCBI WGS metagenome assembly LNFM01 (sample SAMN04254537, study PRJNA301005) | activated carbon metagenome | isolation source: dual media filters at the Ann Arbor, Michigan drinking water treatment plant | place: USA: Ann Arbor
ATCGGGTAGCCCTGAGTGCGTCGAATTCCGCGGTTGTTGTGCGGTCGACGTCTGCCTGTCGGCAAGGCACACAGGCTCACGATAGGGGAAACGAGACAGGGGCAATCGGCAACTGCGCTTCAGGAAGCGGGCCCGGCATGAAGCGCCACCAAGGGCCCTACACAATCCGACCGAGGAGGAAGAGATCATGAGAATCCAATTATTCATGAAGCAACTTGTGTTGACGGGGTGTCTGGTGGCGAGTGCGATAGTGCCGACCGGCGAGGGCCAAGCGGCAGATCCCCGGACGACGGCATCGGCCGCTCCGCTCGCGACGGGCGAGATGAATGTCATGGCATCGGGCTCAGTGGAGGACACACTGAAATTGTGTCTGGCGAGAATTCCAAAGGACGCGAGCGCCGGACAGCGACTCTTGGCCGAACAGAGCTGTCAGGGTGCAGAGCGGACAAGAAGTACGAGCCAAGGCGCTTCCCAGTATTGAGAGCTTGGCAAAGAGAATCGGAAGTCTTTCTGCAGCCCTCTTCAGGGGCTGCAGATCGGCTCGGTGACGGTCCGGTTCACGGAGAAAATGTGGCGGAGAAAGGCGGTAAACCATTTTCTGCCATGCCGTCATCTAGGGGGTACTATGCAATGTCCACGCTGTCAGGGCCTGATGATCATTACGTCGATGCACGAGCCGTTTTCTGCCGACGCGGTGGTGGGGTGGCGCTGCCTGCTCTGCGGTGAGGCAACGGACCCGGGAATCGAAGCCAACAGGGCGGTTCCTCCTCCGTCGGTTCGGACCAGGGCGCGGGTCCCCGGATCAACGATCGCGAGGGGCGGACGAGCAAGAAGCTGAGAAGTTCAGAGGGGGCGAGCGATGCGAACATGGAGAGACATTGGGCCGGAATTGTCGCTGGGCTTCTATCTGGTCGCGTGGATTGTTGCGTTGGCCCTGACGTATGTGCAGTCGCGATAAATCCGCAGTGCCGGGCTATCGCGAGCGCGATCGGTCCGGTGCACGGAAATGCAGCGGGTCTCTGAGGCTCTGGAGTTCTCGATAATAGTAGAAGGCCGTGGGGCGTCTCGCTCCGAATCGCAGGGCGCGCAGAAATGCAATCTCTTCCTCGGTCGCTTCCCCGCTCAGTGACGCATCCTTGAGAAACTCAGTGAGTCCCGGTTCCTCCTCTGTGGATGGCACGGGACCTTTCTCGATAAACTCAAACCGCTTCTGGTGGCCGGGAGCGATGCGGCGATTGAGTACGATTTCAATGCAGAAGGTCGCGAGGTCGATGTCCCAGGATTCGATCATGGGATCCAGAAAGGCGATGCAGTTGTCGTTCGAGAGATCGAAGATCGTGGTGTCCAGAAACTGCAAGACCGTCACCCGCATCTGAGGATATGTCTTCTTGCTGAGGCGCGCCACCTGGCGCATCCAGACCTGATTGTCGAGCTCTTTCCTGGCGACGCCTTTGGCGACGCTGAGGAGCTTTTGCGTGACGAACCGCTCGAGTTCCCCGAACGGTTGCTTTTCAAAAATCACGCGAATCTCACCGTTCTTGTCGGTATTGCATTTGCGGAGGATCAGCTCGCGCACGTCGCGCAACAAGGGACCAGGCTGGTCTCCCAATCGTTTCTTGAGGTGCTCCCGCCGCTGCAGGTCGGCGAGTTTGGCCAGTTGCCCGTCCGGCAATTTCAGCACGCGGCTGATCTTGTCGTACATATCGGTGCGGTTCGGCGCCGGAGGCAGCTTCTTGTGCGCCATGAGCTGTGAGATGTACGAGTCGGTCACGTTGGCGGCGCGCGCGAGATCTTTCTGCCCCAGTTTCAGTTCTTTCAATCGATTCTTGATAAAAAGCGCAATGGTCACGAGTCATCTCCCTGGTAGTCTTACGAGTTAAATAGAACGAGTTAACTGTATAGACTATTGTGAAGCTGTGCAATGGAGGAGTTGACTAAGTCTACTTAATGAGCCTAGAGTGTTCAAGCAATCTTCAAGCAATCTTCAAGCAATCTTCAAGCAATCTTCAAGCAATGAGAATTCGAGAATTCGGTCAGTATCAAAGGCTTGTTTCTGTAACCTCCTGTGGCTAGTTGAGTCAACGAGTCTTGCTTGTTCCGTCGTCCAACTGGCGGCGGAGTCTTGGATGAAAAAGGAGAGTGACCCATGACCACGCACGCTACAGTCTCCAGCCACATCGAGACGACGGACGCACTGTCACGGTTGTACCTGTTCCTGGCGCAAAGCATGGACCATGGGCTGGATGAAGTAGGCCGCGTCAACATTGTTGATTCCGAGTTGGATGCGAATCTTGCCGGAGCCAGGAGTGCAGCGTTGGAGCTGCTGTCGGTGAATCGGGTGGTCCGGGATAAGGTCGAGGCAGAGTGCAATCGTATCCGGTCGCTGGTTGAGGCTTGTCTCAAGGGTGGCGCGTCCCATATGGCTCTAGTGGAGGCGTTGAGGACTGAGCGGGCGATTGTGAAGCAGAAAACCATGGTGCTGAGTGATCTGCTCGCGGTCTTTCGAGCAGCCTGAAAGGATTATCGGGATGACATCACAATCAATGGCCGGTTCGAAAGCACGATGGCGGGCCACACGCGTGACGGGAGAAATTATGAAGAACACAGCACAAACGTTTGTCCTGACCATGAATTCCCCATCCCGGAAGGGGATGCGGGTCTGGACGGGGAAGAATATTCATGCGCTGCGCCATTGCTCAGTGAAGCAGATCGGTCAGGCGTTGAGCGAGTTGCAGCAGCATATGAATCAGCTGCAAGCGGCGGCGCCCGCGCCCGGCCGATCGGATTTCCTGAATCGTTCCCGCTAGGGGGGACGGGGTCACGTCTCGGCCACACCGGTGGGTGAAGGTGTCGCTGGTCGTCTCTCTCCGGTGTTCAACTGCCCTCAGGCGCTGAGCCTGAGATGAAGTGGTGAGGCAGGTAGAGAATAGTCGGATAAGCAGCGAGTGCAAAGAACGGGTCCGATCGTCGGGGGTGGGAGTATGGCAGCCAAGCGAACAGCGCCGTTTGATTTCCAGAAATTTCTAGAAACGGTCAGCAGCGGGAAGTCATTGCTGACGTTTCCAAAGAGGAAGATGATCTTTTCCCAAGGAGATGCGGCGGACGCCGTCTTCTATATCCAATCGGGGAAGGTCAAGTTGACTGTCGTCTCACAGCAAGGCAAGGAAGCCGTCATCGCGATTCTGGAGCGGGGCGCATTCTTCGGGGAATCCTGTCTCGCCGGGCAGAATATTCGTCCGGCGACAGTGACCACGGTAGAAGAGTCCAGTATTGTCCGCATCGACAAAGACGTCATGATCCGTCTGTTGCATGATGAGCCCACATTCGCTGAGTTCTTTATGTCGGTGCTGCTGGTGCACAATATTCGTATTCAAGAGGACTTGGTCGATCAACTCTTCAATTCCAGCGAGAAGCGCCTGGCCCGGGTGTTGTTGCTGCTGGCGCATTTCGGGAAAGAGAGCAAGCCGGAGACGGTGATCCCCAAGATCAGCCAGGAAACGCTGGCCGAGATGATCGGCACGACGCGCTCCCGCGTCAGTTTCTTCATGAATAAGTTCCGCAAACTGGGCTTTGTCGAATACAACGGCGAACTCCACGTGCATAGCTCGCTCCTCAGCGTCGTCCTCCACGACTAAGTGTCCGTTCGACCGGCATCTGGCGGTCATGGATGCGGCATTCCTAAGCCCCGTGCCAAGCTGTTCCCTGCATGCGCGAGACAATGAGACGAACAAGGTCCCTCTCTGTGCCGATGGATCGGAGCCTGGTTGTGAGCAATATTGATCAGAATTTGCGCTCTTGGCAGGAGAAAATCATCTAATGGGGCGTCAGAAAGGGGCAGTCATAGCGATGGCCGCGGCAGCGAAAACGGAATCAGCGAAGCCGAAACCATCGAGAATGGCGAGAACGGCACGTACAGAAGCCGCACGGTTTGATCCCAAGATCTTCCTTGCCAAGGTCGGCAATGGAACGACCATTCTCAATTCCGCAAAGAAGTATGTGCTCTTTTCCCAAGGGGATGCGGCGAATGCCGTATTCTATGTCCAGACAGGCAGAGTCAAGCTCACCGTGGTCTCACCCCAGGGCAAGGAAGCCGTCGTCGGAATTCTGGAGCCCGGGGCCTTTTTCGGTGAGGGCTGTCTCGCCGGACAGGTGGTGTGCATGGCGACCGCCACCGCACTGGAGGCATCCACGATTGCGCGCATCGACAAGGTGGCCATGATCCGTGTGCTCAATGAGGAGCCTGCCTTTGCCGCGCTGTTCGTGGCCTACCTGTTGTCTCACAGCATTCGCATCCAAGCAGACCTGGTCGATCACCTCTTCAATTCCGCCGAGAAGCGGCTGGCGCGTATCCTCCTGCTGATGGCCCACTTCGGCAAGGAAGGGCAGCCCGTCCCTGTGATTCCTCAAATCAGTCAAGAAATGCTGGCCGACATGATCGGCACCACGCGTTCCAGAGTCAGCTTCTTTCTAAACCGGTTCAAGAAACTCGGCTTCATCAAGTATAACGGCGGGCTGGAAGTGCATAGTTCGCTACTGAATATCGTGCTTCACGACTGACCGCGCCGCCACTCTTCTTGTTGTGGTCCGTCTCACGTTTCCTGACCGGTTATCTTTTCCCCTGGTGGATGTGGACTCGCCCATAGGGATGACCCCGCGTTGCAGGGCCGCGCGGATGAGATCCTGGCGGGAATGCAACCCCATCTTCCGCAGCAAGCTTGCTCGATGGGATTCAACGGCGTGGGAACCGATCTTCAGTCGAATGCCGATATCGCGGCTGGTCGCTCCCTCCACGACGAGCTGCAGGACCTGTCGCTCTCGGGCGGTCAGCGTCTCAGAGAGGTTCGTCTGATTGATCTGAGCCTTTTCCAACAGGGTGCCTTTCGCCGTATAGGAACCACGGAACGACTCGGAAAGTCTTGGACTCAGGTAATGCCGACCGGCGACCACTTCGCGTATGGCCTGGAGGAGTTCGTTGCCGCAGGACTCTTTGGCGACATAGGCCGCAGCACCGGCTTTCATGGCTTCCAGTACATAGGCCTCATCTCCGCACATGGAAAGAATGATGACACGGGTATCCAATTTGAGGCGCAGGACTTTTCGTGTGGTGTCGAGCCCGTTCAGCCGGGGCATCATCAGATCGACAATCAGCACCCGGGGTTTCTTCCGCTTGACGAGTTCGATCGCCTCGAGCCCGTCAGCCGCTTCGCCCACAATGACGCATCGGGGGTCCGACTCCACCAGCGCCCGCAGCCCTTGTCGTACGACAACATGGTCATCCGCCAGCACAATAGTAGTCATTGCAACGTCTTCTCCCATGGTCGCGAAAATGTTTCTCACCGTATCAGGAGCGCATCCCGATGTATGCCCTATATTGCTCACGCGCCTCCATCGGTGCCTGCACTGACAAACCGGGGAGCGATCTCATCTAGAGGAGGGGCTACGGTGGCCAGACCAACGCGAAGGGTGCACGAACAAGAGGAGGCCGGATTGCGGAAAAAAAGGAAACGGATCAGCAAGATCCCGACCGGCATCGTCGGGCTGGACAAAGTGTTGGACGGCGGCCTGCCCGCCGAACGCATGACACTGGTCGGCGGCGGCCCCGGGAGCGGGAAAAGCATCATCGGCTTGCAATGGCTGTTGGCGGGTGCCGATGCCGGCGAGCCGGGCATTCTCGTGCTGTTCGAAGAGCGCGTCGCATCCGTGCGTCAAAACGCTTCCGGCTTGGGATGGGATCTGGCCAAGCTGGAGCAGAAGGGTCTGCTGTGCGTGCTGGATGCCCGGATCAGCCCTGAAGCAGTGGTCTCGGGAGACTTTTCCATCAAGGGGCTGCTGGCGATTATCGGACAGAAAGCCAAGGCCATGCGAGCCCGGCGCATTGTGATCGACGCGGTGGACGCGCTGCTGTATCTGTCTGACAGCCCCATGCGCGAGCGGCACGAATTATATACGCTCCACGAATGGCTGCTGGACCAAAAATTGACGACGATGATGACGGTCAAAACCGTCCCGCAGGAAGAATCTCCCCGCTATGCGTTTCTGGACTTCATGGCGGATTGCGTCATTCATGTCGACCAGCGTGTCACGCAACAGATCACCACGCGCCGTTTACGAGTGGTCAAGTATCGGGGTTCCGGATATGGCCGCAACGAGTACCCCTTCGTCATCAGTCGGGATGGCGTCAACGTCATTCCTATCACCAGCAACGTGTTGCAGCACCGTCCGCTCGGTCCCAAAGTATCCAGCGGCCAGGCCGGGCTCGATGTTGTGCTCGCCGGCGGCTTCAGGCGCGGAGCCAGCACCCTGATCGTGGGGACTGCCGGCAGCGGAAAGACCACTCTGGCCTGCATCTTCGCTCAGGCTGCCGGCCGGCGCGGCGAGCGCGTGTTGTATCTCAATTTCGAGGAGTCGGCAGAATCGATGGTCGGCAACATGCTGAGCCCGGGCCTGGCCCTGGGGCCGCTGATCAAGCGCGGGACGCTGGTCATCCGGTCCTACCTGCCGGAAGCGATGGGGGTGGAGGAGCACTTGTTTCATGCTCTGAAAGCCCTGGACGAACTGCAGCCGCAGCATGTCGTGGTGGATGCGATTTCGGCATGCAAACGCATGGGCTCGGAGCAGGCGGCCTTTGAATATCTGATGCGGCTGCTGAACGACTGCCGAGCACGCGGGATCACCTGTTTTTATCTCAACCAGGCGACGGGTCTGGATATCCTCGCAGAGATCAGCGGCATCGGCATTTCGTCCATTATCGACACCGTGGTGATGCTGCGCCATCTTCCGGTCGGCAATGCGATGAAACGGCAGTTGCTCGTCATGAAGTCGCGGGGCTCGAAGCATTCCGACCTCTTCCACGAATTCCACATTACGGATCAAGGGATTGAGCTGGAGCAGACCTAGCTCTGCAAGAGCAGCCCGGTCGGCCTATTCGACGGAGCGCAGGTAAACGGGAGTCCGATGATGAAATCTCGCAGTCGCGAGAAGCGACGGGTGGTACCGGCCGGAGGGAAGACGTATGTCTTCCGGCTCTTTGTGGCCGGCAACGAGTCCAACTCAACGCAAGCCAAGGATAACCTGGCCCGACTCTGCAAGGAGCACCTCACGGGGCGCCACGAGATCACCATCGTGGACGTGCTGAAAGACGCCGCGACCGCATACACACATCACGTACTGGTGACTCCCACCTTGATCCTCATCAAGCCTCTGCCCAAGGTGCTTCTGCTGGGCAACCTCAGCGATACGCGGCATGTACTTGCCGCGCTCAGACTGATCGGTGGTGCGCAATGAGTAGCCGGAAACCGCCGCTCCGCCAACCGCGGATCAAGGGAGCCGCGGCAGAGGAGCTGGTCCACGCGCTGAGGACGCATCAGGTGGACGCCATCGTCGGCGAGCGCCACATCATGCTGGTTCGTTTGAAACAGGCGGAAGAGGATCTCGAGCTGTCGCGGAACCAGCTGCGCGCGCTGACCGCAAGCCTGCTGTCCATCCGGGAGCATGAACGGACTGTCATCGCTCGGGAGATTCATGATGAGCTGGGCCAGGCGCTGACATGCGTGCAGTTGGGATTGTCCTGGATCGCCGGCAAGGTGACCGCTCGGCAACAGCCGGTGCGCGACAAGATCAACGCGACGATGGCACTGGTTATGACCATGATCCGGACGGTCCAACGCATCGCGGATGATTTGCGGCCTGGCCTGTTGGATGAGTTGGGGCTTGTGAAAGCCTTACGATCAGAAGTGCGGAAGTTCACCGGATATACAGGGACACCGTGCAAATTCGAGACGAATATGAGGAACGCCACCTGTGGCCGTGAAGAGAGTCTCGCGATCTTCCGGATCGCTCAGGCCACCCTCACGAACGTGGCCCGGCATGCCAACGCATCCAAGGTCATGATGTCGTTGATGGTTGGAACAACTCATCTTGTCTTGACGGTGCACGACAACGGGAAGGGGATTACCAGGGAGCAGATCTCGGGTGCCCAGTCGCTCGGTATTATCGGCATACGCGAGCGCGTCCTGGCGATCAAAGGCTCGTTGAGCATCAGAGGGGGAAAAGCGACGGGGACAACTCTGGTGGTGCGAATTCCACGGTCCCGGATGCCTCTTGGCCATGGGCCGGTGTCTTCCTGAATACGTTCCGCGAGCCGAATCGGTGAAAACACAGCGATCTCCCAGTGCATAGCCCGTGCTACGACTTAGCGCCCCGTTACGTTGCACCTGAGCTATTGTGAACAGACAAGCTTCCGGCCGAACGGGTAGCATCATCTACGATCTCTTCATGTGCGAAAGCAGATGTTCGGCGGTGTTGGCTCGGTGTTGCAGGGCCCGGGTAATTCGCGAGGTCGCGTATGGCCGGTGTGGCAAAGATAGCTGATCGAATTCAGTCCGACCTGGCGGCCTTCTTAAAACAACCGAAGGACAAGATTGAGCTGCGACATTCCTTGCAGAAGGACCTTGGTCTCAACTCGGTAGATACGATCGAGCTGATTTTTCTCATAGAAGGGACGTTCAATTTCGAGTTTTCCGATGCCGAGGTGCAACAGCTGGTGACGGTGTCGGATGTGATTGCCTGCGTGGAACATCGCATGACCTCTCGCGCCTAGTCGCTCGTGCCGTGCCAACCCAGACCGAAGGCCTCATCCCCATGCCACCCTGTTTCGCTGTTCACTGATACGCCGGCGCCGTGATAGTGCCAGGCCCGTTCGGAAGTGAGCGGTTTTGATCAGGCGACGATTGATCTTAGGAAGAGAATAAAAGTAGCGGAGTGACGGTGACGGTGTCGTCACCCGGGTTACGCGGTCACGAATCCCACATAGAATCTCACTGCCGGAGGTGTACGATGCTGATTCAATCAAACGAGCGGGTCCCGATCGCTCGCCTGCTGCGATTTCTTCAAGAGGGAGAGCGCCTCGCCAGTTCCTGTGCCCAGTCGCAGGCCGATCTCGCGCCTGACCCAGGGATGCGTACGTTTCTTCTGAGTCAGGCCCGGCAAGAGTCCTATCACGCGTTCGTCTTTCAGGCGAACATCGCCTGGATTGCCCCGCGCCACTTGGGCTCCTGCCCCTTATTGCAACCGATGGAACAGTACCGCGCGTTGATTGAAGATGCCCTCGGCCGGGGAGATTTCGCCGAGACCCTCATGGCGGAACAGATCATCCTGGAAGGATTAGGCGAGGCGATTCTCCGGCGCATCGAGGAGGGACTGGCCAAACGAGGAGCCCCGTTCAAGCGCTTGCGCCGCATGCTGATCCTCCAGGAGGAAGCGCACCATGCCTTCGGAAGCCGCGCGCTGGAGCGACTGTTTGCCAGCGGGCAGGCTTCACCGGAGGTCCTGCGCGGCCGAGGGCAGGAATATCTGGCGCTGACGCATGCGATGGTGGCGACCTTGGCCGACTTGTTCTCGTCCATCGAGGAAGACGCCACCGCCTGGGCCACAGACGCCGGGCAGTACGTCCCGAAGTGGCTCACCGCTGCGGCCTAGCTCAATTTAACCGTGCCTCTCCATCCATCATGCGCTGTTCGGCGAACAGATAGCCGGGGCGTATGATTGAAAGGTCCGCCTTGTCTTCACCGCTCCTCGTGCCGTTGGCGTTCTGCTCCGACCGGGCCCTCACCGGTGGGAAAGCCGTCGGGCTTGCCCAGCTTCTGAGAAAAGGCTTCCGGGTTCCCCCCGGACTCTGTCTGACAACCAGGGCGTATCGTGACACGTTACACGCCGGAGGATTGGATCCCGTTGCCCAATGGAAGCGGATCAGGAAGCAGCCGGGGAATCAACAGGAGTATCTGCTTGGGCGTTATCGGAGAGCCGTGACATCGTTGGTGTTGCCCCGGGCGATGCTCGACCTGATTGACACAGAACTCGCCTGCTTGGGAAAGAGTGACGCGGTGGAGGAAGGTCTGAACGGGGGCCTGTTGTGGGCCGTCCGATCCTCCGCCTCCGATGAAGACGCTCCAGACAGGACGTTCGGAGGAATTTATCGTACGGTCCTGGGCGTGCCGCGTCTTGCGGTCGCCGCCGCGATCCTTGATTGCTGGGCTTCGCTGTGGACCGCCGCAGCCATCGCGTATCGGGGGCGAACGACGAAGGCCTGGACGGTTCCCGCGATGGCGGTCATTCTGCAGCCGCTGCTTGCTGCGCGCGCCGCCGGAGTCGCCTATTCCCGGCATCCCACCTCCGGTCGGGCCGATCACGTCATGATCAATGCGGTGTTCGGGCTGGGCGAACCGCTGGTGAGCGGACGAACCAGGCCCGATCTCTACGTGGTGCAAACCGGGAACGAGTTTGCTTCTACGAAACTGATCCAGCGCGACATTGCCGAAAAGACCACGTCCAGCATCGCCATGCCGTGGGGCCTGGTCGATCAGCCTTTGCCTGCACAAGGCCGGAGCAGAGCGGTGTTGGAGGAGGAGGAAGCCCTGACGCTGGCAACGCTGGTGAAAAAGGTGGAGTGCGCAATCGGGATGCCGGTGGATGTCGAATGGGCGCTGACCTCAAAGGGGATATCACTCTTGCAGGCCAGGCCGATTCCTGCACAAAAAGAGTCGGACGGTTTCACGACGACCGTCTGGTCCCGGGCAAATTTCAAAGAGACCTTGCCGGATCTGCCGAGCCCGCTCGGCCTCTCCTGCCTGACCGGGTTTATGGAGGCGTATATCGTCCGCCCATACCGCGAATTGGGCTGTCGCATTCCGCCTGGTGCGTCGTCCGTCAAAATCATTCATGGCCGTCCCTTCATCAACGTCACCTTGTTCCAGTCGGTCATGGCGCAACTGGGCGGCGACCCTGCACTCCTGGCCGAGCAGATGGGCGGTGACCGCCATCCCGCTGCGGCCGGTGGCCGGCGTCTCTCGTGGTGGCGGATTGTCCTGCTCATGGAATGGAAGATCAGGCGCGCCGCCAGGCGCGCACCGGCCTGGTTTCAGGAGATGCGCCGGATGGGAGCCAGATGCCAAGACGAGGCAGCGCGGGGGATCACGCCCCACGAGTGGCCGGCCTGGGAAAAAGAATTGAGCCGCAGTCTGCTCAGAGGCGGCGACTTTACCTTCGCGCTCTTCAGCGGAGTGTCCCAGGGGCTCTACCTGATGAACGTGCTGCTCGAGCGGAGACTGAGCGGTGCATGGCGCCCGCTGCTGAACCAGGCATTGCAGGGAGTCGGGACCATCATCAGCGCCAAGCAGATTCTCTGGTTGGCCGAACTGGCCGAGGTCGCCAGGGGGGAGCCGGAGGTTCAGACATTTCTGTTGGCCAAGCCCTGGTTGCCTCAAGAGTTCAGGACCGCATTGGCCGGCTCGCGTTTCCTTCAGGTCTTCGACGATTATCTGGCAGAGTACGGGCACCGGGCGGCAGGTGAATCCGACGTGATGTCGCCGCGCTTCGCCGAGGTCCCCGACTATGTCCTCGGAGTCATCAGGGTTCACCTGTCGCTGCCGTCGGCCCGGTCCACCGCAAGGATTCGGCAGGCTCAAGAGTCTACGAAACAGGAAGCGCTGCGCAGTCTTCGTGCCGGATTCGGGTGGCGCCTGCATGAATGGGCTCTGTGGCTCTGGTGTTACCGGCGCCTCTGCCGTCATCTGGAGCTACGGGAAGCCAACCGGCACGCCTTGATGCAGGTCGCGGCCTGTGCCCGGCAGGTTGCGATGAGCGTCGGAGGCAGCTTGGCGGCCGGTGGTATCTTACAATCCGGAGACGATATTTTCTTTCTGACGATCGATGAAGTGAAGAAGGCCGTTTCCGGTGCGGCAGGAGACTGGCGAGAACTGGTGGCAGCGCGCCGCCGGGCCCGGGAACAGAATACTGCTCAGAGCGTCTCCGATACGGTGATCGAACATGCCGGAGAAGTGCAGTCCGACCGCGCCGGATCTCATGCATCGTACGGGCCGCTCAAGGGCCTTCCGATCAGCGTCGGCTACGTGGTAGGCCCGATCCGTCTGGTGCTGTCTCCGAATGACATGCAGCAGGTGAAGCGAGGGGATATCGTGGTGGCGCCGGTGCTCGATCCCGGCATGGCGCCGCTCATGGGGCTCGCAGCCGGACTTATCGTGGAGATGGGTGGAACGCTGTCCCATGGGGCAATCATCGCCCGCGAGTATGGGCTCCCCACCATCGCCAATGTTCGTGATGTCACGCAGCTGTTGAAGACCGGCGAGCGCGTCGCCGTGAATGCCACGGCAGGAGAAATCACGCGGCTCGCGATGTAGCATGATGGACCTGATTTACCCCAAGCTGTTATTCCTGATCGTGCTCGCCAACCTGGCGCCCGTCATGGGGCACCGGTTGCTTCAGGATCGGTTTGCCCATCCCTTGGATTGCGGTTGGCGATTTGTTGATGGGCGCCCGTTATTGGGGCCGTCCAAAACCTGGCGAGGTTACTTATTTGCAATCCCCGTCACGATCATCGGTGCCTGGGTCGTCGGACTGGATCTGCACACGGGGCTGGTGTTCTCACTCGCGGCTCTTCTCGGAGATAGTGTGACGAGTTTCATCAAGCGGCGCATCGGGCGGGTTTCAGGAGCCCGGGCGTTTGGTCTCGACCAGGTACTTGAAAGCCTGCTTCCTCTGCTGCTTGTGTGGCCCCGGTTTGAACTGGCTCTGTGGGGGATCGTCGGCGTGGTGGTCGCCTTCCTCCTCCTTAATCTTCTCTTCTGGCGCTATTACCGTCCGGTTCCCCTGGCCGCTTAGCCGTCAATGACTCCTGCTTCGCTGGTTTTGCAAGTAAGGTGTGCATGGTCTGTATCCCTGGTCGCTCCCAATGGTTGCACCACCCCCTATGAAGTGGTGCAAGTGCGGTCAGCCGGACCAAATAGTCCATTACGAAGATTGCTTTCTGGATATCCTATTGCCCGACCGCTTCTGGGGCCCTCGGCGTTGAAGTTCTTCGAGTAAGAGCCCTTCTGCGGCACCCCGATTTTCCACGGGTCCCTGTTCAACTTCTCGAGTTAGCCACATTTCGTAAGCCAGTTCGTCCTCCTTTGGTCTGACTGCAGGAGGAGGGGCCGTTGGTTTTCTCGTAGTCGCTTTCCTCGCCATTCCACACCTCGCTTTCTCGTTGAAAGTTACCTGTGCTACTTTTCATTCTCGCCTGCCATCCTAAACGGTCCTACGTCGAGAGCATCCAGCTTCCAACGGTGTGCGTGACGTCCAATCAACTGAGGAGTTCCTGATTCCTTCTCCTAATTAATGAAGGAGAGCCTGTTGTTCGTTTTCAGACGGATAGGTGATGTGTGTGCCGTTCACTTTGGCAAATGGCGTGAGGAAGTGAGGTTTAGTCTGTGCCATGCCTGTGATGTGCTCGACCGGAATGCCTCGCACCGCCAGCGCATCAGCGATCAACGACCGATGGCAACGCCAGGGCACCGCTTCGGCGCACATGATCGTGGTCCGTTCACGCGATGCCGTCTCAATCAGCTTCTCTATCCCTGTTTGGAATGCCGCGGTCTGCATGTAATCGGCGTAACCGCGGAATGAGGCGTTGCGCCAGCCCCTGTTGGGCGAGTCCCGCAGGGCGTGACGAAGCCCGCCGAGCTCCGACAGGTGTGTATAGTCGATACCGGCTTGTTGAAGTGGTCGCGGAAGTGTCTCGTGATTGAACTGCGGGTTGTAACGCGAGCGCGGGATGGTGCGCACATCGATAAGGTGTTTCACGCCGTGCGCGTGCAAGAGGTCGAGGAAAGCCTCCAGCGACCGGGTGGAATGCCCGATGGTGAAGACTGCAGGCAGTTGTGTTGAGGTACGCGTGCTCATCGTAACCGTCCAGCCTAACCGAGACGATTCAACAATACCCTGACGATCATGCCCTAAACCATTACGGCTTCTGTGGCCCATCCAATGTGGTCACCGCGCTTAACCGTGTTGGCCATGGGACTCTCCATACGAAGTGGCCGCAAGCTCGGCCACCTCCGCCGGATCTCTTGGCCGCCAGGCGAGGGTATAGTCAATACCCGGCGAACTCTTCCGCGCGGATGTCTTCATCATCGATGCCGATTTCACGGAGCATCGTCTGTAACCCCTGCACCATTGGGGGCGGCCCCGCAATGTAGTAGACGGGCAAGGCGGCGTGCTTCGCATACGTAGCAAGTGTTTCTTTGGTGATCAGGCCGGTCTCACCGGACCAGGCCTGTCGGGATTGCGTCATGTCGGTCATGGTGGCGATCAGCGTGTAGTGCGGATTGTCCCGTTCCAGTGCCTGAAGTTCATCAAGGAATGGCGCGTCCTCCGGTCGGCGATTGGAATAGAACAGGATCAGACGATGCGGCCGCTTCTCCTTCGTGGCGCAGCGCAGCATGCTTCGAAAGGGCGTGATGCCAATACCGCCTGCCAGCAGGACCGCTGCTCGCGTGGTATCGTCGTGCAGCGTCAGGGTGCCGGACGGACCTTCGATCTTGACGGCTGTTCCTATGGGAAGCCGCTGTAACACGCGTTTGAAGGCGGTATCACGCATGCGCGTCGCGACCATGAAGAGGTCATCCTGCGGAGCGCTCGCGATCGAGAAGGTTCGCGTATTTCCTTCTTTATCCGTCTCCGGAGGATTCAGCAAAGTCATATCGACACACTGGCCGGCTATGAACGTCCAGCCCTCCGGCTTCTCAAACCGAAAGGCCATCGTGCCCTCGGCGACGTCTTCCCGTACGCTGAGCTTGGACAGAAACGTTGTCGCGATAGCCGCCGTGCTCATAAGTACATCCCTTCTTAGTAAATGATGGGTGGTCGCTTCTCAGCGATGACCAGCGTTAACCGGCGTCGCTGCAACGGGCGGTCCGGATCGCGTGTGTAGTGCGAGGAGTCCTCCGACACCTCCACGTGGCTGAGTGGGATTGAAATGTGTTGATTCATATGGGACACGGTGGTCTCGATCGAGAGTGTCACGGAAGCATCGTTGCAGCCGGTGACTTCGGCGTTCAGATCCGTCGCGTCGAGGAACTGCACGGTGACCCGCTCTTCCGGGTCAATCCAGGGACGGATCAGCTGCTCTTTTTCATCGTGTGTCATACTCGTCTCCCACATCTCTTCTGAATGAGTGCCAGGCCTCCACTTCGAAGCCCTTTCCGTGATCTTCATGAGTGACCTCTTTCTGTTGTCATGACGTGGCTCGTAGGAAGCGGTTCTAAACGATCTCCCGGATTTTGTTCTCGACGATCGTCTTGAGAATGTCCCAGCGGTCTTTCTGCCCCCGGAGTAAGGCTTCCGCAACGTGCACTGCTTGCTGCAGTGTGATGGTGCCGGGCAGAGGCGGCTCCAGAGGATCAATGATGGCCTGGACGACCACCGGTCCGGGCTGAGCAAAGGCTTGACGGAGCACGTCGCCGACCTGTGCGGGATCCTCCATGGTGTAACCCGTCGCACCGCAGGCCTTCGCATAGAGGGCGAAATCGATCGGCTGTAGCTGGACTCCGAATTCCGGATTGCCCTCAAAGGCCAGTTGCTCCCATTTGATCATGCCCAAGAGGTCGTTTTTCAGCAGAATGATCTTCACCGGCAGCTGGTATTTGACCATGGTCGCCAATTCTCCCATCAACATCGTAAAGCCTCCGTCGCCGACGATGCAGACCACTTGCCGGCCGGGAAACGCCACTGCCGCTCCCACACCATAGGGCAGCGCGTTGCCCATGGAGGCGAGCGTGCCGGAGGCCGAAAACTGCATATCGCCTTTGATGCGGATGTGTCGGGCGGCCCAGGTCGTGACCGTGCCTGTATCGCAGCAGATGATGGCATCCGAGGCGAGCACGTCGTTGAGTTGATGGACGACCACCTGCGGTTTCAGCGGCTTGTCCATGCGGCTCCCTCGTGTGTCCATGAGGGCGTTCCACTCCTTTGCCTGCCCCTGGATCTTTTCGAGGAAGGTATGTTTGGTTTTGACCGCAATGCGGGGGAGGAGCGCCCGTAAGACAGTCGGGCAGTGACCGACCAAACCCACCTCGACCGGATAGCGAAGGCCGATGCGGACCGGATCGAGGTCGATTTGCACGGCTTTGGCCTGCCCGGGCTTGGGATAGAACTCCAGATAGGGGAAGCTCGTGCCGGCGATGATCAGTGTGTCACAGTCCGCCAGCGCTTCTTGAGACGGTGCCGTGCCTAACAGCCCAATGCCTCCGGTGGTGTAGGGGCTATCGTCCGGCACCACGGCTTTCCCGAGTAACGGTTTAATAATCGGGGCCCCCACCTTTTCCGCCAGATGCAGAATCTCGTCCCGCGCGGAGAGACACCCTCGGCCGGCGAGAATGGCGACTTTTGACCCCGCATTGATGATCTCCGCGGCTTGTTCAAGCAGCGCGCTTCCCGGGAGCGGCAGCGCTTCACTCGCCAGGTGCCCGCTATGCCGCGGGATATTGGCCGGAGAGCCCTGGTCATCGGTCCATTCCTGCACGTCTTTGGGGATCGTAATGTGAACCACGGTCCGGCGCGCGAGCGCGGTCTTGATGGCCACATCGACGACATTCACGACATGCGACGGTCCATTGATCCGTTCGTTGTAGGCCGCCACGTCGACCAGCGCTTTATTGAGATCGACATCCTGCTGATAGTGCGTGCCAATCAAGTCATGGTAGGTATGGCCGGTAATGGCGAGCACGGGCTGGCCATCGCATTTGGCATCGTACAGTCCATTGATCAAATGCAGCCCGCCGGGACCTGAGGTGGCCAAGCAGACACCCAGGCGATGCGTAAACTTGGCATAGGCACAGGCCGCGAATGCCGCCGACTCTTCGTGCCGGACTTGTATGAATGCGATCCGGTCCTGGCGGGTGCGCAGACTTTCAAAGAGTCCGTTGATGCCATCGCCGGGATAGCCAAAGATCGTGTCGACGCCCCAGGCGATCAGTCGCTTGATGAGCGTATCGGCTACCGTGTTTCTCATAGTGTAAGTCCATTCTCCCGTCTCCCGAGTACGGGCGTGTTTTCTTCTGCCGTCTCACGGAAACGATCCAGAGTTTCCCGTTTGGACTGGAGCGTGAATGACTGACGATCCAAGAGTCTCCAGTCTGAAATCACAGTCGCGTAACGGTAGGACAGTTCAGGATTCATATCTGTTCAAAGTTGCTCACGTCGGTGATCGTTCGCGTAGAAGCGGAATCTTCCACCGGTGCGGCCCTGTATTCTCGACAGGCATCAGGCCCTGTCCTTTTACTGCTGATCTGGTTGTTTCAGAGATTCAGTCCATCCGTCAGCTCGCACGCACATCAGCTTCCGATTTGCTCTGAGAATAATTCGGTAAGAACGAGCGCCTCAGGTAGGCGTTCCCTTGTATTCAGGCCTGAGCAGTATTGACCAGACGGTATATGTCGAAAAGTAGACCATGACCTTGAAACACATTCGGCTAACCGAAAGATGCGGGTTTCGAGAAGGAAGGGATCGTGATGAACATTCGACGAGAACAAAAACAGGGGCACGGTCCATATACCTTCACGCCGGCTATGGTGGAGAACGGCGCGGCATCGCTGTCCGGCACGGTAGCAGAGAACGTAGGCGGGGATTTGCAACGGCGCCTGCTGGATGCGCGTCTTCACTGGTGTCGGAAGAACCGAGCTCACACGGGGCAGCGGGATGAGAAGGAAGGCTGGTTGGCTGAGGAAGAGGGGCTCCATGATGCGGTGCTCGGCAGGGAACGGATCGACCTCATCCGTGTGTGTTATCCCTCGCAGGTTGAGCGCTATCGCCTCGGCTTCCATGATGGGCAGGCGCTCCTCCGCATCCCGTTGGCGGCTATGAAGCAACATCATTTTTATGGAGGAGCGGTCCCACCTTCTTCCTACAACCATAATGAGAAAAATCGATGACCTGCCCACGTTGTGCCGGCTCCATCGTCGCGGAGTATTTGAACAATCCCGACGCAGGTTCCTCGGTTGGGTTTTCCTGTCGGCGCTGTCTGAATTGCGGCGGAGAGGGACAACATGTTCGGACCCTCAGGCATCAGAGCCCGCTCGCAGTTATATCCGGCCGTGGAGTGGCGGCAGGAACAGGGCCGGGTCGATAAGAAAGGAAGTTTCATGGATACGAATAAGATTCTCTGCATCGGCGTTCCCGCTTCCGCAGTGCTCTGTCTGACTCTGTTCATCGGGGGGTGCGCGATTGACACTTCAGCCGCACCGCCTGATTCGCAACCGGCTGCACGCCAGAAGTCTGAGTCAGCCCCGCGTCATTTGGATCCACAACAGGCCGAACGACTGAAGTCTGTGATGACTCCATTCCTTCAAAAGATGGATCACCCGATCGCACTGGATTCGGTTCGTATCGCGATCATGGATGATGCTCATATCAATGCCGCCAACGCGGGCGGCGGGGAGTTTTATGTGACGACCGGACTGCTTCAGAAGGCGAATGATGAGCAGCTTGCGGGTGTCATCGCACATGAGGTAGCGCATGCCGATCTCGGGCATGTGACGAAGCTGCAAACCATCGGAGCCGGAACGAATATTGCTGCGGTCTTGCTCGGAGTGCTCGGGGTTCCCGGCGCTGAGCTTGTTCCATTGGCAGGGGATTTACTCGTGGCTCGGCCGTACGGGCGAGACGCGGAATATGCAGCCGACCGCCATGGTGCCGAACTGCTTCAACGGACCGGACGGGATGGCAAGCAGATGATGGCCGACACGCTGACCTGGCTGATGCAGGCAGAAGGTACGGGGGCAGGAGGGTTTTTCGCCACGCATCCTGCCACCGAAGACCGGATCAATCGAGTCCGCCAGATGTAACGGCCAGGCGAATCAGGCGGTTCGCCGGCATAACCAAGGAGACATACATGAACACGCAAGGATACAACCGGAGCCGACTCACGGCCGGATCATTGGCGGCGCTGCTGTTGTTGGCGGCAATTCCCGGCTGCGAGTCTGCCGGGAAGACCATGACAGATCATAAAGACACGGCTATTGGAGCCGGCGTCGGGGGTGCCGGCGGTGCCGTTATCGGGGGCCTTGCCGGGGGAACGAAAGGCGCCGTCATCGGCGGATTGTTAGGTGTTCTGGCCGGCGGCGCGGTCGGGAACTACGTCGAGCGGCAGGACAAGGATCGCGCGGCGGCCGCGGCCGCGACCGGGTATCAGGCTTCGCAGGGGAACATCGTTCGGCTGGAGAATGGTCAGGTACAGCCCAGTACGGCGCGGGCCGGCGAAACCGTGAATCTGAGTTCGACCTATACGATTCTCACGCCGAGCAACCAACCGATGACGATACAGGAGAGTCGGGAGGTGCGCCACGATGGTGCGATGGTCGCGAACCCGACGGTCAATACTCAACGAGCCAATGGGACCTTTACCAGCACGGTGCCGATCATCCTGCCTGCCGATGCCCGGAAGGGAGTCTACGATGTCACGACCACGGTCGCGATGGGCGACCGGACGGCAAGGTCAATGACGAGTTTTACCGTGCAATGAGGCCGAGCCGTGACCAGAGAAACGAAGGGACCGGTTGCGAGTTTCGATATGGCCCAACGTGTCACGGCTCCTTGATCATCCTCACACAACCCGTGCCTCGCTCAATAAACCCGTCGCCTGGCCATTTGGGGGGATGCGCCCAGCGAGGTAACAGCCGTAATCGGGAGATAAAGCGGACCAGACCGAGAAGTCGGTCCGTCTTTGGATAAGCGGCGGCAGTAGTTGTCGCACATTATCCTCATCAACAATCTTCGAGCATATGGAGTCGAAAGGAGATCTCATGACACAGTCTATTTTCTGGCAACTAGTAGTACTCACAGTGTGGCTCATCGGAGCGGTACCCGCTACCGATGCTCTGGCTGAAGTAAAGGAAGCGGATCCTCAGCTGCTTTCCGAGAACCGCGTTCTTCTCGGCACGGTAGAGGAAATCAGAAGCGACCAGGCCAAGATCAATACCGGTGAGGGACAGCCTCGGTATATTCCTATGAACGTGCGGAAGGATAAGGGATTGCCGGAGCTGAAAGTAGGGGATCTGATCGAAATCACAATCAACGATCAGAATCTGCTGGTCGATGTTCACAAAGCCGGCGAGGCCAGTCACCATCGTGTGGTTCGCGGGCGGCTCGCCGAACCAATGCCGACCGGACACGATAAGGCGGTGATTCGCACCACTGAGGGAAAAGAAGAGACGCACCTCATCCGGCCGGTCGCAAAAAGTAAGGTCGCGTCGATTCCCGTGGGGGCGGACGTCGTGTTTCTCATCGACGAGTTGGACAAGATCGTCGACGTGACGATGGGGAGTGTGGAGTCAGTGCATCGGTCGGCGGACCTCGGGCAGCAGAAGTCTTCTCTCAAGGGGAACCTCAAACAGGTCACAGGCAAAATCTTGAAGCCCTTGAAGGGCAATGTCATTGTCATTCAGACCGCGGACGGGAAAGAGCATTCGTACAAGGTACGTTCGCTCGTTCAGCAGAGAGTGGCGACGCTGTCCAAAGGCGATGACGCCGTGCTCTTAGTGGACCAGGAAAACAAGGTCATGGACGTCGCGTTTCAGCCGGCTGTCACGAAGTAACCGCTGGCCGGCAACCGTCATGGCATTGTTCGCCGGGTGAGGTGAATAGCCAGGATGTGAGCAATAGTGAACAGATTGCGGTCTGTCTTTTTCGGTAAATTTGGTAAGAAAGTGCACATGCTTCGCATGTGTCTATCCACAGGAGGAAACCATGAATTATTCCGCTATGGCGATGCTGGTGTTAGTCATGGGAGTCGGCGCCGGCTGCTCCATTACCGATACCGCGAGTGATTTGCGCGGTATCAAAGGTGTCGATGGCGATAAGCTGACGCACATCAACACGCGCAACTATGCGATTAACCTGTTCATGAGCAAACCGATCGTGGGAGACGCCACGCTCAATGCCACGGTCCAGAGCTTCGCCGATGAGGCCAAAAAAGTCGGTGCCACGAAGGTCCGGATCGTCCAATCAGACACGTCGGTCATGTGGTATCTCATTCCGGTTTTAGGATTCGTGTTCACCCCGGTGTATACCAATGTAGCGGGAGATGCGCTGCTTCCATAGCAGAACGCCATCCCACGTGGTTTCCGGTTTCATGAAGACCCGACAGGGGTTGGTGATCTGCCATGATCCTGGTCCACGTGGGGTGCGGCGGGGTGATCGAGGTTGGGAATGATTTGGTGAACCCGGTGGCTTTGCTGCAGCGTCCACCAGCAGTGGAGGTCAGCGCGATGAGCCGAGGTAAGTCAAACCAGTGTGTGGTGGAACGGGGCGTTGGATCACCGGCGACAGCGTCCGCTCCACCTCTTCCGGTTGCCCATGCCCGGGCATTCCATGCGGAATGCATGGAGGTGGCGCGGCTACAGATATGTCTTAGCACTTCGCCATCCGGCTTCCTGGGGATCGTCCATCATGGCCGAACTTCAGGGAATCCCGGCGGCACGGGTGCTATTCCGGTTGTCTCTCTCGATCTGCCGCAATTGAGCGAACCGCCATTGGCCGAGGTGTGGACCAGCCCCCTCCCGGTCACCTATCACCAGGCCGAGGGAATCCACTGCGCCATGAATGATGAGGTGCTCTTTGGTGCGCTGCAAGTGGCAGAATCCCCGGGAGCATTGCTGGATGCCGTGACCTACCGCGCGTATCGAAATCTGCTCACCCAGGCACGTGCTCTGGGGTATCCCCATCTCCTGCGGGTGTGGAATTATTTTCCTTCAATCAATCGTGAGTCCGACGGGCTGGAACGGTATCAGCGCTTTTGCGCGGGCCGGTACCAGGCGTTGGCCGAGGGGCTTGAGGAATTTCCTCGAACCTTGCCTGCCGCGACTGCCATCGGGACATTGTCGGGCCCGTTGACCATCCATTTTCTGGCAGCGAAACAACCTGGCGCGCATATAGAAAATCCTCGCCAGGTGAGTGCGTACGAGTATCCTCGTGTTTATGGCCGGTGTAGCCCGTCGTTTGCGCGAGCCACTCTGCGGCCATCCCTTTCCGGAGCACAACTGCTCATCGCCGGTACGGCGAGCATCGTCGGTCATGCGAGTGAGCATGTCGGCGCGCCTCGCCAGCAGACCCTGGAAATACTGCACAACCTCAATGTCTTGCTCGCCCGGACTGAACAGCTCCATGGCATTGATCGCGGGCAATGGCTTGGTCGGGCTCTCTTCAAAGTCTATATTCGGCATCCGGAACATGCGGTGACGATTCGCGACATGCTGACGGCGTTGTTGCCGTCCCATGCGCAGGTGCTCTACCTGCAAGGGGAGATGTGCCGAAGCGAGTTATTGGTGGAGATCGAGGCCGTGCTGACTCAGGAACAGAGTGCCGGAGTGAGCCAACGGGGGCTTGTCGATTCAAGTGGGTCCTCCGCAACCGGTGGGATTTGAATATGAGCCGGATCGCATCACCAGCGCGTGAGTCCTGTCGCGACGAGGCGGCAGATGTCGTTCCTGCTCCGCCGGTCGAGACTGCGCAAGGCCGGGCGTGCTCGGACATTGCCGCTCGTAACCAGGGTTTCTACGACGCACTCTGGTCTGCAAGTTCTGTGACCCTCCCGCAACGATTTAATACCTGGCCGCTGCTTTCCGCGCTCGCCGCCGCGGCTCCGGCGCGACTCGAAATCGGCCCCGGCCTGCGGCCAAGACTGCCGATTGCGGGGACATCCTTTGTCGATATCAGCCAGCCGGCTCTCTCCCGGCTGAAGGCGCATGGCGGTCTCACGATGCTCGGTGATGTGACCGCGCTGCCATTCCCTGACCGCAGCTTCGATTTGCTGTGCGCCTTCGATATTGTCGAGCACATTGAAGATGATCGACAGGCGTTCTGCGAGCTCTCCCGGGTCGCGAAAGACGATGCGATCGTGGTTCTTTCCGTGCCTCTGCATCCCGCGTGCTGGAGCGCCTTCGACAGGCTGGTGGGGCACGTTCGGCGCTACGAGCCCGACGAACTTCTGGCGATCCTCAGAACGCATTCGTTTTCGCTGGAGCGCAGCGCGGTGTTCGGTATGCAGCCCAAGAGCGGCTGGCTTCTCGACTTTGCGGTATGGGGTCTGACGCATAAACCGGTGCAGGCGATGCGTTGGTACAACGGGCTGTTTCTGCCTCTCGGGCTGCTCTTGCAGAGGCCTCTCGCCTGGTCGGCCGGCCTGACCGACATGGCGAACGTGGATGAGATCCTGCTCGTCTGCCGGCGTGATCGTCGGCCTGCAGAGCAGAGTACTACCGTAGAGCGTATGCAGAAGGTCCTGGAAGCGCCGGACATGATTGTGGAACTCAATGATGGAAGAGTTGGGGATTCTCACATCAGCAGCCGGTCGAAGTTGATGAGAGGCAAGCCTTGATGGATACCGCGCAGGCGAAAGCGAACAACGGGTTAGACAGGGTGAACCTCAAGATCCCTCAGCAGGCCGGGATGCTGGAGCGGCTCTACAAGGACGGGTCTCTGTCACAAGGCTCTCACGCACCGCGGACGCCCGCTCTCCCTCTACCGGTCGGACATTTAGCCCCGGCCCCTCAATGGCATTTCACCATTGATGTGGATTGGGTTCCGGGATCTCAGTGTGGACTGGCAGGGTTGCTCGAGTTTTGTACCAGATGGCGGCTAAAGGCCACCATTTTTGTGGCGGGGCGGTTCGCGGAAGCCTACCCGGATCTCATCAAGGACTGTGTGAGGCGAGGGCATGAACTCGGTACGCACGGGTGGGAACATGGCAGCCTTGAGGACGATGAAGATTTCCGGTCGGCCACCTATGACCAGCAACGAGGGTGGATCAGGCGCGCCACCGACGCGGTGGAACAGGCGTCAGGGGTCCGCCCGGTCGTATTTCGTGCACCGAGTTTGTGGATCAGCGAAACCACGTTGTGTGCGTTGGAAGACGAAGGGTACCGCTACGACTCATCGGTGCCGGCCAGGCGGTTCGATTGCGGCTTCGGCCGGGTGCATTATCTGAAATACTTTCGGGCCCCGCGTGAACCGTATCGCCCGTCGTCAACTCATCTTCGCCTGCCGGGACACAGCTCGATCATCGAGGTGGCTCCCTCGGCGTTTCTATTCCCCTTGAACCTGGCCACGCTTCGGACGTTCGGTTTGCCGGTACTGGCCTGGATGGTCCGCCGGATTGTCCGGCAGTCGCCGCGGGTGGTGTTTTATTGTCACCCTCACGAATTCGTGCCGTCGCATCAGCAGCGCTTCCCGCGGAATATGTCTGCCTGGAATATGAAGGGCATGAGGCCGGAGAACTTCATACTCCTCGACGGATTTGCCGGGTATATGCGGCAGCTCGGCTTTTCGTCCGCCCTGTTTGCAGATTCGTGCAGCGCCTGACGCACCCCTCTTGTCTGAACCCATTCTGAGCAATTATGACCAGACTGCCGACCGACTTCCCGCCATAATTCTGTCGTGATTCTGATGCATATCTTTACCGTCAATCTGAGCAAGGAGAAATGCAATGAGTACCATCTTAATTGTCGTGCTGGTGCTGATACTCGTCGGAGCGTTGCCCACGTGGCCACATAGTGCCAATTGGGGGTACGGCCCCAGCGGGGGCCTCGGTCTTATCGTCCTGGTTCTCGTGATCCTCGCCTTGACCGGCCGTCTCTGATTCCAGGCTCTAGTAAGAGCGCGGGCTCTTGAAAGGATGGACCATGACAACAACAACGACACTCGGTGCCGCTCTCATTCTTTTCGGCCTGGTGGTATTTGCCTACCAAGGCATTACGTACACGAGTCACAACAAGATCATCGACATCGGGCCGATTCAAGCCACGGTCGATCAGAAAGAGACCATTCCGCTTCCTCCCATTGCCGGGGGATTGGCCCTGGCCGGGGGAGTGGCCCTGCTGATCATGGGAATCAGAAAGGCATAAGCCCGTTCTAGCCTTGTAAGGAGTGGAGTGTGAGATGACTCAATCATTGAACGTTGTCAGAAGAGGTTCTGTTGCCGTGTGTGTCCGTTTCAGTCGCGTGCGGAACCTGACGGCCGTGATGGCCTGTCTGCTTTGTCTGTTCTCCGGAGGTGTGCCGGACGCGATGGCGGCAGACGATGCCTATATTGCCGGCTATGCCGCCGCTGTGCTCCACAACGAGTTCAAGGCTCCCAAAGCATCGGTGTTGGTGCAGCATGGCATTGTGATCGTCGATGCCGACTCGCTGGGAACCGTGGACCAGACCAAGGTTCAAGCCGCTCTGGAAGCCATTCCCGGTGTGACGCGGGTGGAGATTCGCGAGGGGCCGGCCATCGCGGACATTCCCTCGGCGTCCCCGCCGCAAGTCATCAAGCCGGAGATTCCTAAGACCGAGTCGAAATTTCTTCCTCACGGTCTGCTGTTTGCTCCGCTGCATGCCGATCCCCGGTGGCCGCATTTATCCGCCGGGTACCGTCAAATTTCGGCCGGCACCGAGCCGAAAACTACCGGCACTGCGAACTTCGGAGAAACGTTCGCGCTCTATCGGGATGCGGCTCCTCTGGACGGCCAATGGGATATTGCCATCCAGGCCGGGGTCTTCAGCATGTTCAATATGGACACCGCGTCGAAAGATCTCGTGAATGCCGATTATACGGTCGGTATGCTCACCAGCTACCGGACCGGCGCCTTTTCAGGATTCCTTCGCTTCCATCATCAAAGCTCGCATCTGGGCGACGAATTTATTCTCAACAGCCGGACTCCGGTGAGCCGGCTGAATTTGAGCTTTGAGGAAGTGGACATGAAGCTGTCCTATGAGCTGGCCTCCTGGCTGCGCGTGTACGGCGGCGGCGGCGTGCTGGTGGGGAAGGACCCTAAGACGCTCGGAATCGGCACAAGCCAATTCGGGGCTGAACTCACCAGCCCCTGGACGTTGTTGAGCGGAAAGATTCGTCCGGTCGTGTATGCCGACTTTCAGGCCAATGAGCGAAGTAATTGGGCGGTCAGTCGCTCCCTGATGGCCGGACTGCAATTTGAAAATGCGCGCATCGGGGACCGTAAACTGCAGGTCCTGGTGGAGTACTTCAAGGGGCCATCACCCAACGGTCAATTTTTCACGCAGAGCACTGACTGGCTCGGACTCGGCATCCATTTGTATTACTGATCCCCTGTTGTCATTGGTGGACGCGAGGTCGAGCACTGAGCATGGAGAGTGAGTGGAAAGTCCGTTCGCCGACTATCGAAACACTGAAAGCGCTGATGAACTCAGGCTGCCGGATGAACCGGCGGCGAAACGTGAAAGGACCTGCGATCATGCTCCATACCGTACTGATTGTATTCTTGATCCTCCTGCTCCTCGGCGCCTTGCCGACCTGGCCGCACAGCGCCAACTGGGGCTATGGACCGAGCGGGGGGCTCGGTCTCGTCGTGCTCATCTTGCTCGCTCTGTTGTTGACCGGACGGCTGGGTGGACGACGGCAGTCATAGCAGTGCTCCGCTGAGCACTATTGCTCAGCGGTCTTGTTCCCATTCAGTCACACTCTCCCATAACGTTGCTTCGAGTTCTGACGCAGAGCTTGGCGATGTCAGCGGTGTACCGTCCGGATCGGAAGAGGAGACACCACGATGAAGAGAGCTGAGACCTATCACGCCATACCATTCACGCTGCACGGCCTGCAGGGAATTTCCGACCGCACGGTTGATATGCACCTGGCTCTGTACGAAGGCTATGTCAAAGCGACCAATGATTTGAACGAGCATATTTACGCTCTTTTGCAAGACGGCAAGGTGGATCATGAGGAAATGCCGGCCTATTCAGAACTGACCAGGCGGTTGGGATTTGAATACAACGGGATGGCGCTCCATGAGTATTACTTCGGGAATTTGACACCGGGAGGATCGGATCGTCCCGGCGGCCATTCCGCGTTTGCCCAAGCGGCAGAGAGCAGCCATGGAAGTGTGGATCTGTGGAAAATGGATTTTAGCAGTGTGGGCAAGTTGCGCGGGGTGGGCTGGGCGGTGTGCTATCTGAACCCGGCGAGCGGGCACCTGTCCAATCGCTGGATCAGTCTCCACGAACATGGCGCGATGGTGGGATTAGTCCCCGTCCTCGTGATGGATGTGTGGGAGCATGCGTATCTACTCGATTATAAGCCGGCAGAGCGAGGGGCCTATATCGAGGCGTTTTTCTCCAACATCGATTGGAAGGCGGTAGACAAACGCTTGCAACTCGGGGCGCCGGCACTTGCAGGAGCCGGCCAACGGTGAGGAAAGAGGAAAGACAGTGGGATAGTGCTTTGCTTATGGGCAATGGCAATCTCCATGACCTGGCACCATCAACTCGATTTAATGACCGAAGGCGGAGGAATGACCTATGAAGACGAATCCAGGCATGACGGATATTGGAACACTTCGGGCGCGGGCTCGTAAGGATATTCAGGACGGCGCGATGACTCCCGGATATTCAGCGTCACCGGATGCCGTTATTCACGCGTTGAACGAGGCGCTGGCGACGGAAATCGTTTGCGTGCTGCGGTATCGGCGGCACTACTTCATGGCTTCCGGACTCAGCTCTGAGAGCGTCAAAGCGGAGTTTCTTCAGCATGCCATCGAAGAGCAAGGCCATGCCGATCAGCTTGCCCAGCGCATCGTGCAGCTGGGAGGAGAACCGAATCTTTCGCCGGAAGGATTGCTGAGCCGCAGTCACTCCGAATACGTGGAAGGGGAGTCCATCACGGATATGATCAAGGAAGATTTGATTGCCGAGCGCATCGCCATCGACAGCTATCGGGAGATGATTCTCCATCTCGTCCAGGAGGATCCCACGACCAAGCGAATGCTGGAAGGGATCCTGGCCGTCGAAGAGGAGCATGCGGAAGACTTGGCCAGTCTATTGAAAAAGTGACCCGTCACGATTGTGTGCCGCAACTAAAGGATGGCACCGTCATGGGTGGTTATCAACTGAAGGAGAGATGGGGGGAGTTTACGAGTGACCTGCGACAGCAGTGGGTCAAGTTTCGGGAGGCTCATTTAGTCCAGGACGAAAAATATGACGGGAACGCCGCCGGTCACTTCCCACGGGTCCGGGCCGATACCTGGGGATATTCTGAAACGGGCCAACGAACGGGAGCTGTGGTTTCACCCGAGCTTCATGGAGGAGTGCCTGCGTTCACGAAACTCTCCGTAGAAGACCGTGACCCCGCGGGTATCAATATGTCTGAGAACGAGCTCGTCCCGAACACTCGAATGGATACAGCAATCGGTACGGCTCCCGTGCCAGGTGGCGCACTCCTCGGGGAGGCGGCACTGCCGTTAGGATGACACCGTCCCGGGATTGTAAAAGGGGCGGTGTATGGGGTGGGCCGGCCGTCAAAGCCGGCCCAATCATGTCTCGTGCAAGGATGTGCACTATCAGCTTCCCAATCGTATTTGCCTGTTAATCAAGAGGCTCACTCTCGTATTCCTCTCTCCTCCCTCGGCGTAGTCCTCATCTGCGAATAGACGAGTTCGGTCAGTTCCTGATCCATGGTGTGCCCAGGAGAGTGCTCTGCGCGTCTCGCAAAATAACCCCGTGCTAAATGAGAAGCTGAGCAATTGTGACCAGCAGACATCTGGCGGGACGCGTAGTCTCATAATCAAGAGAGAGACTGTCAGATACAAAGGAGATACTGCCATGAAGATCACTCCATGCATTGGAAAGCCAAGGACCCATCGACGGGTGTTTGCCGCATCACGCGCCGTTGCGTTCATCGCCGCTCGTAAATTTATGAAGCTGGCGGCCTCAAGCCTGGGCGGAATGCAATCCGCTCCGTTCGCAAAACAGGGTCTGCCGCAATGATCGTCGAGATTGCCCTGTGTGTCATCGCGGCCGCGCTTTCGGTGATAGCCATCGCTCTGGCCTCGCTGTCGATGCAGATTAAAACTGCGCTGGTCGTCTCGGAAGCTGTGTTGGCGAACCTGAATCGGGAGCTGCCGTCGATGCTCACAGAGATACGGGCGGCGGTAGAGCGAGTGAACGGGCTGGTCGAGCAGACACGGGGTGGAGTCGCCCACGCGGTGGTGTTGCTGCATATGGCGGGAACGCTGGGTGACACTCTGCAACTGGTTCAGCGCACGGTGGAAGGGAAAGGCCGGTCGGTGTTGGCCCGCCTGGCCGGTGTGGTCAGTGGAGTGAGGGCCGCGACAAACGTGTTGAAACAACGCATGCATCATGAAGGAGGGGCATCCAATGGCACATGACAAAGAGTTCTCGGCGGGCACGATGGCGCTGCTGTTTTTGAGCGGGGCGGCCATTGGCGCCGGTGTCGCGCTGCTGCTGGCACCGCAATCGGGTCGTCAGGCACAGGATCAGTTACGCGGATACGCGCGGCGGGCTCAGGACGGCTTGCATGAATTCGTCGAGCAGGCCTCTGAGGCGATTTCTCAAACGGTGGAAAAAGGACAGGAGGTGCTTCAGGCGAAATCGTCGGTGGTGACCGAAGCGATCGGAGCCGTTGGTGATCGATTGAAAGAAGAACGAGAGCGCATGGCCGGGCCCAAAAAGATCTAAGGCTTGTCGGCAAGAACGAGCGTTGCAAGCAGTGTGTCACATGGCAGTAGAAGATGTGCCCCGGCAGCGGATCTGCCGGGATGTGCATAAATCAAGAAGGAGGCTCCTCATGTTGTACTACGCGCTGGTATTTCTCTTGGTGGGTCTCGTGGCCGGTGTGCTGGGTGTTACGGGAGTCGCGGCGATCGCGACGCAGATCTCCTGGATTGTATTTGTCATCGGGATCGTGCTTCTCCTCGTCCATGTGGTCAAGGGGCAAACTCCACGTGTGACCTAACGCAAGGGCAGGTTTCTCGTTGGACGGCAATGGTTTCATACCGGGGAGGGCAGCATGGCACGCACGATTGATGTGAGGGGTGTTTGTGGGGTGGTACTCGCTCTTGCGAGCGTCTTATCGGTGTCGGCCTGTAATACGAGTAAAGCGACGGTCGATACGTTTGCCAAGTTCACCTCGAGTACCAGTCCGGGGGAGTATTTCAATGCCGATGGCCTGGTCACTGACAGCCAAAAGGCGCAGTTGTTTGCGGCCGTCGCGTTTGAAAATATCGAGCAGAATATTGCGCGCGGAGACGGTGAGTATCTCACCTCTCTCGTCGCGCTCTTGAAAGTACCCGCAGGCGAACAGACGGCATTTCGGGCCCGCGCGCAGAGTCAGTACTCACTCTTGTTCGCATCCGATCACCGGACCGCTGAGAGTCTGTTGTCGACGCTAACTAGAAAAGAGAACTTGACTCGCTCGTCAGAGGAAACCGGCAGCATGGAGCCTGTCGTGACGACCGCCGTTGCATCGAGGTGAGCGCATGGGTGTCTTAGGGAAAAGTCTTGTGTTGTGGGTGCTTGGAGTGCCAGCCGGCATTCTTTTGGTGCTGTGGCTTGTAGGCGTGCTCCGGTAAGGAGCTTGATGGCCATGGCGTATCGGGTCCGGTAGTGGATGTTATTAACTGTGTTCTAAGGGGGATACCATGTTGGTTCTTAGATTATTCATTGTGGGTGGAATGATGGCGGTCGGCGCATTCACTGTCCAGGCTGCGGACTTGGAAATGAAAGTGATCGATAAGAATTGCACGATCGAAATATTCGATGACACGAAATACGATGCCGACGATCCGCATTTGCTCATTCAGGGGCCGAAGGAGTTCGCCTCGTTGAAAGATGTGAGCGGTCGGAACTGGAACAACGACATCCAGAGCGTCATTGTCGGCTCGAATGCCTCGGTCCATGCGTTTAAGGACAAGGATTTCCGTGGGACGGAGATCGCCTTTGCGCCGGGCCAACGTGTGCCGGATCTGTCCAAGCTTGACATGTCCAACGACATCGAGTCGATGAAGGTGACCTGCGGGACAAACTGACGAACGGTTATCGTCCTGAGCAATGAGATGGTTCGAAGTCGACGGCGAATTAGGACGTCTCCTGTCAGTCCGGCCAGTCCTCACGGACTGGCCGGAACGTGCCGTGCCTGAGTGGTAACAGCCGCTGGTAAACCCCATAGAAGAACGCAGGTTCAGTCAGGCATTGATGAAGAGCGGGATGAATTCATGTGCATCGTCTCGAAGCAAATACGAAGACGATTGTTCGGCCCCCGGAGGTGTATTATGCATTCACATGTAACTGCATGGATCATAGTTCTCGGGCTGGCAACCGTCACAGCTGGATGCGCCTCGCAGGAGTCCCCCGGCGGCAGCAGGATGGCCGATAGGTCGGACCATCAACGACTGAAAGGCTTCTCGCCGATTATCGCCATTGCGGATGGTGGCACACTCGTTGTGCCGTCCGGCTACTCCCCCACGGAATCGGTGAAACATACGATCAACGATGTACTCTGGATCCTCGGGAATGAGGTGCTGAAGCAACCGGGTCGGTCTGAGGAACGCCGCCAGGAAATTGAACAAGTCATTAGACATCGCGTCAGCTATGCGCATATGGCCCAGCAGGCTCTGGGTGTTCCGTGGGTGAAGCTCAGTGACGTGGAGCGGCAGGAGTTTGTGCGCCTGTTCGTGGCGTTGCTGCGAGATACGGTTGCCAACCAGATCGACCAATATTACGACGAGCAGGTTTTCTATCTGGTTGAACGACGTGATGGCAACTTTGCCGAGGTCCGGACCAACTTGATTGGCCCCAAAGTTAATACCCTATTGGACTTTCGGTTGGAGAACCACTCCGGTGAGTGGCTCGTGTACGACGTGGATGTCGATCATGCGAGCATCGTCAGTAACTATCGTTCGCAGTTTACCTGCATTGTCCGTGATCTGTCCTATGCCGGCCTCGTGGAGAAGATGAAGCAGAGCGGGGGCATCGTGAAAACGTTTGAAACGATCGCCTCGCGATAGAGCGGTCGCCCGGGTCTGCTCACCGGACGTGGGTAGCTATGTGTCTCGCAAGGTTGAGACCGTGGAAAACCGGCGTGTCCCTGTTGCACCCTCAGGAACACAGGTGGGGGTGTCGGCCATCCCGCCGCGTTCTGTTCGGTTGGAAACGTTGAGTTGAACCTATGCAGTGGTATGCGGCGGTCCTCGGTCTCCTTATGTCTTGTTCTCTGGGGTGCAGCACTCCGTCTGTCTCTGGTGGTTCTCCCTCTAAGCTGTCACACGACGCGATCATTGTGGTTACCGGCTACTACGGGACCAAACTCGCGCGTGCCGACAATGGAGACCTTCTCTGGGTCACCGCATCGCAAGCCCTCGGCGGTTCGCAATCTCTGATTCTCCCGTTGCCCGATCTGGGGTTCGACGGAGTCGCCGTTCGACCGAGCGGCATTCTGGATGCAGTCAGCGTGATCCCCTGGCTCTATTCGGTCGAGCTCTATAGGCCGCTTCTTGACAAGTTGCGCGAGCTTCGGAAGGGGCACGTCTCGGTCACCCCATTGAACTACGATTGGCGTCTGGATCTCATGGATGCCGTTCGCATGTTGAGCGCCGAAGTCAGGCGTTTGAGATCCTCTGGCCACCGGCACATCGCGATCGTCGCCCATAGCATGGGCGGGTTGATCGTCAGTTATTATCTTCGCTACGGAGCGCAAGACATGGACGCGGCCGTGGAAACCTGGGAAGGCGCCGAACAAGTCGACCAGGTGGTGATGGCTGGTGTTCCCTTTCAAGGATCCATGTGGTCCTTTCGCAATATGCAATACGGTAAGCGGATTGGTCTCAACCGTTCGCTGTTGGACCAACAGGCGATGGCGTCCTTTCCCGCGTCCTACTTTACATTGCCGGTGTTGGGAGAGGATGTGCTCCTGACTGTTGCCAAGCAGCCAATCAGGGGAATGATTCATTCGACTCTTCACTGGCGCGAACAGGGGTGGGGATTGCTGAAGGATACACAGTCGGCGTCCACCCTCATTGTCGCGAAGCGCGAGGCCTATACCGCCCACTGGCTGAATCGATCACAACGGTTTTTCGATCTTCTCCATGCCCCTTCCGCCATGCCAAACGATCGACCTATTCCGGTGCTCTACCTCTATGCCGAGGGGCAGCCGACGCTTGCCGGCGGAGTCTGGATCCCGGAGGAGACCGGACGGCAGCAGGGTAATGTGGTGTTTGACGAGGATCAATTCCACACTCGTCTTCCCCGGCTGGTCCCGGATCTCGTGCAGGGAGATGGAGATGGGACAGTCACCGTCCGATCTGCGCGACTGCCGTCGGTCTACGAGAAGGCCTTTGTTGTCACCACCCGGCGCTTACGGGTCGAACATTTGGAGCTGGTGACTGGCCAGGAGGGCCGCTGCCAGATTGCCGAATTTCTGGAGGCGAAGCTCAAAGAGGTCTGTACTTCCAAGTAGCAGTGTGGTGCAGCACTCCTTCGCTATGTCCGAGTAGGATACTGTTCCGATCGTTGAGTTGTATTCCGCTTCCCGCATCGCGGCGAGTACCTGTGCCACAGTCAGCAGCCCCTTAAGTGAGCAATAGTGACCAGACGCTCCCTCACCAAACGAATAGTCTCCACCGCATCTGGTACTTACATTAAGGAGAAGCACGATGCGTACAACAATGGTTTTGGGTTCGCTGGTATTCAGTCTCATGTTCCTCACATCCGTCGGGTATGCGTCCGACGTGGCGCCGCCGCACAACGCCACACATTTGAAGGTCAGCGGGGTGGTCTCCAAAGTGCAATCAGGGTTGACCACCATTAAGACCTCCTGGGGGTCGATGACCATCGCCTCGAACGTCACACCCAAGAACCTGGTGGTCGGGGAGGAAGTCGACATGCAGGTCAGCGGCAACAACGCCGTCATCGATGTCCATCGAAAGGGAGATCCTGCTCATGCCCATCGGTACCTGTCGGGCAATCTGGCCTATACCTCGTCGGATCGTAAAGAAATCAAGCTCTGGACCCCGGAGGGTGAAAAGATGATTGATGTGCAGGCCGGACGATCGAAGATGTCGTCACTTGAAGAAGGTGCCCCCGTGACGGTCGAACTGAACGAGGCCGGGAAGATGATCGATATCCATCGCTTTGCCATGGAGATGAATTTCGACGAGCGTCCCCGAGCCATGCCGGGAAATGTCATTCAAGTGAATGGCACGGTGACGAAGATCCAGTCAGGCCTGATCTATATCAAGACGCCTGCCGGGCAATCCACCATCAGTGCAAATACCGCTCCCGCCGACGCGGCGGTAGGTGACGAGGTGTCTCTCTGGATCAATGACGAGAACATGGTGATCGACCATCATGGAAAAGAGAAGCACAGGCAAGGTATGCACCGTCTGATTTACGGAAAGCTGATTTATACCGGCACCACCAAGAATCAGATCAAGCTGTCCACACCGGAAGGCGAGAAGCTATTCCCGCTGGAGCGGATGGAGGTCAAGACGAAGCCGATCCCGGAAGGTTCCAACATCGTGGTGGAGTTGAACGAAGAGGGGACGGTGATCGACCTGCGGAAGGTGCAGTGATCACATCAAGGTTTGGGGTGTAGCGGTGATGCCGGAGTCATCACGAACTTTAGTGATGGCTCCGGTGCAAGGCCGGGTAGGCAAAACAGTGCGCGTGTCGTTGGGACAAGGAGCGGAACTAATGGAGAAGCCGATCATTGCAGCTAAAGAACCGGCCGTGGTCACGCTGGAACCGGGTACCTACCACTGGTGTCAATGCGGCCGGTCAAAGACACAACCGTTTTGTGACGGATCTCACGCTGGGACGGTGTTCAGCCCGGTCGAGTTTGTGATGACAGAGACGAAACAAGTCGCCCTGTGCCAGTGTAAGCAGACGCAGACTCCACCGTACTGTGACGGCACGCATAAGACGCTCTGAGTCTTTCGCGGTAATTGAAGGCTCGGATCACCTTCGTGGCGCTAGCATCGCGGGTTCCTAAAGGATCTGGCCCGCGCGTCTTCACGGAGGCGATTCAGAGTTCTCGTTGGGTATGTGTAGCGCTCTGACCTCCGCCAACTTCTCACGATACTCAAACCCACACCGTTCAGATTGAATCTACAGCTCAGAGAGCCACCCGAGCATTTTGTTGACGGGTCGTCCGTTCCGTCGGAAACGCCCACAACCGGACTCCAGGCATTGAGGAAGCGGTCTGTAGATTCGCAGCACTGTTGATCTGCATGTAGTGTCATGATCCGGAGTCGAATTGTAAGGCCACTCAGGTTCTGCAAGCGAGCACGCCTCACTTTCATCTAAAGCGGTTCACTCAGTATGGCCATAACGGGTGAACCAGCCTTTCGTCTGGCAGTGGTGCTGGGGAAATGCCTAGGTGAGCAAATATGATCAGACTGGCATTCGTCATTTCCGCATACTGCGGTTGAGACTCGTGCGGTGTTCGAGGCGGGGAGCAGGTGACGCAATGGCGTGTCGAGGTGTCAGACGGGGATTCGCACTTGCGGGGCTTGTGTTCAGGATCATGATAATCACGGAGGATCAGATATCGTGAGTTACCACAACCAGGCATCTAGAAATATAGAAGGACAGCAAGCGTCTGTCTCCGCGCGCACGCCGCAATTGAGGCGGGTCGAGCAGACGACTATCGCGAAGCCACTCATCTGCGCGGCGGCGAACGCCGAGGGAGGACGTATGCTCTGTCAACGTTGCAGGGGATTGCTTGTGAGAGTGACGTTCGACGACCTGAGCGAGGAAGTATGCCGGATGAGTCCGGCCACCCGCTGTGTGAATTGCGGGTGCATTGAGGACGAAATTGTCCTTGCGAATCGCCTTCGCCCACCCATGCCAAACCGGTCGGAGCCCAGAGGGATGTTGAAAAAGAGCGGGCTCATGCTCACGAAGGCATATGCCCGTACCTCATGAGTCGGGGATGCACACGCACTGTTACAGATAAACTGAAGGGCATGAGGCCGCACTCGCCGGTGTCGAAGCCCACGAACTACTTGTTTCTCCAGTAGGGAAGGAGGCCACCAATGATGAACAACGGAAGCGTGCTGGGAGATGTTTCGGAGTCAACTGCCCCGCGCGTGCCGGGCATGTCTGGCATTGGGCCATTCGTGTCGGGGGACGGTAGGGGGACGCGTCCCGGTATCCTGATTTATTCACACAGTCGTAAATTGCTCCACATGAATCGTCGAGCGATGGAGCTGACCGGTCATCTCGACCGGACGGATGCTGAGCCGATTAACAAGCTGCGCTCGGCGTCTGTGCATGAACTCAGGCAAAACATCCAGGAGACGCTCGATCACCGGAGGCTGAGCAACATCTCCGAACTCTTCGAGCTCAAGCGTTTCCTGTTTGAGGCCGGACGCACAATACAGGTCCGCGGGTTCGGGTTGGCGGGCCGGTATTCTGATGAGGACTCGCGAATTGTGATCGTATTGGAGGAGATCGAACCTTCGCAGGAACTGCAACGGGTCCAGGCTTCGGCTACGGAACCCTTTCCTTCGGCCTCGGGCGTCACAGCCGTGGATTCTGCGCAACAGGGGCCACTAAGAGCGGCGACCCTTACGCAGGAAGACAGCCAATCCGGACGGATTCAATCCCTGGACCAGATGCGGCAAGTCAGAATATCTGAGAGGAGCTTGCAATGACGAGAAAACACATACTCGTGGTCGACGATGATGCCGCCCTTCGAAGCCTGTTGACGATGCGGCTGGAGTACAACGGACATACCGTAGAAACGGCCGAGACCGGCCTCGACGCACTGAATAGATTGGCGTACGCGGACTCTGTACACGCGGACTATGACGTCGTGCTGCTCGATTATATGATGCCGGGGATCACCGGCTTGATGGTCTTGCACCATATACAACTGCGCTATTCCGGTGTTCCCGTGGTCATGATGACCGGTCATGCGGGCGGGCAGATCGCAGACCAGGCTCTCGCAGGTGGCGCGCGTGTTTGTCTGACCAAACCCTTCGACTCGGTGGAGTTGGAGCAGGCGCTCCGGTCTTGTGACGGAATCACCGCGTAAGTGCGATCGGGCGGTCAGCATCCTACGGGTGTTGAGGTTGGTCGTTTGTAGAGAAGGTTCTTGTCAGGAGGGGCGATATGAATACTCACATCCATGTCAGCGGGCTGTCGTTCTTTTGCACCGACGATGAACTGCGGCAATCCTTTATTCCCTTTGGAACGGTAGTCCTGGCGCAGGTTCTCAGGGATGATAACGGCCACTCTCTCGGTGTCGGGATCGTGCATATGGCCAGCGCTGAAGATGTCGGCCGGGTCTTCGATGCGCATCAGCGTTTTGAAGTCGCGGGCTCGCCTGTGAATCTCTGGGAACCGGCAGACGGGCCGGACTCTTCAGTAGAGCGGATCGGGGTTTATGGTTTGCGAGCGACAGGGACGGCACAGACGGGCCCTGACGTCGTGCATGGCAAGCTCCATAAAGCGGTGCAATTCCTGGCTGAGTATTTGAAGAAACACAGGCGCCATCCTGCGCTCCATCACGTGGTGTAGTCTGAGCACCGGTAGAGCGTTCATCTGCGTCGGAGTTGCACCCCCGGGTAGTCGCAGTGACGTTGGATGAGCAGTGCGCTGCGGTCTCACATTCTTCCGATCTTGTCGATTCATGGCGGTGCCATTCCCACTGTGATATCTGCTGATGCTCCCCTGCCGATGGGCGAGTGAGCGGTTCGCTTAGCAATCCCAAGTTGGCGCGGTATTCCCCATTCTGTATGTCTCGCTGTGAGTAGTTTCACCCCAAGGCACCGTGCTCTGGTTCATCGCAAATTCGTAACTGTGCGAATGTACGCAACCCCCCACATGGCATGCTCTTGGCAATGATTATATGTTGAGTAGGCCATAGTCAGCGCATCGATCATCTCCTCGTCCCCATCAGTAATTAACTATCAGCCAGAGTGAATGGAAAACGAAGTCGTATGAGTCTGGAGGTGCGGAAGGCAGAGTGGATGTTTAGCAATGGTAGCCGCGGGGCGAACCCGCAAACAAAGGAGACATAGAATGAGTACGATTCTGATCGTGGTGCTGGTGTTACTGCTTGTGGGTGCATTGCCAACCTGGCCGCACAGTAGCAACTGGGGATATTACCCCAGTGGTGGGTTAGGTCTCGTTCTGCTGATTTTGCTTATCCTGGCCCTGACCGGCCGGCTTTGATTGGGGGCGTATCGGGCATGTGACATGCGTGATGGACGGTGGCCTCCCGATGGTTCTTGCTCGTGGCCGGGGGGGCTGGAATTTACAGGGACGGTCGTTTTCAGATGAAGCGGTATGGAGCAGTGCACTTCTAGCAATCAAGGAGTCGTCATGCCTACGGCGGAGCTTCTTCATCAAAGACAACGGAGTCGATTGGTCCAGAGCGGATGCACGCCGCAGGAGAAGGCGAAAGTCTCACGGCGCGAGTTATTGGTGCCTGGTCAGCGCGGAAGCCTGGCTCATAACGGCCAGTGGACATTGGCGCAAGGCCAGGGGCGAACTCTGGTGACGTACCCCAGGAAACACATGCTCTTTTCACAAGGGGAGCGGGCTGATGCGGTCTACTACATCCGGGAGGGCAAGGTGAAGCTGACGGTGGTCTCGCCGCAGGGGAAAGAAGCTGTCGTTGCGATTCTGGATCGTGGTGCCTTTGTGGGGGAGTCCTGTCTTGCGGGCCAGCAGGTGCAGTTGGCGACCGCCACCACCCTGGAGGACTCCAGTCTCGTGCGTATCGACAAAGACGCAATGATTCATCTGCTTCGCGAGGAGTCCGCATTCGCTGAATTCTTTATGGCGTATCTGCTGACGCATGCGATGCGTGTGCAAGAGGATCTGGTGGACCACCTCTTCAATAACAGCGAGAAGCGGCTTGCGCGGGTGCTGCTGCGATTGGCTCGATTTGGAGCAGAGGGCAAGCCGGAGCCGGTGATCGCGAAGATCAGCCAGGAAACGCTCGCCGAGATGGTCGGCACGACGCGCTCCCGTGTCAGTTTCTTTATGCATAAGTTCCGCAAGCTTGGCTACATTGAGTACAACAGCGACTTGCACGTGCACAGTTCTCTCCTCAACGTCCTCCTTCACGACTAGGGCCTCATTCTTTTGTGCTGCCGATGGCCTCCGTTCCACCGGTCATCGGTAGCAATCCCCTTCCATCCGCTTCAATGTTTTACCCATGAGCAATTTTGATCAGATCTCAGCCGTGGTTATTGCCAGAATTTGCCCGCACGCGAAGAGGGGCATAGGCCTACAGTGTCACACAACATCACGCAGGAGGGAGACATCATGAACGCAGATCAACTCAAGGGGAAATGGAAACAGTTCAAGGGTGAATTAAAACAGCAGTATGGGGAATTTACCGATGACGATTTAACGCAGATCGAAGGCGATTACGAGAAGTTCGTCGGCAAAGTTCAGGAACGGTATGGGGATAAGAAAGACGAGCTGATGAAGTGGGCCGATCAGTGGCATCAGAAGTCGATGCCAGCCGATATCAAGGCCAGGATGTAGGACGAGCGCTCAACCGGAAGTGCGACATGGCAGGTTGATGACGTTCACGTTTCAGGCAAGGAGATGATGATGAAAACAGGTTATGTGTTCACACTCTGCACGGTGTTGTTTGTCGGCGGTAGTTGTATCGCCGTGCCGGCGATGGCCGAGGATACGGTTATCGAGAAGACTCCGATCAACGACACGTGGCTGACGGCAAAAACTAAGATTGCCCTTGCAGCCGATGGCCGGGTCAAAGGGCGGCAGGTTGATGTCAAGACCAAGCAGGGCGTCGTGATGCTTCGAGGCAAGGTCGATTCCACTGAAGCCAAGCAGGCGGCAGCGGACATCACGAAGCTGCTGGATGGCGTGAAGACGGTCAAGAACGATCTTGAGGTGGTGGCCCCGTCGAAGCGCGAAGTCGTGGGGGAAAAGGATGAGGTGATAACGGCACTAGTCAAAAAAAAGCTTGCCAAGGACGCCCATCTGAAGAAAGCCGATATCGCCGTTCAAACCAATGGGGGGGTGGTCTCGTTGACGGGCGAGGTTAAGGACATCACGGCGAGTGCCCATGCCTCCTGGATGGCATGGTTCGTTCCGGGTGTGAAGTCCGTGAAGAATGATCTCACGGTGAAAGAGAAGGCGTAGGGTTTCACTCAAATAACACAGGTACTCTCCGTCCGCCGAGAATGGCCGTGATGGCATCGGCGGACGAGAGAGAAGCAGGATTACATAAGGAGGAACGAGACGATGGAAACGAATCTCAGTCGGGTTGCCCCGCAACGCGCTTCGGCAATGCCTCAGGCCAGTCCGGCCGGTGAGAAGACCGGTCAGATGGCGCAGGCGTTCAAACGAGCAGTGATCGATCATACCCATATTGAACAACGCGCCTATGAACTGTACGAGCAGCGTGGCAGGCAGGACGGCCATGACTTGGAGGACTGGATCAAGGCGGAGCATGAACTGGCTGGGTCTGTCAGCCGCAAGTGAGACGGGTCATCACAGGATGGCCACAGTCCACCTGCATATTGTGAGGGGCTGAAATGAACGTAGGAATCGTTGTCGCACTCTTCCTGTTTCTGTGCCTTGGCGGTGCTCCTCTGTCTGCTCAGCATCTGTGTGAGAACTGCCTGGATGACGCAAAGCACCTTCTGAAGCAGTGCCTGGAGGGTGCCATCAGTGAAGAGGACAAGAAGTCTTGTTCGGAGAGGCAGCAGGCACGATCAAAAAGTTGTGAGAGTAGCCAGTGTATGACGGAACGAGCCGCGCGCAAGCTGGACAAGCCTGTTCAGCAGGAGCCTCAGGCTGAGGCGCAGGTGAAGGAAGAACGACGAGAGCGGTGAGGTTTGTATGAGCCGCTCTTCTGCCATGAGAGAGACTCGTTCCCGGATTCCAGGCATAGAATGCCGGGCTGCAGGATCTCTGCAGCCCGGTTGGTATTCGTATGAGTCACGGTCTTTGAAATCTCCACGCGCTGTGCACTATTGACCAGCCTTCATCTCGTGCCGGTGCTAGCCTCAAGGAAGTAAGTAGCTCAATCCATCGCATCGGGATCAGCGTCCCGCTTTCACCTCAAAGGAGAGTTGTTATGAACAAGTTACGTATTCTCAGCGCGTTTGCATGTGTGAGTCTGTTTCTGGCGACGGGAGCGATAGCGGAAGTCCAGGGTATTCAGCCTGGAACCTCCGATAACCCGAAAGACAACGTGCCCAAGGAAATTCAACGCGAGGGAGGCAACTTCGGCCCAGGCGGCAGTGGTCCTGGGCGACGGAGCGATGACTTAGTGGGCATGAAAAAGCAGATGCCGGAGTCTGTCACCGAGAAAAAACTGGACCAGAATGTCGAAAAAACGCAAGGGGGCGGTGCTGCTGTCGCTGCGGAAAAGCTTGGAGCTCCAGGGGGCTCTGCTGAAGACGCCAAGGCCGCTGCGAAGAAGAAGAGCAAGTAATATTACTCTGTTCAGCACGGTCGAGGTGCTCGCCTGTTCTGTGACGAGTGAAGCCCAGTCGTGCCCACCGCGGATGTCCGTGGTGGGCACTCTCTCCTCCCTTTCGAATGTTCATTGACTAGTAGTTGACAGCGCCTTCTACAGTCCTCGTTGTCCTCGGCTATTCGGGGTCATGATGAGTCGGCGGGCAGCGTGACGAATGTGCTTTACCAATGAGGTGTGTGATGAATGTGACGCAATCATGGTGCGGTGTACTGATTATCGTAGGCAGTCTGCTTTCTGTGACAGGATGTTCCGGCTACCACACGGGCAAATTGGATAAGAAGCTGCAGGCTAAGGCCGTGATCGCCGGGCCCGGTATTACCGGAGAGGCCTATATTCACGAAGAATATGAGGGACGTGTCAGGATTACGTTGAGGCTGGAGGGAACTCCGGAGAGCAAGCTGACCCCGGGGCGTCATGCGATCCACATTCACGAAACCGGCAATTGCGCCTCGTTCGCAGCGGCCCAGAGCCACTATGACGGTAATGTCGATTCCAGCCTCAATCCTGATGCCAATGTAAGCCCTGGCCTCGGAAACCATCCGTACCATCTTGGGGATCTGCCGAATCTGTTGGTAACCGAGGGGCGCAAGGGCTCGCTGTATACCATTACGAACCGTGTGACCATCTCCGACGGGCTGACGACGCTGTTTGATAAAGACGGCAGCGCGTTCATCATCCACGAATCAGAGGATAAATATTTGCCTGATCCGCCGACCAAGGGTGCTCCTGGTGGAGCCAGGATTGCTTGCGGTGTCATCGTCAAGGAGTAGGCGCAAGGAGAAATGACGGCTGATGTCGTGCGGGCGCGCAGACATCATGATGGAGCAGGATTGATTGGCCTTTGATCGAGCGAATGCGAGCATCTGATCAATTGTGATCAGATCGTAGTCAGTTCTCTTGCCATACTTACATCTAGGAAACGTATGGGGGCGAGAGGGTTGGGAAGAGACAGCATAGGACTCACACAATCTTGCACAAGGAGGAGTGACGCATGAATGCGGAGCAACTCAAAGGTAAATGGATGCAGTTTAAGGGGGAATTGAAGCAGCAGTATGGCAAGTTTACCGATGATGACTTGACGCAGATTGAGGGCAATTACGACAAGTTCGTCGGCAAAGTGCAGGAACGGTATGGCGATAAGAAGGATGAGCTTATGAAGTGGGCGGAGCAGTGGCATCAGAAAGCCATTCAGAAAATCGCGGCGAAGTAGGCTCGGTACATGGATACGATCTGTCAACCAGCGATAACGACACTTTCACGTTGTAGTTAAGGAGAACATCATGACCACACGTTACGTACTGTCACTCTGTACTGCTCTCGTTGTCGGCGGGGCGTTTGTTTCTGTATCGGCGCATGCGCTTGGGGATGCCGATCAGAATGCTCCCGTTATGGGGAAGAGCGATCAGAGTATCCGGTTGATTCGGGAGAATGCATTTTTCGATCGCCACATTGATAAGGCGGTAAAACATGCCGCGGTGGCAGAAGCCGCCGGGAGCCAGGGGAAGGGACCTGATTTGATTCGCCATACCCAATTGTCATTGGATCAAGCCAGGGAAGCCCAGCGCGCAGGGAACGTGCCGGGTCTGAATGAAGGGATCGTGGCGTTGAGAGAGACACTGAATCTGCCGCAAGGCGCCTCATTGGAGGACGCGACGGCTTCGGTGCGGGATGCCCGGATCAAATTGGCGCAGGCCGGCGGGATTCGGACTGTCGATAACCGGATGGCCGGTACGGCGGTCGGTGGTATGAATGCACAGTACGGCAGGGGAACGAGAACAGTGAAGGGTGAGTTGATCGGGGACGAAGTATCCTCAAGAAAAGAGGGTGGCAACCACTACTTTTTGAGAGATCAAGCCGGGAAGGATCTGCCGATTACATTGACGGAGGACATGGGCCGGCATATGCGTGCGGGGGACAAGGTTGAGGCGCAGATTGACGCCGATGGTCTCGTCCTGGCCATTGCCAAGGAGCAGTAGCCGAATTCGTGAGCGCAGAGCGATGGGGGTGAGCGAGGCGATGGTCTGGCTCACCCCCATTGCGTTATAGGGAGTGCGATGCGCCCGGTTTGTGAACCATTCTGTTTTCTTGGGAACGGGCTGAATATGAAGCGGAGATGGCAACTCATTGCGGTGTGGGCGGTTCTAATGATCGGCCTCTGTCCTTTCACCACGTTTGCGGAAAATGAAAAGACCGGTGAAGCGGGCAAGGCCTATCGGACCACGCTGTTTGGAGAAGAGATCTACGTTCCTCCACGCGACCGCCACAGTGTGACGGCGGCGAACTTTGGCCTTCAGTGGACTCCCAACGGACCGAGTCAGTTGGAAGCGCTCCCGTTCGGCGCCTTGTACGTGTGGAGAAATTGGGATGCGGACAACACTAGGCTTCGGGGGACCTTTTCGGGAGTGGTTAATGATGTGGACTACACCATCGGCTTGCGCTCGCTTCCCAACTGGTCGCTGGTCTTTACCCTCGATAATTTCATCGCTCCCCTGGGTCGCTCGGAGTATGTCGAGGGACAGCGCATCAAAGCCTCGGAGTTAGAGTGGAACTATATCTTCGCCGGTTTCGGCGTCGGCTATCGATTTCCTTCAGTTCCCTTCGCGCAAGACAGTGCCATCAATGTGACGCTGACCTATGAGCCGGGGTTTCGCTGGTTTCGGGGCACTAAGAACACTGCTGTCGGATACGGGGTTCCTAAGGATACGTATGAAGGCCGGGTTCACGGTCACATCCGGTGGGATGCGTTGATCCGTAATCTCATGGAGCTCCCGCATCGAGGATTTGCGGTGGGCGGAGATGTCATCTATGGACACCGAGCCCGGTGGGATGCCTGGGGCGGGGCGCCATTTGCCACGCCGGATTTCAAGAAAGAGCGAACCTATCTCTCAACCACCGCCTATGCCTTGATTGCGAGCGGCCTTCCTGCGATCGACAGCGACAAACATCGGCTGATTACCAGCCTATACGGCGGGATTGGAGCCCACCTTGACCGGTTCAGTGCATTTCGTTTGCCGGGGCGCCCGACCGGGTTTGAATGGGAAGCGCTTTCTCTTCCCACATTGCCGGGCGTTGCGTTCAATGAACTATTTCCACAGCGCTATGCCATTGCGAGCGTGACGTATCGGTATGAGGCGCTGTTCTTTCTGTACCCCTATGTCACGGCTACCTATGGGCTCGTGGACCGTCCCCGGTTTACCCCGCAGGGCATTCGCAATACCACCGACTCGATGCCGGCTCTCGGGGGAGGGCTGGTGTCCGGAGCGCCGTGGAAATCTCAGGTCGAACTCAACTATAGCTACAACTTCGGCATGTATCGCGATGCGGGGGGGGCTCCCCCAAGCAAAGGCGGCCATGGAGCCTTTCTCTTGTGGTCGAAGGAGTTGTGACCTCACTATCGAAGCATCAGTGATCGATCTGCGGGACCCTCCCTGTCGAGTCTTCAGTCAGACGCACACCGCTCGGGGCCGCCGGCTGTAGCCCTTCATCTCTCCCGTCTCAGTCAACCGTTTCTCCATCGCCACAGGATATGGCTGCTCTTCGGCCTGTCGTCGTTGCACAGACGTGACCCGCACCGCTTCACCCCTTCACACATGAGCAATTGTGATCAGATCGCTGCCGGTCTTCCCGCCATACTCCTCATCCACGGAGAGATGGTGAATGACAGGTCGGGGGGAAGCGACGCCCGATCTATCGTTGAGACATCCTAACCTGAATAAAGAGAGATCATCATGAAGACATACAAGTGGCTCATATCCGGTCTGGTTCTGGTTGTCGGCTCCCTGCTGGTCGTGGGCGCCGGGAGCGCTTCCGGCCAGGCCCCAGAGAAGCCGCCGAAGGCGCAGGAGACACAGTCGAAGGGAACCAGCTATGCACCCGTTGATCTGAAGGAGGATTTTGCGACCGTCATGGCTCGGATGAAGGCGGCGAAAGCTGCGGTCGTGAAGCGGCAGATGGATTTGCTTCACCAGCGGTACGATCTCGCGAACCGTCCTGCCAAAGATGTCACGATGTCCGGTGGTAAGCCTATTCAAGAAGGCATCCGAGTCACACTTCCGCAAGGGATGACGTGGGACAAGCTTCAGGCCATGAGCCCTGAAGAAATTCGTGAGAAGGATGCGTTTCCGGCCGGATTTTTTCCGCTTCCTCATCCCAACCACCCTGAAGGAGGAATGCTGTTTCCTCAGTTCCATATCGAAGAGACACAGAAGCAGGAGGGCCGCGATCTCACGCGATTCGACCTGGAATTCGACCTCCCGGCCCATTTTGTGCCCGAGTTTCCGGCACCCATCTATCTGACGACCAGACCCGATCTCGGCGATGTGTCACAGGGAAAATTGGTGACGATCGACAACTATTATGAGCTCTTCAACGGGATGCTGAACCCGAAACAGCTGGAGGGGGTGCGGCTATTAGTCACGCCGTTCCCGCAACAGCAATTCAACCCGACGGAAGATCGTCGGACCGTACGTCCGAGCCGGGGGGTGGCCTGCTTCGATTGTCACGCCAACGGTCACACGAACGCCAGTACGCATCTAGCCGGAGACGTGCGTCCGCAGGAGTTCCGCCACCGGATTGATACGCCGACGTTGCGCGGCCTGCAGATCCAACGGCTGTTCGGTTCCCAACGGGCGCTGAAGTCGGTGGAGGATTTTACGGAGTTCGAGCAGCGCGCGGCCTATTTCGACGGCGATCCGGTGATCGCGACAAAGAAAGGGGTCAACATTCTCGAGCGGGGCAGCCAAGTGCATTTCATGGCGGAGTTCCAGGAACTCCTGGACTTCCCTCCGGCGCCTAAGCTGGGCATAGACGGCAAGTTGAACCCCCAAAAGGCCACGGAGTCCGAGAAGCGCGGGCAGGGTCTGTTCTTCGGCAAAGCTTCATGCGCCGGGTGCCATCAGGTGCCCTATTACACAGATAACTCCATGCACAACCTGAAGGTGGAGCGCTTTTATAAGCCTCGGATGATCAATGGGCGCATGGCGAGCGCCGATGGCCCCATCAAGACGTTTCCCCTGCGCGGCATCAAGGATTCGCCTCCGTACTTGCACGATGGACGGCTGCTGACGCTCGAGGATACCGTGGAGTTCTTCAATATTGTGTTGGGAACTTCATTGACCGCTGAAGAGAAGCAGGACCTGGTGGCCTTCCTGCGCGTCCTTTAACGCGGGAAGGAAGAGCCAGCGATAGAGTCAGCCGGCGGAGGCTGGAACGGTACCATCATGGCTGCTGAGTTAGCCAGCAGACGGCCGCAGGTTCTCAATCTCAATGCCCGTGTCGCTGACCGGGCAGGAAAGAAGGCGCATCATGGGAAAGGCATTCATTCTCTGGCTACTGGGCGTTCCGTTCACCTTGCTCGTCGTCCTCTGGCTCTTCGGTGTATTTCGGTAAGCTGATAGGCGGCTGTTGTACGCAGGACAGAGGGCATTCGATTGCGGAAGTCCCACGCGTGTGATTGCCGGAGTCGCCTTTCGTGCGAGAGGCAGGGTTCGGCCGGGCGCGATCGTTCCTGGGATACTTTTCCGTGACCGTTGCAGGGCCCAGGGTCACGACGACACTCGTTCCGTCAGATAATAAGGGAGGAAGAGAAACCTCAGTACCCTCGTGAATCACCTTAAGCGCTAATGAGGATCAAGATGACGATGAACGCGAAATCTAAGGCCTATCTTGTCGGTGGCGGTATCGGATCTCTGGCTGCCGCCGCCTTTATGATCCGCGATGGCAATCTGCCTGGCGGACATATTTCGATCCTCGAAGCGACGCCTATCATGGGTGGAAGTCTAGACGGTGCCGGAGACCCCGAGGCAGGATATTCATTACGCGGCGGACGCATGCTAACGACCGACAATTACGAATGCACGTGGGATTTGTATAAATCGATTCCCTCATTGAACAACAAAGGCAAGACGGTGTTCGACGAAACGGTGGAGTTCAATGAACAACACAAGGCGCATTCGATGGCGCGGTTGGTCGACCGCCGTCGTGCGAAAGTTCCAGTGACGTCGATGGGGTTCTCTATGCAGGACCGTATCGAATTGCTGAAACTCAGCAACGCCGACGAAGAGAAGATGGGGGCAAGTTGTATTACCGACTGGCTTTCGCCGCAGTTCTTCGAGACGGAATTCTGGTACATGTGGGTCACCACATTCGCCTTCCAGCCTTGGCACAGCGCCGTCGAATTCAAACGGTACCTGCATCGATTTATGCTTGAGTTTTCCCGAATTGATACGCTTGGCGGCGTCAAACGAACCATCTACAACCAGTACGACTCCTTGGTGCGACCCTTGCTGATGTGGCTCGAAGCCCAGGGCGTCCGTTTGATTAGGGATTGCAAGGTGACAGACCTGGATCACAAGACCGAAGGCGGCAAGTTTATCGTGACCGGTCTCCATTGTCTGCGACAGGGCAGAGACGAAGTGATCGCCGTGAATGACGGCGACCTAGTGTTCATGCAAAACGGCTCCATGACCGATGCCTCTAGTTTGGGTTCGATGACGACCGCGCCCAGGGAGCTGACCAAAGTCGAGAGCGGCGGGTGGACTCTCTGGGAGAAGCTGGCAAAAGGCCGACCGGAATTCGGCAACCCTGCCGCCTTCAACAGCTGTATTGCCCAGTCATGTTGGGAATCGTTTACCGTCACGCTCAAGAACTCTGCCTTCTTCGACAAGATGAATCAATTCAGCGGCAACGAGCCGGGCACCGGCGGACTAGTCACGTTCAAGGATTCGAACTGGTTGATGTCCATTGTGCTGGCTCATCAACCGCATTTTGCGAACCAGCCCGCCGGCGTGCAGGTATTTTGGGGGTACTCGCTATTTCCCGACCGGGTCGGCAATTTTATTCCGAAGCCGATGGCCGAGTGCACCGGCGCGGAAATACTACGGGAGCTCTGCGGTCACCTGCGATTCGATCTGGATACGGTCGCATCGTCCAACTGCATTCCGTGCCGGATGCCCTATATCACCAGCATGTTCATGCCGCGCATGGTCGGCGATCGACCGCTACCGGTTCCTCACGGATCCAAGAATTTCGCGTTCATCAGCCAGTTCGTCGAAATTCCAGACGATGTCGTCTTTACGGTGGAGTATTCGGTGCGGGCGGCCCAGATGGCCGTCTATGAGTTACTGGGGATCGACCGCAAGATCCCGCCTGTGACACCACACGACACATCACTCCGAGCGCAGTTTGAGGCTTTGATCAAGGCCTTTAAGTGATGGCGGATTCGCGTCCCTACTCAGCTGGTAATGAAGTAGGTACCATGTACCCAAGCCATATCGTCAATCGCAGGATCGTGCTGAACTCTCGTCCTGTCGGTGCTCCGACCGTCGAGAATTTCCGTCTTGAAGAACTCGCTGTTCCAGTTCTTTCAGCCGGGCAGGTACTGTTGCGCACGCTCTTTCTTTCGCTTGACCCCTATATGCGCGGCCGTATGAGCGATGGACCATCCTATGCCGCATCTGTGGCGGTCGGTGACATGATGGTCGGCGGTACCATCTCACGAGTGGAAGCCTCCCGGCATCCGGACTATCAACAGGGGGATCTCGTCCTTGGCTACAGCGGCTGGCAGGACTATGCCTGTTCCGACGGCACAGGGCTCACCAAGCTGGATCCCCACATGGCTCGTCCCTCGCTGTCTCTTGGGCTCCTGGGCATGCCGGGTTTTACGGCCTACATGGGCCTCCTCGAGATTGGCCAGCCAAAACCTGGTGAGACGGTGGTTGTTGCTGCGGCAAGCGGAGCGGTTGGTTCGGTGGTTGGTCAGATAGCCAAGCTCAAAGGCTGCCGTGCCGTCGGGATCGCCGGTGGTGCCGATAAATGTCGCTTTGTCGTGGAAGAGCTGGGCTTCGATGCCTGCCTCGACCACCACAGCGCCGATGTTCCGCGCCAATTGGCAGCGGTGTGCCCGAAGGGTATTGATGTCTATTTCGAGAGTGTCGGCGGCGCGATCTTCGATGCCGTCCTGCCTCTCCTGAACGTGCGTGCCCGTGTTCCGCTGTGCGGCTTGATCGCCACCTACAACGACACCGGGATCCCGCCAGGTCCGGATCGCTTAGGGCTCCTGACCCGCACGCTGCTGACCAAGCGTATCACGATGCGGGGCTTCATCATTTTCGACGACTACGGCGATCGCTACGGCGAGTTCGTGGCTCAGATGAGTGCGTGGCTTAAGGAGGGCACGATCAAGTTCCGCGAAGACATCGTGGATGGTCTTGAGAGCGCCCCGCGGGCGTTCATCGGTCTGCTGGAAGGCAAGAATTTCGGCAAGCTGATTATCCGCGTCGCCAAGGACTGACCCGTTCGATTCATATCAGGAGAGTGAACATGGAAATCTTGATGGTGCTGACCTCCCACGATCAGCTCGGCAATACGGGCAAGAAAACCGGCTTCTGGCTGGAAAAATTCGCCGCCCCCTACTATGTGTTTAAGGATGCAGGTGCGAACATCACATTGGCGTCACCGCTGGGCGGCAAGCCTCCGCTCGACCCCAAGAGCGATGTCCCGGCGTCGCAGACCGAATTCACTCGCCGTTTCAAGGCGGATCCCGCCGCTCAGCTGTCGCTTGCCGGCACACTCAAGTTGAGCGACATGTCTTCGGATAAATTCGACGCGGTGTTTTACCCGGGCGGTCATGGCCCCCTATGGGATTTGGCCGAAGACGCCTCCTCGATCGCCATGATTGAATCGATGCTGGCAGCGGGGAAACCAGTGGCGGCGGTGTGCCATGCGCCTGCTGCCCTCCGCCATGCCAAGACCGCCGGGGGTATTCCCGCGGTGCAGAACAGAGCGGTCACCGGCTTTACCAATACCGAGGAGGAGGCGGCCGGACTGACCCAGGTCGTTCCCTTCCTGGTCGAAGATATGCTCAAGCAGCAGGGCGGTCGCTATTCCAAGGTGGCCGACTGGCAGCCTCACGTCGTCACCGACGGCCACTTGATCACAGGGCAAAACCCTGCATCCTCCGAGCCTGCCGCTACGGCCTTGTTGGCAATGCTCAATCGAGCCACTCGTTCGTGATCAAGGGGCTGCTGCGTCCTGCCTCGAGTTCTCCACCCTGAGCAATTCTGATCGGACTGGCCGCATGGGGTGGGGCGCGTTGAGGCGAGAATGGGTGGGCTCGCCGTGGGTGCGCGAAGGATGCGAACGGCGTTCACGCGCAAGCAACGATGCATTGCGGCTGTCGTTACCAGCCCGGGGGAAAGGGACCGGCGATGCTCACGCTCAATATGAACGGTATGAACGGCGAGGATTATGACGTGAACGTGACGGAATCCGGCACCGGAGAAGCGTCGAACTAGTCGATACGAGTCCACTTACTGGGAGGGATGACTATGACCACTGTTGCCGCAACCCAAGACCCGGCCAAGGTGAAAGCCTATTTCGAGGCCAAGATGGCGTTCACCACGGGGCCTGTCGAACTCGAACGGATGATGAAGAAGCACGAGGTGACGATCGTGGACGTTCGAGCCGCTGAAGACTATGCCGAGGGGCATATTCCCGGAGCGATCAATCTTCCGAAGGATCAGTGGCAGACGTTGAAAGGCCTGCGCAAGGACAAGACGAATGTCCTGTATTGCTACTCCCAGGTTTGTCATCTCGCCGCGACGGCGGCGGTAGAGTTTGCCGGGAATGGCTATCCGGTCATGGAGTTGGACGGTGGCTGGCGTTGGTGGAAAGACGATGACTTTCCTGTCGAACGGTGAGCGGGAACCGGGTTCGATTGTTGGACCGCTGTGTTCTCTCGTTGTTGAGCGTGCCCTTGATCCTACATTCAATCGCGCACGTTTGTGGTCTCAACTGAGCAATTGTGATCAGACGCCAGCCTATACGATCGTTTAACCTGGCATTCTACTCATAGTGTTCATCAACCAGTGCTTTCGCATAAAGGAGATCAGATTATGAAGAAGATAGCTATGGTATTTATCGGGATGGGATTGGTAAGCCTCCCATTCAGCCTATCTGCTCATGCCGAAATGAAGCCGGACAATCCTGCGGCTGCCAGTGAGAGCGGGTCGCCGAAGCCTCGGGGCGCGACGAAGGCCGGCGAGACGGATATGACCAACACCAAAGGCGAAGCAGGCGGTATCCCCAGTAAGTATACGATCATGCCGGTGGCCCGAGGGAAGAAGGTGGAGGTCAATAGTGAAATGGTCGGTGACACGGTTCAGAATCCCAAAGGTGAGGAGCTGGGTAAGTTGGAACAACTCATCATGGACTCTGAGACCAAACGAATTGAGTACGCGATGATTTCAATCGGCGATACCGGCCAAATGAAGGCCTATCCCTGGAGTTCATTCAAAGTGAACAAGGAACAAGGCAACGTGGTGCTTAACGTGACCAAGGAACAGCTCGGCATGAAGGCGACCGATCTCTCTCCGGATATTTCATCGCTTCAAGAACAATTGCAAACGTTGCGAGACAGCGAGGCGAAGAAGGGAGTACGCGAGGGCCAGAATTTTGGCGACCGCGGCGCCGCCGGCCCGCAGGGCGAAACCTCCAAGGGCGGAGGCGGTGCGGAACGATCGCCCGCAGCCAACAAGTAACGTCCGGGTCAAGTGGCCGGCGCTCCTTTACTTCCGTTTCGTGAACGGGGAGGGAGTGCTGGCTTTCTTGGGGCGGGGTGATCGAACGTCGTCAGGCAAGAGCGACGGATCACCAAGGCCTCTCACATGGACGGCTCGATGGCCGGCCAGCACATCTGAAGTCTCCACACCATGCATCGGGAGCCTGTCACCATGCCGCGACGGCGCGGTAGCGTTTGCCGGGAACGGCTATGCCGTACTCGGTGATTTCGCTGAATTGAAGTCTGTCGGGCAAGGAACCTCCTCCTCTCAATCCTGGCCCCTGTATGGCTGAGCTATTTTGATCAGATTGCGTCCGGTCTTCTCGCCATACTGAATACGAAGAGAGATTGGGTACCATGGGAAAGCCAGTGGCAGGTGGAAAATGACACCGTGAGGAAAGGAGATCGTATGAATGCGGACCAGCTTAAGGGGAAGTGGATGCAGCTCAAAGGTGAACTGAAACAGCGGTGGGGCAAGTTTACCGATGATGACTTGCAGCTGATCGAAGGGAACTACGACACGTTCGTCGGAAAAGCTCAGGAGCGGTATGGCGATAAGAAGGAGGAAATCATGAAATGGGCCGATGAGTGGCACCCGAAGTTTCTGCCGGATGCCGAAAAGGGAAAGGGTAGTGACGCAACGCATTCAAGATGAGCTATTTCACGGAGGGAGTTTTACATGTCAATTAAGGAGATGAATATGACCACTCGCTATCTCATGACTGTCGGCGCAGCGCTGGTATTAGGGGCTGCCTTCATCGCGGGGCCGGTGTCGGCTGCCAGCACGACCGGGGAGAAAACTCCGATCAATGACTCGTGGCTTACGTCGAAGACCAAGATCGCGCTCTTTGCCGATGCCCGGGTCAAGGGCCGGCAGATCGATGTTGAAACCACCCAAGGACAGGTGATGCTCCGCGGGAAGGTCGATTCCACTGAAGCCAAGCAGGCGGCCGAGGGGATCACTAAAGGAATCGAGGGTGTGAAGAGCGTGAAGAACGATCTGGAGATCGTCGCTCCGGTTAAGCGCGAGGCGGTAGATGACAAGGATGATGCGATTACCACGCGCGTCAAAGAGTACGTCGCAAAAGAGCCGGCGCTCAAGAATGCGCATATTTCGGTTCAGACCAATGCGGGGGTCGTATCGTTGACCGGCGATGCTCCTGACCTCACGACCAGCGCGCAAGCATCCTGGACGGCCTGGATTGTTCCGGGAGTGAAGAGCGTGAAGAACGATCTCACGTTACAGGAAAAGAGTTAAGGATTTGTGACTCGCATCCCCCGTGTCATCGCGAGACGGGGGATGCCTCATCATCAGCGACAAGGAGGTGTAGTTATGAAGAAGCTCATGGGCCAGTTCGTGCTCGCAATGGCGTTCACTGTCGGAATCATAGCGTCGTCCTACGCAGCTGGTGAGATGGCCGCGCCAGGCTCTCAGTCGATCAAGGGGGATCTGTTGAAGATCGAGGGGGAAGTTTATGTGGTCCAAACCACGGCAGGCAAGGAAGTGCGCGTGCATGTAGACAAGACCACGAATCTGGATGGCACATTCAAAACGGGTGAAGAGCTTGAGGTGCAAATGACCGATAAGGGCCATGCCTTTTCTATAAAGCATGTAAACGCGGCCAGTGGTGGAATGGCCGCGCCAGGCCCTCAGACCGTCACGGGTGATTTGCTGAAAATCGAAGGGGAATCGTATGTCGTGCATGACTTGAAGGGCAAGGAAGTCCGGTTGCATGTCGATCAGACCACCAAGCTGGAAGGCGGCGCCTTCAAGACGGGCGATAAGATCGAGGCCCAGGTGACGGATAAGAACCACGCGGTTTCGATGGCTCACGCAAACCCGGCGAAGTAGGTTCCTGGTTTCCAGATGACAGTTTCTGCACACGGAATGGGCGCAGGTCTAGAAGGCCGACCCATTCCGTGATTCTGTGGGAAGGGGAGACGAGGGCAAGGAGCTTTGTGACAATCGAATACGATGTTTCCCAAGAACGTAGTTGCGTCCTGTCAGTCTCGGTGTAAATATTTTGGCGCTTGCAAGCCTATGGTAGTAACTCGATTCCCTTCCAGGTTTTTCTATGGCGAACGCACAACCAGCACGATTTAATCCCAAGACATTTCTTGCCAAAGTCGGCAATGGAAAGACCACGCTGAATCCTGAGAAACTCGGGGTTCTATTCTCTCAAGGGGATGCGGCTGATGCGGTGTTCTATATCCAGAAAGGCCGGGTCAAACTCACAGCGATTTCCGCGCAGGGTAAAGAAGCGGTGATCGGAATCCTTGAGCAAGGGGCTTTTATCGGTGAGGGCTGTCTTGCCGGGCAACTGGTGTGCGTCGCGACCGCGACGGCACTGGACGCGTCGCTGATCGCGCGAATCGACAAGGCCGCCATGATGCGTGTCTTGCACGACGAGCCCACCTTCGCCGCGCTATTCATGGCCTATCTGTTGTCTCATAGTATTCGCGTCCAGGAGGATCTGGTCGATCATCTCTTTAATTCGGCTGAGAAGCGGCTGGCGCGAATCCTTCTATTGATGGCCCATTTCGGGAAAGAAGGGCAGCCATCGCTCGTCATACCCAAAATCAGTCAGGAAATGCTGGCCGGTATGATCGGCACGACACGGTCTAGAGTCAGCTTTTTCATGAAACGGTTCAAGCAGTTGGGCTTCATTAAATATAACGCCGGTCTTCATGTGCATAGCTCGCTCCTCAATGTGGTGCTTCGCGATTAGACTCGCTGGACAGCCACTTCTGCGGCTGAGTCTCCTGGGGCGGGCGTTTCTCCAATTTCTTTATGGAAGGCGGTTTCAAGTTCCAAGTGCAACGGGTGAATGATGGCGCAATTGCGCATAGACTTCCAGGGGCGTGGCAAAGTCCAGACATTTCCTCGGGC
>LNFM01001415.1_pt1 | contig 54551 bp, 51 predicted proteins | sample 596031 | NCBI WGS metagenome assembly LNFM01 (sample SAMN04254537, study PRJNA301005) | activated carbon metagenome | isolation source: dual media filters at the Ann Arbor, Michigan drinking water treatment plant | place: USA: Ann Arbor
TGTCCGGCGCGCCGATCATCAGCGGCACGAACCAGTTGCCGAAGCCGCCGATCATCGCCGGCATCACCATGAAGAAGATCATGATCAGGCCGTGACCGGTGGCGAACACGTTGTATTCGTGCGCCGTCGGGAAAATCTGCAGGCCGGGGTTCTGCAACTCCACGCGGATCAGGATCGACATTGTCGCGCCGATGATGCCGGCCACCATCGCGAACACGAGGTACATCGTGCCGATGTCCTTGTGGTTCGTCGAATACACGAAACGGCGCCATCCGGTCGGGTTGGCGTGGACTTCGTGGGCGCCGTGTGCTGCCGCGTTGCTAGCCATGGGTCTTTTCCTTCGACGTTGTCTTTAACCGTATCCGAAAGCCGTCTCGCTACTTGGTCGCTTCGCCGGCCGCCGCGATCATATTCGGGTTCGGCACATTATCCTGGGCAAACCGCTTCTTGGCCCCATCGAGCCAGGCCGCATAGTCCTGATCGCTAACGACCCGCACCGCGATCGGCATGAAGGCATGGTCCTTGCCGCAAAGCTGCGAGCACTGGCCGTAATAGGTGCCGACGCGCTCGGCCTTGAACCAGGTTTCGTTGACCCGGCCCGGGATGGCGTCGATTTTCACGCCGAAGGCGGGCACCGCCCAGGAGTGAATAACGTCGGCGCCGATGGTCAGGACGTGGACGACCTTGTTGACCGGGACGACCATCTCATTGTCCACGGCCAGCAGGCGAGGCTGATCGGCCTTAAGGTCCTTGGCCTGGAGCATCAGCGAGTCGAATTCGAAATTGGCGTCCGGGTACTGATAGCTCCAGAACCACTGTTTGCCGGTGGCCTTGATGGTCACGTCGGCGGTCGGCACCTTGAGTTCGTAAAACAGCAGCCGGAACGACGGCACCGCGATCGCCACCAGGATGAGCACCGGGACCACCGTCCAGACGACTTCGATCATGGTGTTGTGCGTGGTGCGGGACGGCACCGGGTTACTTTTGGCGTTGAACTTCACCATGACGATGACCAGCAGCACCAGAACGAACAGCGTGATCGCCGTGATCAGGTACAAAAGGAAGTCGTGAAACCAGATGATGTCGGACATCACCGGCGACGCCGCCGCCTGCAGCCCGAGCTGCCAGGGGTGCGGCTGGCCGGTGCCAGGCCCGGTGCTTTGCGCGAGCGCGAGCCCGCCGCTACCGACAATAATCAGACCTGCGGCCAAACTCGTGGCCACGAAAGCGATCAACCGCTTGAGCACCAGCATTTCTTATGCGCTCCTCGACGAGAAAAACGGCCTCGGACAAGGCCCCTTTTGCGCCCCTTTTCGCCCTCCCGCCACTTAATGGTTGGACAGCGTGGACCCACACCGCACGGCATTTTGCCACGGGCGTGGCAGCTTTTGCGGGCAGCGGGACGGGGGAAATCCCGGCCTCTCAAACCACAATTCCGGACCTGCCGCAATGCACCTTGTCATAACTCTCATCTGGCGAAAGGCTTATCCTCAGCGACGACTTTTGGGCGAGTTTTGGACGACTTTGGTCCGCCTTTGACGCCGTATTTAAGCCATGCCTGCGGCGTTCTGAGAGGGGCAGGCGGTATCCGGCTTTGCCCTTGTTTGATATGAACAGCCGGGGCATGACCTGCCGGGACCGCATAAAGTGGCGGGGGGCCCGGTGATTCGGCCTCCGGCGGAGTAGCGCCATACGTGACGGTTCGCACTAAAGGATTGAACTATGGGCATTTTCCAGCACGCATGGCAGGCATTCCGGCGCGCCGGCGCGCCCGCCGCGCTGCCCTTGGCGGTTGCGGTAACGGCGGCTCTCCTGATCGGCACTAGCGACCGGGCGCTGGCCCAAGGCGCGGTCAAATCGGTGCACAAGGACTGGCAGATCCGCTGCGATACGCCGCCGGGCGCCAAGGCCGAGCAATGCGCGCTCATTCAAAGCGTCACCGCGGAAGACCGCGCCAATATCGGCCTGACCGTCATCGTGCTGAAAACCGCCGATCAGAAGAGCAAGTTGATGCGTGTGGTTGCTCCGCTCGGTGTGCTGCTACCGTCCGGCCTCGGCCTCAAGATCGACAATGCCGATGTCGGCCGCGCCGGCTTCGTGCGCTGCCTGCCGAATGGCTGCATTGCCGAAGTGGTCATGGACGACGACCTGATCAAGAAATTGCGCAGCGGCAAGACCTCGACCTTCATCATCTTCCAGACGCCGGAAGAAGGCATCGGCTTCCCAATGAGCCTGGCCGGCTTCGGCGAGGGCTACGACAAACTGCCTTAGGCAAAACGCCGCATGGCGAAAGACCTTCTGATCCTCACCACCGGCGGCACCTTCGACAAGCGCTATCCTGAAGGCCAGTGGGTGACCGAGTTCACTTTCCCGCCGGGACAGGAATCGGCGGTGACCGACATTCTCAAGCGCGCGCGCATGGACCACGATGCGTTCGCCTGCGAATGGTTGTTCGCCGAGGATTCGACCAAGATCACCGACGCGCAGCGCGAGATCATCGCGGCGCGCTGCGCCTCCGCCGAACAAAACCGTATCGTCGTCACGCACGGCACCGACACGATGACGCAGCGCATCGACCCGGCCAGCGGCAAGCTTGCGAAAGGCCCAAGCACGGCGCAGGCGATTGCCGCGCGCCAACTCGACAAGACAGTCGTGCTGACCGGCGCGGCGCAGCCGGCGGTGCTGCGCGACTCCGACACCGACTTCAATCTCGGCCTGGCCGTCGGCGCAGCGCTGAGCGCGCCGCCCGGCGTTTATGTCGCCATGAACGGCCTGGTGCTGCCGTGGGACAGGTGCGTGAAAGATATCGATGGACGCTTCAGAAAACTGTAGGCTGAAGCAAACCTATCAATCAACGTCCCGGGAGCATCGACGTGACATCACCGGCTGAAAGATTCGGACGCGCCTTGGGCAAAGCTGTGAAGGGCGCCAAGGACATCCTCAACGAGGACAAGCCGTCGCCAGTGATGTTCCGCACCAACCTGAAGGACGTGCCCAAGGTCGAAGGCCTCAAGCGGAACGACGGCTGGGTCGATATGCAGGTGCAATTCCTGATCGACAAGAAAACCGCCAACGCCGACCACGTCGTCGGCTGGACCGTGCTCAAGCCCGGCGCGCGCCACGAAAACCACCGCCATCGCAATTGCGACGAGTTCTTCATCGTGCTCAAGGGCTCGGGCATGATCTACACCAACCGCGGCGACACGCCCTCGGTCGAAGGCGATGTGGTGTTTTCGCCGCGCGGATGCTGGCATGGCTTCAACAACACGTCGAACGACGATGTCGTGCTGGTCTGGGGCTGGATGGGCGCCGGCACGATCGAAGATTCGGGTTACGAAGTGCACCCCGAGAGTCATAAATAGCGTTTCGCCGTCTCTCGCGTACCGACAATAGAAAGCGACATCCATGAAAGCCTGGGACCATCCGCTCATTCAGAAGGGCATGCCGGCGCAGCTTGAAAAGCGGCGCGCGCGCATCGCCGCCGGCGAGCGGCCGCTCGGCTGGAAAGTCGGGCTTGGCGCGCCGGCATCGATGCAGAAGCTCGGCCTGCAAGCACCGGTCGTCGGCTTCCTGATGCAGCGCGCCTTGCTGCTGTCGGGCTCGACGGTGTCGCTCGACGGCTGGGTCAAGCCGGTGGCGGAAGCTGAAATCTGCGTGCGCATGGCGAGCGACCTGCGCGGCGGCGCGACGCCGGAGACAGCGCTGGCGGCGATTAAGGAAATTCTCCCCGCCATCGAGCTTGCCGATCTCGATCCGCCGCCATCGCCGGACAACATCGACGCCGTTCTGGAGGGCAATGTCTATCAGCGTCATGTCGTGCTGTGCGGCAATACCAGGTTCGGCGGCAGCGTCAGCGGCTTGACGTCGCGCGTGTTCCGGCGCGGCGATGTGTTCACGACAAGTACCGATCCCGAGGCGCTGACCGGCAAGCTTGCCGACATCGTCGCCCATGTCGCCAATACCTTGTCGGCCTTCGGCGAGAAGCTGTCGGCCGGCGATGTGATTATCACCGGCTCGATCACGCCGCCGATGACGATCGAGGCCGACGAGACCGAGATCGGCCATGCGCTCGATCCGATCGGCGAAGTCTCGGTGAATTTCGCCCGCGACTGAACGTCCCTCATCGCCAGTGGAACCTTGCGGGCGCAGTGACGGTTAACCCCGTTCATTTCCTGACATGGGAAAAACAGGCGATGGATTTCGCAAAGGATTTCGATTGTTTGATTATCGGCGGCGGCCCGGCCGGCCTGACCGCAGCGACGTATCTCGGCCGCTTTCACCGCAAAGTCCTGCTGGTCGACGCCGGCGAAAGCCGGGCGCTGCAAATTCCAGAAAGTCATAATTACCCCGGTTTCGCCGAAGGCATTTCCGGGCCGGACTTGTTGCGCGAACTCAATCGCCAAGCACAACAATACGGCGCGACCCTGCTTAACGGCACGGCCACGAACCTTGTGCGTGCCGATCAAGGCTACGCGGCAACCATCAACGGCCAGACCGTTTCCGCGGTGCGCGTCTTGCTGGCCACCGGCCTGACCGACATTAGTCCGGACATGCCGGGTTTGCAGCAGGCCGTTGCGCAGACCAGCATTCGCTATTGTCCGGTGTGCGATGCCTATGAAGCCACGGACAAAGCCATCGTCGTGTATGGCTCGATCAAGGACGCCGAACCGAAAGCGGTGTTCATGCGCAGCTACAGCAACCGCGTCGCCTTGCTGCCGACCGACGAGGCCGACGATCCGGACGCACGCGAACGATTGGCGGCGCAGGGCATTACCCTGGCGGCATCGCCGCCTGCCGACCTGCGGCCAAGTCAAGACGGCATCGTCGTCGAACTGCGAAGCGGTGAACGATTGCGGTTCGACGTGCTCTATCCCGTCCTCGGATGCACTGTAGCCTCCGATCTGGCGACCACGCTCGGCGCACGCTGCAACGATGTCGGCTGCGTCGTGGTCGATGACAAGCAGCGCACGACGGTCGCCAACATCTATGCCGCGGGCGACGTGGTCTCCGACCTGCACCAATTATCGGTCGCCGCCGGCCACGCCGCCATTGCCGCGACGGCGATTCACAAGAGCCTGCCGAATAATTTTCGCGGATGAAAATCGCCACCTTCAACATCAACAATATCAGCCGGCGGCTGCCGAACTTGCTGCAGTGGCTCAAAAGCGCCAGGCCCGACATCGTCTGCTTGCAGGAACTGAAGGCGGCCGATGCCGAGTTCCCCGCCGATGAAATCGCCAAAGCCGGCTATCGCGCCGTCTGGCGTGGCGAGCGAACCTGGAATGGCGTCGCCATTTTGTCGCGCGGCGGCGCGCCTATCGTCACGCGCACCGCCCTGCCCGGCGATCCCAATGACAGGCAAAGCCGCTACATCGAGGCCGCGATCGACGGCATTCTCGTCGGCTGCCTCTATCTGCCGAACGGCAATCCGCAGCCGGGACCGAAATTCGACTACAAGCTGGCCTGGTTCAAACGTCTGACTGCGCACGCCAAAAAGCTGCTCGCGCAGGACATCCCGGTGGTTCTTGCCGGCGATTACAATGTCGCGCCGACCGAGCTGGACATTTACGCGACCAAATCCTGGGACGACGATGCGCTGATCGCGCCGGAGAGCCGCGCCGCTTACGCCCGACTGATCAAGCAAGGCTGGACCGACGCGATCCGCACGCTGCATCCCGATGCGCCGATGTTTACGTTCTGGCATTACATGCGCAACCGCTGGCCGCGCGATGCAGGGCTGCGCCTCGATCACCTGCTGCTCAGTCCGCAGCTTGCCGCGCGGCTGAAAGACGCCGGCATCGACCGCGACGTGCGCGGCAAACCGAACGCCAGCGATCACGCGCCGGTCTGGATCGAACTCGGCGCGGCTAAACAATCGCGCAAGGCCCCGGCAAAGAGCAAAGCAGCGCTCAAGGGATAATGCAGGGTACCAGCGCACATTTTTGATGCCGACTATTGTCTTGGTGGTTACTCCTTGTGCCTGGCCTTCGGTTCCCCATCTGCAAGGGATCGCCTTCCCTTGAACTGAGGAATTATCCATGTCGCTGCTGTTTTCGAAAACCACCCTGGGCAAGCTGCCATTGCAAAACCACATGGTCATGGCGCCGCTGACACGCAGCCGCGCCACCGGCAACGTGCCCAACGACCTGATGGCGGAATATTACGCCCAGCGCGCCGGCATGGGCCTGATTATCAGCGAAGGCACCTCGCCGTCGCCGAATGGTCTGGGCTATGCGCGCATCCCCGGCATTTACTCGGTTGAACAAGTTGCCGGCTGGAAGAAGGTCACCGACGCGGTGCACGCAAAGGGCGCCAGGATCTTCGTGCAGCTCATGCACACCGGCCGCATCGGTCATCAACTGAATTTGCCGAAGGGCGCGCGCGTCGTCGGCCCGTCGGCGGTCAAGGCCGCCGGCCAGATGTACACCGACGCCGAAGGCATGAAGGACCATCCGGTGCCGGAAGCGATGTCGGAAGCCGATCTGATGGCGACGGCCGCCGAATACGTCAACGCCGCGACCAACGCAGTGAAAGCCGGCTTCGACGGCATCGAATTGCACGCAGCGAACGGCTATCTGCTCGAGCAATTCATCCGGCCGAATTCGAACACGCGCACCGACCAATATGGCGGATCGATCGAGAACCGCGCGCGCTTCGTGCTGGAAGTCGCCGAAGCGACAATCGCGGCGATCGGCAAGGACAAGGTCGGCATCAGACTGTCGCCCTTCGGTGCGTTCAACGACATGCCGCTCTATCCGGAAATGGAATCCGACTACGGCTATCTCGCGGAAAAGCTGAACGCGCTCGGCCTTGCTTACATCCACCTCGTCGATCACTCGTCGCAGGGCGCGCCGGTGGTGCCGGACACGATCAAGGCGACATTCCGCAAGGTGTTCAAGCAGACGCTGATCCTCTCGGGCGGCTATGACGCCAAGCGCGCCGAAGCCGATCTCGCCGCAGGCCGAGCCGACCTGATCGCCTTCGGCAAGCCGATCCTGGCCAACCCGGATCTGGTCCAGCGCTGGAAGGACGGCGCGCCGCTGAATGCGCCGGACATGGCGACATTCTATACCCCGGGCGCGAAGGGCTACACCGACTATCCGGCTTTGGCCGCGCAACCGGCCTGACAACTCTCCACCCACAAGGCTTTCGCAAAACGGGCATCCGCGTCATAAAGCGCGGATGCCTTTTGCATTTGAATCGAGCCAACCGTGATCCCCTGGAAGCTCATCGCCAGCACGCGCGTGCCCGGCGGCGGCGAACTGCGGCTGATGCAGCGCGGGTCCGAATTCTCCATCAAGCTCGACGGCAACGAATTGATGAACAGCCGGTTGAGCGGTTCCGAGCAGGCGCTCGCCACTTTGGCCTGTGACATCGTCGCGGCGCGCAAGCAGCCGCGCATTCTGATCGGTGGGCTCGGCATGGGCTTCACCTTGCGCGCCGCTTTGAGCGTGCTGCCGCAGGATGCGCACATCGACGTTGCCGAACTCGTGCCGGCCGTGGTCGCCTGGGCGCGCGGGCCGATGGCGGAGATTTGCGGCGACAGCCTGAGCGACCGCCGCATGCACATTCACGAGACCGATGTCGGCGCGATGATCGGCAAAGGCGCCTCGACCTATGATGCCATTCTGCTCGACGTCGATAACGGCCCCGATGGCTTGAGCCGTCCGGCCAACGACGCACTCTATAATGTCACAGGCCTGAGCGCGGCGCATCGCGCGCTACGCGCCGGTGGCGTGCTGGCGGTTTGGTCATCGGCGCCGGATCAGGCTTTCACGCGACGACTACGCCAGGCCGGCTTCGGCGTCGACGAACAGCGCGTGCGCGCGCACGGCAATTCCGGCGCGCGGCATGTCATCTGGCTGGCGACCCGCGCCTGACTACTCATCGATGAACTGTACGCCCATACGATTCGGCGCGGCGCGCCACGCCACCTTGCATTTGCGCAGGTTGTTGGTGCCTTTGACTTCCAGCCAGAACGTCTCGGGAATGTCGGCGATGTTGACAAAAGTCAGCCCGGCGCCGCCCTCGGAAATATCCGCCACCGTGCACATGATCGGCTGCCCGTTCTTCTTGACGAAGACGATGGCCGCCTGATTGTCGCCCGGGGAGCGAGGAAACTGGCGTTGATCGACTGACATTCCGGCGTCCTTCCGCGTCGCTTAAAAACAGCAGTCTGCCGACAATTAATTAAAAATATTTTCGCTCCATCGCCGCAATATTCGGTGCAAATTGTGTAAAATAATTCACACCAAGTATCTGCAAATTAGGTCCAGCTTAGGGCAGTTGCCGCGGCGGCACGTCGATCGGATTGCAATTGCGCCGGCCGGATTCGAAACACAATTGCGCCTTGCGTGAATCGACCATCGCATTGGCCAGCCACAGCCCGCCGCTGACGACAAGAATGGCCGCAATCGCCAGGAAGATATTAGTGGCGCGGCGGTCGCGCTCGGTTTCATGGTCGTCGTCATTGCCGGTTTGGCGCGGATTTTGGTCCATTGGGGGTCCGTTTGGGCAGGCTCAATGGCACTATAACGAGACTAGAGCTTATCCGGCTTTGATAGAATCAAGGCCGGGCTCTAGATTCTTGTTTTGACGCGTTTTCTTCACGCGAACCGGTACCCACTTCGCTCGAAAACGCTATTGCGCCACCCTCGCCAAATCGCCTCTAAGTCCCTATCTGTTGGGAACACCGCCACCGGAGACGTGAGCCCATGGACCCTGCCCTTTCCTCGCTGATCGACCGCGCCGGCCTCGACAAAAACAAAGTGCGCCAGTCGATCGCGCGCGGCCTGGAGGGCGCCGACGACGGCGAACTATTCCTCGAATACAAGCAGACAGAGGCGCTGGCCTTCGACAATGGCCGCCTCAAGCAGGCGACCTATGACACGACGCAAGGCTTCGGCTTGCGCGCGGTGAAGGACGAAGCGGTCGGCTATGCGCATGCTTCCGACCTGTCGGAAGGCGCGCTGGCACGCGCCGCCGAAGCGGTGCGCGCGGTCAAGGGCGGCTACACCGGCAGCTATGCCGACGCGCCGAGCCGCACCAACCGCAAGCTTTACGGCGACGAAAATCCGCTCGGCCAACCGACCTTCGAAGACAAGGTGAAGCTGCTCGAAACCATCGACGCCTATGCCCGCGCCAAAGACCCGCGCGTGCGCCAAGTGACCGCCAGCATTGCCGCGACCTGGCAAGTGGTGGAAATTCTGCGCGCCGATGGCGAGACCTACCGCGACATTCGTCCGCTGGTGCGGTTGAACGTCTCGGTCGTCGCCGGCGATGGCGACCGTCAGGAATCCGGCAGCCATGGCGTCGGCGGCCGCGAAGGCTATCAACGCTTCATCGAGCCATCGATGTGGCAGGGCGCGGTCGATGAGGCCGTGCGTCAGGCGATGGTCAATCTTACCGCAGTCGCCGCGCCGGCCGGTGAAATGGATGTCGTGCTTGGTTCTGGTTGGCCAGGGGTGATGTTGCATGAAGCCGTCGGCCACGGCCTTGAGGGTGATTTCAACCGCAAGAAGACCTCCGCCTTTGCCGGCCTGATGGGCCAACAGGTTGCGGCCAAAGGCGTTACTGTTATCGACGACGGCACCATGCAGTCGCGCCGCGGTTCGCTGTCCATCGACGACGAAGGGACACCGACCAACCGTACCGTCCTGATCGAGGACGGCATCCTGGTCGGCTACATGCAGGACCGCCAGAACGCACGTCTCATGGGCATGAAGCCGACCGGCAACGGCCGCCGCGAGAGCCACGCCCATGTGCCGATGCCGCGCATGACCAACACCGCGATGCTCGCCGGCAAGCACGAACCGGCGGAAATCATCGCCTCGGTGAAGAACGGCCTCTACGCCGTGAATTTCGGCGGCGGCCAGGTCGACATCACCTCGGGCAAATACGTGTTCCAGTGCACCGAGGCCTACAAGATCGAAAACGGCAAGGTCACCGCGCCGGTGAAAGGCGCGATGCTGATCGGCAACGGGCCGACCGACCTGCACCGCATTTCCATGATCGGCAACGACTTCGCGCTCGATCCCGGCATCGGCACCTGCGGCAAGAACGGCCAGGGCGTGCCGGTCGGCGTCGGCCAGCCGAGCCTGCGCATGGACCGGATTACGGTTGGCGGCACGGCGTAAAAAGACCACCAGCGCTGGCTCATTGGGCACACGCTATATTTGCGTGCATACTGTACTGACACACTTAAAGGTAGTAACGTCCTTCCCGATCGTTTCAGCGCAACGACGGGGGGCGGCATGCGCGCGCAAGCCAGCAGCAATGGATTCGATATTCGCGCCATCTCTGGCAGCCACACGGTGTTGTTGTCGATCGACGCGACGGTGCAGGCGCGCAAGGGCCTGCTCGGTTTCGCGCTCAAGCGCACCGACGCCAAAGAGAACCAGTCCTACTGGCTGAAAGGCCTGAAGGTGTTCAAGGACGTGGTGCCCAATCCGCAGCCGGGCCAGTCCTATTCGAGCCTCGAACACCCGATCCAGAGCTTCCTGTGGGGCGACTACAGTGCCAAACCGGGCCACACTTACGATTTCATCGTCCGGCCCGTCTATGGCACGCCACGCAACCTGACTTACGGCGACGACATCACGATCACCGCGTCGACCGAGAACGAAGACGACGGCACGCACGCGGTGTTCTTCAATCGCGGCGCCATCGCCAGCCAGGCTTTCGCGCAGAAATTCGGCAACAAGGCGCCTGACAATCCTAACGACCCGAACGATCCGGTCACGGCCTGGCTGTCGCGCGGCCTGCTGGAGGCAGCGCTTGCCTTCATCGGCGGCACCAAGAAAGGCGAAAAGCTGCGCGTCGCGGCCTACGAGTTCAGCTACATGCCGATTCTGAACGCATTGAAGGCCGCCCATGCGCGCGGCGTCGATGTCATGATCGTCTATGAGGCGGGCAAGGATACGGTCAAAGGCAAGAAGGTCGCGACGCAGGCGACCACCGCCAACGCCGCCGCCATCAAGGCAGCCAAACTGCCGTCCACGATCCTGATCAAGCGCACCAAGCGCAACGCCATTCCGCACAACAAATTCATCGTCCGGCTGTCGAAGGACAAATCGCGCGTTGCGGTGTGGACCGGCTCGACCAATTTCACGCCGTCCGGTTTCCTCGGCCAGACCAATGTCGGTCATATCGTCCGCGATGAAAACGTCGCCGCGCAATATCTGGCCTACTGGACGCAGCTCTCGGAAGACGCGGAATGGAACGATCTGCGCGACTGGAACGAAGCGAACAATCCGAACCCGCAAGCCGCCACCGCCGAGAACTCCGTGGTGACGATCTACAGCCCGCGCCGCAACGATTCGATGCTGCAATGGTATGCCGACCGTATCGGCGAATCCGGCGGCACTGTGATGTTTACTGCCGCCTTCGGCGTCAACGCCACGCTGGCGCCGGCACTGGCCAAGAACCAGCCGTTCCTGCGCTATATTCTTCTGGAGAAGCCGCTCACCGGCGCGATCGAGGAATTGCTCGGCCATAACCCCGACGTCCAGCTCGCCAACGGCGCGGCCCTCGGTAAGAAGACCATTCGCGGCAAAATTCCCGGCTGGACGCTCGACCAATGGTTCGAGGACGAAGGCCACTACCGTTATGAAGGCAATATCTTCTATATCCACACCAAGATATTGCTGTGCGATCCGCTGTCCGACGATCCGCTGATCGTCTCGGGCTCGGCCAACTTCTCCAAGAACTCGCTGGTGAACAATGACGAAAACATGCTGCTGATCCGCGGCGACACCCGCGTGGCCGACATTTATATGTGCGAGTTCGACCGCATCTTCCGTCACTTCTACTTCCGCAATATCGCCAACAAATTGGCGCTGGAAGGCAAGGAAGAAACGGAAGTGATCTTCCTCGATCCGACCGACGGCTGGGTGACCGAGAATTTCGAGCCGAAGCGGCTCAAATCGAAGCGGCGCAAACTGTTTTTCCCGAAATCGAAGAACTAGAGCCGCATCGTCAACGGATCACCCCCGACACGCAACACGGCTTGTTGCGCGGGCGGGTGATGCGATCCTTGAGAAAGCAGCGCGCCGGCGCGCCGATATAGCCCGGCCGGACATAAGTCCAGGCGCGACATTTGTCGTCGGCCTCGCAGGCGGCGTTGCAGGCGGCGCCGACCGGATCCGGCGGCGTTTCGAAGTCGCGGAGATCGCCGCCCAGCCGGTCGATGCCGAATTCGACCGGGCCCTGACGCGGCGCGATGACGCCGGCGCCGCGCACGCCGGACACGCAACATTTGTCGTCGTTGCGCGGCGGCACCTTGTTCTTGAGCCAGCACGTGGCAGACGACACGGCGGTGCGCGGGTAAGAGAAGGTCCAGGCCTTGCAGCGGCCGTCACGCTCGCAACTTTCGGCGCAGACCTGCGGGTCGCCGCTGCGGACGTCGAATTTCATGTAGTCGCCGCCGCGGCGGTCGAAGCCGCTTTGCGCCAGCGCGGCGCCGGAGAGCACCAGAACGGCCAGCAGAGCGGACAAGAACTTGAACGGAAAAATCATGCCGCATCTTAAACCAGACGGCGGCAAATGCCGCGCCGGAATAAGACCGGGCCGATAACGTTTTGGTCAGAAAAAGTTTGCGCCCGCTGGAGGGGCCAGCGGGCGCTTGTGATCCGGGCGCGAGAGGGGATTTCGCGTGATCTCGGATCGGCGGCCGATGAGAGGGATCGGCCGTTTGGGTTAGTTCATTTGGCGCATGATCTTGTCCGAAAACCGGTTCCCACTTTTCGGGATCATGCGCTTAGTAAGCCTGCCGGGCCGGCCGGTCGGTCGCAGGCTGGCGGAAGGCGCTGTCGGTGGACGCGTTGCGCGAGACCCGGGCCACCGCCCGGTGCATGCGCCGCTCGATGGCGCGTTCGCTGAGGAGCGTGGTCGGGTCCTCCCACAGCGGCGTCGAAAAGGCGTCATGCACGTCCGAGCGGGTCAGGCCGATATCGGCGAGCATGTGACCGTCGAGGCTGGCCAGCATCTTGGCGTCGTGGCGATTGCGCAGGGTGCGGGCGACGACTTTGGAGGTTGCGACGACCGGCGCCAAAAGGGTGGCAAACACGCGCGCCAGGGTCCCGGCGGCGATGGGCAGAGCGGGATAGTGGGCGGTCGTCGACATGGCAGTCTCCATAAGGTCCACGGATCAAAGCGTTCATCGCTTTCATTCCGGCCCGCAGCCACCCGGTTTCAGGCGTGGTCTGGCGAAGCACTGTGTATATGCGCGCCCCCTATTGATTAGTGAAACGAATGTTTTTAATCTGACCGATCAGGAATACTGATATTAACGAATGTGGCACGGCGGCCGAAAACGAGCCGAAAATTATGCAAAGGGAACAATAGTTTGTTTTTCCTTGTGCAATTTCATCGCCTGCTCAAATTAACGCCGAGCCCTGACAAATTGGGATGCCTGCCATGACCGCGCTTTTAGACGTCGATCAACTGCGCACTTTCGTCGCCATCGCCGAGACCGGCAGCTTCACCAAGGCGGCGGAAGTCGTGAACAAGACCCAGTCCGCCGTGTCCATGCAGATGAAACGGCTGGAAGAACGGCTGGAGCGGCCGATTTTCGCCAGAGACGGACGTGCCAGCAAGCTGACCGACGACGGCCAGCGCCTGCTCGATTATGCGCGGCGAATCATCAAGCTCAATGTCGAGACCATTGCCGCCTTTTCCGACGCCGAACTGTCCGGCCGGGTCCGGCTCGGCGTGCCGGACGACTACGCCGACCGTTACCTGCCGGAAATCATGGCGCGGTTTTCGCGCGCCTATCCGAGCGTCGAATTGTCGGTGATTTGCGAGCCCTCGGTTGATCTGCTTGAGCGCATCGACGCCAACGAGATCGATCTGGCCATCGTCACCAATTGCGAATCCAAGCGCGCCTCGGAGACCTTCCGCCGCGAGCGGCTCTTGTGGGTGACGTCAAACCGGCATGCGACGCATAGCGAAGAGCGGCTACCGCTGGCGCTCGGCCGGCCGACCTGCAGCTGGCGGCGCTCCGCCGTCGACCGGCTGGAGACGATAGCGCGGCCCCATCGCATTCTTTACTCAAGCTCGAATGCCGGCGCGGTCGCCGCAGCTGTGCTGGCCGGCTTTGCCGTGTCGGTGCTGCCCGAGTCGGGGCTACGCCCCGGCATGCGCGTGCTAACCGCGGCCGACGGTTTCCCCGAATTGCCAAGCTGCCATATCGGCTTGGTGCGCAATTCGCATGAAGGCTCGACCTTGGCCGACGCGCTGGCAGAGCACATCATCCTGTCGCTCGATAATTTGTCGGAGTCGGTGCAGGCTGCGGAGTAAGATTTCGTTATTCCGGGACGGCCTGAAAGGCCGGACCCCGAATCCAGATATCCGAAAATGCTATCCATGTTTCTGGATTCCGGGTTCGCACGCTGATACGTGCGCCCCCGAATGACAGTCACGATTTCGGCGTGCGCAGCACCAGCACATTGCCGATCAGCACCGCGGCAAGGCCGGCGGCGGCAATGACTGTCCACTGGTAATTTTCGGCGAAAGTCGACACCAAGAGCGCGACCACCGGGTACATCACCGTCGTGTAGCCGGTACGCGCCGCGCCGATGCGGCCGAGCAGCGTAAAGTAGACGCTAAAGGCGATGAAAGACGCGCCCACAGCCAAATAGGCCAGCGCTCCAAGATAGCTGACCGTCCATTCGACGGTGAACGTGCGGCCCTGCGCCAGCGCCAGCAAGGCGACGAAAGTCGTGCCATAGGTCATGCCCCAGGCGGTCGAAGCGAAGACCGGCAGCTTGCGGCGTTGCGCCGCGACCGAGATCATGTTGGCGATGCAGAACGACAACGTGCCGCAGAGCGCGAAAACCAGCCCGAGCAGCGACGTCCCGTTGAACTCAAGGCCGCCAAGCTCCGGATAAAACATGGCAGCGACGCCGATCACGCCGAGGACGCCGCCAATAATCACGCGGCGGCTTATTTTTATGCCGAAGACCAATGCGCCGAGCACAACATTGCCGACCGATGCCAGCGAAAACACAATCGACAGCAGCCCCGACGCCACGTATTGCGCGGCATAGTACATGAATAAAAAATTGATGCAGAAGATCGTCGCGCCCAGACCGATGAAGTAGCGATGATTGGCCAGCGAGAACCGCAGCGATTCGCCGCGCAGAAAGGCGAGCGCAAACATCAGCGGCGCCGCAATGGCAAAGCGCCAGACGATCGAAACTTCCGGCGCGACCTGCCCGACCTGATAATGCATGGCGATCCAGGACAGGCCCCAGACCAGCACCGAGGTTGCATAGAGGCCGTAGTCGAGCGGCGTCAGCGCCCGCACATGCGGATCGCGGCTGGCAGTGGCGGGCGAGGTTTCCGGCATGCGGCGCTTGTGCCCTCAGCCGCCCGGCGCCGCAACCCGATTTCTGCGATTCTCCTTACCTCTCCCCGCCTTGCGGGGAGAGGTAAGGTCAGCAAATCTCCGCTGGCGTCGCATCAAGCACGCGGACCAGATCGGCGGGCGCAAGCTCGACCTGCAAGCCGCGCCGGCCGCCATTGGCGACGATCAGCGGAAATTTCATAGCCGCCTGCTCGATGAACACCCGCGCGCGCTTCTTCTGGCCGAAGGCGGAAATGCCGCCGACGTGATAACCGGTGATGCGCTCGGCATCGAGCGCCGGCAGCATGGCGCAGCTTTTGACGCCGGCGGCCTGCGCCAGCTTTTTCAAATTCACTTCGCGGTCGGACGGCGCCAGCACGCAAATGACATCGTTGCCAGCTTTCGCCATCAAGGTCTTCAGCAATCGCGCGGGCTCGATCCCCAAGGCTTCGGCCGCCTGCATGCCGATGCGCGCGGCGTTCGGATCGTAGTCGTATTCGTGGAGCTTGAAGGCGACGCCGGCTTTCTCAAGCGCCAGCGTGGCCGGCGTGGATTTGGCCATGGTACTTTCTCTGCTGTCGTCCCCGCGAAAGCGGGGACCCAGTAAGCCCTGCGAACAATCTTTGACCTCGGCGATTACTGGATCACCCGCCTTCGCGGGTGATGACACCTGAAGTTGCCGCAACGCTCGGACTAATAAACATACTCGTCGAAAATTGGCTCGACCGAACCTTTCCACTCGCCGTGGTATTTCTCCAGCAACTCTTCCGCCGGGGTAATGCCGCGCGCGATGCTCTCTTCGAGCGGGCGCAGATAGCGCGTCTCGTCGCGGCCGTTCTTGTCGAAATGCTTGCGGCGCGCCAGGCCGCGCGACGCGAAACGTAAGGTCTCCTGCGCCAGGGTCAGCATGTTGCGGCCGCGAATTTCGGCGCGGAAACCGAGCTTCGGCACGTCGTCGCGCAACTTTTGACGCTCCTCGGCGCTCCAGTCCTTGACCATGTTCCAGCAGGCGTCGAGCGACGTCTCGTCGTAGAACAAGCCGACCCAGAACGCGGTGAGCGACGGCAGCCGCCGCCACGGCCCGCCATCGGCGCCGCGCATTTCCAGATAACGCTTGAGACGCACTTCGGGAAAAATCGTCGAGAGATGATTGGCCCAGTCGGAAATGGTCGGGCGCTCGCCCGGCAGCGCGTCGAGCTTGCCGGCGAAGAAGTCACGGAACGATTTCCCGGCGACGTCAATATAGGTGTCGCCGCGCTTAACGAAATACATCGGCACGTCGAGCGCGTAATCGACATAGCGTTCGAAGCCCATGCCGTCCTCGAAGGCGAAAGGCATCATGCCGGCGCGGTTGTTGTCGGTGTCGCGCCAGATTTCGGAACGCATCGACAGCAGACCGTTCGGCTTTCCCTCGGTGAACGGCGAATTGGCAAACAAAGCGGTCGCCACCGGCTGCAAGGCGAGCGAGACGCGCAGCTTCTTGACCATGTCGGCTTCCGAGTAGAAGTCGAGGTTCGCCTGCACCGTGCAGGTGCGGTACATCATGTCGAGGCCGCGCGTGCCGACTTTCGGCATGTAGTTGGTCATGATCTTGTAGCGGCTCTTCGGCATCACCGGGATTTCGGCGCGCGACCAGTTCGGCGTCATGCCGAGGCCGAGGAAGCCTATCCCTAAGGGCTTCGCCACTTCGCGCACCTGCGCCAGATGCGCCATCAGTTCGGCCGCGGTCTGGTGCACGGTTTCGACCGGCGCGCCCGACAGTTCGAACTGGCCGCCGGGCTCCAGCGAAATCGCGCCGCCGCCGGTGACATCGAACAGGCCGATGATGTTGTCGCCGTCCATGATCGGCTCCCAGCCGAGCAGGCCGTGCATGCCTTCAAGAATGGCGTGGATGCTCTTGCGTCCGGCATAGGGCACTGGCCTGTGCCCATCGAGCGTGAACACGAACTTCTCGTGTTCGGTGCCGACGCGAAACTGCGCCTTCGGCTTGTTGCCCGCCTCGAACCACGCGACGAGTTCGTCGCGGGTCTCAATCGGGGTCATATCGATCTGGTCGCGCGCCATGCAGGGTTCCGGCAAAAAAGAGCCGCGACCTTAAACATGGGACGGGCGAAAGGGCAATGCGGGAAAGGTCAGGCCCGGGTCATGGCAGCTTGACGTTTTCGCGGGGCCAAAGCAGCCATCCGGCCGCCACCGCGGCGGACATGCCTACCAGTTGGGCGGCAATAAAAGCGGCGACGCCGGCCGGCGCGATGCCGGCGAAGGTATCGGACAAAGCTCGCGCGATCGTGACCGCCGGGTTGGCGAACGAAGTCGACGCGGTGAACCAGTAGGCCGCGGTAATGTAGAGCCCGACCGCAAATGGCGCGGCTTGCGGCGCCCGCGCCACACAACCGAATATCGTCAGCAGCAGGCCGAATGTGGCGACGCTTTCGGCGAACCATTGCGCCGGCCCGCTGCGCACATGCGCGGAGAATTGCAGGATCGGCAGTTCGAACATCGCGTGAGCGGCGAAAACGCCGAGGATGCCGCCGGCGACTTGCACGGCGACGTAAGGCGCAAGATCGCGCCGATCGAATTCGCGGCGCAACGCAAAGGCGAGACTGACGGCCGGATTGAAATGCGCGCCCGACTGAGGCCCGAAGATCAGAATGAGCACGACGAGAATGGCGCCGGTTGGCAGCGTATTGCCGAGAAGCGCAATCGCCACATTACCGCCGCTGAGCTTCTCCGCCATGATGCCGGAACCGACCACCGTGGCGAGCAGGAACGCGGTGCCGAGCGCTTCGGCGAACAGGCGGCGCGAGAGCGGTTCGGTCACGCCAATTCGCCTTTGGCCTTTTGCGTCGCGCCTTCGCTGGCGCCGATATCCTTGAGCCGCTTTTGCAGCACCAGCCTGTCGAGCTTTTTGATCGGCAGCGCCAGCAGGAGATCGATACGGCGCTTGAGCATGCGATAGGCGTCGTCGAAAGCAACCGCGATCTCGGCATCGCTGCCCGTGACCGCCGCCGGATCGGGAATGCCCCAATGCGCGGTCATCGGCTGGCCAGGCCAGATCGGACAGGATTCGCCGGCCGCGTCATCGCAAACGGTGAAAACGAAATCGAGAGCGGGCGCGCCGGGTTGCGCGAATTCGGTCCAGGCCTTGGAGCGAAAGCCGGACACGTCGTAGCCGAGCCCACGCAGCAAGGTCAGCGTATGCGGGTTGACCTGGCCTTTCGGCTGGCTGCCGGCGCTGAAAGCCTTGAAGCGGCCTTGGCCCGAGCGGTTGAGGATAGCCTCGCCGAGGATCGAGCGCGCCGAATTGCCGGTGCAGAGGAAGAGCACGTTGTAACTACGGTCAGGCACGTATCTTCTCCTTTGGAACGCAGCAACTCGCATTGAAATTCTCGACCACCGGCGCGCAGATATCGGGATTGCCGCCGCAGCAGTCGCGCAGCATGAAGTCGATCAGGCCACGGAAGCCGTCGAGATTGGCGCGGTACTTCATCGAGCGACCGTCGCGCGTCACCGCTATCAGGCCGCCGCGCATCAGCGCGGCCAGATGCGTCGACATGGTGTTGTGCGGCACCTTGCAGAAGGCGGCGATGTCACCGGCCGGCAAACCGTCCGGATGCGCGGCGACCAGTCTGCGAAACGCCTTCAGCCGCGTCGGCTGGGCGAGCGCGGAAAATGCGGCCTGCGATTTTTTGGCGTCCATTCTGGCAATGTCCATCTGTCGAGACATATCGACATATTATGACGGCCGGGTGACGGCGGCCAGTTCTCTGTTGCGGGCACCCCTCGTCCGCCGGCCCTTGCCAGTGGACAGCGAGGTAAAATTGCGCGATGCACGCCAAGGTTCATATTTTGTTCTTTTGTATCGCGCCGCGATGCTCTATTGCTTCGGCCCATGACGCAGTTCACCCCGCACCAGGATGACGCCCTCAAGGCCGTTGCCGACTGGCTCAAGGCCAAGCCCGGCACCGGCAACACGCCACAGGTGTTCCGGCTGTTCGGCTATGCCGGCACCGGCAAGACCACGCTCGCCACCCATATCGCCGACGCGGTCGACGGCGAGGTCAAGTTCGCCGCCTTCACCGGTAAGGCGGCCTCGGTGATGCGCGGCAAAGGGTGCCGCGGCGCCACCACGATTCACTCGCTGATCTACCGCACCCGCGAGAGCGGCGACGAAATCCCCAATTTCGACCTGTGGGACGAAGCGCCGGCCTCCAAGGCCGAGCTGATCATCATCGACGAATGCTCGATGGTCGATGCCGAACTGGGCCGCGACCTGTTGTCGTTCGGGGTGCCGCTGCTGGTGCTTGGCGACCCGGCCCAGTTACCGCCGATCTCGGGCGGCGGCTTCTTCACCGAGCAGGAGCCGGACTCGATGCTCACCGAAGTGCATCGCCAGGCGCGCGACAATCCGATCGTGCGGCTGTCGATGGACATTCGCGCCGGCGATTATCTCGAACCGGGCCGCTACGGCGAAAGCGAAGTCGTGCTCAAGGCCGACCTCGATCCGCAACGCGTGCTCGACGCCGACCAGGTGCTGGTCGGCCGCAACAATACGCGCCGCGCCTATAACCAGCGCATGCGGCAGCGCCGCGGCTTCACCGACCTGATGCCGGAGGCCGGCGACAAGCTGGTGTGCCTGCGCAACAACCGCAAGAAGGGCCTGTTCAACGGCGGCCTGTGGAGCGTGAAGGAGCGCGGCGGCAAGAAGGGCATCATGACGATGCGTTTGCTGCCCGACGACGAGCACGCGACGCGCGGCGTCAAGGTGTCGGTACGGCCGGAATGCTTCACCGGCGGCATCGAGAAACTGGAGTGGCAGTCGCGCCGGCCTTATGACGAGTTCGATTACGGCTATGTGCTGACCGTGCACAAGTCGCAAGGCTCGCAATGGGACGACGTCGTGCTGTTCGACGAGAGCGCCGCGTTTTCGGAAAGCCGCGAGCGCTGGCTTTACACCGGCGTCACCCGCGCGGCGAAGCGGCTGACGATTGTGATGTAGCTAGAGGCCTTCGCGCTCGAAATGCTCGCGCAGCAACTTGATATTGCGGCGGTTGGCGCGGAACATGACGTCGAAGGCGTCGCCCAAAAGCGGCACGGCGCCGACAAGGCCGTCGAGCGCGACATTGCCGATCATGCGCGCAATGAGATGCTTCGGCGCGCCGAGGCCGTGCGCTTCCTTGACCATCCACAGCGAAATCAAGGTGGTGACGGTGTCGCCGATGCCCGGGGCCAGGCCGATCAAGGCGTCTAGGCCGACGGTAATGCGCGTGCCGGGAATGACGATCGCCGAATCCATCAGGTTGGCAATCCAGTCCAGCCGCTCGAGCGCAGCGCGGCGCGCGAAATCGCCCTGCGACGGGCGCTCGCGGTGTGTCTGACCGGCGCCTTTCGATTGACGGGCGCCACTGCGCGGCGGGGTGATGTCAATCATGCGGGAGTTTGTGCGTGCCATAGCACGATAAGTAGGAATGCCGCCTTTTGGTTCAAGGCGTGTCAAATGACATGACCCTGTTATCACCGGGCTTGTCCCGGTGATCCCGCTTAGATGGGCAGTGCGTCCCTAAGCGAGATGGCCGGGACGAGCCCAGCCATGACAAATACTAAGGCCCTCGCTCATAGGCGACGCCGTCCCTCGGACGGCTATGGCCGGGGTGAGCGGAGCAAATTGTCGCGCCTGCGCGAAAACTAAGCCGCTTTCTTCTTCTCCGGGGCGAAGCGGCCGTAGAAGCTCTCGCCCTTCTCGGCCATCTCGACGAGCAATTTCGGCGGCGTAAAGCGCGCGCCGAATTTCGCTTCCAGTCTCTTGCACAAAGCGACGAACTTCTTCGTTCCCATCATGTCGATATACGACAGAGTGCCGCCGGAGAATGGCGCAAAGCCGAAGCCGAGGATGGAACCGACATCGGCCTCGCGCACGTCGGTGACGACTTTCTCCTCGAAGGTGCGCGCGGCCTCGACCGCCTGGGTGACGAGGAAACGCTGCTTGAGTTCGTCCACGTCGACGGCTTCGATTTCCTCGCGGCTGAGTTTCTTCGGCAAGAGGTCAGTAAGCCCGGCCCACAATTTCTTGGGCGCGCCGGCCGGGTAATCGTAGAAGCCCTTGCCGTTCTTGCGGCCGAGACGGCCCTGCTTCTCGACCATGTTCTCCAAAAGAATCTTCATGCCGGGCTCGACCGCCTCGGCGCCGAGATCGGCCTCGGTGGCGCGGACGATTTTCAAGCCGAGGTCGAGCGCGGTTTCGTCATTGAGCGACAAAGGCCCGACCGGCATGCCGGCCATGCGCGCGGTGTTCTCGATCATCGCCGGCGGTATGCCCTCAAGCAGCATCAAGTGGCCTTCCTTGATGTAGTTGAGCACGCAGCGGTTGGCGTAGAAGCCGCGCGAGTCGTTGACGACGATCGGCGTCTTGCGGATGGCGCGGATGTAATCGAGCGCGACGGCGAGTGCCCGGTCGCCGGTTTCCTTGCCCATGATGACTTCGGTCAGCATCATGATCGCCACCGGCGAGAAGAAATGCACTCCGATGAAACGCTTCGGATCCTTGAACTCGGCGGCCAGCGAGGTGATCGGCAGCGTCGAGGTGTTGGAGGCAAAAATCGCCGTATCGGAAATCACTGCCTGGATCTTGGCAATAACATCGGACTTGACTTTGCGGTCCTCGAACACCGCTTCGATGATCAGGTCGCAATCCTTCAGGGATGCATAGTCGGCCGACGGCGTGATCTTTTCCAATAGCGTATCGCGCTCGGCGCCCTTCATGCGGCCTTTCATGACACGGTCGCTCAATGACTTGTGCAGCGCCGCCTTGCCCTTGTCGGCCGTCTCCTGATCGCGATCGACCAGCACGACCGCAAGGCCGGCGGCGGCGCTGACCTGCGCGATGCCGGCGCCCATAAAGCCGGCGCCGACAATGCCGACCTTCTTGATGTTCGTTGCCGGCTCACCCGCCGGGCGGCGCGCGCCCTTGTTCAAATCCTGCATGTTGACGAACAAGGTGCGGATCATGCTGGCGGCTTCCGGCGTACGCACGATCTTGGCAAACCAGCGCGACTCGATGCGCAGCGCGGTGTCCATGTCGACTTGCAGGCCTTCATAGACGACCTGGAGAATCGCGCGGGCGGCCGGGTAATTGTCGTAGGTCTCGCGGCGATAGATCGCATTCGCCGCCGGGAAGGTCATCATGCCGGCCTTGGAGTAAACAAGACCGCCGGGCAGCTTGAAGCCCTTTACGTCCCACGGCGCTTCGCCCTTGCCGCCGGCCTTGATCCAGTCCTTCGCGGTCGTGATCAGGTCGGCCGCCGGCACGACGTTGTCGATCAGCTTCATCGTCTTGGCGCGATCGGTTTTCAGTTGGTCGCCCTTGAGCAGGAATTGCAGCGCATCGGCCGGCTGCATCATGCGCGCGACACGCTGCGTGCCGCCGGCGCCGGGGAACAAGCCGATCTTGATTTCCGGCAGGCCGAGCCGCGTCTTCGGATTATCGGCGGCGACGCGGTGATGACAGGCCAGCGCCAGTTCGAAGCCGCCGCCCATCGCCGTGCCGTTGAGCGCGCAGACGAAAGGCTTGCCGGGCGTATGGCTTTTGTCCTTGGCGGTCGTCTCCTTGCCGCCCTTCTCGATACGGCGGTAAAGCTGCGACAGCTTGCGGCTCTCATCGAAGACGAATTGCGCCGCCGCCACTTCGCCTTCGCTTTTGACCTTCTGCGCGTAGACCGCGCCCATGCCTTCCAGCATGGTCAGGTCCGCGCCGCCGCAGAAGGCCTCCTTGCCGGAGGTGATGACCGCGCCCTTGATCGCCGCGTCATCTGCGACCTTGTCGACCAGCGTGCCGAGTTCCTCGATCACGCCCATGGTGATGACGTTCATCGAACGGTCGGGCATGTCCCAGGTGATCAGCGCAATGCCGTCGGCGTCGACGTCAAATTTGAAATTAGCCATGAGCGTCAAGCTCCTTGAGAGGAAAAAGGTTCGCCGTTCTTGCGGGTCACTTTGTGGCTGTCGCCGTCGCGTTCAAATTTCAAATCGTGGTCGGGATATTCGGCGACTTCACGGTCGTGACGGGACCCGATTTCGAGAACCACTACGTCGCTTTGCGAACGGTTGACGAGACAATGACCGTTGGTGACACCGGCCTTCCAGCCGGCAGCGTCACCGGGCTTGAGCACCGTCTCGCCGCCGTCCTCGCACAAAGTCACTTCGCCCTCGAGCACATAGACGAACTCGTCTTCACTTAAATGCCAGTGCCGCAGCGACGACGAGGCGCCCGGCACCAGCCGGCACAGGTTGACGCCGAACTGTGACAGGCCCACGGCGTTGCCGAGACGCTGTCGCGAACGGCCTTCGATCGCCTTAGCGAGATGAGCCGGATAGACGCTTCCGGTTTCGATCTTGATATTGTCGATGTCGATCTTGGGCATTCCGTCAGTCTCGTTTCAATCCTCTCGTGACCCCTCACGAAAACTAGACGCGCTCGATGATCGTCGCCGTGCCCATGCCGGCGCCGATGCAGAGCGTGATCAGCGCCGTCGATTTGCCGGTGCGTTCCAGCTCATCGAGTACGGTGCCGAGGATCATCGCGCCGGTCGCGCCCAGCGGATGGCCCATGGCAATTGCGCCGCCGCAGACATTGATCTTGTCGCGTGGAATGTCGAAGGCCTGCATGTAGCGCAGCACAACGGAGGCGAAAGCCTCGTTGAGTTCGAACAGATCGATATCGGCAATCGACATGCCGGCCTTTTTCAAAACCTTGTGCGTGACGTCGACCGGGCCGGTCAGCATAATCGCAGGCTCCGAGCCGATATTGGCGAAAGCCTTGATGCGCGCGCGCGGTTTCAGGCCCGCTTTCGCGCCCGCTTCCTTGCTGCCGATAAGCACCGCGGCGGCGCCATCGACGATGCCGGACGAATTGCCGGCGTGATGGACGTGATTGACGCTTTCCAGTTCGGGATAGCGCTGCACAGCAACCGCATCGAAGCCGGCCATTTCGCCCATCTGCACGAAGGACGGCTGCAACGAAGCCAGCGACTGCATCGTCGTCGATGGCCGCATGTGTTCGTCTTTGTCGAGGATAGTGAGGCCGTTGACGTCCTTGACCGTCATCACCGAGTTCTTGAAGCGGCCTTCTTCCCAGGATTTGGCGGCGCGCTGCTGGCTCTCGACGGCGTAAGCATCGACGTCGTCGCGCGAGAAGCCATATTTGGTGGCGATCAGATCGGCGGATATGCCCTGCGGCAGAAAATAGGTCTCGACCGCGATGCTCGGGTCGACCGGCCAGGCGCCGCCGGCGGCGCCGATGCCGACGCGGCTCATGGATTCGACGCCGCCGCCGATGGTGAGGTCGTGCTGACCGGACATGATCTCGGCGGCGGCAAAATTCACCGCGTCCAGACCCGACGCGCAGAAGCGGTTGATCTGGATGCCGGGCACGCTGTCGCCGAGGCCGGCAACCAGAGCCGCAGCGCGAGCGATGTCGCCGCCGGCTTCGCCGACCGGATCGACGCAGCCCATCACGACATCGTCGATCTGCTTCGGATCGAGTTTGTTGCGGTCCTTGATCGCGGCCAAAGTCTGCGCCGCCAGATTGAGCGCGGTCACCTCGTGCAGCGACCCGTCGGCCTTGCCGCGGCCGCGCGGGGTGCGGACTGTGTCGTAGATGAATGCATCGGGCATCGGCAGCCTCCAATCAATTGCCGCGCGAGCTTATAAGCTCCGCGCGATCAAAAGCTTCATGATCTCGTTCGTCCCCGCATAGATACGCAACACGCGCGCATCGCGGTAGAGCCGCGAGATCGGATATTCGTCCATATAGCCGTAGCCGCCGAACAGTTGCAGGCAGCGGTCGATCACTTTTGCCTGCGTGTCGGTCAGCTTGTATTTGGCCATCGAGGCCGTCACCGTATCGAGCTTGCCCTCGACATGCTGTCCGATGCAATGGTCGAGAAACACCTTGGCGATGGTGACTTCGGTCTTGCATTCGGCCAGTTCGAACTGGGTGTTCTGGAACTCGATGATCGCCTTGCCGAAGGCCTTGCGCTGCTTGACATAATCGACGGTCAGCGCCAGCGCCCGCTCCATCATGGCGACCGCGTGCACCGCGACGATGAGCCGCTCCTGCGGCAATTCCTTCATCAACTGGTAGAAGCCCTGGCCTTCCTCGCTGCCGAGCAGCGCCTCGGCCGGCAGCTTGACGTCATCGAAAAACAGTTCCGACGTGTCGGCTGAATCGAGGCCGAGCTTCTTGAGCTTGCGGCCACGGCGGAAGCCGGGCGCGTCATCGGTCTCGACCACCATCAAGGAGACGCCCTTGGAGCCGGCCTTGGGGTCGGTCTTGGCAACGACGATGATCAGGTTGGCGTGCTGACCGTTGGTGATGAAGGTCTTGGCGCCGTTGAGCACGTAACCGTTGCCGGATTTCTCCGCCTTGGTGCGCACGCCTTGCAGATCGGAGCCGGTGCCCGGCTCTGTCATGGCGATGGCGCCGACCAATTCGCCGGTGGCGAGCTTCGGCAGCCAGCGCTTTTTCTGCTCCTCGGTGCCGTAGTGCAGAATATACGGTGCGACGATACCGGAATGCAGCGGCGCGCCGAAAGAGTCGAAAGCGCCGAGCGACAATTCGCGGTTGATCACCGCCTCATGCGCAAAGGTGCCGCCGGAGCCGCCATACTCTTCCGGCATCGAGGCGCACAAAAGCCCGGCCGCGCCAGCCTTGGTCCAGACGTCGCGGTCGTAGATGCCGGCTTCGTGCCAGCGATCGACTTGCGGGGTGAATTCGGCGGCAATGAAGCGCCGCGCCTGCTCTTCGAGCATGACGAGGTCTTCGGTCATCCAGGGCGGTCGCGGCAGGTTGAGCGCTTCCATCGGCGGGGCGTTCTTGGGGCACGGGCGTCTTGGCGCGCCATTGGGGAGAATCGTTGTCCCAACATACGGCGAGTGGGCGCGGCGCGCGAGGGGCGTTTCCTCAAAACCCGATCACCATAGTCGTCATTCCGGGGCGCTCGTGAAATGAGCGAACCCGGAATCCAGACAAGCCACGGAATTTCGAACTGGATTCCGGGTCCGGCGCTTTCGCACCATCCCGGAATGACAGGAAGCTACTTCGCCGGATCCTTCACATTCTCGATCTTGTCGAATTCGACGTTCTGCAGCCCAGCCCCGACCTTCTCGACGCGGCGGATATAGACCGTCTGCACGATGTCGCGGGTGTTCGGATCGATCGAGATCGGGCCGCGCGGGCTTTCCCATTTCATGCCCTTGGCCGCCGCGATCAGTAAATCGCCGTCGGCCTTGCCGCCGGTCTTCTTCAGCGTCTCGTAGATCAGGTGCATGCCATCCCAGCCGCCGATCGAGAACACATCGGGGTTGCGCTTGAAGTCGGCATTGTAGGCTTTGACGAACTCCTCGTTCATCTTCGACTTGTGCTCCCAGCCATAGTGAAACACGGTAATGATGCCGAGCCCGGCGTCACCCATGTTCTTGAGTGCGACGTCGTCCATGGTGATCTCGCCCTGCCCCATCACCTTGACGGTTTTGGAATCCATACCGCGCTCGGCCAATGCCTTCATGAATGCCGGCGGCTGCGCGCCGCCGGGAATGAAGACAAAGATCGCTTCCGGGCTGAGATCCTTGGCGCGTTGCACGAAGGCGGAAAAATCCGGATTGGCGACCGGCATGCGCACCGAACCGACGATGTCGCCGCCGGCGCCCGTGAAGCCCTTCTGGAACCAGGTTTCCGCATCGATGCCCGGGCCGTAATCCGAGACCATCGTATAGGCCTTCTTGATGCCGCTCTTGGCGGCCCAGGCGCCGAAGGTATTTTCAAGCTGCGGAATGGTCAGCGAGGTGCGCGCGACGTATGGCGACCTTGTCGTGATGGCGGACGTCGCCGCGTTCATCACCACCATGAACTTCTTGGCTTCCGCCGACACGTCGGCGGCGCCGAACGCTTCCGGCGTCAGCGTGAAGCCGGCGAGAATGTCGACCTTGTCGCGCACGATCAGTTCCTGCGCCAGGCGCTTGGCGACGTCCGGGTTCGGACCGCCGGTGTCCTTGCGGATGATTTCGATTTTCTTGCCGGCGATCGTGTCGCCATGCTGCTTGACGTACAGCTTGATGGCGTTGTCCATCTGCGCCGCGGTGTCGGCGAACTGGCCCGAATAGGCCATGATCAAACCGATCTTGACGGTATCCTGCGCCTGTGACGAGGATGACGCCGCCAACACGCCCGCCAGAATCGCAGCCGAGAGCCAAACCGATTTTCGCATTCACGTTCTCCCAATATTCCGTTCGCTCATTGACGGCTTGTCGACAGGCTAGCGCCAAACTTTCCCCCCGTCACGGAGAAGCACGCAGTGCTGGAATTCGCCATCTTCGATCACCTCGACAGCAACGGCGCGCCGTTGGGCAGTTTTCTTGACGAGCGGCTGCGGCTGATCGAACTTATCGAGCAGGCCGGTTTCGCCGCCTATCATTTGGCGGAACATCATTCGAGCCCGCTCGGCATGGCCTCCAGCCCGAGCGTGTTCCTGGCCTCGGCGATCCAGCGCACCAGCAAAATCAGGCTCGGACCGCTGGTTTACGTGCTGCCGCTGTATCACCCGCTGCGCGTTTATGAAGAAGTCTGCATGCTGGATCACCTCAGCAAGGGACGCTTCATCCTCGGCGTGGGCCGCGGCGGCGCGCTGGTCGAACACCAGCGTTATGGGATCGAGCCCACCAATGCATCGGCTATTTATCAGGAAGCCTTCGCCGTGCTGATGAAAGCCTTCGACAGCGACGTGCTGAATTTCGAGGGCAAGTTTTTCACGTTCAAGGATTTCGTCATCCAGGCGAAACCCTACCAACTTCCGCATCCGCCGATCTGGTACGGCGCGCCTTCGCCCGACGCCATCGCCTGGGCGGTGCCGAAGGCGATCAACGTCGTCTCGCTCGGACCTTCGGCGCGAGCCAAGGCCATTAGCGACCGCTATCGCAAGGACTGGCGCGAACTTGGCCGCAGCGAGGCGGACCTTCCGCGTATCGGCATCACCCGGCACATCGTCGTTGCCGACACCGACGCGCAGGCTGAAAAAATCGCGCGCGACGCCTATCCGCGCTGGCGCGCCGCGATGGAATTTCTGTGGAAGCGATCGGGGCAGGATTTCTCGCTGAAGGAGATTTACCCGCTGGAGTTCGACGGCTTGCAGGCGATCGGCCATGGCATTGCCGGTTCGCCGGCGACCGTACGCGACTACATCGCCACGCTCGAGCGCGAGGCCGGCATCAATTATGTGCTGTGCCAGATGGCATTCGGCGACATGAATTTTTCTGATGCGACCCATTCGATTGAGTTGTTCGGCAAGGAAGTGATGCGGCAGTTTAGATAAAACACACCGCGCATATGGCGGTGCGCGCGATAATTGTGCTACTACCGGCGCGCCAAGCCGGGACGGAACAACCATGAACGCAACAGCGGGCGGTTCGACGCCGGAGCTGACCGACTCACCTTATGCGTGGTGGCGGCTTTCCGTATCCGTATTGCTCAGCACCATCGGCGGCGTCGGCATGTGGTCGGTGGTCGTCGTGCTGCCGGCGATGCAGATCGACTTCGGCGTCGATCGCGGCGCGGCGTCGCTGCCTTACACGCTGACCATGTTCGGTTTCGCCGGCGGCGGCGTGTTGCTCGGCCAGCTCGCCGACCGTTTCGGCGTCACGCTGCCGGTTATTCTCAGCACGCTGGCGCTTGGCGCCGGTTACATCGCCGTCGGCTACGCGCCGAGCCTGTGGCTGGTCGCCATCGCGCATGGCGCGCTGATCGGCGTCGGCACCTCGGCGACGTTCGCGCCCTTGATGGCCGACATCTCGCACTGGTTCGTGCGCCGGCGCGGCATCGCCGTCACGGTCGCCGCGTCCGGCAACTATCTCGCTGGTACGATCTGGCCGCCGGTGGTGCAGCATTTCACCGCCACCGCCGGATGGCGCGCGACCTATATCGGCATCGGCCTGTTCTGCCTGGTCACCATGCTGCCTCTGGCGCTGCTGCTGCGGCGGCGCATGGAAACGCGAAACAGCGCCGCCTCCGGCGCTGCCGCCGCGGCGAAACAGGCGGCGCTGCCCTTGTCGCCGAAAACATTACAGGTGTTGCTGCTGATCGCCGGACTGTCTTGTTGCGTGGCGATGTCGATGCCGCAGGTTCACATCGTCGCCTATTGCGGCGACCTCGGTTACGGCGTGGCGCGCGGCGCCGACATGCTGTCGCTGATGCTCGGCTTCGGCATCATCAGCCGCGTCGCCTCCGGCTTCATCGCCGACCGCATCGGCGGCGTCGGCACGCTATTGATCGGCTCGGTGCTGCAAGGGGTCGCGCTGTTCTTGTATCTGCTGTTCGACGGGCTGATGTCGCTTTACGTCATCTCGGCCCTGTTTGGCCTGTTCCAGGGCGGCATCGTGCCGATGTACGCGGTTATCATCCGCGACTATTTTCCACCGCAGCAGGCCTCGACGCGCGTCGGCCTGGTGATCATGATGACCATTCTCGGCATGGCGCTCGGCGGCTGGCTGTCCGGCGTCATCTTCGATCTGACCGGCTCGTACCAGATCGCGTTCCTCAATGGCCTCGGCTGGAACCTGATCAATGTCTCGATCATGGCATGGCTGTTGCTGCGCTCGCGTCGAAAGCCGGGCGGCTTCGCGCAAGCGGCCACTTGATAAATTTGACATGCCCCGTCCCACGATGCGGGCCGCGACTTATGTACGGAATATAATACATCTTGTCGGCTGTTGTTGTCATTGACAACCGCGGCGCGAACCTCAAAACAGATGCGTGCCGGATCGGAGCGGGGGCTCTCGTCGATGCAATTTCCTGTCGGACGCCCGGACCTAATCCGCGCGATCAATCAGCGCTGGCTGATCAAGTTCTGGCTGCGCAGTCTCGGCGATGAGAGCCAGCCGCGCTGGAGCGCGGTGGAGGCCGAAAACCTGTCCCGGGTCGCGGCCGATCTCAGTTTCCTCGACGTGGCGCGCGGCAATGCGGCGCCGCGCTTCCGCATCTTCTCGCATGGCACGACCATCGGCCAGGTTTACGGCGGCGGCGATTGCCGCGGCAGATTTCTCGACGAAGTCATGCCGCCGCAGGCTTACGCCTCGGCCGTCATGCCGTACCGGCAGACGGTCGAAAGCGGCCTCCCCGTCTACACCGTGCAGGATCTGACCGACTCGTCCGGCCGCCTTGTGCAACTGGAACGGCTGCTGCTGCCTTTCACCAAGGATGGGCAAAGCGTCGACCGCATCCTGGCGTCGTTCGAATTCATCTGCGCCGACGGCGGGTTTGACAGCCGCGACCTGATGAAGCGCCAGCCGGCACCGCCGGTGCTGCGCCTCGCCGCGACCATTGCGCGCGAGACAGCGTGAACTAGAACGCCTCGTCCGGCAATTCCATTGTTGACGCCGCGCCGGCCTGAATGCGCGCCAGCCGCGTCGCGGTTTCCGGCAGCATGCGGTCCATGAAGAAGCGCGCGGTGGTGAGCTTGGCGTTGTAGAACGCCGCCTGCCCGTTCGCTGCCGGCAATTTCGCCAGCGACGCTTCGGCGATTTTGCCCCACATGAACCCAAGCGCGACCAGCCCGAACAGATGCATGTAGTCGGTGGCGCCGGCGCCGGCATTATCCGGCTTCGCCATCGCATTCTGCATGAACCACATCGACGCCTGTTGCAGATGGCCGGCGGCCTGGCCGAGCGGCGCGACGAAGGGCTTCATCTTTTCGTCGGCTTCCTTTTCCTTCACGAAGGCGCCGAGTTCGCCGAGAAACGCCATCAGCGCGCGGCCGCCGTCCTTGCCGAGCTTGCGGCCGACCAGATCGAGCGCCTGAATGCCGTTGGCACCTTCGTAGATCTGCGCGATGCGCGCGTCGCGGACGAATTGCTCCATGCCGTGCTCGGCGATGTAGCCGTGGCCGCCATAAAGCTGTTGCGCCGAGACCGCATTGGCAAAGCCGAGATCGGTCAAAACGCCTTTAATGACGGGCGTTAAAAGGCCGAGCGCGTCGTCGGCACTTTGCCGTTCCTTGTCTTCGCCGGAGCGGTGCGCGACATCGCTCTTCAAGCCGGCCCAGATCACCAAAGCGCGCGCGGCTTCGTTGAAGGCCTTGATGGTCATCAAGGTGCGGCGCACGTCGGGATGCACGATGATCGGATCGGCGGCCTTGTCGGGATATTTCGCGCCGGTCAGCGCGCGGCCTTGCAGCCGCTCCTTGGTGTAGATGACCGCATTCTGATAGGCGACCTCGGATTGCGCCAGGCCTTGAATGCCGACGCCGAGGCGCGCTTCGTTCATCATCACGAACATCGCATTGAGGCCGCGGTTTTCCTCGCCGATCAGCCAGCCGGTGGCGCCGTCGTAGTTCATCACGCAGGTCGAGTTGCCGTGAATGCCCATTTTTTCTTCGAGCGAGCCGCACGACACGCCATTGCGGGCGCCGATCGAGCCGTCATCGCCGACCATGAACTTCGGCACGATGAACAGCGAGATCCCCTTGGTGCCCATCGGCGCGCCTTCGATGCGCGCCAGCACGAGATGGACGATGTTTTCCGCCATGTCGTGTTCGCCGGCCGAGATGAATATCTTGGTGCCGGAAATCTTGTAGCTGCCGTCGCCTTGCTTGACCGCCTTGGTGCGCAGCAGGCCGAGATCCGTGCCGCAATGCGGCTCGGTCAGGTTCATGGTGCCGGTCCAGCGGCCCTCCACCATTTTCGGCAGATATTTCTGTTTCAACTCCTGCGAGGCATGCACCAAAATCGCGGCGATCGCGCCCTGCGTCAGGCCCTGATACATCGAAAACGCCATATTAGCGGAGCAGAAGAATTCGTTGACCGTTTCGGTCATGGTCGCCGGCAAGCCCTGCCCGCCGAATTCTTCCGGCACCGAAATGCCGATCCAGCCGCCTTCAACCACTTGCTTGAAGGCTTCCTTGAAGCCCTTCGGCGTGGTGACGCTGCCGTCCGGATGACGGGTGCAGCCTTCGGTGTCACCGACGCGGTTGAGCGGGGTGAGCACGCCCTCGGAGAGCTTGGCCGCCTCGCGCAGAATCGCTTCGATCGTGTCCGGCGTGGCGTCGGCAAAGCCCGGCAGGTTGCCGTAGCGCTCGATGTGGAAGACGTCATTGAGCAGAAACAGGGCGTCCTCAACGGGCGCTTTGTAGGTCGGCATCGTTTCTCTCCCCAGCGTCTTGATCGTTAAAAATTCGTTACCGTAAGTGGCGGCCTGCCCATTTCCCAACGTCCCGGCGGGGAATCAGCGCGCGCCTCAAGACTAGTATGAACCGGCCGGTTTACAGCGGAATTAAGGGCCGGCAAGGCCCTTGCGCGGCAGCGCCAAGACCGCCGAGGGGGTTCCCTGGCGGGCGATGAAAAACGCGAATTCGCAGGGAAAGTCCGGCACTTCCGCCAAACGTTAACCGCCTGTTTACCGAGAACGGCAAAAAGTCGGGGGTGGACTGAAGACCGGCCCGCTTTAAGTCCCTGCGCGCCGGTTTCACGAGAGTCATCCAGGCTCTTTGCGCCTCCACCTCGACTGTGGGTGTGAGAATGAAATTTGCCGTCCCGTGGAGTGTGAAAGGCATAAGGCCGGAAGCCCGCGAGACAGCCAAGGAAGCGGCGCGCCGCTCCGGCATGCCGCTCGGCGAGTGGCTGAACTCCGTCATTCTGCAACAGGCCGAGCAGGACGGCGCCGCCGCCTATGGCGATGACGACGACGCCTATGGCGACGAGCTGGCCACCGTGCATCAGCGGCTCGACGACATCACCCGCCGCATCGAGAAATTTTCGCAGAAGAGTCCCGCCGCTTACGCGCCAAAAGGCCGCGCTGAGGCGCAGAGCCGCGAAACCGCGCAACTGGCGCAACTGATCGCGCGGCTCGACCAGCGCATCGACCAGATGGCGCAGATCCCGCGCATGATGGCGGCGCCGTCATTGGCGCCGCAGATGGCGCATCCCGGAATGCCGCAGGCGCCGCAAGGTCTCGACCGCGCGGTTGCCGAAATCGCCGCCCGTCAGCGCTCGCTCAACGGCGGCGCGCCCGGCCGCGCGCCGCAACAACAGCAAAAAGTGCCGCCGCAAGTGCAGGCCTATGCGCCGCCGCACCAGCAGCAACAGCCGCTGCCGCAGGTGCTGATGCCGGTGCCGAGCCAGGACCTGTCCGGACTCGAAGAGCATCTGCGCCAGATCACCGACCAGATCGAAACTTTGCGGCGGCCCGGGGTCGAGGAAGCGATCAACGCGCTGCGTGGCGAACTCGGCGAGATTGCGCAAGCGCTCAACGACGCCATGCCGCGCCAGGCGATCGACGCGATCGAGCGGCAGATTCAAGGTCTCACCCACCGCATTGCCGAAGGCCGACAGGCAGGCGGCGATGGCGGCGCTTTGTCCGGCGTCGAGCATGGCCTGGCCGAAGTGCGCGACGCGCTGCGCGGCCTGACGCCGGCGGAAAATCTGGTCGGCTTTCACGAAGCGGTCGATGGCCTGGCGCGCAAGATCGACCTGATCGTCGCGCAAAAGGACCCGGCGACACTCGGCCAGCTCGAACACGCCATCACCACCTTGCGCGACATGGCCGGCCATGTGGCGTCCAACGAAACCGTCAGCCGTCTGGCCGCCCAGGTTCAAGACCTGGCGCAGCGGATCGAACATTACGGCGCCGGCTCCGGCGCGGGCGACGCGCTCAACAGCCTCGAACACCGCATTTCAGCGCTGGCCGACGCCCTGGCCGAACGCTCGCAGAACGGCGCTTCGGTGCCGCCGCGGCTGGAGGCTCTGGTCGAGTCGCTGGCCGACAAAATCGAGCAAATCCAGCAGACGCGCGGCGACAGCGCGGTCGGCCATCTCGAAGATCACATCGTCACTCTGGTGAAGCGGCTCGATGCGTCGGATTCACGCCTCGGCCATCTCGAAGCGATCGAGCGCGGCCTTGCCGATCTGCTGGTGCACATCGAGGAAATGCGCGCCAGCAAGGGCGGCAGCGGGCCGCGCGAAGACAATCAGGGCGTGCTCGAACTCAAGCACGACATCGCCCGCACCCAGAATGCGCTCGACGCGGTGCATGGCACGCTCGGGCTGGTCGTCGATCGTCTCGCCACCATCGAGCGCGATGTGCGCGGCGTGCGCAGCCCGATGGATCTCGAACTGACCGAGATCAATCAGCCGGTCGGCAAGATAGCCGCCCGCGCGGTTTCCGTCGAACCGCCGCAAGCGCCGGTTCAGCAGCAGCCGTTGCCGCCGCCCGTGGCGCAGGTCATGCCGCCGCCGGTGCAAGCGCCGCCGCAACAGCCGCGTCCGCAGCCAGTGCAGCAGCAAGCGCCGCAGCCCAAACCGCAGCGCCTGCCGCAAGCCGCGCATCTGCCGATCAATCCCGATTTGCCGCCCGACCAGCCGCTCGAGCCGGGTTCCGGCGCGCCGCGCTTTCAGGCCAATGCCGCCGCGCGCATCGCCGCTTCGGAAGCAGCCCTCGGCCAGGCCCGCCCGCAACAAGCGGGCCCTGCCGGCAAATCCGGATTTATCGCCGCCGCCCGCCGCGCCGCCCAGGCCGCGGTCGAAACCGCCACCCCGGCAAAGGCGCCACGCCTCGACGCCATCGTCATCGACGAAAGCGAACGGCCAACCTTGCGCGCATCGGTGACGCGGCGCGTCAAATCGCTTTTCATCGCCGCCAGCATCGTCGCCATCGTCATCGGCGGCCTCCAGATCGCCAGCAATGTGTTCAACTTCGGCGGCACCTCGAAGGAACAGAGCGCGCAGGGCGTCAATCCGCCGGCCGAGACCGAGACCTCTGCGCCCGACGAAAGCACCGCCGCGACCGCCGAGCCGGGCGCGCAGCCGACTCGCCCGGTCATGCCGCTCGCCCCGCCGATGCTGCCCGGCAACACGACGCCGCCGAACGGCGGCACCATGCTGAACCCGACGCCGCCTTTGTCCATGAACACGCCGGGCACCCAGCCACCGTCGCTGCTTAGTCCGCCGCCGGTGACGCCGAACGCCGACGTCACCGGCTCGATCGGCCGCAACCCGATCAAGCAGAACATCGCCCGGACCGCGCCGAGCGCGGCGCCGGCAATCGCCACCGCGCCGGCCAAGTCCGAGGCCGACAGACTGCCGATCGCGCTTGGCGGCACGCGCTTGCGTGTTGCCGCGGCCGGCGGCGACGCCGCCGCCGCCTACGAAGTGGCACTGCGTTTCGCCGAAGGCCGCGGCATCGCCGCCGATCCGGAAGAAGCCGCGCGCTGGTACGAGCGCGCCGCCGGCAAAGGCCTTGCGCCGGCCCAGTTCCGCTACGGCAGCATGCTGGAAAAGGGCGCCGGCGTGAAGAAGAACCTCGGCCAGGCTCGCAAGCTATATCTGGCCGCCGCCACGCAGGGCCATGCCAAGGCCATGCACAATCTCGCCGTGCTCTATGCCGAAGGCATCGAAGGCAAGCCGGACTACGCCACCGCCGCGCTCTGGTTCCGCAAGGCGGCGCAGCACGGCATCGCCGACAGCCAGTACAATCTCGGCGTTCTGTGCGCCCGCGGCCTCGGCACCGACAAGAACATCGCCGAAGCCTACAAATGGTTCGCGCTGGCCGCGGCGCAGGGCGACCGCGAAGCCGCCAAGAAACGCGATGACATCGCCGCCCGCCTCGACGCCGACGAACTGGGCAGCGCCCGCGACACCGCCAAGAGCTTCGTCGCCGAACCGCAGCCGCATGACGCCATCAACGTCCCGGTTCCGCAGGGCGGCTGGGACGACGCGACCACCACCGCGCCGCAACCGGCCAAGCAAACGCGCCCGGTGCGGGCCATCTCGGCCAAGGTCACAGGCCTGCCGCTGAACATCGGCGCGGTAAGGTAAAGATCAGCGAAAGCGGTGGCAAAAGCCATCGAGTGGACGCAATGACGTGATCGCGTGCGCATTCGGCGCTACACTCCGCGCGCCACCTCTTCCGCACGCCGGACCAAGCGCTTGCACATCTACCTTCCGATCGCCGACCTGCCCGTCAACATCTTCCTGGTTCTGGGGATGGGGCTGGCGGTCGGCTTCATCTCCGGCATGTTCGGCATTGGCGGCGGCTTCCTGATGACGCCGCTATTGATCTTCATCGGCATCTCGCCCGCCGTGGCGGTGGCCAGCGTCACCAGCCACATCGCCGCCTCCTCGTTCACCGGCGCGATCAATTACTGGCGCAAACGCGCCATCGACATTCCACTGGCGATGATGCTTCTGAGCTCCGGCATTCTCGGCACGGCGACCGGCGTCTGGCTGTTTACCTTGCTGCGCGAGCTCGACCAGCTCGATCTCGTCATCGGCCTGTCCTATGTGACGCTGCTGACCACGGTCGGCGCGCTGATGATCAATGAAAGCGTGCAGGCCGAACTGCGGACGCGCAGGGGCAAGCCGGCCACCTTGCGCCGGCCCGGCAGCCACACTTTCGTGCACGGCCTGCCGTTCAAGCTGCGCTTCAAGCGCTCGAAAATCTATGTGTCGGCTATCCCGGTCTGGGCCATCGGCTTTTCCATCGGCTTCATCGGCGCCATTCTCGGCATCGGCGGCGGCTTCCTTCTGGTGCCGATGCTGATCTACTTCCTGCGCGTGCCGACCGCGACCGTGATCGGCACGTCGATGGTGCTGACCTTGGTGACGATGGCGTCGGCGACGGTCATGCACGCCGCGACCAACCATCTGGTCGATGCGGTGCTGGCGCTGATCCTGATCGTCGGCGGCGTGATCGGCGCGCAATTCGGCGCGCGCACTGGGCAGAAGATGCGCGGCGAAAGGCTGCGCCTGCTGCTCGGCCTTCTGGTGTTCGCGGTGGGCTTGCGCTTCGCCTATGAACTGGTCGTGCAACCGGACGAACTCTATTCGATCCGCCTGGTGGGGAGCGAGTGATGGCCCGCCGCGCCTTCATCGCCGGAATGCTGCTGGCGGCCTGCACCGCGCTGCCGGCGCAGGCCGAACGGCTGGTGGTGTCGCTGTCGAACCACCGCGTCGCGGTGACGTCGAATTTCACCGGCGCGGACCTGGTGCTGTTCGGCACCATCGAGCCGGACCGGCCGCGCGGCGCGCTGCGCAATGCCTACGATCTGGTGGTGACCGTGAAAGGTCCGCCGCACAGGCTGCGGACGCGCCGCAAGGACCGCGTGCTCGGCATCTGGGTCAACGTCGAATCGCGAGAATTCATCAACGTACCGTCCTATCTCGGGGTCCTGAGCAACCGGCCGGTGCCTGCGATCGCCAATCCCGAGATCGCACGGCGGCTGCAGCTCGGACTGAAGAATGTTATCCTGACTCAGCGCGTCGGCGCCGACTTCGCCGATACCGTGCCGGACGACGCATTCCGCGTCGCCTTCATCAAGCTGGAAACGCAATACGGTCTGTACCGCGAATCGCCGGACGCCGTGACATTTCTCACACCGACCGTGTTCCGCGTCGCTATTCCCATCCCGGCCAATGCGCCGACCGGCAGCTACTCCATCGACGTGCAGCTGTTCGCGGAAGGCGCCAGCGTGGCGCGCACCAATTCGGCGCTCGAAGTAGTCAAGACCGGCTTCGAGCAGTATGTCGCCGACGCCGCGCGCGACCACGGGCTGCTGTACGGCCTGTTCGCATCGCTTATGGCGCTGGTGATCGGCTGGATCGGCAGCGTGGTGTTTCGGAGGGATTGACCCTTGACGTCATCGTCCGCGAAGGCGGACGATCCAGCCCTGCATGGCCAAAGAGCGGCATTTCTGGGTTTACATCCTCGCCAGCCAAATCGGCGGCACGCTTTATATTGGTGTAACAAGTAATTTGATCCGGCGCGTAAACGAGCATCGCGAAGGCAATGTCGAGGGATTTACCAAGGCTTATGGCGTCCACCGCCTTGTCCATTTCGAACAATTTGATGATGTGGAGAATGCGATAAAGCGGGAGAAGCGATTGAAGGCATGGAATCGCAGTTGGAAGATTCGCTTGATCGAAGAGACGAACCCGAACTGGATCGATCTCTATTATCAGATCGCACAGCCATAAACACACCAAGGGCTGGATACCCCGCCTTCGCGGGGTATGACGGGCGTGGCTAATCCGCCAGACACCGCTTCGCGGCAAACGCATAGAGCCGCTTATCGCCTAGCATGTGGGCGGTAAAGGACAAGGTGCCGAACAAATCGGCGAAGGCCGCGTCGCGCACATTCAATCCGCCTGTAAAAGCGCCGAAGGCCGGCATCACCATGCGCGTTTCATCCGCGGCGAAACAGCGGCGGCGTACGGCGCGGCCGCGATGCGACACGCGCGCCACCGGATGCAAATGGCCGCAGACTTCATGCGCCATGCCCGTCGGCAAGTGACGGAACGTCAGCGGGCCGACCCGCAACTTCTCGTGAAATGTGCCGCCAATATCCTCGGCCGGCTCCGGATCGTGATTGCCGGTGATCCAGATCCAGTCTCGGCCCCGTTGCAAGGCCGTGAGACTTTCGCGATCGCTGTCGAGCAGCCGCGCCGGGCCGCCGCCGTCATGAAAACTGTCACCGAGCGCGACCACGACGCGCGGCGCATAGTGCGCGATCAGGCAGGCCAGCCGCGCCAGAGTCGCCGCGGAGTCGTACGGCGGCAGCATCTGGCCACGCGCGGCATAGCTCGAACCTTTTTCGAGATGCAGATCGGCCACCGCGAGGAGCCCATGTTCCGGCCAGTACAGCGCACCGGACGGATCGGCGGTGAACCCGACGCCGGACAGAACGATCTCGAGAGACTGGGGTACGGCGGGAACTTCGGCGCGCGCGGTGGCGGCTCGCCGGTGGTTCGCACGCAGGTGCCAGTAGTTCGTCAATGCATCGCTTCCTTGATCAACTCGTCGGCGGCTTCCGCCAGCAACGTATCCGACGCCTCGCCATAGACCGTCTCGCGGCCGATTTCCAGCATCACCGGAACCGCCAGCGGCGACACATGGTCGAGCGATTTATGAACGATTCGGCCCTGGATGCGCGAGAGCATTTCGGCGAGTCGCTTGATGTCGAGCAAGCCCGTGGCAGCGTCGGCGCGGGCGGCGCGCAGCAAAATGTGGTCCGGCTGGTGCTTGCGCAGCACATCATAGATGAGATCGGTCGACATTGTGACCTGGCGGCGCGACTTTTCCTCGCCCGGGAACCGGCGCTCGATCAAGCCGGCGATAATCGCGCAACTGCGGAAGGTGCGCTTCATCAAAGCCGATTCGGCGAGCCATTCCTCGAGATCGTCGCCGAGCATGTCCTCGGCGAACAAAGCGGCAAGCGTGAGCTCCTTGCGCGCGATGCGCATATCGAAATCGCCGAGGCCCCACACCGCCAGCGCATATTCATTGGCGACGAAGCCGAGGGGCCTTAATCCCGCGCGCTCCAGCCGGCGCGTCAGCAGCATGCCGAGCGTCTGGTGCGCGAGACGGCCCTCGAACGGATAGCAGACCAGATAATTATTGCCGCCGCGCGGAAAGGTTTCGACCAGCAGATCGCCGGCCGGCGGCAGCAGCGAACGCCATTCCTGTATCTCCAGCCATTCGCGCACCTGATCCGGCAGCGCGCGCCAGGCATTCGGATCCGCGAGAATACCGCGCACGCGCGCGGCGAGATAAGTCGAGAGTGGAAACTTGCCGCCTTCATAGGCCGGCACTTTGGGATCGGGGTCGCTGGAGCGCGAGACATAAACCTCGCTGCCGACGAGAGCTTCGTAACGCAGGATTTCGCCGGCGAAGACGAAGGTGTCGCCGACACTCAGCATCTCGACGAAATATTCCTCGACCTGGCCGAGTACGCGGCCGCCGCGCTGGATCATCTTGCTGCCGCCGCGCCTGGAGCGCACCAGCCGCACCTTGAGCATGTCGGCCTCGACAATGGTGCCGATGTTCATGCGGTAGCGCTGCGCCACGCGCGGATGGGCGACGCGCCACTTGCCATCCTTGCCCTGTCTGATCTTTGCGAAACGCTCATAGGCCTTCAGGGCGTAACCGCCGGTGGCGACGAAATCGACGGCGTCGTCGAAATCGGCGCGCGTCAGCGACGCATAAGGCGCGGCGGAACGCACCTCGGCAAAAAGATCGTCGGAATGAAACGGCTCGCCGACAGCGCGGCCAAGAATATGCTGGCACAGAACGTCGAGCGCGCCGGTGCGCAGAGGCGGCGTGTCCTGCGCATTGGCGGCGACGGCGTCGATGGCGGCGCGGCATTCCAGCACTTCGAAGCGGTTGGCCGGCACCAGCACGGCTTTCGAAGGCTCGTCGTAGCGGTGATTGGAGCGGCCGACGCGCTGCGTCAGCCGCGACGAGCCTTTCGGCGCGCCGATATTGATGACGAGATCGACATCGCCCCAATCGACGCCGAGATCGAGCGACGAGGTGCAGACCACCGCGCGCAATTTGCCGGCGCTCATCGCGTCCTCGACCTTGCGGCGCTGCGCGACATCGAGCGAGCCGTGATGCAGCGCGATGGCGAGGTTATCATCGTTGATGCCCCACAGCGACTGGAAGGTGAATTCGGCCTGGCTGCGGGTGTTGACGAAGATGAGCGTCGTCTTGTGCCGCTTGATGAGATCGTAGATTTCGCTGAGCGCGTGCCGCGCCGAATGGCCGGCCCAGGGCAGACGCGCCGCGGTGTCGAGCATCGTGACATCCGGCTGCGCGCCGGCTTGCGCGATGACAAGGTCGGCGCAGGCCTGGCCTTCGAGCGGCTGCGGCACCAGAAAGCGGCACAGTTCATCCGGCTCGGCGACCGTGGCCGAGAGGCCGACGGTCGTCATCTCCGGCGCCAATTGAAACAGCCGCGCCATGCCGAGCGACAGCAAATCGCCGCGCTTGGATAAAACCAGCGAATGCAATTCGTCGAGCACGACGCGGCGCAACGAACCGAACAGAAATGGCGCGTCGGGCGAGGCCAGCAGCAGCGCCAGTTGCTCCGGCGTGGTCAGCAAGATATCCGGCGGATCGCGGCGCTGACGCTGGCGCTTCGACGCCGGCGTGTCGCCGGTGCGGGTCTCCAGTCGGATCGGCAACTTCATCTCGCGCACCGGCATTTCCAGATTGCGGGCGATGTCGACGGCGAGCGCTTTCAGCGGAGAGATATAAAGAGTGTGCAGGCCGCCGTCGCGGCGAATGCCGCTGCCGGTCGAGACGAGTTTCTTCGAGCGCGGCGCGGATTTCCCGCTGAGCTCAACAAGGCTCGGCAGAAACCCGGCCAAGGTCTTGCCGCCGCCGGTCGGTGCGATCAGCAACGCCGAGCGCCCGGCTTTCGCCTTGGCCAGCAGATCAAGCTGGTGCGAGCGCGGCGTCCAGCCGCGGCTTGCGAACCATTGCGCGAAGCTTTCGGGCAACAATTCCGTTTGCATCACTTCCGCGCCACGCCGACGAGGCCCGGCACCGGCACGCCCTTCTCGCTGCGCGCCGGAGCGGAATCGAGACTGACGAGGCACAGCCCGGCGGCGGAAGTCGCTTCGCGCACATGGGTCGGCGACTGCGCATAGCGCAAAGTGTCGCGCAGGACGACGCCGTCGCCGTCATGCGTCTCGGCGGTGAAGGCCATCAAGCCGCCCGGCGCCAGCACGCGCGCCGCGGCGGCAACGAGTTCCGCAATGTCGTGGATGTAGATGAAGACGTCGGCGGCGACGATGAGATCGTAGCGCGCAGCTTCATCGCGCAGGAACGATACGGCGTCGCCTTCATCGAGACGATCATAGATGCCTTTGCCGCGCGCCTTCGCCAGCATGCCCGGCGACAAATCGACGCCAGTCATATGCTTGGCGAAGGGCCGAAACGCCGCGCCGGTCAGGCCGGTGCCGCAACCGATATCCAGCACGCTGGCGAAGTTCGTCCGCTTTGGTCCGTACGCACGCGACACCGCATCCAGCAGCAGCTCCGGCCCGCAATAGCCGAGCTTGCCGACCAGCGACGTTTCGAACGCCGGCGCGTAGCCGTCATAAAGCGACTGCAAATAGATTTTCGGCATGGCCGCCGGCGGCGCGCCACGCAAACGCGCCAACCGCAAAGTAGCGCCATGCGCATCGCCTGGATCGGCGGCCAGCGCCCGCTCGAAAGCGGCGATGGCGGCGGCGCGATCGCCGAGCCGCTCCTGCGCATCGCCGAGCGCGAACAAGGCCGCGGCATAGCCCGGCGCGAGTTCCAGCACCTGCGTCAGCAACGAGGCCGCCCCGGCAAAGTCGGCATCGTCAATCAGCCCGCGAGCCCATTCGTAGCGGCGATCGGCGATGAGATTTCCCGACGTGGCATGAAGACGATTCGACAATGGACGACGCCTCGACGTTCCCGGACAAGCACCTATCTAAGCACAATGCGCCCTGAAGATATTCTGGTTCCCACGCCGTCCGGCGTCTGCTGCAAGCCCGGCGGCTTTCATATCGACCCGACACGGCCTGTCGACAAGGCCCTGATCACGCATGGCCACTCCGACCATGCGCGCGCCGGGCATGGCGCCGTTCTGGCGACGCAGGAAACGCTCGATATCATGCGGCTGCGCTATGGCGACAATTTCGCCGGATCGACGCAGGCCGTGGCCTATGGCGAGACGCTCAAGCTCGGCGACACCACGGTGAGCTTTTATCCGGCCGGCCATGTGCTCGGCTCGGCGCAGATCAAGGTCGAGCGCAAGGGCCTGCGCATCGTCGCCTCCGGCGACTACAAGGATGTGCCGGACCCGACCTGTCTGCCGTTTGAACTTGTTCCCTGCGATGTCTTTATATCGGAAGCGACGTTCGGCCTGCCGGTGTTCCGGCATCACGATGCGGCGGGCGAAGTGTCGAAACTGCTGCGCTCGGTCGCATTGTTCCCGGAACGGGCGCATCTGGTCGGCGCCTATTCGCTCGGCAAGGCGCAGCGCGTCATCGCGCTGCTGCGCGCCGCCGGTTACGACAAGTCGATCTATCTGCACGGCGCGATGGAAAAGATCACCGCCTATTACCAGAGCCGCGGCATCGACCTTGGCGCGGTCGAGTTCGTGCGCGGGGCGAAGAAATCCGAACTCGCCGGCACCATCACGATTTGCCCGCCCAGCGCGATGACCGATCTGTGGTCGCGTCGCTTTCCCGATCCCGTCGCCGCTTTCGCCTCGGGCTGGATGCGCGTGCGGGCGCGGGCCCGGCAGCGCGGCGTGTCATTGCCTTTGGTGATTTCCGATCACGCCGATTGGGATGGGCTGACAGCAACTATCGCCGCCACCGGCTGTTCGGAATTGTGGGTGACGCACGGCCAGGAAGATGCGCTGGTGCATTGGGCGCAAACGCGCGGCATGAAGGCGCGGCCGCTCGATATTGTCGGTTATGGCGACGAGGAAGAGAGCGAAAATCCCGCACCGCCCGAAGGTGAAGCATGAACCGCTTCGCCGAACTGCTTGACCGCCTCGCCTACGAGCCCGGCCGCAACAACAAGATCCGTCTGATCGCCGATTATTTGCGCAAGGTCGAAGACCCGGATCGCGGCTATGCGCTGGCGGCGCTGACCGGTGCGCTTTCGTTCAAGCACGCCAAGGCCGGCATGATCCGCACGCTGATCGCCGAGCGCACCGACCCGGCGTTGTTCGCGCTGTCCTACGATTATGTCGGCGATCTGTCGGAGACGGTAGCGCTGATGTGGCCGTCCGATCCGGCGCAGCGCGCCAACAAGACGCCGACAGTGACCGACGTCGTCGAAACACTATCCACGCTCGGCAAGGCGCAGCTTCCGGCGCAAATGACGCGCTGGCTCGATGCGCTCGACGAGAACGGCCGCTGGGCGCTGCTCAAATTGGTGACCGGCGGCATGCGCATCGGCGTCTCGGCGCGTCTGGCCAAAACCGCCGCGGCGTCGCTCGGCGACAAGGCGCCCGACGAGGTCGAGATCATCTGGCCCGGCCTTGAGCCGCCTTATCTCGAACTGTTCGCCTGGCTGGAAGGCCGCGGCGACAAGCCGACCAATCTTGATCCCGCGCCGTTCCGCCCGGCCATGCTGGCGCATGCGCTGGAGGAGACCGATCTCGCCGGGCTCGACGCCGCCGACTTCATGGCAGAATGGAAATGGGACGGCATCCGCGTCCAGGCGGTGAGCGGCGTTGACCAAGACGGCAACAAGGTCGCGCGGCTTTATTCGCGCACCGGCGAGGACATCTCGAAGAGTTTTCCCGACCTGCTGCCCTCGCTGCGCCTGCCCGCCGCCATCGACGGCGAACTGCTGATCCTGCGCGACGGCCGCGTTCAGTCGTTCAACGTCTTGCAGCAACGCCTCAACCGGAAAACGGTGACGGCGAAGCTGACCACTGAGTTTCCCATTCACCTGCACGCCTACGATCTGCTTTACGAAAGCGGCGACGATCTGCGCGATTTGCCATTCGCCGATCGGCGCGCGCGGCTGGAAGCCTTCCTCGCAAAACTCAACGATCCGCGTATCGATATTTCGCCGCTGGTGACGTTCGACACCTGGCCGCAACTGATCGCGGCGCGCGCCGATCCGGCCGCAGGCGGCGCCGGCCTCGACGCCGAGGCGGTCGAGGGCGTCATGCTCAAGCGCCGCGACGCGCCCTATTCTCCCGGCCGCCCGAAAGGGCCGTGGTGGAAATGGAAGCGCGACCCGATGATCATCGACGCCGTGCTGATGTACGCCCAGCGCGGCCACGGCAAGCGCTCGTCGTTCTATTCGGACTACACCTTCGGCGTCTGGAACGGCGACGACCAGCTTGTCCCGGTCGGCAAGGCCTATTTCGGCTTCACCGACGATGAATTGAAAGAGATCGACCGCTTCGTTCGCCGCAACACCGTCAACAAGTTCGGCCCCGTGCGCGAGGTGACGCACGAATCGGATACCGGGCTGGTGCTGGAAGTGGCGTTCGAGGGCCTGCAACGCTCGACGCGTCATAAATCCGGCGTCGCCATGCGCTTTCCGCGCATCAGCCGGCTGCGCTGGGACAAGCCGCCGCGAGACGCCGACCGGCTGGAAACGCTGGAGAAGATGCTGGACAAAAGCGGTAATAAGGTCCCCGCTTGACCTGCCGCACCAAGTTGCTTCAGGTACCGCCATGCCAAACGAACTTGAGCCGATGGAGCCACCCGTGAAAGCCGATCCCGTCACCCGCTTTTTCGGCGGTTCGCCGCTGGCGGTGCTCGGCCGCCTGCTGCTGGTGTCGATCCTGGTCGGCGTCATCCTGTCTGTGCTCGGCCTCGACCCGTTCGACATTCTCCACAGCCTGGAGCGGCTGGTGCGTTCGATCTGGAATTTGGGCTTCGACGCCTTCCACTGGCTGTGGCGCTATTTCCTGCTCGGCGCCGTCATCGTCATTCCGATCTGGCTGATCATGCGCCTTGTCAACGCACCGCGCGGCCGCTAAGCGCCGCTTGCCGACCTTCACCGTCACCAACCGCAGCGTCTTCGCCATCGCCGGGCCGGCAATGCTGGCCAATGTCACGACGCCGCTACTGGGCGTCGTCGCCACCGCGGCGATCGGCCGGCTCGGCGATTCCGCCGTGCTCGGCGGCGTGGCCATGGCCGCGCTCGTGTTCGACTGCCTGTTCTGGCTGTTCGGTTTTCTCCGCATGGGCACCGTGGCGCTGACCGCGCAAGCCTATGGCGCCGGTGACGCCGGCGAGCGCACCGCCGTGCTGGCGCGCGCGCTGATGACGTCGGCGGCTATCGGCCTCGTCCTGATCGCGCTGCAAGTGCCGATGGCCGCCTTGATCTTCGGCAGCATGGGCGGCAGCGACACGGTGCGCGGCGCCGCCGAGCATTACTTCTTCATCCGCCTGTGGTCGGCGCCCTTCGCGCTCGGCAACTATGTGATCCTCGGCTGGCTGGTCGGGCTGGCGCGGCCGATGCTGGCTTTGTCGATCCAGATCGCGGTCAACGTCATCAACATGGCGCTGACCGTGCTGCTGGTCTTGCATTTCGACTGGGGCATTTCCGGCGCGGCCCTGGCCGCGGTGATCGCCGAGGCGGCCGGGCTCGTCATCGGCCTGGCGATGGCTTGGCGCGTGCTGAACGGACGTTTCGATTTGGGCGGGGCGTCGCTGTTCGATCGCGGCAAGCTGATGCGCATGCTGGCAATCAACCGGGACATCATGATCCGCACCGCGGCCTTGATCGCCGCCTATCTGTTCTTCACCGCGCAAGGCGCGCGCGCCGGCGATGTCGCGCTGGCCGCCAACGCGGTGCTGCATAATTTCACGCTGGTCGGCGCGTTTTTCCTCGATGGCCTCGCCAATGCCGCCGAGCAACTTTGCGGCCGCGCCTATGGCGCGCGCGACCGCACGGCTTTCGGCCGGGCCGTGAAACTCATCGCCATCTGGGGCTTCGCCTTCGGCGCCGGGGCTTCAGTGCTGTTTTTCCTGTTCGGTTCGCCGTTCATCGACTTCATGACCGCGAATGCCGATGTGCGCCGGTTCGCGCATCAATTCATGTGGCTTGCCGCGCTGACGCCTTTGTGCGGCGTCATGGCCTTCGTTTTCGACGGCGTTTACATCGGCGCGACATGGGCGCGCGACATGCGCAACCTGATGGTAGCGTCGTTTGCGATCTATCTGGCAGTGTGGGCGGCGACCTTGCCGCTCGACAATGCCGGACTGTGGATCGCGATTTTGTCGTTCTTCATCGCCCGCGGCGTGTTGCAGGCGGCGCGTTATCCGGCTTTGGCCAAGCGGCCCTTTATCTAGCTCGGCCAGCTATCCGCCGTGATCTCAGCGGCATCCATGCCGACCATCGCGGCGAGCGAGTCGCGATTGCCGCGCTTGATTGCCGCCGAAATGCCAGCCTTCATGTCGCCGATCAGCCCGATGCCGCGATAAATCAGCCCGGTGTAAAGCTGCACCAACGTCGCACCGGCCTTGATCTTGGCGATGGCAGTGGCGCTCGAATCGATGCCGCCGACGCCGATCAGCGGAAACTGGTTCTCTGCGCGCACGAAAGTCTCCGCCAGGATGCGCGTCGATAATTTGAACAGCGGCCGGCCGGACAAGCCGCCCGCCTCCGCAGCCTTGTCGCGCGCGCGCAGCGAGCCGGGCCGCGAGATCGTGGTGTTGCTCACGATCATGCCATCGACACGGTGCTTGCGGGCGATGCCGACGACATCGTCGAGATCGGCCAAGGTCACATCGGGTGCGATCTTGAGCAGCACCGGCGTCGGCCCGGCGCGCAGGTGGACACGGTCGCGCGCCTCGATGACGCGGGCGAGCAGGTCGTCAAGCGCGGCGGCCTGCTGCAAATCGCGCAGGCCCGGCGTATTCGGCGACGACACGTTGACGGTGAAATAGCTGGCCACCGCGGCGAAGGTCTCGATCAGCCGCACGTAATCCTCAGCACGGTCAGCCGAATCCCGGTTGGCGCCGATATTCACGCCGACAATGCCGCCTTCATTGGCGCGGGCCGCCAGCCGGGCCAAAGCCGTCGGCGCGCCGCCATTGTTGAAGCCGAGCCGGTTGATCACGGCGCCGTCCGCCTCGAGGCGGAAAACGCGCGGCCGCGGATTGCCGGCCTGCGGGCGCGGCGTGACCGTGCCAATTTCGACAAAGCCGAAGCCGAGCCGCAACAGCGCGTCCGGCGCCACCGCGTCCTTGTCGAAGCCCGGCGCCAGGCCAATCGGATTGGTGAAATTCAGCCCAAAGGCGCGCACCCGCAGCTCCGGCGGATCCGCCTCCGGCGTGGTGCGGGGTAAAAAACGCAGCGCTTTCAATGTCAGAGCATGCGCATCCTCGGGGTCGAGGGCGCGCATGAAGGGCCGCGACAGGCGATCCAGGAAACCGATCACGGCAGGCCGCCCGGGCTTTTCATGGTCTTTTCCATCGTCTTGCTCATGACGCGACCCTATCGGCCGCCATGCGCCGAGTCCAAAGACCCCTCCCCGGACCGAAGCAAAAATCTGTCGAAAAACCCTGCCGGTGCACTTTTTTTGCGGAAATTTGCAAGAAACAGGTGTGACAAACGCCCAATTCGGCTATAATTCCTAAAAATAGATAACAGTCTCAGGTGGCCGTTTTCCGGCCGTTTCGAAACAGAGGAATGCTGCTTTGGCCATGCTCACACACTCTCAAATCTGGACTGCGATCGATCGGCTGGCGGCGCGCGCCAAGATGACGGCCTCCGGCCTCGCGAAGAAATCCGGCCTCGACCCGACGACCTTCAACAAGTCGAAGCGCATCACCCCGGAAGGCCGGCCGCGCTGGCCCTCGACCGAATCGGTCGCCAAGGCGCTGGCCGCGACCAACACCAAGATCGATGTCTTCGTCGGCCTGATTACGGACTCGAGCGGCAAGGCCGCGCTGCATAGCGTGCCGCTGATCGGCTTTGGCGAAGCGGGCACCAGCACCTTTTTCGACGACGGCGGCTTCCCGATCGGCAAAGGCTGGGAAGAAACCGCCCTGCCGACGGTGACCGACGAGCACGCCTATGCGCTGGAAATCTCCGGCGATTCGTTGAAGCCGGTTTATCGCGATGGCGACATCGTCATCGTCTCGCCGGCGGCGCCGGTGCGCAAGGGCGACCGGGTGGTGGTGAAGATCAAGAACGACGAAGTGATGATCAAGGAGCTCAAGCGCAAGCAGGCCAAGAGCATCGAACTCAAGGCGCTCAATTCAGAACATAAAGACCGCACCATCCCGATATCCGACGTGGTCTGGATGGCGCGCATCGTCTGGGCGAGCCAGTAAAGAAAACGCCCGTCAGGGGCGAATACCTCCCGACCGCTCTGGCCCGGTTGCGACATGCGCGCTATTGTCGCACCGGGGTTTTTGCGATTCATCGGGGGGACATCATGACTGAGGCCATTTCACATCCGGCGGCCTGCGCCTGCTGCGGCAACATCCTGCGCGCGCGTTTCGACCGCCGCCGCTTTCTGCAAATTTCCGGCGCCGCCGGCATGATGGCGGCGCTGCCGTCCTTCGCCCGCGCGACGGAAGGCAAATACGAGGCGATGCTGGTCACCTGCATCGACCCGCGCTTTCCGCAGCCGACCCTCAATTACATGAGGGCCCGCAAGATGGTCGGCAAATACAGCCAGTTCACCTTCGCCGGCGCATCGATCGGCGTCGTCGCCCCCGCCTTCAAGGCCTGGGCGCCGGCGTTCTGGGACAATCTCGCGGCGTCGATGCAGCTGCATCACATCCCGAAGGTGATCGCGATGAACCATCGCGAATGCGGCGCGGCGGCGATCGCCTATGGCAAGGACGCCATCGCCAATCCGAAGATCGAGACCGAAACGCACAAGGCCGCGTTGCTGGAATTCAAGAAGCAGGTCGCCGAACGCCAGCCGACGCTGAAGGTCGAACTCGGCCTGATGGCGGTGAATGGCAAGGTGGAGATGTTTGCGTAGCGAATGCCGTCATGCCCCGCGAAAGCGGGGCATCCAGCACTCTGAAACGCTGGATCGCCCGCCTTCGCGGGGCATGACGCTGCGGGATTAAGAACTTCTCGCCAGCGCGCCGTCGATCATGTCGACCGTATTCTGCAAGCCATACACGGCGACGAAAGAGCCGAAGCGCGGGCCCTTCTCCTGGCCGAGCAGCACCTGGTACAGCATGTTGAACCAGTCGAGCGACACGCCCGGCTTGCCGTCCTTGGCCTTCTTCTTCTGATCGAGGAACGGCTCGCGGCGGCCGATCTCGTAGACCACATCCTGAATGGCTTCCGCCGTCGCCGTCGCCGGCAACTGGCTGAGCGCGTCGCGCAGATCGTTGAGCGCGATGCGTTCCTGATCGGTCGGCTGCCGGAATTTTTTGGTCGGCAGCACGAAGTCGCGGAAATAGTGAATGGCGTATTCGACCTGCGCGTTTAATTTCGGATGCGTCGAAGGCGTCACGCCCGGCCGATAGCGGCCGATGAAGCCCCACAGGGTCTCGGCGTTTTCCGCATTCGATGACGACACCAGCGTGAGCAGCATCTGGAACGTCACCGGCATTTCCACTTGTGGCGGATGGCCTTCGTGGATGTGCCAGACCGGGTTGGACAGTTGCTGCTTCGGCTCCTGCCGCTTGTAGCCGTCGGAGAACTGCTGGTACTCATCGACGGTGCGCGGAATCACGTCGAAGTGGAGGCGCTTGGCCGCCTTCGGCTCGCGATACATAAAACACGACAGGCTTTCCGGCGAGGCGTAGCGCAGCCACTCGTCGATGGTCAGGCCGTTGCCTTTCGACTTGGAAATCTTCTGGCCGTTCTCGTCGAGAAACAGTTCGTAGTTGAAGCCTTCCGGCGGCTTGCCGTCGAGCGCGCGGCAGATTTCGCCGGACAGCTTGACCGAGTCTATCAAGTCCTTGCCGGCCATTTCGTAGTCGACGCCGAGCGCGACCCAGCGCATCGCCCAGTCCGGCTTCCATTGCAGCTTGCAGGCGCCGCCGGTCACCGGCACGGTGAACCGCTCCTGCGTCGCCGGCTCCTCGAAGGTGATCATGCCACGCTTGGCGTCGTGCGCCAGGATCGGCACTTGCAGCACCACGCCGCTGCGCGGATCGATCGGCAAAAACGGCGAATAGGTCGCGGCGCGCTCCTCACGCAAGGACGGCAGCATGATCGCCATGACCTTGTCGAGCCGCGACAGCATCTTCAGCAGCGCCTCGTCGAAACGGCCGGACTTGTAGCATTCGGTCGACGACATGAATTCGTAGTCGAAGCCGAAATGATCGAGGAAGGCGCGCAACCGCGCATTGTTATGCTCGCCGAAGCTCGGATGCGTGCCGAACGGATCGCGCACCTTGGTCAGCGGCTTGCCGAGATCGAGCGCCAAGGCTTCCTTGTTCGGCACGTTGTCCGGCACCTTGCGCAGGCCGTCCATGTCGTCGGAAAAGGCGATCAGCCGCGTCTTGATCGTGTCCTCGGTCAATACGCGGAAGGCATGGCGCACCATCGTGGTGCGCGCGACCTCGCCGAAGGTACCGATGTGCGGCAGGCCGGACGGACCGTAGCCGGTCTCGAAAATGACCTCGTCTTTCGGCTTTGCTTTCAGCCGCGCGACGATCTTCTTCGCCTCCTCGAACGGCCAGGCGCTCGACGTCTCGGCGACCGCGCGCAGCTCGGCCGGACTGAGGTCTTCGGCGTTAGGAATAGGTGCGTTTTCGGCAGTCATCGACATTGTCTTCTCCGGCAGGCAGACATAGGCAAGGCGGCCAGCCCCGTCAAATTGCCTGATGAAAGTGCGCGAACCGTGACATTTACTGAAATCGAGAGCGCTACCGGCGGCAAGATCACCGGCAAAACTGCCGCCATTGTCGGCGGTGGGCCGGCCGGGCTGATCGCCGCCGAGGTGCTGGCGCGCGCCGGCGTCACGGTAACGGTCTACGACCAGATGCCGTCGCTCGGCCGCAAATTCCTCATGGCCGGGCGCGGCGGGCTCAACCTGACGCACAGCGAGGAGATGCCGCTATTCCTGCCGCGCTATGGCGACATCGATCCTTTGCTGCGGACAGCGATCGAGGCCTTTCCGCCGGCGGCGCTACGGGCCTGGGCCGACAGCATGGGCGCGGCGACCTTTGTCGGCTCAAGCGGCCGGGTGTTTCCGAAAGTGCTGAAGACGTCGCCGCTGTTGCGCACCTGGCTGCTGCGGCTCGGCAATCTTGGCGTCAAGGTGAAGCTACGGCATCGGTGGGAAGGCTTCGACGGCGACGGCAATCTGCGATTCATGACCAACGGTCATGAACTGTCGGTCGCGCCCGATGTCGTCGTGCTGGCGCTCGGCGGCGCGAGCTGGGCGAAGCTCGGCTCCGACGGCAAGTGGACGGACATACTGGCCGCGCAGAGAATTGCGATGGCGCCGCTCCAGCCGACCAATTGCGGATTCACCGCCGCCTGGTCCGAGGTATTGCGCGGCTATGCTGGCCAGCCGCTGAAACGCATCAGCCTGAGCTTCGGCGGCCGCAGCGTGCGTGGCGAAGCCATGATCACGCGCGACGGGCTAGAAGGCGGCGCGGTCTATGCGCTGTCGTCGCCGATCCGCGACGCCATCCATCAGTTCGGCGGAACGACAGTAACGATCGACCTGCTGCCGGACGTCACGCTGGCCAAACTGAGCGAACGGCTGTCAGCGCCGCGCGGCAAGCAGTCGCTGTCGAATTTCCTGCGCAAGGCGACGCATCTGTCGCCGGCGGCTCTGTCGCTGGTGCGCGAAGGCGCGCTGTTGAAAGGCGCGGCGTTGTCGGCGCTGAACGGCAAGGACATCGCCACGCTGATCAAGGCTGTGCCGGTGAAGCTCACCGGCGTTCAGCCGATCGCCACCGCGATCTCGACCGCCGGCGGCATCCGCTTCTCGGAGTTGGACGAAGGCTTCATGCTCAAGCGCACGCCGGGGATTTTCGCTGCCGGCGAAATGCTCGACTGGGAAGCGCCGACCGGCGGCTATCTGTTGCAGGCAACCTTTGCCACCGGCGTCGCGGCGGCAAGGGGGGCGATTGAATTTCTGCGCAATCCCTCATCCTGAGGTGCGAGCGTGCGCAGCGCGCGAGCCTCGAAGGATCGACGGCCACGGACTCTCGTCCCGTCGCCCTTCGAGGCTCGGCAACTACGTTGCCTCGCACCTCAGGGTGACGGGACACTCAAAACGGACTGATCGGGAAATAGCGCAGCCACAGATCGGTGAAGCGGCCTTTTTCCCACAAGCGAAACAGCGCCCAGTTGAAGGCCTGCCGCAACAGATCGTTGTTGCGCCGAACGGCAATGCCGACGCCCTCGCCGAAGTAGCGGCTCTCCAGATAGGGCCCACCGCGAAATTCGCAGCAATTGGCAGAGTCGGTGCCGTTGAGCCAGAACGCCAGCGACACACCGTCGCCGAACAGCAGATCGACCTCGCCCTTCTTCAACGCGGCGCGCGCTGCCTCGGCGTTCGGAAAGGGCTGCGACAAGGCTTCGGTGAACAAGGTCTTGATATAGGCTTCATGCGCGGTGCCGGCGACGACGCCGATTTTCATGCCGTCGAGCGCGCGCGGATCGGCCGGCAATTCGCGCCGCGCCACAAAGCGCGCCGGCGTGCGGTAATAGGGATCGCTGAAATCGACGCGCTTGCGCATCTCCGGCGTCGCGGCGATCGAGGCGATCACGGCGTCGCCGCTGTTGCTGTTCAGGGCATCGACCAGAGTATCGAAGCGGCGCATCTGCACGGTGCAGGCGACCTTGATCTCCTCGCAGATCAGCCGCGCCAGATCGACGTTGAAACCGGCCGGCGCGCCATCGGGTCCGGCATAGTTGAAAGGCGGATAATCGGTCTCGGTCAGGAAGCGGATGACGGTAATGCGCGACAAATCCGGCCGCTCCGGCCGCCGCCGCGGATCCCAGAAGCCCGGCACCGCCATCGGATTGCTGACCGGATTGGCGTCCGGCGCGGTGGCCGCCGGCCGCTCTATCGTCGATGGCAGGGTTTGCGCCTGCGCCGGCACCCAAGCCGCCAGCGTCAGACCCAGCAGCGCGCCGGCGCGCGTCATTAAGTTGAACCGATTCATGCGGCGAACATAGCGACCCAAGCCGCAACCGGCCAGCCCGTCATGGTCCGCGAAGACGGACCCGTCCAGCCCTCGCGAACCGCTCACCCGCATCCGCGGGTGATGACCGCGTATGTGGCGGGCGATGCGGCGCGGCTCAATCTCAGGCCGCCGTCAGGTGCTTCTCGATTTCATGCACCGGCATCTTGACGTAGTCCTTATCGAGTTCGGCGCGCACCGCGCCCTTCAAGGCATGGCCGTAATGCTGGCGCATGACGCCGAGCGCGCGCGGCGGCGCCACCACGATCAGCGATTTCACCTGGTGCGTGTTAACGGCCAGTTCCAGCTTCTGAGCAAGCTCGGTCAGAAACGCGGTTTCCGCCTGATCGTGCCAGTCGGTCTGCTCAACGGCGCTACGGCCATGGCCGACCGAACTGTGCGAACGTCCGGGCGCGTCCGTGCCCATTTCGTGCGTCGCCAGCGTCTTCTGTTCGTAGACGTCGCGGGTCTTCAGATTGGGAAATTTGGCATCGCCGACATTTTCCAGCACCAGCGCCTTGGCGCCGTCGCAAACAATGACCCATTCGCCTGGCTGGATCGATAATACCGTCATGAAAGAACCTCCCGGATGATGCGTTTATATCTAGACGAGATGCGGCAGATGCCGGTTGCTCTAGATCAAACGCGCGAGATGGCGATTTCGTTGCGAAAACGCTTTAATTGGTTCCGTCGAGCAGGCGGCGGGCAATGACCTGCGCCTGGATTTCGGCCGCGCCCTCGAAAATGTTGAGAATGCGGGCGTCGCAGAGAATGCGCGACACCGGGAATTCGAGCGCGAAGC